>Ga0074046_10001388_pt1 | contig 21918 bp, 21 predicted proteins | sample BogForMeECP23OM3_FD_94441 | JGI IMG/M metagenome (GOLD analysis project Ga0074046, IMG submission 94441) | Bog forest soil microbial communities from Calvert Island, British Columbia, Canada - Bog Forest MetaG ECP23OM3 | ecosystem: Environmental > Terrestrial > Soil > Wetlands ...
ACTCGGCGGTTGCCGGCCGCGAAGACCTTGGCTCGGCGCCGCCAGGAATATCCAGCCGGATCGACCCGGACTGAGACGCGATCACGGCCCGCTCGATAACGTTCTGCAGCTCGCGGACATTTCCGGGCCAATCGTAATCCCGCAATTGCCGCAGGTGGTCCGGATTTAGCCGCAGGTCCGTCCGATTGAACCGCTTGCTGACCACCTCGAGAAAGTGTTGCGCCAGTATTGGAAGGGCCTCCTGCCGTTCGCGCAGCGGCGGCACCTCAATCGGGAAGACGCTCAACCGGTAGTAGAGATCCTGCCGGAATCGTCCCTGGCGGACGGCTGCCTTCAGATCCTGGTTGCTCGCCGCGATCATGCGGAAGTTGGCGCGGCGCGTTTTTTCGTCCCCAAGCGCCTGGAACTCGCCCTCCTGAAGCACTCGCAGCAGCTTGGGCTGGATCTCGGTCGGCAGGTCGCCCACTTCGTCAAGAAACAGCGTACCGCCATCGGCGAGTTGAAAGCGGCCGACCCTGTCCCTGAACGCTCCGCTGAACGCGCCCTTGACGTGGCCGAAAAACTCGCTCTCAAACAGCTCCCGGGGAATTGCGGTGCAGTTCACTTCGATTAGCGGACGCGCGCGGCGAGGACTGCGCTCGTGGATATTGCGGGCGACCAGCTCCTTGCCCACTCCGGTCTCGCCCAGGATCAGAACCGTGGCATCGGTCGGCGCGACCATTCTGATCCGTTCGATTACTCCGCGCATTGCGGGACTGTTTCCGAGAATCACGTTGCTCCTCGAAAGGTCTCGGACCTCCTCCCGCAGATACGCATTTTGCGATTCAAGGCGCCGGCGCAACTTATCTATTTCATCGAAGGCGCGGGCAATGGCGATCGCCACGGACACCGCATCGGCAAAAATTCCCAGCCACCTGAATCCTGCGTCATCTATGGTGGAGCGGCTGAATACGCCGAGGACGCCTTGCAGCTCTCCACGGAAGGTCAGCGGATATCCGGCGAAGCTTTGCAATCGTTCCAGCCGCGCCAGGTCCGGGGGTGCGATCCGTTGGTGGTCGTCCTTCAGGGACTTTATTAGAATCGGCTTGGAGTCGGACTCTATTTGCGCGACCTTTATCCCACCCCAGTGAAACTCGTCATCGGTCCGCGACCAATCGTTGCGGCGGTAAGCTACACTTATGGTACGACCGGCGCTCGCGATCAAATGATGCCGATGGGATTTGCGCCGTTCGTCATGGTATTCTGGACAGCGTTCGCATAGCTTCCCGGCGCCGCGTTTCAGCCACACTCTTGCCAGCGCAATTCCGCCCCTTCCGGCGAGACCTTCGACGATGCGCTTTAGCGCTACCTCGAGCGAGCCTTCCTGGCTCACTATGTGGGCGACATCCTGTAGAACTTGCGGCTTCATTCTCGCCGCCGCCCCCGGATCATTCGTACGTGAAGACTCATTTTTTACGCAACGGAGTTTCGCTGCGATCGCGCTGCACGACGGAACTTCGTTGCGACTCCTTCCGTCCAACGCTGGCGCTCCCAACTTCTCCAAGCACTTATTGAATTTGTCAACCATGGCACGAGCCGTGCTCCCCATCCCGCTTGTGGCGGACCCAATTTTCGGGAAAGGCGCAATTCTGCGTAATATTTTTGACTCGCGATTGGATCGGGCCCAGATTTTCCAGATCGACCGTTCCAACATGGTCCTTCAACTGCGAACCCTCCGGCGTGCAATCGACGAGGCTGCGCAGGAAATGAAGATGGTAGCCGCCGAGAGGGTATTTGGTAATTCACTCTCTCGAGCACTCGCTCGGGAAGCGCGGAAGTTACATTTGATCGCACGAGACTTGAACCGCTTGCTTCGTCTGGTCGAACGAGCTCGCGTCGCCAAAGAGACAGGACGACCCAAGCCAAAGCGAAAGCAGTTGCATCGAGGGAAGTCACAGCACTGATCTCCAACGCGTGAGTCAGCGACCGTCGCGAGTCATTTGATTGCCTTAGTCCCGACATCGAAATAGATACGGAATAGGGACTCTGGCGGAAATCCAAATGGAGGAACGAAGATGGCGCTTCACGGCGGATGCCTCTGCGGCGGCGTGCGATACGAAATCAACGGCAAGCTGAGCAATGCGGGAAACTGTCACTGCTCGATGTGCCGCAAGAACAGCGGCTCGGCGTTTATCGCAGCGGCGCAGGTCGCGGCGAAGGATTTCAAATGGACCAAGGGCGAGAACCTGATCGGTAGCTACACCTCGTCGCCCGGCGCAAAACGTATGTTCTGCAAGAACTGCGGCTCGCCGCTGGCCGGCGGCGGTGACCCGATCGGCGACAGCCTGTTCCTCTATCTGGGCTCGCTCGACGACGACCCCGGCGTGCGCCCCGGCGCGCACATCTTCGTCGGCTCCAAGGCCCCGTGGTTCGAGATCACCGACAAGCTGCCGCAGTTCAAAGAATTCCCGTCGTAGCCGCTACGCCGAGAAGCGTCGGCGGCTTTGTTGCGTCGCGTTCGAGCGTGATAGTCTCGCGGCTGGAAATATCTCAGACTGCCACGCACGCTGCGGAGCGCATTATGGTTAAGATCGAGCGCGAAATTCCTATTCAGATCGATCCCGGCGAGAATCCGTTTCTTAAAGGGATCTACGCGCCGATCTCGACGGAGATTACTGCTGATGATCTCACTGTAATAGGTGAGATTCCCAGGGACCTCGACGGCGCGTATCTGCGCAACGGGCCTAATCCGATCTTTCAACCGCGGGGGCGGTACCATTGGTTCGACGGCGACGGCATGGTGCATGGCATCGAGTTCCATGACGGCAAGGCGACGTATCGCAATCGCTGGATTCGCACTGAGGCCTTCGCCGCCGAGCAGTTCGCGCAGCGAGCGATATGGCCGGGGCTGATGGATCGTCCCGATCCCAACGTTCCGCGCGGTGCCGGCTCCGACGGATGGCTCAAGGATTCCGCTAACACCGACTTGGTGTTTCACAACGGCTACGCCCTGGCGCTCTGGTATCAGTGCGGGCTGCCCTACAAGCTCGATCCGCGCACGCTGGAAACCTTGGGAGTGGAACGCTTCGGCGGCAAGCTTGAGCGCGCCGTGTCCGCCCACGCCAAGGTCGATCCGGTCAGCGGCGAGTTGCTGTTCTTTGACTACGCAACGAAGCCGCCTTACATGACCTACAACGTAGTCTCAGCGCGCAGCGAACTGACGCATCATGAGCCAATCGCTCTCCCCGGCTCGCGCCTGCCGCATGACATGGCATTCACCGAGCATTACTCGCTGCTGATGGACCTGCCGCTGTTCTGGGATCCGCAACTGCTCGAGCGCAAGGTGCACAAGGTCACCTACTATCCCGAATTGCCGAGCCGTTTCGGAATTCTCCCGCGCTATGGGACCAACGCCGACGTAAGATGGTTCGAGGCGTCGCCTTGCTACATCTACCACGTGGTCAACGCGTGGGAGGACGGCGACGAGTTCGTGATGGAAGCGTGCCGCGTGATCCAGGCGGAACCGGGCGCGAAGCGCGGCGAAGGCGAGCTGGCGCGGATGCGGGCGTTTCTGCGCCTCGAGGCTCAACTGTGCAGGTGGCGCTTCAATCTCGTGACGGGCGCGGTAACTGAAGAACAGCTCGACGACGAAAAGACCGAGTGGCCCACGATCAACCGGCACATGATGGGACGCAAGTCGCGCTACGCCTACAACTCATACGTCCCGCACTACGAAGGGCTGGTGAAGTACGACACTTTGCGCGGCACGTCGGAGAAATATCTCTTCGGCGCGGGACGCACCTCGAATGAAGCACCGTTTGCGCCGCGCCTCGGCGCGCGCGACGAGGACGACGGCTACGTCGTGACGTTCGTCGCGGATTCCGCCGCGTCGAACAGCAGCGAGGTCGTCATACTCGATGCGAAGAATTTCGCCGCCGGTCCAATCGCGCGCGTGAAGATTCCTCAGCGGGTGCCGGTCGGGTTCCACTCGACGTGGGTGCCCGGCGATCAGTTGCGCGCCCGCTAACCGCGCGGGCTATTGATTCGGCGAAGGTAGGGCACGATAGCATCGTTAAACGCTCGCGTGCTATGAAAACGCAGGTTGTGCAACTCTAGCGTTATGGCGGCGGAAGCGTCATTATCCGAGCATCAGTGATAGCTCGTATTCTTAACAGGGTGAGGGTGCTCAAATGAGTGTGATAAGGCACCTCTATGTGCGGATTCGTGAGTCGTCCAACGGACAGACGATGACCGAGTATGCGCTGATTCTGCTCGCCGTCGCTATAGTCGTGTATGCGAGCTACCAGACGTTCGGCACAGCGATCAGTACGGACGTCGCTACTGTCGACCCTCTACTGTAGATTCTGACGCGCCCGCATTCGTTCAGTCCTCTTTCTGCCGTTCAGACGAACCAGTGATTTTCTCGGATTGAACGCTTCGATCTGCAGGGCCGGCGACGGGACGCGAGTTGAAACCGTGCTAGGGGGCCGATAGCGTGATACGCGGGGCGCCGAAACGAAGGGTGTGACTGGCAGGCGGAAATCGATTCTCGCAGCCGTGATTGTTGGCGGCACGATCGCGGTGGCGGCAGGATGCATGCAGACCCAGGAGATCGATCAGACAGTTCCCCCGTACGCGTCCATCTCGGATGAAGCGCGCGATCCCGCCAGCATGCCGACGCCGACGCCATCCGCAAGCAATTCCGGCAGCGTCATGAGCGCGATTGGCTCCGCAATCATGTTTCCGGTTCACCTGCTCTTTTGGTAAGCCTTTCGGGTCGAAATCGAACCAACTACCCTGCTCGCCCGCTTATCCGCTTGATCGCGCTAACTTTCACAAGTCTTGAGACTCCGCGCCTGATCCTCAGGCGGTTTCGCGCTTCAGACCTTGCCAGCTTCATGGCTTATCGAAACGATTGCGAGGTCGCGCGCTACCAGTCATGGGAATCGATCTCGCGCGCCGAAGCGGTGAGATTCATCGCACAGCAGAGCGGCCATCGGCCCGGCATCCCTGGGAAATGGTTTCAATTTGCTGCCGAGGTCAAAGCCGGTGGCGCACTGGCCGGCGATTGCGCGTTGCTCGTTATCAGGACAACGCCGCGAATCGGGGAACTCGGCTACACATTTGCGCGCGCATACCAGCACAGCGGCCTGGCGACCGAGGCCGCGCGAGCCGTGGTGGACTTCGCGTTCGATTCGCTCGGGCTCGACCGCGTCCTCGCGACCACGGATTGCCGCAACGCGCCGTCCGTCGCGCTGATGGAGCGGCTCGGGATGAGACGGGAAGGGCATTTCATCCACAGCGCGTGGTTCAAGGGCGAGTGGTGCGACGAGTATCAGTACGCGATGCTGCGCAAGGAATGGCCGCGCAAGCGTTTTTCTTGACAATCACGCTCGTCGGGTCATTGATCTGACTACTCCACTAAGGAGGATTCGCTAATGACCCGGATAATCGACGCCGACGGCCATATCGTCGAGCCGCGCGCGCTTTGGCAAGACTATGCCGAGCCGCAATTTCGCGATCGGATGATCCAGATTCGGCGCAATCGCGACGGCGGCGACGAACTGTGGATTAACGGCGAGAACCGAAGCCGCCCGTCGCTGCCGGTGGCGGCCTCGATGACGCCCGGCGGACTTTCGGACCTCGAGCGCGCGCGCAAGCTCACCTGGGACGACATCCTGCCTGGCGGCTACGATCCTCACGCTCGAATCAAGGTGATGGATGAAGAGGGGATCGACGTCGCGGTGCTCTACCCGTCGTTGTGGCTGCTCTACGGCGACCTGACCGATCCGCAACTCGCGGCGGCAGCGTGTCGTGCCTACAACAACTGGCTGGCCGACTTCTGCAAGCCCTTTCCGAAGCGACTGTTCGGCGTCGCGCCGATGCCCGTTCAAAGCGTCGATGAGGCGGTGCGCGAGATGCGCCGCGTCGTGCGCGAGCTCGGCTTCAAGGCGGTGTTCGTCAGGCCCAATCCGTTCAACGGCCGCCGCCTTAACGATCCAGCCTATGATCCGTTCTGGCGCGAGGCGCAGGAGCTGGACGTTCCCGTCGCGGTTCACGGCAGTTTCGGTACGCGCATGCCTACGATGGGCGGCGATCGCTATCACGATCCGTTCTTCTTCCACATGGTCTGTCATCCGTTCGAGCAGCAGGCGGCCTGCATGGATATCGTTTGCGGCGGAGTGCTCGCGCGATTTCCAAAACTGACGATCGGGTTTCTCGAGTCGGGAATCGGATGGCTCGGTTACTGGCTCGATCGGATGGATAGTCACCACGAGAAGATGGGTACCTACGTGCCGTGGCTGAAGCGCAAGCCGAGTGAGTATTTCGCCGAGCGATGCTACGTCTCGATGGATCCTGACGAGAGCACGCTCAAGGCGATGATCGATCTCGGCGTCGAGCGCAACGTGCTGTGGGGGTCGGACTACCCGCACTTCGACTGCACCTATCCGGGCGTGGTGCGCGAGGTGACCAGGGCGCTGGGGAAACTGCCGGAGAGCGCGCGCGACAACATCCTGACGCAAAACGCGCTGCGGTTTTACCGGCTCAGTTAGTCAGTCCGCGCGTGCGTGAACGATCGCGCCGCCGATCCCACCGCCAGCAATCACGCCGTGCAGACCTGAGTACATCGAGAATACGAAGTTGTACCATTCAGCGCCGCCAATCTTCTCGATGTCGGCACGCTTGAGCTGGATTCGTTCGACGAACTCAGCGTACCATCGCGCATACTCGGCGTTTAGATCCTCGATATTACCGGGCTGCCATCCTGCATCGCGCAACATCGCCTCAATCTCCGATAATCTAATCGCATGCGGCATCATTGGGTTCGGCGTATCACCGGCCTTCGCGCCGACGGTGTAGTCGAAGATAACGAGCTGCGCTCCACGCTTTGCGACTTTCCTCAGCCCCGCAAGCGCATCGTGCTGGCGATCGAACGCATAGAACGCGTTGAGCATGTAGATGACGTCGTAGGTGCGAGCGACTGTGCGCGGCACGTCGAGCACGTCGCAAACGTGAAGGCCTATGTCGGGATAAGTGGCTCGCGCATATTCGATCGACTCGGCGTCGCGATCGATTCCCTCGACGCGCCCCCATCCATTCCGGAGCAAGTAGTCGCCGCTGCCGCCGCGCCCGCATCCGACATCGAGCAGCCACTGCCGGGGATCTTTCGGGATCGAGCGGAAGGCGCGCTCGATCGCCTCCTCCTCGCCCGCATGCGCATAGTCACCGTCGCGAATCAGCGCGAGAATCCGCTTCCCCTCGAAGGAATTCATGTTCATCGGCTGACTCATACTCAGACCAATATACTAATGCGCGAGCCCCCGCGGTAAGCGGATTACGCTGGTGCTGGGGATAAGGTCTTCAAAGTTGCCGCCATCTATACTTGCGCTATGACAGGAGCGACTCCATAATGCGGCGCGCGCGGCAGATCCTCGGGGAGGGAATAAATGGTTAGTGGAAAGTCCATGATGGGGTTGGCAACGGCGGTGCTCCTGATCTTCGCAGCGCAGGCCCATGCTGGAAGTGCGACATGCAGCAGATCGACTAAGGGCGAAAAAAAGCACACAGCCTCTGACGGCAGTAACTGTCTGGCGAGTTCAGATGGAAGCGGCAAGGCCAAGGCAAAAGCGACGGGAGGCGCCTCTGCGCAAACCTTCGTCGAAACCGGCGGCAAGTCCAACTCCGTCGCGTCGGATCAAGCGATGTCCGAGGCGGAATCGGAAAGCAAGGGCAAATCAACCGCCCACGCATCAGGCCCAGGCAGCGATGCATTCGTCGATGCTGACCAAAAAGGCATGGCGACGGCGACCGCGACCGGGGGCAGCAACGCCAATGTGACCGCGCTCGGAAAATGCAATGCCACGGGGATGGCCACTGGAGGCTCTCTGTCAATGCCCATTGCGAAGCAGACGGCAGTTTTGTGCACGCGACCGCGACCGGCGGCGGCGAGGCGGATGGTGACGACACGTCTCCGCCGACCTGCATCCCGAACGGCGGGACCGCCACGGTCAGTAGCAGCGGAGGCAACTGCCCATGATCGGAATCGGGAGATAAGACGCTCTACGAAGCCAGACGCCCCGCGCCGGTTCCGAGGTTTGCGCGCTTGATGGCGGTCCCAATCTCTCGCCCTTCGCGCCACGCGTTGTAACGCTCGAGGGACTCCCCCCTTCAGAACGGCACCTTGGCGCTAGTAGCCGTCGTGATAGTAGCGATAGTCTTCGTGTTGCTCGTGGTTGCCTATCGCATACCCGGTCGCGCCACCAGCAACGCCGCCGACCACTGCCCCGGGCTAACGGATGCCCGACGGCAGATCCGACAACCGCACCTCCTGCTGCCCCGACTCCCGTACCGATGAGCGTTCCGTTTTCTCGCGGTGTGCCGCATCCTGCCAGCATGGCCGCCAAGATGATCGAACCGCCTGCTCCAGCCAATGTTCTTTTTACCTTCATTAAATCAATACAGGGCATCAAAGGTGCCAGCCAAATTTCATCGCCTGGATTGCGCATCAATATGCGCTATCGGTAAAAGCTTCGCTTTCGGATTGAAGGGCTTTCGGAAATTTTTTCGCCGGACTTCCGAAACCCGTTTATTCGTGAGGATCTGGAAAACAGAACCACCGCTGATCATGCGGCCACGTTTACCTACCCTAAGACGCGAGGCGACCGTCCGCCGGTTCGGCAGTTTCCGCGGTCGCGATTTGTTTGGTTGCAGGCTGGATGGCAGGCGCGATCTCTCGGCCTTCGCGCCACGCGTTGTAGCGTTCCAAAAAGGCTTCCATGTAAGTGTAGAACACTGGAGTTATGTAGAGGGTCAGGAACTGCGAGAAGAACAGTCCTCCTACCACTGCCACACCTAGCGGACGCCGCGACGAGCCGCCGGCGCCTAGCCCTATCGCGATTGGCAAAGTTCCCATTAGCGCCGCCATCGTGGTCATCATGATGGGGCGGAAGCGGATGATGCAGCCTTCGAAGATTGCGTCGGCGGGCGACTTGCCTTCGGTGCGCTGCGCGTCGAGCGCAAAGTCGATCATCATGATAGCGTTTTTCTTGACGAGGCCTACCAGCATGATTACGCCGACGAATGCGAACAGGTCGAGTTCCATGCCGAACAGCCACAGCGTCATCAGCGCGCCGAAACCCGCGGAGGGCAGGCCGGAGAGAATCGTGATCGGATGGATGAAGCTTTCATAGAGCACGCCGAGCACCAGGTAGATGACGAGGATCGTCATCACGAGCAGCACCCCGAGTCCGGAGAGCGACGACTCGAAAGCCTGCGCGGTGCCCTGGAAGTTGGTCGTGATGCTGTCCGGCAGAGTCGACGCGGCAATTTTATTGACCTCGGCGAGCGCCTTGCCGAGCGAAACGCCCGCGGCGACGTCGAACGAAATCGTCGCCGAGGGGAATTGCCCGGAATGGTTAACCTGCAACGGGCCGAGCGATCGCGTGAACTTGACCAGCGTGTCGAGCGGCACCAGCGCGCCGCTGGACGATCGCACGTAGAGCAGTGACAGCGTGCTGGGCTCTGCCTGGTACTCCGGCTCGACCTCCATGATCACCCAATATTCGTCGTTGGGCGCGTAGATGGTCGAGATTTGGCGCGAGCCGTAGGCGTCGTAGAGTGCGTCTTCGATCGCATTGGCGGAGATGCCGAGCGAGTGCGCCTTGTCGCGATCGATATCGACGGTGACCTGCGGATTTTCTACTTGCAGGTCGCTGTTGACGCCGCGCAGGTCGGGCAACTGGCGCAGTTTAGACTCGAATATCGGCGCGTACTTGTACAGCGTCGCGGTGTTCTGACTCTGCAGCGTCATCTGATACATGCTGCGCGTGAATTGCGCGCCGATCCGGATCGGCGGCGGATTCTGCAGGAAGACGCGCAGCCCGGGCACGCTGTTCAATAGCGGCCGCCACTTCGTTATCAACTGATCGACGCTGAGTTTGCGCTGCGACGCGGGCTTCAGGTGCAGAAATATGATTCCCGAATTGCTCGCGCCGCCCGGCCCGCCGGACCCGACGCTGACGAAGTAACTGACGATGCTTGGATCGTCCTTGATGAGGCTGGCGGCGGCGAGCTGATGCTCGACCATCGAGTCGTAGGAAATTCCCTGCGCGGCGAGCGTGAAGATAATCAACTGGTCGGCGTCTTCCGAGGGCAGGAAGCCTTTCGGGATCGCATAGAACATGTAGATCGTCGCGAGCAGCAGCGCGCCGGAAAAATACATCGTTGCGCGGCGATGACGCATCACCCACGTCAGGCTGCGCTGGTAGCCGTCGAGCATGCGATCGAAGTAGCGTTCGGTGACCGCGTAAAACTTGCCGTGGCGCTCGCTGCCCGGCGGGCGCAAAAAGCGCGAACACAGCATCGGCGTCAATGTCAGCGACACAAATCCCGACACCAGGATGGCGGCGCCAATCGTAACGGCGAACTCATGCAGCAGGCGTCCGAGAATGCCGCCCATGAACAGCACCGGGATGAACACGGCGGCGAGCGAGAAGGTCATCGACAAAATCGTGAAGCCGATTTCTTTGGCGCCGTCCAGCGACGCGGTCATCACGTCCTTGCCCATCTCCATGTGGCGCACGATATTCTCGAGCATGACGATAGCGTCGTCGACGACGAAGCCGACGCCGAGCGTAATCGCCATCAGCGAGAGATTGTCGAGCGAGTAGCTGAGCATCCACATGACGGCGAAAGTGCCGATGATCGACATGGGCAGCGCGAGGCTCGGGATGATTGTCGCCGACACGTTGCGCAGGAACAGGAAGATCACCATCACGACCAGGAAGATGGTCAGCAGCAGCGTGAATTGCACGTCGTTGATCGAGGCGCGAATAGTTTCGGCGTAGTTGCCGAGCGTGTTGATATGCAACGCCGCTGGGACTTCCGCCTGGAAGGCCGGAATGAGCCGCATCACGTTGTCCACGACCTGGACCGTGTTGGTGCCGGGCTGACGCTGGATCGCGAGCACCACGGACGGCTCGCCGTTGGCCCATCCCGCGGTCTTGTTGTTCTGCACGCTGTCGAGCACGCGGCCGACATCGTCGAGCCGCACGGGCGAACCGTTTTGATAGGCGACAATCAGAGATCGGTACGCGGCGGCGTTAGTAAGCTGACCCTTGGTGTCGACGGTGAACGCCTGATGTGAGCCGTAGAGCGTGCCGGTCGGCAGATCGACGTTCGCATTCTGAATGGCGCCCGAGACTTCGTCGATGCCGATGCCGCGCGTGGCGAGCGCCTTCGGATCGAGCTGGATGCGCACGGCGTATTTTTGCGATCCGTAAACCTGCACCTGCGCGACGCCTGAGACCATCGAGATGCGCTCGGCGAGGTAGCTCTCGGCGTACTGATCGACCTGCGAAATCGGCATCGTGCTCGAGCCGAGCCCGAGGTAGAGGATCGGCTGATCTGCTGGATTAACCTTCTTGTAGGACGGTGGACTCGGCATCCCCTGGGGCAATTGCGCTTGCGTCGCGGCGATCGCCGCCTGCACGTCCTGCGCGCCGGCGTCGATGTTGCGCGTCAAGTTGAACTGCAGCGTGATGTTGGTCGAGCCCTGGATGTTGGTCGAGGTCATCGAGTCGAGGCCGGCGATCGTCGAAAACTGTTTTTCGAGCGGGGTCGCGACCGACGACGCCATAGTCTCGGGACTGGCGCCCGGCAGCGTTGCGCTGACGACGATAGTCGGAAAATCGACGTTGGGCAGGTTGTTCACCGGCAGATAGCGATACGCCATCAGCCCGAACAGCACGATCGCGAGCGAGCTCAGCGTCGTCATGACGGGGCGGCGGATAAATGCTTCGGCGATGTTCATGACGCCGCGCCGTTGCCGGTCAAGCCGCTCTTGATGGTGACTGTCGCGCCGGGAATCAGCCGGAGCTGCCCGTCGGTCACGACCGTTTCGCCCGCCTTGAGTCCGCTGTTGACGACAGTCTCGTTGTCGATCGTTTCGCCGATGACGATCGGCCTGAGCTCGACTTTCATTTCCGGCTGCACGACGAAAACGAACGAGCCCTGCTGGCCGGTCTGGACCGCCTGTGACGGCACCAGGATCGCGCCCGGGTGATCGTGGAGGATCAGAGTCGCGTTGACGTACTCGCCCGGCCACAGGCGCCCGTTGGCGTTGTCGAACTGTCCCTTGAGATTTATCGTGCCGGTCTTCGAATCAACGCTGTTGTCGACGAACGTAAGTTCGCCGGACTCGACCCCCTGCTGCTCGGGCAGCGAGACCTGGACTGCCAGTTTGCGCTGCGCCATGAACTCGCGCACAGCGGGCAGCTTCTGCTCGGGAATCGCGAAGTCGACGTACACGGGATGCACCTGGTTGATGACCACCATCGCGGTGTCGGCGTCGGGCTTCACGAGATTGCCGGCATGCACGAGCAGGTCGCCCGTGCGGCCATCGATCGGCGCGCGAATTTTGCAGTACTCGAGATTCAAACGAGCGGTTTGCACGGCCGCTTCGTCAGCTTGCATCGAGGCCGACAGCGCGGCGGCTGTCGCCTCGGCTTGATCGTATTGCTGGCGCGAGCCGACATTCTGCTTGAGCAGAACCGAGTAGCGCTGCTCATCGGTCGCGGCCTCGCGGTACTGTGCGCGATCCTTGGCGAGATTGGCCTGGGCCTGTTGGAGCGCGGCTTCGAATGGGCGCGGATCGATCGTGAACAGCAGGTCGCCTTGCTTGACGTCCTGTCCCTGGCGGAAGTGTACCTGCATGACCTGGCCGTTAATTTGCGCCTTGACATCGACGGTCGAAAAAGCCTCGACGCGGCCTATGGCGCGAATCGTATCGGCTACCGTCTTCTGCACGACCTTGGCCGCGAGAATCGGCACCGCTTCACGCTCACCGAAAGTGTCGGCCGGACCGTGCGAGCATCCTGCCATCGCAATCAGTGCGAGCGCCGGAACGAGAGCTATCGCGGACCATCGCTTCAACGTGAGATTGCCTTTCAACTCCCGAGCTGGATAAACGCGCCGCCGGGATAGAGTCATGGGCTGCCACACTAGAGTCGAGGATATTATCAGGCTCGCGCGAGCCGAGAAAATCAGTAATGAGAACTGAAATCGCGCTCCCGGTCAGTTCCGTTGGGATGACCCAGGGCCGCGCGACGCCTCCGACGTCAGGGCGGGATGGTGCGCCGGCAGTCGGCAGAAGCTGTCGCTCTCGATCTGAAGCGCGCGATTGAATCGCGCGCGCATATTCTCGAGCGCAATGGTCGCGGTCAGATCGACAATTTGTTCGGTGTTGAAATGGCGTTTGAGTTCGTCGAAGACCTCGTCGGGAACGTCGACCGAGGCCAGCGTCATCTCCTCGGTGTAGCGCAGCGCGGCGCGCTCGGCCGGCGTGAACAGCGGATTCTCCAGGTAGTCCGCGAGTGCGGCGAGCTTCTCTTCGCTCAGTCCGGCCGCGCTGCCACCGGCAGCATTGATGTCTATTCAGAAAACGCAGCCGATCATCTGCGCCGCGCGCAAACACACCATGCGCTTCAGCGCCGACGGTGTGACTTTCGAGCTTTCGATCGACTGCTGGAACATCGACATCATGAACGTGATGCCGGGCCGATACGCCCACGCCTTGTATGGAGTGAGCACCTTGCCGACCCGCCGCTTCATCATCCAGGTCAGCGGCTTCAGCATCCAGCTCATCTGATTTTCTTCGAGTCCGTCGATACGCATTGAAATAAACTCCGGCTACGCGGCTCGCTCGGCGGCCGCGCGAGTCTCATCCGACTGACTATAGAGGATAGCAGTAATTGCGATTAGCAAGATCGCAGGAATGTAGATACCCAATACCTCAGTCACAAGATACTCAGTCGAGAGCAGCCCCGCGGCGTGTGAGTATAGGTGCAGGGCGGAATGCATTAAGCCTGCGACCGCGGCAACGGCAACGGCGATCGCGTTGCGGCGCGGATTCAGCGCAGCCGCGACCAGTCCCACCCCGACAGCGAGGAAAAATGTCCCGCCGTCCATCACGAGATGCATATTGTACGCGCCCGTCTCTGGCACGCCCGGCACCAGCTTGAAGAACCACGCGGAAGGAAAGAAGAACATCTCGATTCCGTTGCCGACGTGTAGCACGGCCAGAATCCAGAGAATCGGAACGATCCAACCGGGCGTTTTGGATTTCATGCTGCACCTTCCCGCGACTAGATTTACATCGCCGCCGATAGCGAGGCCACGAGTCGCCGGGCCCAACTTTGTCATTCTGATCGAAGCTAGTGGCAGTGATCGCTGTCTCTGTCCTCCTTAGCGAAGCTAGCAACTGCAATCTGTAATCCTGACCGAAGTGAGCAACGCGAGCGAAGCGGAAGGATCTCGGACAGCTTCGCGTCAGCGAAGCCGGTTCCGGTTTTGAGTCGCTGCATCCATTTCGTTTTCAGGCGAAACTTGGGGATGAACTGTTCAGCCTTACCGGCACGGGTTTGTCGTGCTACCTAACAGGGTATGAACACCGGCAGGACGAATACTCACAGCTCTTGCTCGAATTCGTACGAGACCAACTTCCGGCAGAAGACAAAATTTGACGGAACGAAACTACCGACGGTGTACGGCTCCGTTCGACACCACAACAGGATGTATAAAGCTCGACCGATTGTTCCGAGGAGAACACGTCGCCTGCGAGCCGCTAGATGCTCAGATGATAGAGTTCCGCGACGTTGTCGTGCAGGACCAGGTTCTTCTCGTCCGCAGTCATGCCCTCGGTTTGCTTCTTCAAAACGTCCTGCGACCATGGCCAGGTCGAGTCGCTATGCGGGAAGTCGCTCGCCCACATCAGGCGATGGATGTTGCAAAGATGCCGGACCTGGAATGCTACGTAGTCGTCCTGGAAGGTAGTGTAAACGTTCTCGCGGAAATACTCACTTGGCATCTTGCTGAGCGTGCCGGCCGGTAGCCAGTAGCGATGCCGGTTGTATGCATGATCCATCCGGTACATATAGTGCGGCACCCATCCGGCGTCGGCCTCGACGCATACTACTTTCAACTTCGGATGGCGCTCGAATACCCCGCCGAGAACGAAAGTGCCGATGATGTCCTGGCATCCGCGGATGATCGACAGGAAGCTGTTCAGCTTGGGCCCGCGCGTCTGGAAGTTGTCGCTGGTGCTGGTCAGGATGTGGAAGCTCAGCGGCATCTGGAGATCGATCGCGGCCTCATAGAACGGCGCATAGATAGGACTGTCGTAGTCCTCGAGCGCGGGGTTGCCGGGCATCATGACGCCCTTGAGCCCGAGTTCTTTCATCTTGCGGAGATCAGAGATTCCTTCCTCAACGGAACGCATTGCAGTCTGCCCGCATCCTATCAACCTGTCGGGATGCGCGGCGCAGTACTCGCCTATCCACAGGTTGTAGGCGTCGAAGCAGGCCTTCTTGTAGTCGAAGTCGCGATGGTTGCAGAGCACCATGCCGACGGTTGGGTAGATGACTTCGGCGGCGACGCCGTCGCGATCCTGGTCGGCCATGCGCGCGTTGGGATCCCATCCGCCCCGATGCATCTCTTCGAACTTCGCGCCTATCGTCCTCAGCTCGCTTGCGTCCTTGCCTGCTGCGGCGGCGAGAGCGACGTTGATGGGACGCGGGAAGTCCTTGACGATGAACACATCGCCGAGCTTCTCGTCGTGAACCATGTGCGGAGCCGTATCTTTATACTTGCGATCGATTCGATCGATGTAGGTATTGGGCGGCTCGGTTATATGAGAGTCGGCTGAGATGATTGGCTTCTGCATCGTATGCCCTCGATTGGCCGTTGCGCTGGAATTTCTATTACTAAAGCGTTGTCGCCTTTACAACGCCGCGGTTCCATACCGATCGGTCTGGACCACGAGGAAGCGCGCGCGATATAGATAGCGAATCGAGGAACACGCCGATGGATTACGATCTCAAGATCACAGGTGGCACGATTTACGACGGTACCGGCGCGCCCGGGCGTGTCGGCGACGTTGCGATCAAGGACGGCAAGATCGCGGCCGTCGGCGAGGCGAAGGGCAAGGCTGCCGCGACCCTCGAGGCGAAGGGAAAGGTGGTCGCGCCGGGCTTCGTCGATATTCACACCCATTACGATGCGCAGGTCATGTGGGATCGGATGATGACGATCTCGCCGTGGCACGGCGTGACAACCGTTGTCATGGGCAACTGTGGATTCGGCGTGGCGCCTACGCGCCCCGAGCATCGCGGGCTGATCATGCGGACGCTCGAGAACGTCGAGGGGATGAGCCTGAAGGCGCTCGAAACCGGGCTCGGCTATGAATGGCCGTTCGAGAGCTTCGAAGATTACATGGACACGATAGAGCGGCGCGGCACCGCGATCAACCTCGGCGCGCTGGTGGGACACACTCCGATAAGACTCTACGTGATGGGCGAGGAAGCGACCGAGCGGTCCGCGAGTGCGGACGAAGTCGCGGCGATGAAGGTTCTCGTGCGCCGTGCGATGGACGCCGGCGCGATCGGATTCGCGACCTCGAAGTCGCCGACTCACGTTGGCTACAGCGGCAAGCCTGTCCCCAGCCGTATGTCGGATTTCGACGAGATCAGAACGCTCGCGTCGGCGATGGGTGAGGCGGGCCACGGAATCATGCAGGCGACGATCGGACGCGAGTTGTTCCTGCGCGAGTTTGCGGAAATCGCGCGCGAGATTCACCGCCCGATTACCTACACAGCCCTGCTCGCAGGAATGAACGGTCCCGGCGGACATCGCGGGCCGCTCGCGGCGTCGCAGAAGCTGTGCGACGAGGGACTCAGCATCATACCGCAGGTCACCTGTCGTCCTTTGAACTTCGAATTCCAGTTCAAGGCGCCGTTTATTTTCGAGAGCATGAGCGTGTTCGCGCCGGTGTCAGCGGCGGACTTCGAAGGCAAGAAGAAAATCTACGCCGACCTGGAATTCCGCCGCGCGTTCAAATCCAAGGCGGGTGAGGGCTCGCGCGGTGCGTTCGCCAACCGATGGGATCGCACCGTGATCTCGTTCTCGCCAAGTGATCCATCGCTCGAAGAGCGCAACCTGAATGAAGTGGCGCGCGAGCGCGGCGTCGATCCGATCGACTTGGCGCTCGATCTCGCGCTGGCGTCGAATCTCGAAGCGCGCTTTCGCATGTCGATCCTCAACAACGTCGAAGATGAAGTCGCCGAGTTGCTGGCTGGACGGCACACGGTGCTGGGCCTCTCCGACGCGGGCGCACATGCGAGCCAGCTATGCGACGCGTGCTTTTCGACCTACATGCTCGGGCGTTGGGTGCGTGAGAAACGGGCAATCCCGATGGAACGCGCCATCTGGATGCTGAGCGCGCGCCCGGCCGAAGTATTCGGCATCACGGACCGAGGACGACTGCTTCCGGGACTCGCGGGCGACGTCACGATTTTCGATCCAGATAGGGTAGGCGCAAGTAAACTTCGCCGCGTATACGACCTGCCGGCAAACCAGGATCGCCTGGTCGCCGACGCGGAGGGTATCGACGCGGTAATAGTGAACGGCACTGTCATCCGGCGCGAGAACAAGGATCAAGTCGCGGCCGACGGCTCATTGCCGGGCAAGCTACTCCGACACGGCCACGCCACAGCATAGCGCGAGTCTTAGGATAAGGTTCGCAGGCAGTGGGCCGAGTCCTATCCGGAGCCTCGCGCATCCTAGCTCTTAGATTTGCAATTCCTAGTAACTCCAGCAATTATAATTGTTGAAACCGTCGCTACAACTGCCGTTAACGAAGCATTGGGGACCTATCGGGAACCTAAAGGAGCAGTTACTTGGAGATCGACAAAATCGTCGCTGACTTGAAGAAGGAAAGAGACCGGCTGGTGCGCGCGATCACCGCGTTAGTGGGAGCGGGAGCGGCTACCGGTGCCAAGCGAGGCCGCAAGCCCGGTCGCAAGGCGGCTACCACGAAGCGAAAGCGGCGCGGCGGTATCTCCAAGGAAGGCAGGAAGCGCCTGTCGGAACTCATGAAGAAACGGTGGGCCGAGCGCAGAAAGAAAGGAATGACGAAACTCGGTAAATAGCGGGACGGCCGGGTTAGGTAGCCGTCTCAAGCGTGCGGTTGATTCACGACCGTCGCGTCCGCACAATCTTCAGATGGCGAATTCAGTACAGCACGCGTTCGATCTTGCGGCGGAGGATTACGACCGCACGCGGCGTCGCCTGGTGCCGGGCTTCGACGACTTCTACCGGGCGGCGATCGATCTAATCCGGTTTCCGCGCGAGAGCGAGCTCAAGGTTCTCGATCTCGGCGCCGGCACGGGGCTGATGGCCGCGTTCATCGCGTATAGTTTCCCCAATGCGCGAATCACGATGGTGGACATCTCGAACGAGATGCTCGAGCGCGCGCGTGCGCGTTTCGAGCTGGCAGGCGAGCGCTTTCGCTTCGAGGTCTCCGACTACGGCGTTGATCCGATCCAGGAAAAATACGACGTGGTGATATCTGCGCTGTCGATACATCACCTGAGCGACGACCAGAAGCGCTCGCTGTTCAATCGAATCCACGGCGCGCTCAACGACGGTGGAGTATTCGTCAACGCCGAGCAGTTTCGTTGTTCGACGCCGGAGCGGCACCGGTTCCATCACGAGCGATGGGTCACGCGGGTGCGCGAATTGGGGGTGGACGATCGCGACCTGGCGGCGGCGCTCGAGCGGATGAAGTTCGATCGCGCGGCGACGCTCGAGGATCAACTCGAATGGCTGCGCGAGGCAGGGTTCCGCGACATCGATTGCGCCTACAAGAACCTGATCTTCGCCGTGTACTGCGGTCTCAAGTAGTAGCGCTCAGCATGCGAATTGCGTGCCCCGCGGCCGCGAGAAATGCCGGGTCCGGATCGAGCGCGTGTTCGCGCAAACAAACCTCGGTGAATTTGATCGCGTGCTCGTCGCCACACGCGATCGCACGGTCGACTAGATCATCCTTGTTTCCGATCGTGATCTCGCCGAAGCGCGACAGGTCTGTCGTCGTTCCAAAAGTTGCGTGCATCGCGGCCGCCGTTTGCCACGCGTATGCGAGCGCGGCATGCGTGGTCGCCTCGCGCAGGTACGGGAGGAGTGGGCGCAAAGCCGATGGGCCAGTCACGGCGTGGACGAACGCGATGGTCGTGTAAGTGTTGCGAGCGTTGGCGAGAAAGACGCGCGCAAACGTGCCAGCGAGGTCGGACATGAAGGCGGACGTGTCGCCATTCGGATCGACGGCGTCGAGTGTCTCGCTGAACGGCGGGAAGGAATCGAGCTGCGCAAGCGCGTCGGTGAACGCGCCAAAGTTGCTGCGGCGAGTCTCGAGTGGAATCATCGGCACGCGAGCGATCGCCTCTGATGGCTTCGCACGAACCGGCGTGTGGCGGTTTGCGGGAAGCGGCAAGTAGTCGGCGGCCCAATAGGCGAGACCGTCGGCCAGTTCGCGGCGGCGCGCGGGAGTGTCTTCGAGAGCGAGCGCGCGAACTGCATGCCCGGTGCGAATGACTCCGTGCGTCGCGGCCGCCATTAGGCCGGGCGCGAGCCGCGCGGCCCAAATATCGAGCACGGATTGCCATGGGTGCGCCTCGAGCTCGTTGCGAAAGAACTCGAACCAATCCTCGGTGCGGCGGAGGTCGCCGAGCGCAGCGCGCCAGTTGTCACCAGTCAGCCGCGCGACTCGAGCACGACGCGGCGCGAGCGAGTGTCGGTAATGCTCGAACCACGGCATCACGGCGTCGGCGCGCCGCATCGCACACATCGCTTCGATCGCCATCGGCGCGTGATTGGAGAAGCCGTTGCTCAGGTCAGGACCCATCGGCGCCATGATTTCGAGCGTTTCATCGAGGGCTGCGTAGTCGGCGGGATTCATCGTTTCACCTAGCGTCAATTTTCGTCAAAGACGTGTTTGCCGCGATTCAAGCGCAACGCTATCTGATAGGTCTGCGCCTGCGCGCGAACGGTTGGAGCGTGGGCAGCGAGGTAGCGCGTTGTCGCAATCAGTACGTGTGCGGCTGCCGGCGATCCTTTCAGCAGCGGGTACTGCCGAAAGGCGGCCTCGACACCCTGGATCGTGTGGAAGTCGCGATCCTCGCGCAACAGCGCGTTGCCGAGCGTCGCGAGCAACGCGTCGGGATTGCCGCCGGCAGCCAGATATTCAGCGACCAAAGCCGCCGCCTGGTTCACTTGCTGTTGCCGATCGAGCAGGGCCGGCAACTCGGCCAGTCGATCAGAGGCACTCTTTCCGTTACCGCTCAGTTCGGGAAGCTTCACGGCCGGCACGTTGAGAAATCGATCGAGATAGACGGTCATCGCGGCGTCGAAGATTCCACGCACCAATTCCGGCGAGCCGACTCGGCGCACCGACTGATGCACGGCGTTGGCAAACGTAAAGCTGTGATGGGCGGTATCCCAATCGCCAAATTCGTTGCTGGTGGGGAAGCGCGCAATCCGAAGCGACGCGGCATACGCAACGGCGCCGGCAAGATCCGCGGGCGCGCATCCTTCACGCAGGGCAGCGAGCATCGTGTCGACGATAGCCTGAGGATCGTCGCCGAGGATCACCGGTACCAGGGCGTCGCGACCGCTCCAGGAGCGGTTGATCTGCCGGCCGACCGCGAGCGCTTCGGAGATCGTCTCGAACGCGTTTTCCAGAATTGCGACGAGGTCGATCGGGTTGCGCCACGAGTTGGATTCTTCCATTCGATCACCGGTCGCGCAGCCGCGCGCGAGGCTGGCGAGCACGGGCTCGGCGAGGTCCCAGCCTGCGTGATCGAGCGCCTCGAACGCCTTGCTGGTGAAATCGAGCGTGTGACCGCCGTCGAGATAGCGATGGTCGGTCGCCGCGGCGAACATCATGTCGCCGATTTCGCGCGGCGCGGCTCCCATGCGAACCGCCGAGACGATGCATCGCTCGGCGCCCTCCGTGTCGCGAACTTCGACGAATCTGCGCAGCCATCGCTTGATCTCCGCGAGACTCGCACCGCCACCCGGCAGCGGACGCATCTCGAAGCGCGGTGGATGGCCGTAGGAATCGTTGGCTACCGAGCACAGCCCGTGGAACATCGCACGCGCGCGATCCTCGCGGCGCAGCTGCGGCAGCAGGTTCATCATGCAAGTTAGAGTGGTCAGGCCGGCGCCCCAACCGTCGCGCCGGTAATGCGTTCCGAATTCGAGTCCGATGCGAAACGGCTCGCGCGCATCGCCGGTCTCGTCGAGTTTCGCGATCACCGACTTGCCGATGACGAGTGAGATATTGCGCTCGATGCCGTCGCGCAGGCGCTCGACGCGATGCCGGCTCGCGTCGCCACGCGGGGCGAGATCGATCAAGATGTCGTCGCCTTCGACCCTGACGGCGAATGCGCGCACGTCGTCGGCCCACGGATCGAATGCGCCGCCGCTGTGCAGGTCGAAGCGCGCGTGATGCCAGTGACAGGTGAGGATGCAATCCTTCACGGTGCCTCGATCGAGGGGGAAGCCCATGTGGGGGCATCGATTGTCCACTGCGAAAATTCCCTCGGGTGTGTGGAACAACGCGATCACGTGGCCGTCGAGGTTGACGGTAATGCGGGCGCCGTCGGGCAGGCCGGCGAGCGATGCGGCGCGGACGAAGGCGCGATTCGGCGATTCAGCAGTGCGCGTGTTCATCGATGCGTTCCTCCTCGCGGTCGATGATTAGTAAAGTACTCGCTTTATATACTAAGTCAAGCGATACATTGACTAATAATTCACGGCGGGTAGCATCTCATTTCATGAAGCATGATGCGCGCGCCGAAGAGGGCGTCCTCTTCCAGCTCAAGACTCGAGGGCCGCAGACCGCGGCGCAGGTCGCGCGACGCCTCGGCGTCACCGCGATGGCTGTGCGCCAGCATCTCTATCGACTCAAGGTGGAAGGCCTCGTCGAATTCACCGATGAACGGCGCAAGGTGGGACGGCCGGCGCGAGTGTGGAGATTGACGAGCGCCGCGGCCGATCGCTTTCCCGACACCCACAGCGACCTGACGGTCGAGATCATTGGCGCCG
>Ga0074046_10001389_pt1 | contig 21914 bp, 21 predicted proteins | sample BogForMeECP23OM3_FD_94441 | JGI IMG/M metagenome (GOLD analysis project Ga0074046, IMG submission 94441) | Bog forest soil microbial communities from Calvert Island, British Columbia, Canada - Bog Forest MetaG ECP23OM3 | ecosystem: Environmental > Terrestrial > Soil > Wetlands ...
GGCCCGGTCGAGCGCGCCAAATCAGACCCACCGAAACCGCTTCGGTCCCGGGACTATACCGAATGCCGCGCTTTCGACAAAAATGAGCCGCCGCGCCGCCCGCCCGAGCCGGACTCTGGCGCCGCGCGCAGAGAGACTCGATCACGGGCCCACCATGTCGGCATAGCCTCCGACCGTCGCCGCGGTTTCACGAACGGCTTCCCGGCAGCGCGAAGACATGAGCGCGGCCAACTCCTCGGCGTAAGCGTAGCCCTTCGCCGCGCCGTCGAAGTCGGCTGACGTCGCCGGATGGGTATAGATTTCTGTGCAACCCGGCGGCAGGTTGCTAAGGAGGCCGGCGATCCGCTGCTCGGTCATGCGCCCGGACCAGGCGAGACCGAAAACGCGATCCACTGAGACCCAGCCGGCATTATGGACTCGCCGGCGCATCGCCGCCGCCCAAGGCGCCATGAGAATAGCGACCGGCGGCCGGGGCGTCGGCGCCACGCGCCGCAAGTCCGACAGCGGCTCAATAGGGGTCCGCAACGCGCGCGCGCCGTAGTCGGCGCCGATCGCGAGAATCTCGCTCAGGATCGTCGGGTGAAGATGATAGTGGCGGTGTGCGTTCACGTGGTCGAGCGCCAGCCCGGTCGCCCGATAGGCCTCGAACTGCGCCCTGATTTCCGAGCGGACCTGGCTTCGGACCGAGGCTCTCGTCGCAATGGCGAGCCCCAGCGACGCGAGATCGTTGCGTAGCCGGCCGGTCGACGGACCCGCCTTTACGACAAGGTCTGGAATGGCTTCGGCCGGAAGAATCGGCCAGTCGTCGACCAGGGTCAGATGGAGCCCCACCCTGAGCTGCGGCATGCGCCGGGCGCGGCGCACGGCGTCCGGCGCCGCCGCGCCGCCCACCATCAGGCTCGCCGCACTGAGGACGCCGTCGCTATGCCCCTGCTCGACGGCCTCGTTGACCGCGTTCGCCAAGCCAAAATCGTCGGCCGTGATGATGAGCCGCTTCAGAGCGCGACCTCGCGGCGTTCCTTGAGGAAGCGGAAGAACTCGACTCCCTCCTGCAATCGCCGCTTCATCGCCTCGGGGCTCCGCCCCATTTCGCCGACGATCGCCGCGATCTTCGGGAACGCGGAAATAGAAACTCCGGTAGAAAACCTCCACCGACTGGAAAATCTCCGCGTGCTTGAGATGGGAATAGCGCAGAAGAAGGACGGGGTTTCCCGCGGGGCCTGACACCGGGATCCGGCGCCGCCGTCGAAGCCGTCGAAGGACGGAGCTTGCAGGAAAAGCGATCGCATCATGTCGCGTCGGTTCTTTCAATCTGCGGTCAAAACGCCGTTCCGAAGCACGTGATAACGCTCGCCTCGCCAGGTCAAATCCTGGCCGAAATAGCTCCAGGCGAATGTCGCGAACGAAAAAAGATCACGAAGCGGGACGAGCCAATAGGCCGGCGCACGGAGGCCGTAGCAGCGCGCCGTGGCATGCAAGAGTACAATCCGGCATGCAATGGCAAGAACCGCGAGCGTGAAGCCTGCGGCCGGCGCTCCGGTCGCCGCGGCCAGGAGGGCGAAGGCGAGGGGGTGCGTTACCGCCGAGCCCAGGTGTCCCCAGGGGTTGACGGTCCGGATCGTACGCGCCCAGCGCACCTCGTGGCTCCAGAACTCGGCAAGCGAGGTTTCGGCGCAGCTGTGGCCCACAAGAAAGCGCGGAAAGGCGACTTCCAGCCCCTTGGCTCGCAGAGCGGCCCCGAGCGCGTAATCGTCGGCGAGGACGTCGGAAAACCTCGCGAACCCGCCGATGGCGTCGAGTTCGCCACGCCGCAGCGCTATGGTCGACCCGAAGCAGGGCGTCGCCATCCCCGAGCGCAGGCCGACGAGCACATTTGGGAGAAAATGCGCGTCGATCGCGAGCGCCGACAGCTTTGACCAGAAACCGGCGACGGGAACGCCATGATAAAGGCAGGTCACGGCGCCGACGCCCGGCCGATCGAGCGCTGCCGCGAGGCGCCGGAGATAGCCCTCCGGCGCCTCGATATCGCTATCGGCGAGAACGACACAATCATATTTGATGGCCGGCGTCATATTGATCAGGTTGGAGATTTTCCGATTCGAACCGTGCGTCGCCGAGTCGACGACGAGGCGCATGTCTCGGTCCGGGAACTCTGCTTCAAGGCGCTTCACGACGTCGATCGCCTTGTCGTCGGCCGTCTGCACGCCGAAAATAATCTGGACCGGCGCGGGATAGTCCTGTGTGCAGAAAGACGCGAGGTTCCCAAACAGTGCGGTTTCGTCGCCCCGCAAGGGTTTGAGAATGGTGATTGGGGGCGACACGGCCGACGTTGTCGCGGGCTCGGCAATGAATCCGACGGAGAGCACGGCGGCGTAGCCGAGATAGAGGCACCCAGCGCCGGCGACCAACAAAAAGGCGACCGCAAGCATCCCCGCCATTAACTCCCCCGAGGCTCTTCAGCGACCGGCCGGTCGGTAAAGAAGATCCGTCCCTCAAGCAACTGCCATCCGAGGAGGCTTGGAACGCCGAAGACGATGTCGGGCACACGCTTGATCAGGGACATCGCAATGGCGACATCTGCGGGCACGCCGAAAATCGCGCAAATGGCGACAAGGCCGCCTTCCTGCGCGCCAAGCGCTCCCGGAATGACGAAGGCCGCGCCGCGAATCGCCTGCGTGAGGCTCTCGATGACCAGCGCCTCGGGATAGTTCGCAGGCAACCCGATAAAGAACAGGATCGCCCACACTTCGAGCGCACCTAAGAACCAAACTGCCATGTTTATTGACGCTGCCGCCAAGAGCCCTGCGAGATTGGCGTAGAGCAAATCCAGGCGCGAATAGAGCGCGTCGATCGCGCCAAACGAGAGCCACTCACGATCGCCGACGACCCGCGCCCAGAGCCATTTGACGACACGCTGCCCGACGCGCCGTTGCACGAGGTAGAAACCGGCGAGCGCTGGAACGGCGAGGACGGTCGCGATCGCGACCGTCCGGCCGACGCCGCTCACATTTCCCATCGCGGCGAGCGTCGCGAGGCCGACCATCGCGAACAGGCTTTGCGTTATCGCTTGAACCAATACGTCGACAATGACGCTCGCGGCGGAAAGAGACGCCGGCGCGCCGAGCAAGGTGAGCGCCCGCGCCCCGATCACGTCGCCGCCAACCTGCGTCATCGGCAGAAGGGCGTTGGCGCCTTCCCGCAGGAAGCGGATGGCGACGCAGGTCAGCACGCCCGGTTGGAGGCCGGGCGGAAACAGCGCGGACCATCCAAGGCCCGCGCCCGACACCGCGATTCCACGGAGCAGGCAGACGACGGCCACGCCCCAGCCCGCCGCTTCGAAAGCGCGCACGACGGGTTCTGCCCCAGTCGAGAAGACCAGGGCGACGGCTGCGGCGACGCCCGCAATCCACGCAGTCTTGATCACCCAACTCATTGAGTCGGGGCCGCCCAGACAAAAAAGCCCACTACGTCCAAAACCGCTCCGCTCTCAAAATTCGCCAATGTCAATTTACCCCGATGGATTTCTGACCCCTTCCCCTTTGCTCCCGGGGAGGAAAAGTTGGCGGACCCTCGTCAATTCGTTGTCGCCGACTTCGCGCGTAACGGCAATCTCGATCATTGAAGCGCGCGACGGAGTCCTGAGCGCCAGAGGCTTATGTCGAGCGCATCCTCTCGGCGCAAGCGGCGACTTCCGCTCAGGCGGAGGCGTCGGGCGACAAATATCGGCCGCGGGACCGTCGGAAGGTCAGCTTCTGCTGGCCGCGGGGCGCTCGCCATCATCTCCGCCGACCCCCAAGCATTGGGGCGCTCGCGTCGGCCTCACCGCCGTCCTCCACGCCGGGGGCTCGACGACAGCGCTCAAACCTAAGGAACTGCGGCAAAAAAGTGACAGCCTTCTGGGCGCCTGTCTGCTAGCGTGACGAACTGGGCGGGATTCGCTGCGATTTATCGGGAACAATCGACCTGGGCTGTTCGGTCTCGACCGAACGGAGGCATTAGCGCGGGCGTGGGCGGCGATCCGAGGAGGGCAGGCAGTCGAATGGGTCGTGCTCGGCCATGTGTGATTCTGTGGGCCGCTCTGGCCCTGTCTGTCCTCGTTTCCGCATGCGCAAGCGTGCAGAGGGATGTGTCGCTGCCGGTCACTGACCCCAATGAGGCGTCAAACCGCGCGCTCTTTGGGTTCAATCAGGCGGTCCTTCATCCGCCCGCCGAAGTCGTCAAGGCTCTGACGCCGGGCCCGGTGCACGACCGACTGCACGATTTGAACGCGAATCTCCAGGAACCGCGAATTTTCGCCAACGACCTCCTTCAGCTGCGCTTCGACGCCGCGGTCAAGACGGCTGGCCGCTTCATCCTGAATTCGACGTTCGGCCTCGGCGGCCTGTTCGACGTTGCGAGCGCGGGCGGCTTGCCGCAACAGAGCGGCGATTTCGGGCAGACCCTGTTCGTGTGGGGCGTACCAGAGGGGCCCTATACGATCAGGCCCTACTACGGCCCTGCGACGGCGCGCGACGCGGTCGGCGAGACCGTCGACACGCTTGGCGACCCTGTCGCCTGGGCGCTCGGCGCGCCATTCGGTTGGCCGGCCTACGTCAGCATCGGCGGCCTCGATGCTGCGGCTCGGCTTTCCGACTTCAAGGAGGCCGAGGAAAGCTCCATCGATTTCTACAGCTTCGTGCGCTCGGCCTATTATCAGATGCGTCGCGCCGACCTGAGGGAGGCGCTCGGCCTGCCCCCCATCGTCGAATCCCCTGCGACCGTCGGCGCTCCGACACGTTAGGGCATGATGTGTTCAGGCTAACCGGCGGCATCATTGCGACCATCGGCAGGGAGCCATGAAGGGATCATGCTGGTGTTTCTGATTTTCTGCAATCAAAAGCTGCGCCATGTCCATTCATGAGAGCGCCGCGAGGACGCGGGGCGAGGCGGTGGCCGCCGGGCTCACAGCCGCACGAACGGCCGTGCGATCAGGCCCCAGAAACCTTTCCAGCGCAGGACGCCCTGAATCGCGACGAGACAGACGCAGTCCTCACCGTCGTCGACATGCGGCTGATGCATCACGGTCTCGTCGCCGAGGTCGAAGTCGCCCGGGCCGAAGTGACCGCCCTCGTGGGTGAACGCGCCACGAAGAACGCACGTCATCTCGAGAGCAGTATGGGCGTGCTGCAGGAGCCGCGAATTCGGCGCCGACTTCAAAAGGAACACCCGCGTCGGCCCCGGCGCCGGCAAATGGATGGGCCGCATTGCGATCCTCGGCGCGACGTAGCGCCAGTCGCCGAACGCGTAGCGGCGCACGAAGTCGGGCAATTCATGCGGCGCGTCCGCCGTTTCGGCGGGCAGGGCGCGGGGGGCCGGAGCGGGCTCGTCGAGCCGCGCCAGAGTTTTGTCGAGCGCATCGTCGGACAGTGACGCAGGGCTGCAACCCTCAACGATTTCGCCGCCGACGCCCTCCATCGCGCGCACCCATTCGCGACAGCGCGGGCAGGCGCGCAAGTGGGTCGCCAGGGCGACGCGCTGTCCGAGGTCGAGGACGCCTGCGGCGTGGGCGGCGAGCGTCGCCTCGTCGGGGTGATGCTCAATCGTCATGGGTCCAATTCCAGCAGGGCGCGAAGCCGCTTCATCGCGAGGCGCGCGCGCGACTTGACCGTCCCCAATGGGATCCGGAGCGTCTCGGCGATTTCCGAGTGCGCCTTGTCTTCGAAAAACGACATCTCGATCACCTTCAGTTGTTCCCTTGGCAGGGTCGACAGCGCCTCGCGAAGCCGCGCTTCCGATTGGCCGGCGGCCATCCGTTCGTCCGCCGCCGGCATTTCGTCGACCTGATATTCCGCCTCGACCTCGTCGACGCGGATCGCTCCGCCGCGGCTTTCGCGCCGGATCGCGTCGATGCGCAGGTTTCGAGCGATGGTGAAGATCCAGGTCGCCGCCCCGGAGGCGGCCGGGTCGAAAAGCTGCGCCTTGCGCCAGACCGCAAGCATCGCCTCCTGGGCGATCTCCTCCGCCTGGGAGTCGCTCGCGCCTTTCCGGCGTATGAACGCCTTCACCCGCGGGGCGAAATGGTTGAAGAGCTCGGCGAAGGCGGACCTGTCCTGGCGGCTGGCGATCGAAACGATCCGCTCGGCCCAGGGGTCTCGGCCGGCTCGTCCTGGCTTTTCAACCGACATGCCGGCTCCTTTCCGGCGCCAGAGCGCAGGATCTGCAGCGGGAACGAGGAAAGCCGGATGCGCGCCCATCGCCAGTGAAACGCGGCGAAGTCCGGCCTGGATCACCGGCGCGTGATCCAAACGCGCGCCGCGCTCGTTCTTCCTTCAAGCCGCCCGGCGGGTCGGGCCCGCTGATCCCAGAGTGAACCGCCATGCCGTCACCCGACCGAATGAGAATCGCCGTCGTGGGGACCGGCGTTTCCGGGCTCTCCGCCGCCTGGCTGCTCAATCCCCGTCACGACGTAACGGTCTATGAGAAGAGCGGACGCATCGGCGGGCATTCGAACACCGTCTCCGTGCCGGTCGCCGGCGCGGAACTTCGCGTCGACACCGGTTTCATCGTCTACAATCCTGTCACCTATCCCAATTTTGTCGAACTATTGCGAGTCCTCGGCGTCGCGTCGCACGAAACGGATATGTCGTTCTCGGCCTCGCTCAATGGCGGACGGACCGAATATTCTGGTTCGGGCCTGGAGGGCCTCTTCAGCCAGCGGTCCAACCTTATCCGGCCGCGGTTCTGGAGCATGCTCATCGACCTCGCCCGCTTCTATCGCCGGGCGACACGCGACGCGCGGGCGGCCTTGAGCGACGACGCGACGCTTGGCGACTATCTCGACGCCGGCCGGTACGGCGCGGCGTTCCGACACGATCACATTCTGCCGATGGCGAGCGCGATCTGGTCGGCGGCGCCGGCCGAGATCCTCAACACCCCCGCAGCGTCGTTCCTGCGTTTCCACGATAACCATGGGCTGCTCAAGCTGACCGGACGGCCGGTCTGGCGGACCGTGGTCGGCGGCAGCCGCGAATATGTCGCGCGCCTCGCCGAGCCGCTCTCCGGCGGAATCCGGGCCGGCGTCGGAGCGGCGCGAGTGGAACGGATCGGCGGGCGTGTCGTCGTGACCGACGGGCGCGGCGAGCGCGATGTGTTCGACCAGGTCGTCTTGGCCACCCACGCCGACGAGGCGCTCGCGCTGCTCGCCGACCCGAGCCCCCGGGAACGGGCGCTGCTCGGCGCATTTCGCTACAGCCGCAACGAATCCTGGCTCCACGGCGACGAAACCTTCATGCCGCGCCGCCGCGCAGCCTGGGCGAGCTGGAACTATGTCTCCGGCTCGGCAGCGCCGGACCGGGCGCGCGTGACCTACTGGATGAATTCCCTGCAACGGCTGCCGACGCGCACGAACGTCTTCGTCACCCTCAACCCGGAGCGGCTTCCCCGAAGCGCCGTCAGGGTCGAATTCTACGACCATCCGATTTTCGACGTGGGGGCGCTCCGCGCCCAAAAGGAGCTCTGGAGCTTGCAGGGAGCCGGCGGCGTCTGGTTCTGCGGCGCGCATTTCGGCGCCGGCTTCCACGAGGACGGTTTGCAGGCGGGTCTCGCCGTCGCCGAGCAGCTCGGCGGCGTGCGACGGCCATGGCGGGTCGCAGCCGAATCGTCCCGCATCTTGATCGGCGCCGCGAGGGCCTCGTCGCCCGCGCTGGAGAAAGCGGCATGACGCCCGCCTCGGCGCTCTACTTCGGCTCCGTGTTCCATCGTCGCCTGGGCGCCGTCCCGCACCGCTTCCGCTACCGGCTGTTCTGGCTCTTCGTCGATCTCGACGAACTCAACGATTGCGGCCGGCGGCTTCGCCTGTTCTCGCACAATCGGTTCAATCTCTTCAGCCTTCACGATCGCGACCATGGCGACGGAAGCGCCCGGGCCTTGCGGGAGCAGGCGGCGGCGCTGATTCGCGAGAGCGGGATCGGCGAGGAGATCGGCGCGATCCGCCTTTTCTGCATGCCCCGCACCCTGGGTTATGCCTTCAATCCGCTCAGCGTCTATTTCTGTTACGCTCGTGACGGCGGGCTGGCGGCGCTGATCTACGAGGTGCACAACACTTTCGGCGGCCGCCACAGCTATGTGATGCCGGCCAAGACATCCGGCGCTGTGGCGCGGCAGGCTTGCGACAAGAGCTTTTTCGTCTCGCCGTTCCTCCCGATGGGCTTGCGCTACGAGTTCCAGGTTTCGCCGCCCGGTGAGTCCATTGCGATTACGATCCGCGCGGTCGGGCCGGACGGTCCCGCTTTGCGCGCGGCGCTCATCGGCCAACGCCAGTCGCTAACAGACCGGTCCCTGATGCGGGCGGCGGTATACGCGCCGTTCGTCGCGATGAAGACCATTGCCGCGATTCACTGGCAGGCGCTGCGCCTCATCATGAAGGGCGCTGTCTATCGGGGGCCGCGCACGAACGCCGGCGGGAAGCCGGTCGCCGATCGGGCGCTCGGAACGTCATAGCGCGGCGGCCGCGTTCGCGAGCCAGTCCGGCATCGCGGCGATCATCGCCGTTTCGATCGCGTGATCGAGACCGGTCAGGATGAGCGCCCCGAACGCAACCAGAGACAGACCGAAGGCGAAGCGGCCGCGGCTCGCGGCCGCGACCGTCTTCGCCTTCATTCTCGCGGCGAGGCGGCCGAAGCCGAAACCGACTCCAAGGAGCGCTGCCGCAGCGCCGAGGGCATAGACGAACATCGTCAGCATCCCCGCCGCGAGCGAGCCGCGACCGGCGGCGAGCGCGAAGGCGGCGCCGAGCGTCGGCCCCGCGCACGGCGCCCACGCAAGAGCCAGCACGCCGCCCGCAGCGGCCTGGCCGATAAGGCCGCCATTCGGCATTCGATCGCTGAGACTCTGGGAAGCGGCGCCGAGGCCTGCGAGAGCCATCTCGATCCTGTCAGCCGCCTTGGGCACGATCAGAACGAGCCCCATCGCGATCATGACCGCAGCCGACGCGGCGCGGAGCCCGGTGATCGCGCCGATCTCGACGCCGAGCGCGGCCAGCGCGCCGCCGACAATGGCGAAGGACGCCGCGAGTCCCGCCGCCAGGGCGAACGGGCCACGCGGATCGTCCGCGCGCGCCGCGGCGACGACGATCGGCGCCAGCGGCAATATGCAGGGACTGAGGATCGCCAACAGGCCCGCCGCAAAGGCGAGCGGCAGCGCGGCGATCAAGCTCACATCGCCGCCTTCAGCACGTCGACGACCGAGCTCTTGGTCACGCCCCAGGACATCCGTGCGACCTCCTTGCCGCCCTTGTAGGCGATCACGGTCGATCGCGGACAGTCGAGCTTCGCCACGACATCCTTCTGGTTGTCGTAATCGACCCGGAAGAACGTCACGCCCCGGAACGCTGGATCGTCTTTCAGGCCGTCCAGGTAGGAGGCCTGGATGTGGCACTGGAGGCACCAGGGCGCATAGACATGAACGACGACGGGCTTGCCGGAGGCGACCGCCTTCTCAACCCTGGCGGCGTCGTAGGGCAGAAACTCGGAGGCCTCAGCCGGAGCGCACGACGCCCCGATCAAGGCCCCCATCATGACGATCGCCGATCTGCGCGTGATGATCATCGATCTCACCTCCCTGTCCATTTTTGTCGAACGGCGCCGCAGCGCGGCTCAAAGCCCTCTCCCTCAACCATGCTCCATCGCAATGAGGCTGACATCGATTGTTCCCTCCGCGAAGCCGGCTTCGCAATAGGCGAGGTAGTAGTCCCACAGTCGACGGAATCGCTCGTCGAAGCCGAGGGCCGCCGCCTCGGGCCAGCGGGCATGGAAGCGCCGGCGCCACTCGGCGAGCGTTCGCGCATAGGAGCGCCCGAAGCGCTCGGCGGCGACGATCTTAAGTCCCGCCCGCGCCGCCTGCGCCTCGATCGCGGAACGCGTCGGCAAAAATCCGCCGGGAAAGACGTGCTTCTGAATGAAATCGGGATTGCGGCGGTAGTATCCGAAATCGGCCTCGCCAATCGTGATTGCCTGAACGACCGCCCGCCCGCCCGCTCGCAGCGAACCGGCGAGCGTCCCGAAATAGGCCGGCCAGTGGGACTCGCCGACCGCCTCGATCATCTCGATCGACGCGATTCGGTCGAATTCGCCGCGGACGTCGCGATAGTCCTGCAAGCGAAAGTCGATCCGATGATCGAGACCCGCCGCGGCGGCGCGGCTCGCTGCGAGTTCGAGCTGAGCGGGCGAGAGGGTGATCGCGGTGACCCCGGCGTTCTTCGTTTCCGCCAGATGCATGGCGAGCGCTCCCCAGCCGCAGCCGATCTCGAGCACGCTCTCGCCGCCGTCCAGTGCGAGCAGCTCTATGACGCGGTCCAGCTTTCGCGCCTGAGCGGTTTCGAGATTGGGCGTCTCCTCGGTCCAGATCGCGGAGGAATATTGCATCGTCGGATCGAGCCAGAGCGCGTAGAAGGCGTTGCCCAAGTCGTAATGGGCCATGATGTTGCGCCGGCTGCCCCGGCGCGTGTTGACGCGCAGGAGATGCTTGAGACGGTTCGCGATGCGGATGACGGCGGTCCCGCTCGTCACCGCGCGAAGGGCGTCGCCATTGTGGGCCGCCAGACGGAGAAGCGCGACGATATCGGGACTCGTCCAGTCGCGGTCGATATAAGCCTCGGCGAAGCCGATGTCGCCGCCGAGCGCGAGGCGGCGAAGCGCGCGCCATCGTTCGAGGACGACGGTCGCTTGCAACCCCCCATCGTCGCCACCCGAGGTCAAGAGGCCGCCGTTCGGGAACCGGACGCGGAGACGCCCGCCCTGCAACCTTGCGAGCACAGGGGCGACGAAACCGGCACGGGGCGACGCACTCGCTTCCTCGGCAACGCAAGAGACCGGGATATCGACGTCGTTGACGTGAGTCATGCGCTCCGTTCCGTCCGATGGGGACTGCCTGCAAGTCATACGGGGGGAGTCCACGGCCGGTTCACGGGCGCCGGGAGGAAATTTGGTCTCCCGACGCGGGGAACTCAGGCTCTCTGCGATCGCGTTCAGCTTTTCGACGGCGTGAAGCTGGCGACGAGCTCATGGGCGCCGGCCGGATAGGCGAGCGTGACTTGCGTGACCGGCTGGCCCCCGAGCCAGGTTCGCCGCTCGACGACGAGACAGGGCGCCCCCTCGGCGATGCGCAAGGCGCCGGCGATCACACGGTCCGAGCCCGCCGCGCGGATGCGATGCTCAGCGGTCGTCCAGGGCTGTTGCACCGAAAGCCACGCTCCGGGCGACAAGGCTGCAAAGGGTTCGTCGGCGGCCGACGGGACGGCGGCGAGATTGATGAGCCGGTCCTCGTAGCAGAACGGCCGCTCGCCGGCGTCGTGGCGGCAGGCGACTGCGAGCAGCGGCGCCCCGGCGACCGCATCGATACGGCCGCGATCCGCCCGCGTCGCCCGGCGCCTCTTCCGCGCCAGCACCTCGAAGCGATAGGGCAGGCCGAGCGCGGCGACCTCGGAGGCGATGTCGCGGATTTCGAGCAGCGCAAACTGGCTCACGGGGCGCGTCACGAAGCTGCCGGCCTTGCGGCGCCGCTCGATGAGGCCTGCGCGGGCGAGCTCGGTCAGCGCCTTGCTGACGGTCATGCGCGAGCAGCGGTAAAGTTCGGTCAGCTCGTGCTCGTAGGGAATCCGGCGCCCGGGCGGCCATTCCCCGCCGAGGATCTTGGCTTCGATCTCGGCGATGATCCGGCTGTGCAGCGAGGGGACGCCGTGCGGCCGATCGTGGGCGCGGCGAGCGATGACCGTCGCCGCGTCATCTCCGGAATGCGCATTCATCGCCCCTCCCTTCGCCGCCCCTTTAGGCGCCGGTCGCGGCGGCGAGACGTCTGAGAGCTTCGCCGAACCGCGCCGCAATCGCCTCGCGGCGCGCATGCCGTCCCCCGCTCACGACCCTGCGGCCGCTGCTCCAGACGCCGTCGACGAGATCGCGCGAGCCTCCGAAAATCCACGCGTCGAGAATTTCATCGTCGGCGCGGCCGGCGACGAGCGGCGAATCGCCGTTCAGCGATACGATATCGGCCGCGGCGCCGGGCGCGAGTTGGCCTGCGGGTCGGGCGAGCGCTTGCGCCCCGCCCGCCGCTGCGCCGGCAAAGAGCGCCGCGCCCGTGGACCCTCCGCGCCGCGCGCAAACGTTTCGCGCGCTGATCGTGAGCCGCTGTCCATATTCGAGCATCCGCAGTTCGCCCGCGACCGTGATCTCGACGTTCGAATCCGTGCCGACGCCGAACCTTCCGGCCGCATCCAGAAATGAGCGCGCCGGAAACACGCCGTCGCCGAGATTGGCCTCGGTGATCGGGCAGAGGCCCGCAACCGCGCCTGAGCGCGCGAGAGCGAGACCTTCCCGTTCGTCGACATGCGTCGCGTGAACAAGGCACCAGCGGGCGTCGACCTCGGCGTGATCGAGCAGCCATTGAACCGGACGCACGCCGGACCACGCCACGCAGGCGTCGACTTCTCCGGTCTGCTCGGCGATGTGAATGTGGACCGGCGCATCGTCGGCGAGCGCGACGACGCCAGCGAGCTCATTTGGAGTCGCGGCGCGCAGCGAATGCGGCGCCACGCCCACGCGGGCAGAGGACCCGAGCGCGCGGCGGCAGTCGGCGACGAGCGCGGCGTACGAATCAAGATCGTTGACGAAGCGGCGCTGCTCTACGAGCGCGGGCGCGCCGCCGAAGCCGGAGCGCGCATAGAACACCGGAAGAAGCGTGAGCCCGAGACCCGCCTCGGCCGCGGCCGCGCCGATCCGTTCCGCCATTTCGGCCCGGTTGGCGTAGGGCGCGCCGGAGACGTCGTGGTGGAGGTAATGGAACTCGGCGACGGCGCCGTAGCCCGCCTCCAGCATCTCGACATAGGCCTGAGCGGCGATCGCCTCGACGTCGTCCGGAGTGACCGCGAGCGCGAAGCGGTACATCGTGTCGCGCCAGGTCCAAAAACCGTCGGCCGCCTCGCCGCGCTTTTCGGTCAGGCCCGCCATGGCGCGCTGGAAGGCGTGCGAATGCAGGTTGCCGATCGCCGGGACCCCGATCCCGCAGCGCTCGTCGCCGGCCTCGCGAGCCGCGTCGCGCTCGACCGACGCAATCGTCCCGCCATCAATGCGAATCCGCACGTTCGTGGCCCAGCCTTCGGGAATCAGCGCCCGCTCGAAATGCAGCGTCGTCATCGGCCTCCCGCCGCACTTGACTTGAATATGTCTATACATTAAAAAATCCAAAAGGCCAAGAGGCGAGGCGCGCGGCCATGACGGCGGACAGGGAGACGACGATCTGGCGGAACGCCCGGCTCGCGACCTTCGTGAAAGGCGCTCCCGGCCTCGGCGTCGTCGAGCCCGGCGCGATCGTCGCGCACGGCCGCCGCATCGTCTTCGCCGGCCTTGAGCACGATGCGCGGCGGGCGCGGAACAGCGCGCGGATCGTCGACTGCGAGGGCCGCTGGATCACGCCGGGGCTGATCGACTGCCACACCCATCTCGTCTACGCGGGCAGCCGCGCGGCCGAGTTCGAGGCGCGCCTCGCCGGCGCAAGCTACGAGGATATCGCCCGGGCAGGGGGCGGCATCGCCTCGACTGTCCGCGCAACGCGCGCTGCGAGCGAGGACGAACTCGTCCGCCAGTCGCTGCCACGCCTCGATGCGCTTCTCGCCGAGGGCGTCACGACCGTCGAGATCAAGTCCGGCTACGGCCTCGATCTTGCGACCGAGCGCAAGATGCTGCGCGCGGCCCGCCGTCTCGCCGAAGGCCGTCGCGTCGAGGTGCGCGCGACCTTTCTCGGCGCGCACGCGTTGCCGCCCGAATTCGCAGAGAACCGCGCGGGCTATGTCGCAGAGGTCGCGGACGCGATGCTGCCGGCGCTCGCGGCTGAGGGGCTCGTGGATGCGGTCGACGGATTCTGCGAGGGCGTCGCCTTCTCGCGCCAAGAGATGCGTCGCGTGTTCGTGCGCGCGAAAAGCCTCGGGCTGCCGGTCAAGCTGCACGCCGAGCAGCTGTCGAACTCAGGCGGCGCCGCGCTTGCGGCGGAATTCGGCGCCCTTTCCGCCGAACATCTCGAATATGCGAGTGAGGAAGACGCCGCGGCGATGGCGCGCGCCAACGTCGTTGCGACGCTCGCGCCCGGCGCGTTTTACATGCTGCGCGAAACCAAAGTCCCGCCGATCGACCTATTCCGCCGTTACGGCGTGCCGATGGCGGTCTCGACCGACTGCAACCCCGGCACTTCGCCGATGACCTCGCTCCTGCTCGCGCTCAACATGGCGGCGACGCTTTTCCGCCTGACCGTCGAGGAGTGCCTCGCCGGCATCACGCTGAACGCCGCGCGCGCGCTCGGGCTCGAGGCCAGCGCCGGCTCGCTCGAACCCGGCAAATGGGCGGATCTCGCCATCTGGGACATCGAGCGTCCTGCGGAGCTCGTCTACCGGCTCGGGTTCAATCCGTTGCACGCCCGAGTCTGGAGGGGACGATGACGATTCGTCTCATCGCAGGGTCAGCCTCGCTCGCCGACTGGCGCGCGATTCTTGCCGGAGCGGACGTCATCCTCGACCCCGAGAGCGCTCAGCGCGTCGCGGCCGGCGCGGCGGCGGTCGAGCGCATCATCGCGCGCGGCGAGCCGGTCTATGGCGTGAACACCGGGTTCGGCAAGCTCGCCCATGTGCGCATCGCCGACGCCGACCTCGTCAGGCTGCAACGCAACATCGTGCTCTCGCACGCCGCCGGCGTCGGCGAGCCGACGTCGGTCGCCGCGACCCGGCTCATGATGGCGCTGAAACTCGGCTCGCTCGCGCAGGGCGCGTCGGGCGTGCGCACCGAGACGCTCGCGCTCCTCGAAGCGATGCTCGCGCGCGGTGTCACGCCTGTCGTTCCGGCGCAGGGGTCGGTCGGCGCCTCCGGCGATCTCGCGCCGCTCGCGCACATGACCGCGGCGATGATCGGCGTCGGCGAGGCGCGCTTCGAGGGCGAGGTTTTGCCGGCGGCGGCGGCGCTCGAGCGCGCAGCGCTCGGCCCTTGCGAGCTCGGCCCGAAGGAAGGACTCGCGTTTCTGAACGGCACGCAATTCTCGACCGCGCATGCGCTCGCCGGCCTGTTCGAAGTCGAGAAAGTGTTTCGCGCCGCGCTCGTCACGGGCGCGCTTTCGACCGACGCGGCGCGCGGCTCCGACGCGCCGTTCGACCCGCGCATCGTCGCGTTGCGCCGGCATCGCGGGCCGCGCGAGGTCGCCGCGACCCTCGCTGCGCTGATGGCCGGCAGCGCAATTCGAGAATCCCATCGCAGCGACGATCCGCGCGTGCAGGATCCCTATTGCCTGCGCTGCCAGCCCCAGGTGATGGGCGCGTGTCTCGACCTCTTGCGCCAGGCCGCAGCGACGCTCGCCGACGAAGCCAACGCCGTTTCCGACAATCCGCTGATCTTTCCGGAGGACGACGCGGCGCTGTCGGGCGGCAACTTCCACGCCGAGCCGGTCGCCTTTGCGGCCGACATGATCGCGATGGCGGTGTGCGAGATCGGCTCGCTCGCTGAGCGGCGCATCGCCATGCTGGTCGACCCCGCGCTCTCGGGCCTGCCCGCGTTCCTGACGCCGCGTCCGGGCCTCAACTCCGGCTTCATGATCCCCCAGGTCACCGCCGCGGCGCTCGTCTCCGAGAACAAGCAGAGCGCCTATCCCGCGAGCGTCGACTCGATCCCGACCTCCGCCAACCAGGAAGACCACGTGTCGATGGCCGCGCACGGCGCTCGCCGCCTCTTTGCGATGGCTGAGAACGCCGCTCATGTCGTGGCGATCGAGGCGCTCGCTTCGGCTCAGGCGATCGAGTTCCACGCGCCGCTGACATCGAGCGCCGCGCTCGAAGCCGTGCGCGCGCGCCTGCGCCGCGACGCGCCGCGGCTCGAAGACGACCGCTACCTCCATCCCGACATCGCCGCCGCCGCTGCGCTCATCGCCTCGCGCGAACTCGTCGCGGCGGCGGGCGACATCCACTGGCCGGAGCTCGACGCTGCGTGACCCTGGACTGGCTCCGCATCGAGCGCCGCGACGCGCCGCTCGTCATCAGCATCCCGCACGCTGGGACGGAGCTCGCCGGCTACGAGCCGCGCTTCGTCAGCCCCTGGACCGCGCGGCGCGACGCCGACTGGCATATCCCGGCGCTTTACGACTTCGCCGATTCGCTCGGGGCGACGATCGTGCGGACCGCGATGTCGCGCTCGATCATCGACGTGAACCGCAACCCCGACGGCGTCTCGCTCTATCCCGGGCAGGCGACGACGGAGCTCTGCCCGACGACGACATTCGACGGCGAGCCGCTTTATCGTGAAGGCGCGGCACCGAACGAGGCCGAGATCGCCGAGCGCCGCGCGCTCTACTACGCGCCCTATCACGAAGCGCTCACGAGCGAGATCGCCCGTCTGCGCCAGACGCATGCGCGCGTGGCCCTCTACGACGCCCATTCGATCCGCTCCGTCATTCCGCGTCTCTTCGACGGCGAGCTGCCGGTCTTCAACCTGGGCACGAATGCCGGGCGCAGCTGCTCTTCCGCTTTGCGCGACCGGCTCGCCGCGACGCTGGCCGCGAGCGGCCAGAGCTGCGCGATCGACGGCCGCTTCAAGGGCGGCTGGATCACCCGCGATTTCGGCCGCCCCGAGACCGGCGTCGAGGCGGTGCAGCTCGAACTCGCCTGCCGCGCCTACATGATCGAGCCGGCTCAGCCTTGGCCGGACAATTGGCCGACCGCGATCGACGACATCGCCGCGGCGCCGACCCGCGCGACGCTGCGCGAACTCCTGAACGTCCTCATCGACTGGACGTCGCGCCGCAATCCCTGAACGCCTGCGAAGGAACCGCCATGGCTCTCCAATCCCGCCTCGACAACATGCGCAGGATCCGCGCGCCGCACGGACCCGAGCGCACGGCGAAGAGCTGGCTCACCGAAGCGCCCTTGCGCATGCTGATGAACAACCTCGATCCCGACGTCGCCGAGCGGCCGGGAGAGCTCGTCGTCTACGGCGGCATCGGCCGCGCGGCGCGCGACTGGAACGCCTTCGACAAAATCGTCGAAACGCTGCGCCGGCTGGAGGCGGACGAGACGCTGCTCGTACAGTCGGGCAAGCCCGTCGGCGTGTTCAAGACGCACGCCGATGCGCCGCGCGTGCTGATCGCCAACTCCAATCTCGTGCCGCGCTGGGCGACCTGGGATCATTTCCACGAGCTCGATCGCAAGGGCCTGATGATGTACGGCCAGATGACGGCCGGGTCGTGGATCTACATCGGCTCGCAAGGCATCGTGCAGGGCACATACGAGACCTTCGTCGAGATGGGCCGGCGCCATTACGGCGGATCGCTGAAGGGCCGCTGGATTTTGACCGCGGGCCTCGGCGGTATGGGCGGCGCGCAGCCGCTGTCGGCGACTTTTGCCGGCGCCTCGATGCTGGCGGTCGAGTGCCGGCCGTCGAGCATCGATTTCCGCCTGCGCACCGGCTATCTGGACGTCGCCGCCAAAACGCTCGACGAGGCGCTCACAATCGTCGAGCGATCGGTCAAGACGGAGAAGCCCGTCTCGGTCGGCCTGATCGGCAACGCCGCCAACGTGCTCCCTGAACTCGTGCGGCGCGGCGTCAGGCCCGACGTTGTCACCGACCAGACGTCGGCCCACGATCCGGTCAACGGCTATCTGCCGAAGGGCTGGACGCTGGAGCAGTGGGAGGAGAAGCGTGCAAGCGATCCCAAGGCGGTCGAACGCGCGGCCCGTGCGTCGATGGCCGAGCACGTGCGCGCGATGCTCGACTTTTTCCATGCCGGCGTCCCCACCGTCGACTACGGCAACAACATCCGTCAGATGGCGTTCGAGGAGGGAGTCAAGGACGCCTTCGACTTCCCGGGCTTCGTGCCTGCCTACATCCGCCCGCTGTTCTGCCGCGGCGTCGGGCCGTTCCGCTGGGCCGCGCTGTCGGGCGACCCGGAGGACATTTTTCGCACGGACGCGAAGGTGAAGGCGCTCATCCCCAACAATCCACATCTCCACAACTGGCTCGACATGGCCCGCGCCCGGATCAAGTTCCAGGGGCTGCCGGCGCGCATCTGCTGGGTGGGCCTCGGCGACCGCCACCGGCTCGGCCTCGCCTTCAACGATATGGTGGCCACGGGCGAACTGAAGGCGCCGATCGTGATCGGGCGCGACCACCTCGACTCCGGCTCGGTCGCCTCGCCGAACCGCGAGACGGAGGCGATGAGGGACGGCTCCGACGCCGTCTCCGACTGGCCGCTCTTGAACGCGCTCTTGAACTGCGCCACGGGCGCGACATGGGTGTCGCTGCATCACGGCGGCGGCGTCGGCATGGGCTTTTCCCAGCACGCGGGGATGGTGGTCGTCGCCGACGGAACGCCGGAGGCCGCGCGACGCGTGGCGCGCGTCCTGTGGAACGACCCGGCGACCGGCGTCATGCGCCACGCGGACGCAGGCTACGAGGAAGCAATTGCTTGCGCGAATGAGAAGGGGCTGGATCTGCCGAGCCTGGGGTGAATATTCTGCCGCGCGGAGAAGCGTGCAACAGGCGAACGACCTTGGACCACAATCGACTTGGCCATTCCGGCTTGCGCGTGCCGGCGCTCAGCTTCGGCGCCGCCACTTTCGGCGGCGGCAATGCGTTCTTCAAGGCTTGGGGGTCGACGGATGCAGCCGGCGCGTCGCGGCTCGTCGACATTTGCCTCGACCATGGGGTGAGCCTCTTCGATACGGCCGACGTCTATTCCAACGGCCTCTCCGAACAGATTCTTGGCGAGGCCATCAAGGGCAAGCGCAACCGCCTGCTCATCTCCACCAAGGCGACCTTTCCGATGGGCGAGGGGCCCAACGACTACGGCTCGTCGCGCCAGCACATCCTCGAGTCGGTGGACGGGTCGCTGAAGCGACTCGGCGTCGACACCATCGACATTTTCCAGTTGCACGGGCAGGACACCAACACGCCGGTCGAAGAGACGCTTTCGACGCTGGATCAGCTCGTGCGCTCGGGCAGGGTGCGCTACATCGGTTGCTCGAATTTTTCCGGCTGGCATCTCATGAAGTCGCTCGCGGTCTCGGACCGCTACGTCTACGCCCGCTATGTCGTGCACCAGGCCTACTACTCGTTGCTGAATCGCGACTACGAATGGGAGCTTTTGCCGCTCGGCCTCGACCAGGGCGTCGGCGCGCTGGTCTGGAGTCCGCTCGGCTGGGGGAAGCTCACCGGCAAGATTCGACGCGGGCGGCCGCCGCAACCGGGAACCCGCGCTCACGCCATTCCGGAGACCGGACCCCGCTATGACGAGGAGAGCCTGTTCGCGATCGTCGACGCGCTCGACGCGGTCGCCGCCGAAACGGGCAAGACCGTGCCCCAGATTGCGCTGAACTGGCTTTTGACCCGCCCGACCGTCTCGAGCCTCATCATCGGCGCGCGCGACGAGCAGCAACTGATCGAGAACATTGGCGCGATCGGTTGGACGCTGACGCCGGCGCAGTCGGTCAAGCTCGACAAGGCAAGCGAGGTCGACTCGCCTTATCCCGTTTGGCACCAGCGCCAAACGCCGATGCTCAATGAGCGGACCGCACGCGGCGGACCGCCGTTCTAAGCAGGCGAATGAAAAGGCGCCGGGGAAACCCTCTCCCCGCGAGCGGGGATAGGGAAGTGTGATGGGCCTGGGTGATTGGCCGCCGCCGGTTGTCGCCCGGCCCCTTCCCGGCCTTCTCCCCGCGTGCGGGGAGAAGGGGCCCTATCGAGCGGCGCCTTCGGCGGCGTGCAACATCGCCAGCACCGCCGCCTCCTCGGGCCTGAGGTCGGTCGCGCCGTCTTCCGCGATCTCGAGATTGAACCTCAGCTCCAGATAGGCGCCGGTCACGGACGGGTGGATGTAGGACTTGCGGCAGATCGTAGGGGTTTTGCCGAGCGCCGCGGCCACACGGGGACGAGCGCCGCGCGAAGCGCCTTCTTCGCCTGCCGTTCGCTCTGCGTCGCCTCCGCCTCATGGAGATGCCGCGCCATCATGACCGTGCCGGCCCAGGTGTGAAAGTCCTTGGCGGTGACGTCGTAGCCGGCGATTTCGCGCAGAGAGTCGTTGACGTCGTCCGACGAGACGCCGGGCAATTCCTTGTCCTCGTCGAAGTATTGCAAGAGGTCCTGCCCCGGCAACTCCTGGCCGGCGCGCAAAATCCTGGCGACCCGTCGGTCGCACATGGCGAGCGACCATTGCTTGCCGCTCTTGCCGGCGAACTGGAAACGGATTTCCGAGCCGTCCACCGCGACATGATCTGACCTCAGCGTGGGGAGGCCAAAACTCTGGTTGGCCTTGGCGTATTCGTCGTTGCCGACCCGGATGAGCGTCGTCTCCAAGAGATGCACGACGGTGGCCAGAACCCTTCGCCGCGGCAGGCCGCTGAGCGCCATGTGCTCGGCGACCGTGGCGCGAATGGCGGGCAGCGCCTTGGCGAACTCACGCATGAGCTCGAACTTCGCCTGGCGCGCGCCGCGCGATAGTCCGCGTGGTAGCGGTATTGCTTGCGGCCCTCGGCGTCGCGCCCGGTGGCCTGGATGTGGCCGGCGGCGCTGGGGTAGATCCGAACGTCGGTCCAGGCGGACGGAATCACGAGCGCGCGGATGCGCTCGAGAACCCTCGTATCCGTGATGCGCCTGGCCTTGGCGTCGAAATAGACGAAGCCTTTGCCCGCGCGCCTGCGGCGGATCGCCGGTGCGCGGCCGATGGCCTATAAGCGATTGTTTTCACACGATTTCCAAAAAGAGCCGGCGATCTACGGTTGAGCCTACGTTCATGAAAAAGGCCGCATGGTCGCCCCGACGGCGATCGCGCCCAGCGCGATCATTTGACGTCGCCCTTCATCGCCGAGTGAGCCCTCGCGCCCGTCGACGTCGAGTATGCGCGCGGTTGCTGCCTCACCCTCGAAAGAAGGATGGAGCTCACCCTTTCGCGCGCTTGTCCCTCGCCTCGGCCCGATATCTAATTGTTGATGCTGTTAGGGCGATTTGCGGGCGACCGCAAAAAAGGATCGCCGCCCGGCGGAGGGAAGAAGCCGAACCCGAGGGGATTCCAGTCGCGGGGTCGCGCCGTCCAATGGTGTCGATCGCGGATGTGCCGGCGGCAGCTCGTGAGAGGCGGTGTCTCCCGACGGACGCCCTTCCCCGACCCCAAGTTGAGCGGCTCAGATGCTCCGCACGTCTGGTCCGCTCGGTTTATCGTCGCGCCCGGCCACTGGTAAGCCCGGCAGGGCAAGAGGGCATGATGCATTATATTCTTTTCGTCCTCGCATTCATTTGTACCGCTCTATTGTGGGGCGTCGTGACGATCGTCGTGGACACCTACTGGCCAGCCGGTCACGAAGACTCCAGGCAGCGCGTTACGGCGGTCATCGATGCCCCTCCGATGCCGCATGCCGCATTGCCGTTAGGGATCATCCCCCTCATCGACCGCAACGAAAATCTCGCTGTCGACGTGTTGATCAACGGAACCGTCCTCGCTCGGGTGGTCATTGATTCCGGCGCCACGAGCGTCGTCGTCTCGCGATCAATCGCACAGGTCTTGGAGGTCAACGGAATCGCTCCAGAAAAGCGTTTTCCTCGGTCGAGCCAAGGTTCCGGCTGGCCGATAACAAAGAGATTGACGCCACCATCGTCATGCTAAAATCGCTTGAACGTCGGCAACAGTACCGTCCACAATGTCCAAGTCGACATTTCATCGTCGGACGCAGCCGACATGCTGCTCGGGGCGGCGCGCGTTCAAAAAGCTGCGGCATAGGAGCCGACAACATATGGGCGCTTACGGCGTAACCTGTTGGCTGGACGAATGCGGACATCTTCAACGGGTGCGCCCAAAGCCGTCATGGCCGGGCTTCTCCCGGAAATCCACGTAACACCGGCGCTATTTGCGATGCGCTTAGACTATTCAAC
>Ga0074046_10001390_pt1 | contig 21914 bp, 19 predicted proteins | sample BogForMeECP23OM3_FD_94441 | JGI IMG/M metagenome (GOLD analysis project Ga0074046, IMG submission 94441) | Bog forest soil microbial communities from Calvert Island, British Columbia, Canada - Bog Forest MetaG ECP23OM3 | ecosystem: Environmental > Terrestrial > Soil > Wetlands ...
AATCTTGCGCGGCGATTTCCAGTGAACAATAATCTTCAGATTCTCGCGGGTGAAATTCCCACCTACGATGTTGCCCCCCGCCTTGAACGCTTCGTCATCCTGTTCATAACCATATCGGGCCGCAAGAGTAGCTATTTCCGATGCATCGAACTGGAGCACGAAATCTGTCATGCCGAATGTTGTACTTCGTGAATTTCCTGCGTTCCAAAGGTGTAGTCGGGTTTTGTTAGACGCCCTTAATCCATCACCCCCATGACACTGAACATGTACGCCATCAGTTCACTTTCGGTGTACTCGTGGCGAGCAAGTGCGTCAGTGATGACAGCGTTTAAGGCTCGAAGGTGCGCTATGGGGCGTTGTTGAGTAACACCTGAAAACCGCATGGTCGTTTTGACTGATCTTGAAGCGGAACGCCTACGTGGCTACAACTAGTCTGGATCGGACGGTCGACAAACGCTACATACCGGGATACTTTCCCAAGAACATCAGCACAAAGTCAATCGAGTCGCAAACTCCGTGGGCAATGATCGGAACGGCCAAGTTGCGCCCTGTGCGCAGATAGATCACTCCCAGCAAAAGTCCCATCAGACCTTCGTCGATTATGCCGATCCAGCCTTGATACGCGTGGGCCAGCCCAAATGCGACGTGAACAACGATCAGGCTGATGATCCATGCGCGACGGGTGTGATTGAGGAGGTCGGCAACTCGGTTCATCAAGTAACCGCGGTAGACCATTTCTTCGCCGAAGGCCGCAAAAGTCCAGGCAAAGGCAACGGAGATCAGGGTTAGCTTCAGGTTCCCGATCAACGGGTGAAAATCCTCGAAGTCCGGCTGCTTCCCCAGCAATCTCACCAATATGGGTTGGCTGACGAACAATTCAAATCCTTCTAGCAGCAGCCCGGCCACAATGCCCAACCCAAGCATCGTCTTCCAGTTGCGAAACCGACTCAGCCCGACGTCGCGCCAGCGCAATTTCCGTACCCGCAGCGAGAGCCATCCAAACAGCAGCAGGTATGGAGTCTTGCTGAAGAAGATGAGGTGCTTGAAATCCGCCACAAAAATCAGGGCAACCACAACTAACTCGCCCACCGCTAGCCATTTGCTCTGCCGCCAATTCGCGGCGCCGTTTCCCGTTTCTAAGTGACCACCTTCCTGCGCAGCCACCCAAGATTCCTCGCTGTTCGTGAATTCCTTCATGAGCGCCTCCTCTTCGTCCTCGTCGCCTCGGCTCGATCAGCGTCGAGGCAATACGCGCGATCTTCGGTATTGCCGCACAAACCAGACCGCGATGTAGGTAGTCAACATCACCAGCCCCCAACCTGCCATCCAACCGATCGGTACAATCCACCACCCCAGTACATCCCTGCCGCCCGCCGGCACACTTCCGAACCCAATTCGAAAAGACATCTCAAAGTCGCCACTGGCGTTGGGAAAAATCCACAATCCCCCAGTGTGCGGATGAAATGGTTTCAACGCTGCTACCAGAATGAGAACAGCTCCGAAGAAGTATCCGATAACGGCGCCAATCAGTATGAAAAAACCGGCAACGCTCAGGCTAGCCCAGCGGAACAGACTCTCCAGTACCCGCACCGGCGACCGGCTAACCTCGGCTCGCGCCAGCAGATCATCGGTCATGTACTGACTCGCCAGTTCCTCCGGACCGCCCAGCGCAGCCAGGGCCGCATCAAGTCCAGCTGCCGTTATTTCTCCGTCCGAAGTCGCCTTGTCCGTGATGTGACTGCGCAGTTCTTCGATGATCTCGCGCGCGTCTTCGTCGTTCATGTCGCGCAACCGCCGCCGCAACTTACCTAGATAGACTTCCATCTTCTGCTGTGCGTCGCTTGACATGGTCATCTATCCCCCTTCGCCACCGAAGCCAGCAACCGACTCATGCTCGATGAGAACCGTGTCCACATCCCAGCCATCTCGCAGACCCGATGTCTTCCGGCCGGGGTGAGCGTATAGTATTTCCGCGGATGCCCGGCGTCGGACTCCACCCACTCACTCTGCACTAACCCCAGCGCCTTCAAACGGCTGAGCAGCGGATACACTGTTCCCTCCGATACGATCAAGTCGGAATCGCCCTCCAGCCGCCGCAGAATCGCCAACCCGTAAAGTTCGCCGTCCCACAACGCAGCCAGAATCGCAAGTTCAAGGCATCCTTTGCGGAGCTGAACTTCCCACTTGTCTCCGCGCGCTGGGTCGCTAGCGCTGGAATGCTTCATGTCTTATATAATGCATTACAAGGTATGCTGTTGTCAATAGTAAAAAGGGCTTTTCGCAGCCTGCTAGGGTTCATAGTTTGGTGAAGAGGCAGATGCCGGACCAGGGGCGCGAGCCCTGGCGTCCGTTCGACTGCGGTAGTTGAACATCGGGGTTGAGCAGCAGCCAATCGGCGCCGGGTTCTCCGAATGGCATGCCGACGCTGCCTGCGTTCACGACTCGAGTCGTGCCGACCATCCGGTCAAACTGCATGTGGGTATGGCCGCAGACGACCACGGAGACGCCGAGTCCTTCGAAAGATGGGCAAGAGGCGGTCATCGGGCGTGAGGCGGGTAAAGGTTTCGGTGTCGTTGCGCGGTGTGGCGTGGCAGAAAAGCACGTCGCCGCGGCCAGGAATCTCAACATGGCATGTGGGCGGCCAGCCTTCTAACAACCACTGATGTTGGGTGTTTAGTTGCTGCGCGGTCCTGAACTCATTTTCGCCGCTGGCATTCCACGCCGGCGCGCCAATTTACATCCCAGTTGCCAAGACTAGGATTCCAGCAGCGCCCGTAACTTATGAGCGTATCTGCGGCTCGACGTAACCACTGTTCCTTCTGCCAGTTCGATGTCGTATACCCCATCGAACATCGGACGAATCTCGCTAATCCGGGCACCGTTCACGATGGTGGATTTCCGCACGCGGATGAAGTGGTGTGGCGCCAGCTTCTCTTCCAGGTGTGCCATGGTTTCCCGCAACAGGTGACTGTCGCTGGCGGTGTGTATGCAGGCATAGTTTCCCGTGGCTTCGATCCACAAAACGTTGGAAACGGGAACAAAGAAAATCCGCTTCTTGTCCTTCACCACAAAGCGTTCCAGTGGGCGGAGACTACGGAGGGATTGCAGCAGTGGTTCGAGACCTCGATTTGCTTTCCTGCCTTGTTCGAGGACCTGGCGTGCGTGAACCAGGGCCTTGGCAAATCGCTCCTTATCATACGGTTTCAAGAGATAGTCAACAGCGTGCACTTCGAATGCACGAATGGCGTGTGCATCGTGAGCCGTGACGAAGATATATACGGGAGCGGGGCCGGTCGCTGGCTCCACATTCTCGATGACTCCAAAACCATCCAGATCAGGCATCTGCACATCGAGAAAAACGATGTCGGGATGAAGTTCATTGATCTGCTCCACCGCGCTTATTCCGTTCGCCGCCTCGCCTACAACTTCAATGCCGTTGTGTTCGGCCAGATAGCGACGGATACCGCGCCGGGCGATCGGTTCGTCATCGACGATAAGGACTCGCGTCTTCATGCGAACTCCGCAATGGAATGGTGATGATGACCTCACAGCCTCGACCGTTGCCCCCGGTAAGTTCCAGCGACGACTCGTCCCCGTAGAGCTGTTTCAAGCGTGACTGGACATTGGTGAGTCCGACGCCGAATCGCAGGCGCGATCCCGGTGCCGGACCCGGGCCATCATCGCGGACGCAGAGCCAAAGTCTGCCGTTGTGGCGTTGCGCAGCGATCTCCAGCCGGCCTGCGGCGGAATCGACGCTGATGCCGTGCTTGATGGCATTCTCAACCAGTGGCTGAAGCGCCAGGCTTGGTACATAGACTGCGAGAAGGTCAGCTGGCACGTCCATGTGAACTTTCAAGCGATCGTGAAAGCGTGTCTGTTCGATCTCCAGATACTTGCCGACGAACTCGAGCTCGCTCTGCAAGGTGATCTCGTTCTCCCGCCGTTCGAGGGCCATGCGCAGCAAGTCGCCGAGGCAGACCAGCAGATGGCTTGCAGCATCGACGTCTTCCTGCATCAGGATTCCAATGGTGTGAAGACTGTTGAACAAAAAGTGCGGATGTAACTGGCTCTTTAGGTTCTCAAGTTCGGCATGGGAGAGCTGCGTCTCCAGTTGCGCCGCCATAGTCTGGCGCTCCATAGCGGCCTGGTAAAAGTGGATCGACTGATACAGTCCCACAACTAACCAGTACGTAAGCATGCCAGTAAAGCTCATAGATAGAACACTGACTGCGAACGGCGGGAGAAGGCGCAGCACGCCAGGATCAGTTATGCGAAAAACTGACCGCAGAAGTCCACGGCCCAGAAAGTATTCGGTGACAGATGCGAGGGGAGCCATCATGAGCGACGTGATTGTGTGGATCGCTATATGAGGTACAAACCTCGGCCCCGTCAACGGGAACCGTTTGGCCAGACCAATCACAAGCGGTGTGTACGCCGCCCATACGTACCAGTAGACAAGTTCGAGCGCACCCACGATCACCCAGCTGACGTGGATACCCTGTACCTTCACCAGCACGATCCTGCGCACGGCAAACAACAGTCCTACAATCGTCCACGCACACAGGATCAAAATCCATCTCGTCCGTCCCATATCTGGTGTGGCCTGCAGCAATGGGTGTGTCGACCCCTCCGGCACGGATTATAGCTGAACCTTCGAAGGAGACATCAGTGAGGACAGGGCCGTCGAGAGCGCCAAGTTCTCTCGGCAAAGCAATTTCACCGGTCCGCAAAACCCGGCAACGCCACGTCCATCGCGGCTGCAGAAGAGCCTTTGTCTAGGTTGAGTGGGGAGAAAGGTAAGGAGCTCAAGACTCCACGTGCTGCCATCCCAATGTAACGAAGCGTTTGAAACGGAAGGTACAAAGTCTTTGGCCGCCAACCGCCCAGACGTTTGTGCTGGACACCGCTGCCGCACTTTGAATTCCGTTTTTGCTCTGTGAACGGATCCGTGGCAACAGTATTTGACGGCCAACTCTGACCGCTTGTCTCATTTCGGACACCGCATGTCACTTTTCCTGCGAACACTGGTTCTTCGCGGCATATGTTCCGTGAGCAGGAGCATCGCCAAGAACGTACTGGCGTTGGGATGACGCTGTGGCCGACAGGGCCTACAAGAGGAGAGGAGAAGAAGCGAATGAAATCGAGATTGGCACCTGGCATGGACAGCGGAGATTGGAGAGATTGAGTTGATCATTTTTGTAACGAGGTTTGCATGAAGCACGGCGACGCGCTCGAGCCCACGCTCGATCCTGCGGACTGGGATAATTTCCGTGCGCTTGCGCACGAGATGATGGATACCACGGTTGATGACCTGAAGGGTCTACCGACTCGCCACGCTTGGCGGCCACTCTCAGATGAAGACAAGTCACCGTTTGCAACACCGCTGCCGCGGGAAGGGCGGGGGCTTCGGGCGGCGTACCAGGATTTCTTGAAATTCGTGAAGCCCTTTCCCTTCGGAATGTCCACACCACGATTCTGGGGCTGGGCGGGTGGCACCGGGACCAGTGATGGGGTGCTGGCCAGCTTGCTCAACGCGGCCTTTCATTCGCCTAATATCATCCACCACCACGCCGGAACCTGGGTCGATCGACAGGTGTTGGAATGGCTGCGCGAGGCCCTCGCCTTTCCGAAGACTACCAAGGGCAATCTCACCAGCGGTGGTTCGCTCGCCAGCTTCATCGCGCTGGCCGTGGCACGCCATGTGAAGGGAGGCCAGAGTGTTCGCTCCAGGGGTGTGCGAGGGAAGAAATGGGTCGTTTATGGCTCTACCGCTACACACTATTCGATCCCCAAGGCACTCGACATGCTGGGACTGGGCAGTGATGCCTTCCGCGCGGTTCCAGTGACTGAGCGCTTCGAAATTAACTTGGCGAGTCTGGAGAAAGCGATCGCTCGAGATCGAAAGCGTGGGCTGAAGCCTATCGGTGTGGTCGGCAACGCCGGTACTGTCGGTACCGGTGCCATCGATCCCTTGGATGCACTGGCGGATTTTGCCCTTAAGGAGAAGCTTTGGTTTCACGTCGACGGCGCCATCGGCGCTACTGCGGTCTTTTCCGACCGGCACCGAGGGCTGCTGAAGGGGATCGAAAGAGCGGATTCGCTCGCCTTCGACCTTCATAAGTGGTTCTCCCAACCCTACGACGTCGGGTGTATCTTGGTGGCAGACGGCCGGGCGCTCGAGGGTGCTTTTTCCTACCAAACTGCCTACACCAGCCCGGTGCCTGACTCACTCACCGATTCGCCCATCGTTTTTGCTAACCGCGGGCCCGAGCTCTCGCGAGCGTTGCGCGGCCTCCCGTTCTGGATTTCGATGAAGACCCACGGTGCCACCAAATTCGGCCAAATGGTTGACAAGAACATGGCGCAGTCGCGCTTCCTCGAAGGGCTAGTCAAGGATAGTCCTAACTTGGAGCTTCTGGTCTCGGGCCCGCTTCCGATCGTCAATTTCCGCTACCGAGGCTCGCGGAGACTATCGGAGAAAGCCTTGAACCGGCTCAATGAGAGTCTTGTCAGTGAAATCCAAAAGCGAGGCATCGCCATCCCGTCGCTTTACGCCATTGGCGGGAAATCCTGCGTGAGGGTTTGCAACCTGAACCAGCGGAGCCAGCGGTCGGACTTCGAAGCGCTCGTCCAAGCCTGTGAGGAGTTAGGCGTCGAACACGAAGCTCGGACGGATCACAAAGCCGTTCAGCACGTGAAGATCCGCAGGGGCGGCACGACGATGATGATGGGGACCGGACAGGAGCTCCTAAAGCGTTCTCCCGACGAGTAACAGAATCGTGCGCAGATATTGGAGAATTCATGTTTTTGCGGAAATCTGGATATATCACAACAGGAGAAAGAGAAAATGATTAAGACTATTATCTTATCCATGTGTCTCGCAGCTTCCTCACTTTCGCTTAATGCACGTGCCCAGAATGAGCGCCAGTATACTGACGGCCCGGTCACTGACGTGGCCTACATAGGAGTTGAGTACGGGCATTTTGAAGAGTACATCGATTGGCTAAATTCGACATGGAAGCCGACCATGGAAGCCTTTAAGAAAGCTGGGCTAATCATCGATTACAAGGTCTTCCAGGCCACTCCAAAATCACCGGATCAGCCCAATATAATTCTCTGGATCACTTATAAAAACATGGCGGCTTTAGATAAAGGCGTCGAGCAAGAAGAAGTGGCCAAGAAAGTAATCGGTAGCACCGAGTTTCAGAACAAGGCCAGAGTGGCCCGGAGTGAATACAGAAAAGTTCTGGGCCGTGAATTGATTCGTGAAATTATTTTGAAATGAACACTCGCCATTTACGTACCTAAAGGAGGTTCAGACTTCATGGTGAAGCGATCCCAGCTTTTTTGTGCCTTGGCCTTGATTCTGCTGTTCGTCCCGTTCGCACCCGGAGAGGCCAACAAGAAGATCCAGGTTAAAGACCAGAGCGATCTGCCCCGATTCACGTATCCCTTGTCTGGGCCTGCGTCCGTCCTATTGCAAGCGGATGCCGCGACCTTTAACGCCTTTGCAGTCAAGGTAAGAACTGATCTGGATGCAATCCTTCGCGACTATGAAATCGAGGATAAGGCTACGTTGAGGTCTCTACTGAGCGCTAAGCTGGATCTTCAGCACCTAGCTGGCGAAGACGCGGCTGCGCTGGAGACCGTCAAAGCGCTGCGCGCGCTCGAGGAGAAACCGTCTCCGCGAGGGCTCTATATGCAGTGTGTGCTGGAAAGCGAGATCGCGACGAACAGCGCGAGCGGTCCCGCTTTTGAGCAGGACTTTGCCAAGCGCTACCGGGAGGCAGTCGATTCGCTGCCATGGGATGTGGTGCAGGTCTGGGCCAAGAGGGCTCGGGGCGAAGTTCAGCTGTCGTCGAAGGCCCGCATCGTGGGTTCTGTGAAAACGAACATCGATCCTGCAGTCGAGAAATCCGGTGTGGTGGATAACCAGGAAGCTTGGGCAGTGATCCACGACCGAGCGGCGCTGCAGTTCGAACTGCCGTTGAAAAATATACAGGTGGATGTGTTGAGCGGTTACATCGACACCCATAACGTGACGAAGCCGGATATTTGGGCCGCGAGAGAAGTCACGCTCAACGCAAAAGAGAACCTGACGCCGGTTTTGGTCGGAATCTGGGACTCTGGCGTTGACGTTTCGATATTCGGAGACCAGGTATTCACCGACCCTCATCCTACCGCCAGCGGGACGCACGGATTGGCGTACGCGGAAGATGGTAGCCCGTCGACCTCGTGGCTTCAGCCTCTTACTCCCGCGCAGCAACTGCAATACCCTAACGTTCGCGCCCAATTCAAGGGCCTTGACGACCTGAATAATGCCATCGATTCACCAGAAGCGGGCGCGCTGCGGCTGAAGTTCAGCACTTTGAGCTCGGATCAAATCAATGAGCTATCCAATCTGTCTAAGGTTTTCGCTCCCTATATTCACGGGACGCATGTTGCCGGAATTGCGATACGAGGAAATCCGGCGGCCCGCCTGGTGGTGGCGCGGTTTGACGATGAACTGTCCGATTTTACGTTCCAGCCGACGACGGAATGGGCGCACAAAATGGCGTCGGACTTCGAGCGGATATCGGATTACTTTCGCACTCGCAACGTTCGAGTAGTCAACATGAGCTGGGGCGACCGTCCTTCGGAGTTTGAAACGTGGCTTTCGAAGACAGGCGCTGGAGCGGACCCGGCGGAACGCAAGCGGCGCGCGCTTGAGCTCTTCAATATCTGGCATGACGCGGTTGAGATGGCGATCAAGAACGCTCCTAATACTCTATTTATTTGTGCCGCGGGTAATAGCGACAGCAACGTGGGATTCCTGAGGGACGTGCCGTCCTCACTGCACTTGCCCAATCTCATCGGAGTTGGAGCCGTGAACCAGGCGGGCGATGACATTCCGATCACCAGCTACGGCGATACGGTCGTTGTGTACGCCGATGGCTACCACGTCGGGAGCTATGTGCCGGGAGGCAGCAAACTCCAACTGTCAGGCACGTCGATGGCATCGCCGAATGTCACCAATCTGGCGGCTAAGCTGTTCGCGCTGCAACCGTCATTGACGCCCGCCCAAGTCATTGACCTGATCAAACGCGGCTCCACCACCAGCGAGGATGGGCGTCGGCACCTGATTGACGAAAAGCGCTCGGTTGCGCTGCTGCGGGAAGGGAAGTAACTAAACCGTCAACCACAAAGGCCACAAAAGCACAGGAAGGAAAACCTTGATACTGAATCCTTCGTGATACTTGGTGTCCTTGGTGGTTCTCCGGATTCACCAAAAAAAGATGAGGACAAAATGAAGACAACTCTTGTGATCCCTGCCTTGCTGTTACTCGCAGCCTCGGCGGCTGCACAAACAACGCCCGCGCCAACGAAGGACCCGGTCAGCTCCGCCCTACGAGACATCCTGCCCGGCCGGCGGAAAAACACCGTCGCAGCCGTCGAGGCCATGCCCGCCGAGAAATTCAACTACAAACCCACCGCCGACCAGATGACATTCGGCCATCTCGTCGTCCACATAGCCGAAACAAATGATCTGCTATGCAGCAAGGCCGCTGCTGTCCCCGCTCCCAAGGTCGACGAGGTGAAAGAGACGGACTCGAAAGACAAGCTCGTGGCCGCGCTCAAAGCCTCCTTCGATTTCTGTTCCGACGCGCTGGCGAAAATGGACGACTCAAGACTAGCCGAGACCACGGAAATCTTCCCCGGACGCCAGGGTTCCCGTGCCTGGGCCAGCATGATCCTCGCAGGTGCTTGGGCCGACCACTATGCCGAAGCTGCAATGTATCTGCGCTTGAACGGTGTGTTGCCGCCGACCGCCAAGAAATAAGAGTAGGAAGCATGGCATGCTTAGGGTGTGTGAGACGGGCGCCCTCGCCCGTCCATGCTGCCCCGTCGCTGGTTTGACTCAGTGTGCGCACCGCCGAAGCCAAGTTTCAAATAGGGCTTCACCGACGATTCGTTATTCCCAACCAACTGGGCAGGGCGGAGTCGGTCCTTTACCCCTGCCGGGCGCGAAGGTCTTTTCGGCTTTGCGACGCGGCTTCGATCCCGAGGCAGCTGAAAGCGTCGCGATTCCGACGCAGAATGGCGGAATCATTCACCTTCGTACAGATCCGACAATCCGTGTCCGATCTGGGCCCAATAAGCCAGCCAAAGAGTTCCTTTGAGTTCCCTTGGTGGATTAATGACGGGCTGTCAGTACCGTTAATTTCCAATAAGTTACATCGTTTGACCCCTACAGAGAGTGCATCCAGCGCTTTCCGTTTCGCTCCGATTCGGACATGCGAATAGTGCGCAAGCATCTGCTGAGAGACGTGACCGGCAATCGACATCACGGTGCGGTCGCTCGCCTGGGAATCAGCCAGTTCAGTAATGGCATGGACTCCCGCTTCCATGACTTGAGACATCATGCGTCGAGCTCCTGACCTGGCTGATGTCCGTCTTACACTCCGACGAGAACACCAAGAAGTTCAACGTCATGGCATTGCTGTCGAGGATGGGAAAGTCAACCCAAACAGCTCACTGCAAGATCTCGACATCGATGACAATGAGCCATCGTTGACTCAAGAAGAGAAACAAGCCCGGGTTATCGATCTGCTGAGAGCACGGTCCGGTGTCTACCACCCGGCTCTGTATGAATCGCCGGGGATGAGAGCCAGGAAACCAAAGCGGTCATCGCATCCACCACGATCTTTTTGGTATTACAACAACTGGGACCTTAACGCACTTGGGTCCATCTTTGAGAAGGCAACGAAGTCGTCTATATTCCAGGAATTCAAAGAACAAATTGCAGGCTCCGGTCCTTGTCTCGCGCATGCGGTAAAATCCAGCGCTTGCCGGGTTCACTGAAGGTCAAGCTGAGAAGCGGCGCATCTGGCTCTCTGGCAATCGACGCCAGCGTTTTGCGGATGGCTTCGGAGTCTTCGCGAAGCTGTTTCGTGTTGCGATCGATTTGCCGCGTCGTTCTGCCTATTTCAAGAACCGAGCGTGCCTGTGACAAGGTGAAGTGCCGCTCCATGCCTACCCAGCCACCCTGAGCTAGGACTCTGAATGCCTCGGCTTGTTCTCTTTCGTGCTCCGCCAACGCCGCTGCGAACTCGCAGCTTCGTTCGTTCAGTCCCTCCTGCAGTTGCTCCATCCACTCCTGCGTGGTCTGGCCAAGGTTGTCGGCGAATTTTGTAAGCGCGTGGATCAGGCCAGCTATTTGCACGAAAGGTTCAAACTCGGCGGTCATGGTCAAATTTTAGTCGTCCGTAAGTTGTCCTATTGTGGAAACATGCCATCAATCTTCCGCATGATCCGCTCAGCCCACTGAACCGCGCTCGCAATCAATGATTCCGTCCGCGGACTCGGGCGACTATCGTGAAGGTCTTCTGGATTCTTCAGGTAACGCGCCACCAGGATTCCCACCACAATCGCCAGCACGCGCCGGGGGCCCCCCTAAACTACAAAGCGCTATAGCGGTCTCCAAGGAGAGACGGGCTCACACTGGGCTGGCCCCGGAGGCTGGAACGCGCTATAGCGTTCTCTAGGAGCGGCGACGGCTCATATACGATGGAGTTCGTGGCAGGAGCCAAAGGAAAAAGCCCACGTTCGGGAATCCCGTGGGCGGCGATGCTGAAGCTACGAGTGACCTCTGCTGCGGGCGACTGCCATGACGCTGTTTGTAGACTTGCCTCACCGCCGCCGAAGTTTGTACCAACAGCCAAAGAAATAATATTCTGTGAAATTCGGTGACCTTTTCGTACTAAACTACCGTCGGAATAAGAGTACCCTCACTACATGAGCCCCGCACCGAAGGACGATCCCAAGATCAAAGAGCCTTGCAATCTGTCCTTTGACGGACTTCGGTCATTGTCGGACGAAGTCGTGATCGCTCACTTACGGGCGGGACACGGCGATGCACTCGGAGTGCTATTTGATCGTTACCATCGGTTGGTGCTCCATGTCGCCTTAAAGATCCTTCATGACGTCGGCGAAGCGGAAGACGTGATGCAAAACGTTTTCATGGAAATTTACAAAGTAGCGGCACAATTCGATCCCGCGCGCGGCACTACTAAGATGTGGGTCTTGCGTTACGCCTATCGTCGAAGCATGAACAGGCGAAAGCAATTGCAGGTCCGACATTTTTATACAAACACAGATATTGCCGCCATCGAAGACACATTGCCGACCGAAGGAGTCAACATTCCAGCATCCCACGAGGCCAGAGAGGTCATTCAGCGCGGACTTCAAGCCCTCACTACGTTGCAGAAGCGTGTGTTGCACTTGGCTTATTTCGAGGGACTTACGATGAAGGAAATCGCCGAGGAAACAGGGGAATGCCTCGGTAACGTCAGGCATCACTACTACCGTGGTCTGGATAAGTTGCGCGATCAGCTGTCCGAAGCCGATCAGACATGCGAGGTGAGGGTTGCACGTAAGGAGTTGGGCGATGCAAAAGCATGAACACTTCGAAGAACTCATCGCTCTAGCTGCTGTTGGCCAACTGTCAGTCGAGGAACACGCGGAATTGTTGGAACACCTGAGGGGTTGCGACGGGTGCAGACGCGCGAGCGACCAGTTTGACTTAATCCTCGATCAGCTCCCGCTACCCGAACCTTCTGCGGATGACAGAGACCTCCAGCAGTTGCAGGGCGCAAGCTATCGGACGAGGTTTTTGGAGAGAGCCTCCGCCGAAGGCGTACGTTTCACACCCGAAGCGCGAGGTGAGAAGAGACGACGAATCGCAACTTCATTCCTTAGAAACTGGCGTCCGTATGCCCTAGGTGTTGCCTCTGCCGTTGCGATCGTCATCGTAGCCTCCGCAATCTTGGTTCCTGGTGTGCGCTCTCGCCTGGCTGTCAAGCAGACCAGTGTTTCTAGATCAGAGGTTCCGGGACCTGCCCACGCGGACGTGCGTTCATCTTCAGATTCAAGCACGCGGGACTCAGGCTCAGCTGCCGTCGCTCAACTTCAGCAAGCCAATGTAGGCGCAGAAAGACGGCTCGAAGTTTTGCGCCGGGAGCTTACCCAAGCGCAGGCGAATTACCAGCGACTGTTGCAGGAATCGGAACAATGGAAAAATCAGGCTGCACAGCTTCAAAACAAGAGCCAGCAGGATGAACAGCAGCTCGGTCAGTCCAGGACTCAGGTTGAGAAGCTTAGCAAAGACAACGACCAGCTAACGGTCGGTTTGGTAACCCAGCAGTTCCACATCAAGGACCTGTCGGAGGAAGTCGAAAATCAAAAGGCGGCTGTGGAACGTGAGCGACAGTTGACCGCCGCAGCCGGTGATGTCCGCGAGCTCATGGGTGCCCGCAATCTTCATATCGTTGACGTGGCAGACATGGACGGAAAAGGCAAGGCGAAAAAATCGTTTGGTCGAGTTTTTTACACCGAAGGAGAGTTGCTAATTTTCTACGCCTTTGACCTCTCTCAAAAGGGTTCAGCATCCAAGGTTTCTTTTCAGGCCTGGGGACAGGGCCAGAGCACGAGTACTAGCGTCAAGAATCTTGGCGTGTTTCACGTGGACGATCAAGTGCAGAAACGGTGGGTTTTGCGTGTGGACAACCCGGAATTGCTCAAATCCGTCGAGTCTGTTTTTGTGACGGTCGAGCCTTCTCCCGGAAGGGATAAACCCTCGGGACGCAAGTTGCTCTACGCTTACCTTGGGACTCAAGCCAATCATCCCTAACCAAGGCTAGCCTTGCCAACGCACCGGCAAAGAACCGGAGCGTGCAGACTCTTCTTCTTTCCTGTCTTCCCCGGAGTTAGCCACCGCTCGACTGCTGAGTCTACCTGATCTTTTCTGCACTATATTGGTACAAACTGCATTTCCAGAAGGCAGTACTCCGCAGAGTGTGAAGTAAGAACACAGATCGGAGCCCTCACATGACCCTGCGCCGGACAGCCCTCCCACTAATCCTTCTCGTTCTGTGTTTACTTGCCGTCGCGCCGTCTAGCTTAGGGCAGACCGAGAGTGCCACCCTCTCAGGTCTGATCACAGATCCCCAAGGCAAAGTAGTCCCGGATGTCGCGGTTGAGATCACGAATGTCGACACGAACATCAGCGAGCATCAAACCACAAACAGTGTTGGTCTCTACGTAGTGGTTGGCCTCAAACCTGGACGCTATCGCGTGACTGTCACCAAGGAGGGCTTCCGAAGGATCGACCTCGTCGATTTGGTGCTGAACGTCCAAGATGTGCTCAGCCGTAACTTCGAGCTGCAGCTGGGTTCCGTCTTGTCGTCAATCACAGTGACAGCTGACGCTGCCAACGCAAATATGACGGACGCCACCGTCAGCACCGTAGTGGATCGGCAATTCGTGGAGAATATCCCGCTGAACGGGCGCAGCTTCCAGTCCTTAATTCTGCTGGCTCCGGGCGTCACCGCTGTGCCTGGGGCAAGTATCGGGAGTGTGGGGGAGTTCAGCGTGAATGGCCAGCGCACCGAAACCAATTACTACACCGTGGACGGCGTCAGCGCGAACATGGGATTTGCAAGTTTGAATGGCGCGGGTATTACGCCCGCGGAGACGGCTCTTGGAACCACGCATAGTCTGGTTTCCATAGACGCTCTGCAGGAGTTCCGCATCAACACTTCCACGTATTCGGCCGAATTTGGCCGCACACCCGGGGCGCAGATCTCTTTCGGGACGCGCTCGGGCAACAACGTCTGGCACGGATCCTTATTCGATTACTTCAGGAACGATGCTCTTGATGCAAACAACTGGTTCAACGATGCCTCCGCACTTCCCAAGACAGCCGAAAGACAGAACGATTTCGGCGGAACGCTGGGCGGACCCGTTGAAATCCCCGGCCTCTACGATGGGAGAAACAAGACGTTCTTTTTCTTTTCCTATGAGGGCCTGCGGCTGATAATACCCCAACCCGCTTTCACCAACGAGGTTCCAGACACCTACTTACGGCATAATGCACCAACGGCGATCCAGCCTCTGTTAAACGCCTTTCCCGTTCAAAACGGCGCGGATGATCCAAATTGCCTCGGGCCAGGAGCGCCGGCGGCGGGAGCAACTTGCCTGGCCGCCTTCACTGGTACTTCCTCATCTCCGAGCAGTTTGGATGCTTATAGCATTCGACTCGACCACACGTTTGGGAATAAATTGAGCATTTTCGGGCGCTACAGTGATACTCCGTCCTATACCCAAAGCCGTCCTTATATACAATACGGTGCATATGGTTTGAGCAATCAGACGATAGATGTTGAGACTTTGACGATGGGCGCCACCAGCCTGCTTTCGCCGCGACTCAGCAACGAGTTGCGCTTCAACTATACAAAGAATAAGAGCACTACGGTGTTCTCATCAGATAATTATGATGGAGCAATCCCGGTCACAACGGCTCAATTATTCCCCGGCATCACTCCTCCCCAATATACAAACTTTGAAGCGAACTTGAATTTCGGAACTTTTCCTCTTCTTTCTGTTCAGCCGTCAGCATCTCCGGCGCATCAATGGAACATCACGGATTCTGTTAGTACTGTAGTGGGGAATCACACACTGAAGTACGGGATCGATTATCGAAGGATAGTGGGAACGCAAGGAGTGGACGCACTCATCAACGTATTTAACTATAATTCTCCCCAAGACGTCCTGTCGAATTCGGCTTCGCAGGCTGTGGTTCAGACCTTTGGACCTGTTGCCACGGGACTATTCACGAACTTTTCGGCATTTGCGCAGGATGAATGGAAACTCAGCAGCCGGTTTCACGTCTCGCTGGGGCTTCGCTGGGACGTGAATCCCCCGCCCAGATCTACCAGTGGCCCGCAGCCTTACACTCTGGATCAGGTCACAAACCTGGCCACGGCAACGGTCGCTCCAGCTGGGACTCCCCTTTGGCACACCGACTATCGCGGCTTCGCTCCGCGGATCGGCATGGCCTATCAACTCCGCCAGAGTCCTGGGCATGAGACGGTTCTGCGCGGTGGCTTCGGTGTTTTCTATGACCAGGGAGTTACGCTTGGTCTCCAGGGACTCTTCAGTGGCGTTGGAATCGGATCAACCGTCGACTATTCAAATGTTCCTTTTCCATTCACACCGGCACAACAAACGCTTCCTGCCCCGAGTCTTGTGCCACCCTACAACGATCGGGTGAATGCCTTTGATCCCAACCTGAGGCTGCCCTATACGCTGCAGTGGAACGTTGCGATCCAGCAAGGACTCGGAAAGGGCCAGACGTTGACGGTGTCTTACGTGGCTGCAGGCGGGCGCAAACTTCTGAGTTCGCTAGACTACGTTCTCACTGGTATCAATCCGAACTTCGGATCAGGAAGTGACTTGCTGCTTACGACCAACTCGTCGAATTCCAATTACAACTCGCTTCAGGCGCAGTTCCAGCGCCGCCTATCGCATAGCTTACAGGCGCTGGCTTCCTATACCTGGTCGCATGCGATCGACAATCTATCTTTTGGTCAAGCTTTTCAGCCCGTGCTCCTCCGGGGCAACGCGGATTTTGACGTGCGCCAGAATTTCTCCGCAGCCGTTACGTACGATGTGCCCGGGAGCTATTCGAACCCGTTCATGGGAGCTGTATTAAAGCATTGGGAAATCGATCTACGGCAGACGGCAAGGACCGCGTTGCCCGTGGATATTGACTATGGGTTCGGTAGTCTTCCGGACGGTCAGCAGCTGCCCATTCGGCCGGACATGGTCCCAGGGGTTCCTATCTATCTCAATGACCCGGCAGCACCTGGCGGGCGGGTCGTCAACTTCAATGCTTTTACCGCGCCAGCCGGATTGAACGGAAACGAGCCGCGGAACTTCGTACGCGGATTCGCCGCCTGGCAAACGGATTTCGCGATTCGGCGGGAGTTCCCTCTGCTTGAACGACTGAAGCTGCAATTTCGCGCAGAGTCCTTCAATCTGTTCAACCACCCAAATTTTGGTTCTATCTATAATTCTTTGGCTGATGGCCCCAGCCTCTTTGGCCTGGCGAACAGCACGCTGAACAACTCCCTCGGCGGACTCAACTCGCTGTATCAGATGGGCGGCCCGCGCTCGCTTCAGTTGAGCCTGAAGTTTCTCTTCTAAGGAGACTCTGAATAAGGTCTCCCCTTTCCACAGGAATATAGAGTAAGTTGCGCCAGATGAGATCGACGAACAAACAACAGAGGAGTCTGGCGACGATGAATGGTTTTGAGCGGTACACGAAAAAGACACGACGGCAGGTGTTTTTGGAAGAAATGGAACAAGTTGTCCCGTGGCGAGAGTTGTGCGCGCTAATCGAACCCCATTATCCCAAGCCGGGGAATGGGCGCCCGCCGGTGGGAGTGGAGCGGATGCTGCGGATTTATTTTCTGCAGCAGTGGTTTAACCTGTCGGACCCGGCCGTGGAAGAGGCCCTGTATGATTCGCCGGTGATGCGGGAGTTCGTGGGGATCGATTTGGGGCAGGAACCGGCGCCGGACGAAACCACAGTGTGCAAGTTTCGGCATTTGCTGGAAGAACATCGAATTGGGGAAAAGATTCTGGGCACGGTGAATCTGCACCTGCAAGCCCGGGGAGTGCGCATCACCACCGGCACGATCGTAGACGCAACCATCCTGCACGCGCCCACGTCGACCAAAAACCGAGAGCAGCAGCGCGATCCGGAGATGCACCAGACCAAGAAAGGCAACCAGTGGTTCTTCGGGATGAAAGCTCATGTAGGAGTGGACAGCAAGACCAAGATCATCCATACGGCAGTAGCCACGCCGGCCCATGTGGCCGACTCGCGAGTGCTGCCCGATCTGTTGCACGGGGAAGAAACCCGGGTATGGGGTGATCAGGCTTATCGCGGACAAACGGAGGTGATCCAGGAGTGCGCACCCCGGGCGCAGGACCACACGCACCGTCGCTACCGCTATAAGAACGGGATTGACGAGGAAGAGCGGGCGAAGAATCGGACGAAATCGAGCGTGCGGTCAAAGGTCGAGCACGTGTTTCAGGTGATGAAGTTGAAATTTGGATTTGTGAAGCTCCGTTACCGAGGACTGCGGAAGAACGCGCATCAGCTGTTCGTGATCTGCGGGTTGGTCAATCTGTTTCTGAGTCGTCAGAAGCTGCTGACAGCGAGCGCGTAGATGAAAGCCGGTTCGATGGGCGAAGGCGGAGGCAAGAAATCCAAGTGGAAAGCTAGGTCATCAACCCACCATTGCTGAGGTACCAGACTTGCGCAGTCAGAAACTTACTTATTCAGAGAGTCCCTAGCGATTGGCGAGGGGGCTATGTCGGTCGACGACCTCGCCGCAATGTCAGGGCTCACGGCCGACGCCGTGGTTGCTGACGTCGACGCTCTGGCCGACCACAACCTTCTCGAAGCCGAGCGCGCATCCGTCAAACTGCACCCACTGGTGTCCGACTACTACTGGAAGCAAGCGCGGGCGACTCCGGATTTCGAGACCCTGGTGTCAAGAATTGCCGATCACGCAAAGGCGGCGCTGGCGCGAGAAAAACCGGACTCGGTCAGATTCGTAAACTGGCTTGCCACCGCCTGCCGCGCATTGTTCCTAAGCAACCGCCCCGACGAAGCGAGGGCATTAAGGAGAGACTTCAGTGGGGAACTCAAGCTTGCAGCTATCGAACTGTATCAGCGCGGCGACTACCAGGTCTCGCTCAAATACTGCGATGCGTATCTAGAGGAGTATCCTTCCGACTTCGAAATAAACTTCCATCGTGCACGCAATTTGTCGCGCATTGGCAGAGACGAGGAATCGCTGAAAATCATCGACTGCCTTTTGGAAGGGACAGCAAGCCCCCACCGCAGAGCAAGGCTCCACTTTGCACGTGGCCGCGTATTCTGGGAAACCAGAAAGCCGGAGCCGGCCAAGGTGGAATTCCTCAAGGCTCTCGACCTAAGCCCTAACTATCTTCCCGCGCTTCAGGGGGTATCCGAGGCACTTCTGACGCAAGGCAATATAGCGGATGCGTCTGGATTCATTGAGCGAGCGCTAAAGGCCTCGCCCATGGACTCCCATTCGCTATCAATGAAGGCGGACATTCTCTGGAAGCGCGGACAGGTCCAAGATGCAGTAGACACGATGGCGGTGATTGTGAGAGCACAGCCTGAAAATGCCACGTATCTTTTTCGCATGGGGCGGTTCCTGCAACAGAGCAACCTCTTGGAAGACGCCTACAAGTATTTTCAACGTGCGAAGGCTGCAGACCAGAGCTTCGTCGACCCGCGGCTCTCGCTTGCGAGCACGTCAATTGACTTGGGCAGGCTACAGGAAGCGAGGGCCGAAATCGACGCATTGAAGGGGAGGGTTGCCGCGGATAAAGCTTTCGTCCTGAACGAAATTGAGGCTAAGTACCACCTTGCACTAGGAGAAGTCGAACTGGCAGCGGACCTGGCATCCAAGGCCCTCGACTATCACCGCAACGCCTTCACCCTGAGCATAATGGCCAAGGTAGAGATGGCTAAGTACAAGAACGCCCAGCTGGAAGGAATGTCAGTCATGGCTGACTCACACAAGCGCCGCGCGGTCCAACTCGTCGAGGAGGCGCTCACGAAGGACCCAACGAATCCAGTTCTCACGAGTCAGCTGAAAGGGCTGAAGGCGTCCTGACCTCGGGCCGGGGGCCCGTTTTTTGCGTTAATGGCGGGGCTACCTCACCCTTCGCGGATTTCGAAAGGTGGGCATTCGTGCGGATCGCGGCGGGAGGCTTTGGGCCATGAAGTGATTGTCGGCTGCCGTAATAAGCCGGGCTGCTGGCTTTGGGATGGTGTCAAGGAAAGCAGGTTCCTAACCGGGCTTGGGCCCGGGTCGGAATGACAAGAGGTTTGGGAGGGATCAGCCTTCCCCAAGACTTACGTCCTGGGCTAACGAATATCGCCCTTCGGGCTGGCCACTGTCACTTCTTGGGAAAGTTGGGGTCGGCTTTGATCTCTCGAATCTGCTGGATATGCCGTTCGGAATGCGTGGAGATCTCCAGCATCCATTGCCAGCTATCAATCAGCTCTCCATAGTCCCCGAAGCTGTGGGCGCGCAGGTCGTCGTTGGTGGTTTTGATGTAGTCGATCATGGTGGCGCGGAGCGCCTGGAACTTGGCCAAGGCTTCGCCGAGGTCCTTGTAGGTCTCGACTTTCTCGTGTCCACCCCCGGTCTTCGTATGCACCACGCGATCGATGCCGTACCACATGATATCCGCGTCGGTGGCCACCGATTTCTTGTCTTTCATGTCCGGCGGGGCTTTTACAGCCTTCATCAACTCGCGCCAGTAGTCGGGCTCGGCGACGGCCAGGTGAGAGACGCATTCCCGGATCGACCAGCGGTCGGGCGAGGCCTTGTACTCCAGTTGTGCCGGAGAAAGCCCGCGCACTTCCTCCGCCAGCATGGATCCGGTCATTTCAAAGTGCACCAGCAAGTGCTCGCGATCCCGGTCGCTCATGCCTTGGGCAGCCGAAAGACGAACAGTTGTGGTTAGAAGAAGAGGGATGGGCAGAAGTCGGATGGTTTTCATAGAGTTCATGTCAGGAATCACTGCTTAGACCGATCCACCCGAAGAAGGTGAGCAGCCTCAGGTTCGATCGGACCCCGAAGGGGCGGACGAATTGCTCGAAACCCAGCGTGGGGCGAAAGCAACGATACGGGAAGTCAAAGTCCCCACCCTGTCGCGAAGAACGCGACAAGGGTGGGGCAACCGCACTCCCTGCGGCCCGATGAACCTGGGCCGCCTGGACCCTTCGACTTCGCTCAGGGCAGGCTAAGCGAGGGCGCCCGTCCCTACATGGGCCGTGCCTACACGAGCCCGTCCCCACCTAAGCCCTGCCCCGGAGCCCCCATTCTCGTCGGCTATAATGTTAATTAAGGAGTTTCCATGGCCATCCAGAAGACCGAAAAGATCTGGTACAACGGCAAGCTCATCCCCTGGGACGATGCCACTATTCACGTGATGTCGCACGTGATTCACTACGGCTCTTCGGTGTTTGAAGGCATCCGCTGCTACGACCCGCCCGCCGGGCCGGCGATTTTCCGCGCTCAGGAGCACATCCAGCGGCTGCTCGATTCGGCCAAAGTTTACCGCATGGACGTGCCTTTCAACCGCGACGAACTGGTCAAGGCTATGCTCGAAACCGTGGGACACAACGGGGTGTGGCCGTGCTACGTGCGTCCGATCATTTTCCGTGGATACGGCGACGCGGGCGTCAGCGCGCTGACCAATCCGATCGAGATTTACATCGTTAACTATCCGTGGGGAAAGTATCTGGGGCACGAGAGCGACGCCTGCGACGTGTGCATCTCCTCCTGGACGCGGCTGGCGCCCAACACGCTTCCTGCCATGGCCAAAGCGGGCGCAAATTACATGAACTCGCAGCTCATCAAGATGGAAGCCCTGGCCAACGGCTACGTCGAGGGCATCGCGCTCGACGTCAACGGGTTCGTCAGCGAAGGCTCGGGGGAAAACCTGTTCGTGGTGCACCGCGACCGGCTGATCACGGCGCCGCTGGGCAATTCGGTGCTGCCCGGCATCACCCGCGACTCGATTCTGCAGATCGCGCGCGATATGAACATCCCGATCGTCGAGCAGATGATTCCGCGCGAGATGCTCTACATCGCCGACGAGGCGTTCTTTACCGGCACGGCTGCCGAGGTCACCCCCATCCGCAGCGTGGATAAGATCAAGGTAGGCAAGGGCGTGGTGGGGCCCATCACCAAGGCGCTGCAGAAGGAGTTTTACGCCATCGTGCGCGGCGAGAAGGCCGACCGCTACGGCTGGCTCACGCCCGTCCCGGTGCGCAGCAAGCAGCCGGTCACTGTTTAATCCGCGGCGGGTTAATCGTTTGCTGTTCAATCTGGCCGCCAGGCCGCGGCGTATAATTTGCGACGCTTCCGCCGGGAAGCTCATCTATGCGGAGGGGCGGGGGCATTTCAGAAAAGCTCGCGCCCCTCCTGATCGTTCCAGCCCGAAAACAAAACGCTTTCACGAGGAGGAAATAT
>Ga0074046_10001391_pt1 | contig 21913 bp, 26 predicted proteins | sample BogForMeECP23OM3_FD_94441 | JGI IMG/M metagenome (GOLD analysis project Ga0074046, IMG submission 94441) | Bog forest soil microbial communities from Calvert Island, British Columbia, Canada - Bog Forest MetaG ECP23OM3 | ecosystem: Environmental > Terrestrial > Soil > Wetlands ...
CGAAACTGCTGTGTGGGGTACCGAAGATGTCGGTCATGCCGTCCGTGAAGGGCTCCGTCCTCGCACTCGACGTCGAGGCTGTTCTAAAGCTTGTTTCCGGGGGCAAAATTTCACGGGACGAACTCGCGCGCCGACTCGAACCGGGCGATCTCGAAGTCCTCGACCGCCCGGTCCGGCTCATCGCCTGGTACGACATCCGGATCATCACACGGCTTCTAAATCTGCTGCTCGAGGTTGAGGGGAAGGGAGACACCGACTTTCTACGTCGGCATGGCGCAGTCGCGGCGGACCGTCTCCTGCAGGCGGGGCTGTACCAACAGCTCGAGTACCTGAAGCGCATGCAGCTCGGCGCAGAGCGCAATGCTCACACGCGCTACCTTCTCTTTGGCCGTGACCTTCGGCTCCTCGACACGCTTAGCGCAAGCATTTATAACTTCGGGCGCTGGCAGGCAAAGCTCGATCCCGAGCACGAAGACCGCTCCATCCTCGAGATCTCTGAAGCGAGCGCCTTTCCCGACGCTCTTTGCTGGACCACCGAGGGCTTCATCAACCGGATGGTCACGCAACACGACGAGCCGGACTGGCGTTGGGGGCGAGCGCGGCTTGATCTCATCGGCTACCGCATGACTCGCTCCGTCTAAGCAACAGTTTGACCGGTCCTTGCTGCGCTGATTCAGCCTCTCACGAGACTGATCATCTTCCGCTCGATAGACCGTCGTTACAGCGGCGAACCTGCCCCGGGAGCGTAACCAGATCCCATAGCAAGAAGAGGTCGATGACGAGAAAGCCAAGGCCGGCGGCGGAAGCGAAGGGATCGCCGCTTAGGCCGGCGGGAAAGAGCGCTTCAGGATCCTGGGCAACGTGATGAAGAATACGGAATACAATCCCGAGTCCGGCGAGGTCGATCGCGAGATAGACCAGACCCCAGATCCATTTGCCAAGGTAGAAGTTGTGGGCACCGAAAAACCCGAAGAGCACCAACCATAGGTAAGCGACGGCGGTGCTCTTGCTTCTCACGCCGATCCTCTTGCGCCGATTCCGGTTTCATCCGCAGCCTTGCCAGGGGAGCATGACCTTGGACCCCGATGGACGGCCTGGACGCTGTTTCGGCAGGAGTTCTGCAAAGCTCAACGTAGCAGTTCCTCAAAAGGGAAGGCGGGGAGTCGACGGGCGCCCCTTCCTCTTCGGCGAGGAGAGGTTTCTCGTGGCGGCCCTCGACCGCATGGGCGGTGTCTACTTCGGACCGCTCGTGCTCGCGAGTGCGAGCCCGGGACGCCGACCGGGCTCCACCAGCACGCAGTGCGTTCCACGGTAGATGGTCGGCATGCAGCGATTGCAGTGGATGCAAAGCGCCTCCCCCACCTCGCCGTGGCGCCAGCGCTGGACCAGATCGGGCTCGCGCAAGAGCGCGCGACCCATGGCCACGAACGCAAAGCCCTCATCAAGCGCACGACGCACCGTCTCGATCCGGTTGATGCCGCCGAGGAGAATGAGCGGCATCCGGAGTGCGGCGCGGAACTGCCGTGCGTAGGGCAGGAAGAAGGCCTCCTCGAAAGGATAGGTTCGGAGAAAGCGGCTGGCCGTGAGCTTGAACCCGAGACGCAGCGGTGGAGGAAAGGCCTTCGCCATATCTTCGATCGGTGCTTCACCGCGGAAGAGATACATCGGATTCTGGAAGGAGCTCCCGCCCGTGAGCTGGAGCGCGTCGAGCGAGCCGTCCGCTTCGAGCAGGCGCGCCACTTCGACGCTTTCGTCGAGCCAAAGACCGCCCGGAACGCCATCCGCCATGTTGAGCTTCGCCGTTACCGCAGCGCGCGTTCCCACGGCGTCGCGCACGGCCTTTGCGACGTCGCGTGCGAGGCGCGCGCGGCTCTCGAGGTCTCCGCCCCAGCGGTCCTTGCGACGGTTCAGCTTCGGGCTTAGGAACGCGCTCACCAAGTAGCCGTGCCCGAAGTGGAGCTCGACCACGTCGAAGCCCGCGCGCACCGCGAGCTGCGCCGCGCCCGCGAAGTCGCCTGTGATCCGCGCGAGATCAGCTTCCGTCACCGCCTTCGTAAAGCGCAGCGCCTGCGGCGCGAAGACCCGCGACGGCGAGAGGCCCTGGCGTCCCGTCCCCGCCGAGACCGGTCCGGCGTGGCCGAGCTGAATGGCAGCGGCGGCGCCGGCGCGGTGTACGGCATCGGTGAGTCGCTGGAGTCCCGGCAGAGCCGCCTCACGCACCACGATCTCGTTGGGCGCACCCTGGCCGTCCTCCGAGACTGCGCAGTAAGCGAGCGTCGTGAGCCCAACGCCACCCTCAGCCATGGCGCAGTGGAAGGCCACGAGTCCGTCCGACACGAGGCCGCCCGGCGCCATCCCTTCGAACGTAGCGGCCTTCACGAAGCGGTTGCGGAGCGTGACGGGACCGAGGGTCGCGGGGGCGAAGGGGTCGGGGCGGTCCGGGAGAGCTGCGGGCATCTGCACTCTCTCGTTCTACCCGATCAGGCCCGCCACCGCACCACCGTGAGCCCCATCCGCTCGGCTGCGCCCATGCGGAGCCTCGCCCGACCCGCGCTAAGAATCCCTCCTACGCCGACTTCGCCTGGTTCACGCGGCCCACGCAGCTCGCGGTCCTCGGAGTCAAGACAGGTCCAGACCGCTATCCAGGCATTTCGCGCTGGCGGGAGGCAGTTGCCGCACGGCGTTCGATTCGCGCAGCATCTGCCAACGGTGGGTTTGGGCGAGCGCCGCTCGAGCGGAGCCACTTGGGGTTTGACTCCCCACCGAAACCCATATTCGTCCCCCGGTGCCCTTCATCTCGGAGGAATGTCTCTTTAGAACTTTTCCTTGAAAGGTCTCACGTCCAGCTCTTGGGTCCAGGCGCTTGGATCCTGGTGCGCGACGTGCCAGAAGCTTTCAGCGATCGCCGCCGGACTGAGCATGTCTTCTTTTTTGAAGTCCGGACGCAGATTCCGGATGAACGGCATGTCGATCGCGCCATCTATATTCACGTACGCTACGTGGATTCCCTGCGGCCCGAGATCACGGGCCATCACTTGAGCGAGACCGCGCAGGGCGAACTTCGCCGGACCGAAGGCGGCCGATGTTGCGAAGGGGCGTGAACCTGCAGTCGCGCCAGTGAAGAGGATGGCACCGCGCCCCTTGCTCAGCATCGCCGGTACCACTTCCTGCGAGCAGAGGAAGCCGCCGAATGCGTTCACGCGCCAGGTCTTCTCGAACGTGCTGGGCTTGGTCTCCATGAGCCGCCCAAAGGGCCGCATCGCGGCGTTGTAGAGCAGCACATCAACCTCCCCGAGTTCGGCGCGAATTCGCTCGAAGGCGCGGTGAATCTCCTCCTCGATGCTCACATCCGCTGAAACCGCAAGCGTGCGCCCGCCCGCTGCGTCCAGTTTCCCAGCCAGCTCTTTCAGCTTACTCCCGTCGCGAGCGACCAGCGCCACAGCGTATTCGCCCGCAAAGCGTTGGGCCAGCGCGGTTCCGAGACCCGCGCCTACCCCGATCACCGCAGCGACGCCCTTTCTGTCTTGTCTGCTCACCCTGCCTCCTCAGACGCGACGCAGCGCCTGCTCGACAAACGTCAAGCGGTCATTGCCCCAGAACATCTCGTCGCCCACGAAGAACGTCGGCGCACCGAAAACCCCGCGCCGGACGGCCTCTTCGGTGCTTCGCCGCAGCTCGTCTTTCGTGTCTTGGGCTTCGATTGCATCGAGTAGTCTCTGCGGATCGATGGCTGCACGCTCCAATAGCCTGCGGAATACAGCTTCGTCTCCGAGATCGAGTGGTTCCCCCCAGACCGCCGGAAAAACGGTGCGATGATATGCGCAAAAGACACCCAATCTCTGGCTCGCAAACGCTCCTCGCATAAGCCGCAAGGTGTTGGAACGAAAAGGAAAGGGATTTGCGCGAAACGGAACGCCATAGCGCTCCGCCCAACGTCTCAATTCGAGGCCCATGTACGCCCCCTTGGCCGGGACCGCCATCGGCGAGGCATTGCCGGTCGCCTTCAACACTCCGCCTAGGAGCATCGGTCGGTACACGACCGTTGTCCCCGTGCTCTTCTCCAGATCTGCCATCTGCGTGTCGGCCAGGTAACTGAAGGGGCTCCCATAGTCGAAGAAAAACTCGACGGATCCCGTCATCCCATATGCTCCCTACGCGGGCTGCCCTGAGCGATCCCCTCACGTGACAACGCTCGATCGTTCCTCACGCGGGACTGCGTTCACGCCGTAGCGTCGCGAGCGCTTCCTCGAGAGTCTCATAGACTTGCATTCCAGCGATCAGATCGCCGCGGAACGTGTACGCGTGGGCGACGTGCTGCTCCCGAACCTGACGGGTGCCGAGGTCGCGCACAACTTGGCGTACGTCGACGATGATCATGCCGCCATGGGCCGTAAAGTCGGTCGGTTCTACCTGAGAGTCGATGAGCTGGAACTGGTGTTCCCAGTACTCCCGGACGGCTCGGTGCCCACGGAGATACTTCCGTTCGAGAAGGTTGGGCCAGCTGACGTCGGGGGCGAGCATAGATAGAACTTCGTCGATCTGGCGCCGGTTAAACGCATCATAGGTGCGCTGAAGGAGAGCGACCCACTCCTCGAACCTCTTCATGCCGCGACGCTATCGCGATCAAACGTCGCCGCTAGAGGGGGCGAAATTGGACCCGAGGCTCTGCGCGGAAGGATCGCGAGTACGGGAGCAAGCGGTGAGGAGAGAGGGTTTCAAGAAAGAGAGCGCTTCGCTCTCCCCTCGATCTCACTCGCTCAACGTGCGATGCGGTCTACATGCCGGAGTGATAGGCAACAGTCGAGAGGATGGTGGAGACAAGAATCAACAGCATCGCGATGTAGGGGTGGGAATCGTCCCCTCGCTCTACCTCTTTGATGCAGACATAGATGCCCGCCGCCGTGCCGATAAGAGGGATGATCGATACCAGCATGCCTGCCCCCCGCCGAGAAAGACCACCCCCGGGCGCGAGACTCGGACGGGTGTGGCGGCTTTATCGGCGGAACCGGGCGCGAGGCTTACCGCGGAAGGCTCCACACTTCGCGCCGAACCTGGAGGGGAGTGACTCCGCGCGGATCTCCAAGCCCCGCAGGTGCGCACGAGGGGAGCCTCGGGCCCCGGAAACCACCCGGTTTCAGGTGGTTGGCCGCGTCTCGTGCCGCTCGGGCAGCCGAGACGTACCCTCCGGCAGGTCGAAGGAGCCAGGCTGCCCCGAGAGCCGGGCGTCTTCTGCGCGGCCCACCCTTGACACCCCCCTCGCTATTCATTGACGATGCCAGATCATGAAGACCCCCACGGTCCTGCTCGACGGTCTGGCGTTCGCCGAAGGTCCCCGCTGGCACGACGGCAAGCTCTTCTTCTCGGACATGCAAGACGCCAAGGTCTGCACTCTGGATCTCGACGGCCGCGTGGAAACCGTGGCAGAAGTGCCGGCCCTGCCCTCCGGGCTCGGCTGGCTTCCCGATGGGCGCCTCCTCGTGGTCTCGATGGAGGACCGTCGTCTCCTGCGCCTCGATCCCGACGGCCTGCATCAGATGGCCGATCTTTCATCGCTTGCGACCTATCACTGCAACGACATGGTGGTGGACTCAAAGGGCCGGGCCTATATCGGAAACTTTGGCTTTGACATCCATGCGGAGAAGCCCGACTACCGAAAGGCCGAGATCGTGCTCGTGGAGCCCGACGGTCACGCACGCGTCGCAGCAGGCGATCTCGCGTTCCCGAACGGCACGGTGATTACGCCGGACGGGAAGACGCTGATCGTGGGCGAGTCATTTGGAGCGCGCCTCACAGCCTTCGACCTCGCGGAAGACGGCTCACTCTCGAATCGGCGTGTCTGGGCGAAGCTCGAGAAGGCGGTGCCTGACGGGATCTGCCTCGACGCCGAAGAAGCGATCTGGGTCGCCTCGCCAATTAGTGGCGCGGTGCTGCGTGTTCATGAAGGCGGCGAGGTAAGCGAGCGCATCCCTGTGGCAACGCAAGCCTTCGCCTGCATGCTGGGCGGCGAAGATCAGCGCACGCTCTTCATCTGCACGGCTGAGGATACGCATCCCGCGCGCTGCCGCGCGAATCGAAGGAGCCGCATCGAGATCGTACGTGTGGACGTGCCCGGGGCTGGCTTCCCGTAGGTCCCGTCGTCCTGTCGGAGGTCCGCTTTCGCAATCCATGCGGCCGGATCTTCAAAGGTCCTCAAACCAGACCGGGAAATCGCATGCGGCGCGAAATATGCCTGGGGAAACCCTCATCCCGTGCGACCCGGCGGAGGGTCGGCGGGCTCTCCGCCCGTTCCCCATACCCCTCGGTATTTCGTCACAACAAGATCCCCAAGCACCTGGCACTGACAGGCGAGACGCAGTCCAGCCTCGCGCTCGTGAGGAGGAAACTCGAGGCGCATGCGTTCCGCTGTGGTGAGGTCCGACACCTTGCCTTCGATCCGAACCGCACAGGTCCCGCAGGTGCCGTAGCCGCGGCAGTTGAGCGCTCGAGCGACGCTGTTGTAGAGAGGAAGTCGCGCCCGCAGCAAAACCATTCGGAGATTCGCTCCGTGCAGGCATTCCACCGTGTGGCCAACAAAGCGAACCGTGGGCACAATACGGTCTCCTCTTCGCGCGACCGAACGCTGTGCTCCGCAGCCAACCAGAGAGGTGGATGCCGAGCGCTTCACCTCCGACGCGAACTTCAACACGGGCTGCAGAGCGAAGGTAGATGACACCTCGGCGTCTTGCCGCTAGGGGAGCAGGAGCCGGTGCGTGGCTTGCGCAAAGGGGGTCGTGGCTTCGAAGCCAAGCGCTTCGAAAAACGCAGCCGCGCCTGCGCGGCCCGCGCGCAGGCGAAGTTCCAGAAAGCTCTGAGGGGCATCGAGAATCACGCATCCAGGAGCGTGCGGCCTTGCGGCCGACGCCCTGCCGCCGGTACGCCGCCAACCACATAGAGCCGCCGGACGATGGGCTCTCGCGATCTTTCAGGGGCGACTTCGCCCCCCGAAAACTGGAGAGTGCTCCGCGAGGAATGCCTCGACGGCGTGCCTAAACTCAGGGGCCACAACCGCGGAAAGGTGATCGCCTGGAACCTTCACGTACCGGGCGCCGGGGATCGTGGCCGCCAGCTTGTCGGCCCCTCCCACAAGGGTATCGCCCTCCCCGATCAGGACCATCACAGGTTTGTCCACTCGGGCCAGTCTTGCTGGATCCATTTCATGGCGCGTCGCGCGCTGCATCGCGGCCAAGGCTGCAAGATCGTTCTTCTGCTGCTCGGCAAAGGCCCGAAACGCACGGGCCGAGGCTCCAGAGGCTGCGCTCGCGTCTCTCGCGTCAAGCGCGTTCGCGATGGCTTCCGAACGCGCACGAGGGAGACCTCCCACCAAGAGTCCATCTCCTACACCCGAAAGGATCACACTCCGAAAACGCCCCGGATGGTTCACGAGCAGAGAGGCAGCGATCCAGCCGCCCATCGAATAACCCATGAGATCAACCTGAGCGAGGGCGAGGTGATCCAGAAGCGCAATCACATCCTCCGTCATCGCAGCCCCTGCATAGGACTGGGGATCGTGGGGCTTGCTGCTTTTGCCGTGGCCGCGGCAGTCGAGGGCCACGACCTGCCGTCCCGCAGACACGAGCGCTTCGATGATCCCGGGCGCCCGCCAGTTCCCGTGAAGGCTGCTGGCGAATCCGTGGACAAGGGTTATGGCAGGACCACGCCCTTCCACGACGTAGTGGATGGTCACGCCGCTTCTCTCGAATGTCGCCACCGCACCCTCCCCGTCCGAGCGCCGATCCCGGCTCCTATGAAGTTCCCTACCAGGATACCCGGCGGAGCGCTCCTGGCCGCGTTCCAGAGGCCCCCTCCCCTCGGCTTAGCTTTGCACTTCGACCCGATTTCAACACCTATGGAAGCGACTATCCTCTGGGTGGCGATTCGGTCGTGAGGCGAACAGATCACCCGGACTTTCGATTCGAGAGGGGTAGATCATGCGATTGGAGGACCGTCCCGAGAGCGATCAGGTCGAAGACGAGCGGGGAGGCGGCGGTTTCGGCGGTCGTCACGTCGTCGGCGGAGGCCTCGGGGTGGTCATGGTTGCAATCGTGCTGGGACTCCTCACGGGCAACAGCCCGGTCAAGATTCTGCAGCTCCTCGTCTCGGCCTCCGACTCGGATACGACGGCGCTTGGTCCTGCGACCCCGAGCGCCGCCCCGAGCGGTGGACCGACCGGCGTCGAAGACCCTGACAAGAAATTCGTTCGCATCGTCCTCGGCGACACCGAAGATACTTGGACGCACATCTTCCAAGAGCACGGGCAGTCCTACACACTCCCAAAACTTGTGCTTTTCGACGGAGAAGTGAGCTCGGGCTGCGGATTCACCTCAGCCGCGGTCGGCCCCTTCTACTGTCCGCAGGACGCGAAGGTCTACCTCGACCTCTCCTTCTTCCGAGAGCTCTCCCAGGGCTTCGGCGCCTCGGGGGATTTCGCCCGGGCTTACGTGATCGCACATGAAGTCGGCCACCACGTGCAGAACCTCCTCGGTCTCATGCCGGAGGGGAGGCAGAGCCGCGATTCCTCCATCGAAACCGAGCTTCAGGCAGACTGTTTTGCGGGCGTCTGGGGCAATCGAGGCGGTCGCAAGGGTCTGCTTGAGCCGGGCGATGTCGAGGACGGGCTGCGCGCCGCAGCGGCCGTCGGAGACGACGCTCTCCAGCGTATGGCGACAGGTCATGTGCAACCAGAGTCGTGGACCCATGGATCCTCCGCGGACCGCGTCGCGGCGCTCCGCCGAGGCCTCGAGTCGGGAGATCCCGAGTCCTGCGGCATGCCCGGGAGGGCCGTGTTCCGCTAGGCCCAAGAGCCCTGGGCGGCAACCGCGGCGGCGAGAATATGGAGCGAGCCTTCTTGCGCCGGCTTGCGCGCTCCTGCATTTACGCAGCGCGTGATGTCACCCGGAAATACCAGACGCCTGCGTCGCTTCGAGGTGAGCGACCATACTTTTCCTTCACAATCTCTGCGAGGGCTGCCGAGAGCGCAGGATCTTCGACCCGCTCGAGTGTCACCGGATAGCGCCGGCCACCGATGCGGAGAACCGCACGACCGTCCTGCACTGCGTACTCGTGCCACGTCTTACCGGGGGGGAATCCAATCGCACACGGAATGAATGCCGCGCCGTCATGGACAAGAATCCAGGTGGTGCGCGAGCGCTGCTGGGAGAGGAGCTGGAGCTCGATCGTGTTTTCAGGCTGCGCGAAGTTCCAGTCGGCGACGGGCCCTGCCTCGATGGGCCCGGCTTGAAGCGGTCCTCCCGGAAAAAGACCCACGGGGCCGTCGTGGAAGCGGGCAGCAAACGCGACCACGACGAGCAGACCGACGAGCCCCGCGAGCAATAGCCCAAGAATTCGAAGGATGCGCAAGGGTTCACTCCTCTCTGCACGCGCCGGCCGGCGGGCGCTCCGCGTGGTAAGTCGGTCTCGGCCGCGGCGCCGATCATCCCCCGACCCACGCGCTAGAGCGTCGCACATCAGGCAGGGCAATCACCAGAGCGATCCTTCTTGGCTCCTCCTCGGGATGCCCACAAGCGGGGGAGCCGTCGGCTTCAACGCTCTCGCGCGAAGGCTCAGGAGGAAGAACGCGGAGAGCGGCCGGGCAAACTCAAGATTGCGTCCTGGAGGGCCCCGCAGCGTTTGCGACCATTGTCCATGCATCGCCTTCTCTTCCCATCTTCTCGAAGCCAAGGCGCTCATAGAGCCTCAGTGCCGGGTTATCGAGCTCGACGCTCAGGCTGACCTGCGCAATCCCTTGGCGACCTGCCTCGTCAAGGAGCGCTCGCAGCAGCAGCCCGCCGATGCCCTGCCGTCTTGCCTCCTGTCGCACTCCGATCGCGAGCTCAGGGATCTGCTCGGAGACGAACCCATAGGAGTGATCGTCCTTCGACCAGAAGCGATACCAGGCTGCGCCGAGGGAACGTGCGGCGGTCGACACCGCCAAGAGAGCGGTGTCCCCGGGCCGACCCCACCCCAGGAGCAGCTTTGCGAGCTCCGGTCGCAGAAGGCCGACCTCGAGACGAGGACGCGTAAGCGAGGGACGCCAGAACGCCGCCTCGAACAGCATCTCTTCAAGAAAAGGAAGATCTGAGACTCTCGCCCGACGCAGCCACGGTGATGCCATCAAGTGGGATTGTAGATTCGCGAGCGCAACTTCTCTCCTGCGGACTCGGGTCCGCGGGGTTGGGCGGCGATTTCGCGCTCCCCGCCCGTGAAGACACCGAAACGCCCAGACGGGAGCATCGCTTTGAGACGTCGCGGGAGCGCGTCCCCCTTACGACCTGCCATAATCCCCGAGCAGTTGCGGAAGGCGAGGACCCAAGATGCGCGAGGTGAGTCGTCGAATCGCGAGCCAGGTGAATCGCCTCCTCGGCTCTCCCGTCGTCTCCTTTCGCGAGACTCCCGGGGGATACACACCGGCGGCGCGCTGGATCGTCGAGCTCGCCGATGGTCGCAGTGCCTTTCTCAAGCTGGGGACCAGCGATGACACAGCGGCGTGGCTGAGAGATGAATGCTTCGTGTATGAGAGGTTGGACGGGAGTTTTCTCCCGCGGCTCCTTGGCTTCGCCGAAGGAGAGGACGGGCCGCTGCTCGTCCTCGAAGACCTAAGCCAAGCCGGGCGACCGCCCCCTTGGACCCATGCGGGGGTGGATGCGGTTTTGCGGGCGCTTTCCGATCTTCACTCCCAAACCGCGTCTCTTCGACGGTACGACGAAATGCATGGGAGCCGGTTCCTGGGCTGGAGGTCGGTTACGGAGGATTCGCAACCCCTTGTAGCGCTTGGCTTGGTCTCAAAGAACTGGCTCGAGTCGGCGCTGCCGGTACTCGTGGCCGAAGAGGACCGGTTGGAGACGCGCGGCGTTGCACCCGTACACCTCGATGTTCGCAGCGACAATCTCTTCCTGAGTGGAAGAGGCGCAGTGCTCGTCGATTGGAACCATGCCTGCCTCTCGAATCCTCTCCTTGATATCGGGTTTTGGCTGCCGAGCTTGCGGGCGGAAGGCGGCCCGAAGCCAGACGAGATCTTGTGTAATGCACCGCAGGTGGCCGCATGGGTAAGCGGCTTCTTCGCGGCGCGCGCCGGCCTCCCTCCTGTCCCACAAGCCCCCCTGGTACGGCAGGTCCAGCTTCAGCAGCTCGGGCCCGCCCTTGCCTGGGCGATCCGCGCGCTTGGGCTCGCCCCGCTTGACGGAGAACGCGCGGCGAGCGTCGATTCCGCATAGCGCGATCGCGGGATCCTCTCGAAGAGGAGAGGCTTGCCGGCCAAGGCTCGCCGGTCCCCGAAGGGGTCCTTTGGAGTTCGCAAGCCTTTCCCTTCCTCGGCGTGGGCGCCGGCTGAGAAGCGCTCGCGCTTCATACCTACGGACTTGCGCAGAAGGGCCCTCAACGCCGAGAAGCGCGAGTTCGCTCAGCGCGGTCTCGAGCCCGCGAAGCTTTCCTACGCAAGAAACCGTCGGAGACCTGCGCGAAGAAATGAGTTGCTCGGCCGACCACGCATTTCAATGCCCCGCAGGCACAGCGGGCGAGTCCGCAAGGAACTCAGCGTGAGCGTTCGCTGCCCAAAGGGCAAGCCTACACGGGCCGGCGCGTACGCAACTCCCTGTTCAAGAACGGGTGGCTTAGAGCCGATGCACTCTCTTGCCGCATCCCAGGCCAGTCGGCGTGAACGGCGGAAACGGATCGAGGACATTGCAGAGCGTCACGAGCCGGCAGCGCAACCGGGTCCATGGGTGGGGGTTCGAGCGAGTGCCCACACAGGCGAACGTCGCCAAACGCACTGAAAGGAGACCGGCATGTTCAAGATTCAAACTTGGCGCAAATCACTTGTTCTCGTCCTCACGACTGCGTTCATCTTCGGCGTTGCGGGCAATAGCTTCGGCGCAACAAAGTGGCAGAAGGATCACCCGCGTCGCACCCAGGTGAATGGTCGTCTCGCAAACCAGAACAAGCGAATTCACCAGGAGCGCAAAGAGGGCGAGCTCTCCAAAGGACAGGCCGCGAAACTGCACCAAGAGGACCACCAGATTCGCCAGGAAGAGCGCGCCATGGCAAGCCAAAACGGCGGCCACATCACGAAGCTCGAGCAGAGGACTCTGAACCAGCAGGAAAACGGCGTGAGCCGGCAAATCGGTCAGTAGCGGACCGGCTGCGATCCCAACCCACGCGAGACCGATGAGGGTGCGCCTCGCATCCTCATCGGTCGGTTTCCATCGCACAGAGACCGGGTAGAGCTTGACCGGCTGCGACGCTTCGACGGCCCCCTTCGGAGTTCGCGCCGCCTGAGCGTTTCCTGCGCTGACTTGAAAGGAAGCGCGCGCCCCGGCACCATCGGGCACTTCCGCCGAGGAGGCCCAAGAAGAGATGAGCGCGTCTCCGGAACCGAAGACTCCCGGTGAACGGGTCCCGCCGCACTTGCCCCTTACCGCCTACTACCACGACGACGAGGAGCGGAGTGGGTACGTCGTCGACCTCTTCAACAAGACCGCGCGGCACTACAACACGATCGAGGCCTTGTTTCTGAATGGTGGACTCCTGTATCGCCGCCTTTCGCTGCGTCGGGCAGGTCTGCGCCAGGGCATGAAGGTGCTCGACGTCGCGATCGGTACGGCAGCAGTGGCCCGCGGCGCTGCCAAGCTCGTGGGGAGGGAGGGGCAGGTCTTTGGGGTCGACCCGAGCACGGGCATGCTCGGCGAGGCGAGGCGGGTATTCCATGGGCCGCTTACACGGGGGGTGGCCGAGAAGCTTCCCTTCGCCGACAACACCTTCGACTTCGTGACCATGGGAATCGCCTTACGGCACGTCTCAGACTTGGTGATCACGTTCAAGGAATATCTGCGCGCCCTGAAGCCCGGCGGCACCCTCTGGATCTTGGAGGGCCATATCCCGCGCTCGCGGCTCGGCCATCAGGTGACACGCTTCGTCTGGGCGAAGGTGATTCCGGGAATGACCCTGCTCTCGACCCGAAGCCGCGAAGCGAAGCTCCTCATGGACTACTACTGGGACACAGTGGAGCAGTCTGTTCCTCCGGAAACGATCGTTCAGGCCCTGAACGAGGTTGGCTTTCAGGACGCGAGGTACCGGGTGGTCGTCCCTGGGGCGTTCTGCGAGTACACGGGACGGAAGGCGCAACCCGCGAGCTGAACCGGAGACCGACGGCTCGCGGTCTCCACAAGAGATCCGCCAACCAAACAGGTACCCCTTGAGCCACACCCGCGGGGTCAAAAAATGGCCTCCGTGGCTCTACCCCACGGGTCTATCTCCCCTCAATCGAAGAATTGGGCTCATGTCATCCGTCCAACAGGCCGTACCGTCCCATGTAGATGGGAGTAAGCCATGAATAGAGTCATTCGCGTGGTTTCTCAGGTAGTTATTCTCCTTCTTCTGGCGTCGCCGGCGTTGGCGTGGAATCGCTATTATGGCTGGCATCGACCCCGGGTCGTCGTGGCTGTGGGTGTGAGCCCCTGGTGGGGTCCCCCGTTCGCCCCTTGGGGCTTTTACCCTCCGCCTGTTGTCGCGTTCCCAGCGCCTGTTGCGGTGGTTCCGCCGCCCGTCGTCGTTCAGCCGCAACTTCCGCCGCCGCCCCCTGTTTATGTAGAGCGAGACGACGCTCCGCCGCCCGTGGCTGAAGAGCAGGCAGTCCCTGGACCGCAGGAAGTGGGGGCTTATTGGTACTACTGTCCGGGTGCGCGTGAGTATTACCCCAAGGTAGAGACGTGCTCGCAGCAGTGGGTGAGGGTCCCAGCGAGCGCTGAATAGGGGTGGGGAGGCAATCGAGAATGAGCATGAGCTGGACTAGGCCTGCGGCGTACCTGCTCGCAACTGGACTCGTTTTTGGGGGCTGCGCGACTGCACCCCAGGGGCCGAGCGTCATGGCTCTTCCTGGAACCGGGAAGAGCTTCCCTGAGTTCCAGCAGGACGACGCCCAGTGCCGCGACTGGGCGAGCAGGCAAACCGGGACCACCTCCGCGGCGGCCGGGACAACGGCCGTCGCCACGGGTGCCGTCGTCGGAACGGCAGTAGGCGCAGCAGCAGGCGCCGCGATCGGTGCTGCAGTCGGGAATCCGGGTGCTGGCGCCGCAATCGGTGCCGGTGCTGGCCTCCTCACCGGAACGGCGGCGGGTGCCGGGCACGCCCAAAACGTCGGACAGAACGTTCAGAGCCGCTATGACTTCGCCTACATGCAGTGCATGTACGCGATGGGGAACCAGATCCCCGTACCGAGAGGCTCTGTGAGGTCCTACGCGGCGCAGCCCGCTTATCGTCAAGCACCACCGCCGCGACCCTTCAGCCAAGTGCCGCCGCCGCCGGCAGGAAATCCTCCGTTGCCTCCTCAGGGAGCTGCGCCGCCGCCGCCGCCCGCCGGGCCGCCGCCCCCGCCTCCCCCGGATGCGGGATAGTTACGGATCGCAGTCCTGATCGGCGCCCCTTGATCATCGGATTGCGTTCGCGCGAGGCCTTGGCGCTGGCGCGCAGCGAGACCTCGTATTGCGAAACCGGCGCCGAGGCTTAAGACGCCCCCCCGCAATTACACTCGCCGTTCCTGCAGCTGCACCCCCTGCCAGTTCCGGCCATTCAACACTCAGCGCGGCGGCGCCGAGAGACCACGCTCTCCGGTTGCGCGTGTTCACGCTCCGACGCCGAGACCCGGTAGACGGTACGCAATCAGGCTTGATCGAAGAATTTGAGCGCAAGTGTGCCGTGGGCTGCCGCGCCGCCCGCTCGAAGCGCCGCGGCGAGGAGTGCCGTCTCCGCCACTTCTTCACGGGTCGCGCCCGCCTTCTTGGCACTCTTCGCATGAACCTCAATGCAGTAGACGCACTGCGTCGACTGCAAGCGCGATGAGCTCACGGAACTTGCGAGGAACGTGGCCGTCCTCTCTCGCCACAATCTTGTCCAAGGCGAGCCCCGCCTTGAACTCCTCCGGAGCGAGCTTTGCCATGTCCTTAAGAAGCTGGAGATCGTACTCGTCGTGATAGTGCGCCATGACCGTGCCTCTCCTCGTTTTGTCGGCCGCAAGCCAGACAGGTGGACATCTTCAGTCGACTCGCGCCCCGAGGTCAAGATTCGGACCTGTGGATCTCACGTCGAACGGAAGGGGCGACGAATCGGGTAGCAAGGTTCGGCGGGTCTCCCACGAAGAGAGCCCCTGGCCGTCCCATCCAGCAGCGAACCTGCGGCGTAGTTCTTCGGATCCACGCTGGGAACACTTGGCTTAGAAGTTCAGCCGGAGTGCGATCCCTCGCCCACCCGGGAGGACGAGCCAATTCGTTCCGGATCCGCTCTGCGCCACAGCGCCGTCCCTGATGAAGTGCTGGTACTCTTCGAGGTCTTTCGGCGCCCGGGAGGGTTCGCTCCAGATATACACCTCTCCGACGGCGGTCCCGGAGAGTGTGGCGACCGCGGCGTAGTGGCTCTCGTGAAGGGCCAGAAGGATGCCTCCTCCCAGCAGGTTGAAGGCAAGATTGCCCAAGTGGTTTGTCCAGGAGCTCCGGTCGTCAGCGCGCTGCGCTCCGGCGACGAGCATCTGCTCGCCTTTGGCGAGTCTCGCAACTTTGTCTGCGTGAGAGGCATCCGCAGGCCCACGGATCGGGTCGGCGCCGTCTCGTCCGGGCATCGGCCGCAGCAAGACGATATCTCCCACACCGATCGCGGCCTGCGTCGCATTCACGATGTCGAAGGAGCGACTCCGGTCGGAGTCGACCGCTGCGCTCGTAGTCGTGTATGCAAAGCACGCAGTGTTGAAACCTAGCCAGCCGTAATACCAGATCTGGGCATGACGCCGGCCCGCGTCGAGCCTTTCTTCGAGAAAATGCAGCCGCGCGTCGAGCTCCGCATCCGTTCGCGGAGCGGCGAAGGCGGGGGTCGGAGCTCGCGGCACAGCGAAGGGGACCGAGGCGCAGGCGAGCGGGCCAGCGAACAGAAGAAGAACGAGGCGTCTCTTCACACGATCCCCCGGCCAGGGGCGGAACCTCTCCACAGGGAGCGGCCCCCCCCCGCGACATCATCCCATACACGGGTTGGCCGTGCATGGGTAATGGGCGACATTGAATTCCGCCCTGGCATCCTCCACCTTTCAGGAGGGAAGCGCGCCCGTACGCTCACCAACACCTTGTCTTGTAGAGCGAATCGATCTGGGGATACGGGCCCTTCCTGGAGGGGCGCGAAACTCTGTTACACAAAGCGTTCTCAGCCCAGCCCTCAACGCTCCGGTCTTGGACCAGGTCCGGCGGGAAGGACGCCCGCGCCAGCCACAGACGGCGCGAATGGATGGGAAGCGCAGAACACGCTTCTCGCACGGACCGCACCTTGACACTGGATGCGGCAAAGGGCATACAGACCGCTGAGGAGTACCGATGAAGAGTTTGCGCTGCGTCGCCTTCGTGACGGGGATCGCCCTCTCGCTGCTTTTCCTCGCAGACCGAGGATGGGCCGGCGGACACGGCGCTCAAATCAGCCTGGACCACAGCCACGTCCAACCCGCGCACCTTGAGATCAAGACCGGCGAATCCGTCACCTTCAAGAATGTCGTGGACATGCCCGGAGGGCACACCGTCGTAGCGGACGACGGTTCATTCGAGAGCCCGCCGCTGAACAAGGACGAGAGCTGGACACATCAGTTCGGAAAGCCGGGGAGCTACAAGTTTCATCTCAAGCAGCATCCCGACACAAAGGGTGAGATCGTCGTGCAATAGTGTGTGGGCGGATGGGGAGCGGCCTGCCGGCCGAGTCGCACGACACCCCGCATGAACTTCCTCGCTCGGCAGCGCTCTCCCTCTGTGGGATGATCGCGGACCCCACCGGGTCATCTCGTCCTTCCTCTTCGCCCGCTGGAGTGAAACGTCGAGACTAGAGAACGCCGGCGCCCCGCTCGCCGGTCCTGATCCGGATCGCGTCCTCCATCGCGAGGACCACAATCCGGTCCGCACCCTGACCCCGTCGGGTATCCGCCGCGCGGCAGATCGCTTGCACGACCGCCTCCGCCCACTCGGCGTCGACCGCGACTTCGATGCGAAGTCGCGGCGCGATCACGGGGATGGGAAACGGACTCTCCGCCTGATCGCCCGGGGTCAAGTCACGGATCTCTTCCACCGTCATTCCGTGAACCACGCCGGTGTCCAACACGGCCAGGCGGACCGAGTCGAGCTTGGCGGGCCCGACGATCACCTCGATCTTCCGCAGGCGACTGCCTTCCCGGACGGCCTCCATCGGACCTCGTCATTTCCCGCCGCAGCCGGCGGCTGGCGCCACCGGACATGCGAGCACAGGCCAACGTCGTGGTGACGAACTCAGCCACTCTGGTCCACACAAGCTCGTCACACAGCGAAAGCACCGTCGGTGTGCGTCTGCCGATCGCAAGATTGGTGCCAGATTTCGCGACCCGCTGCGCGTCGCGCGCCCATGCGTGCCGAGCGCGACGCACCTTCCCAGGATCCCTCCACGTGGGGCGCACCCTCGATTCCCTTGCGGAACCTGCACAGGGAAACATCATTCGATGCCATTTGAATGTGCAGCCCGAAGACTTGTGTCCGGGTAGGCTGGGAAGAAGGCCGCAGCGCTCTCTACGCGCGTGCTGCCGAGCGGCCAGCGCGTCGACCGAAGTATGTGCCGTCGCCGAGCGAGATCCCGCTCGAGTAGCCCCCCACGGAGAGACCCGACGCACACCGTCCGGCAGCGAAGAGCCCAGAGATGGGACGGCCTTCCGGATCAAGCACTCGCCCGTCAGGATCCGTGTGGAGGCCGCCGAGCGTGAATGCCGCGTAAAGAGATCCCTCGGTGGTGCAATCGAAGGCACCGAAAGGTGCGGTCACGAGCGCCACGACGTACTCCCGCGCCTTGCGGAACAAGGGATCTTCGCCGCGTGCCGCGTGGAGATTGTACAGGGCAAGTGTGCTCTCAAGGCTACCGGGCGGCAGACCCAGCTCGCGCGCAAGCTCCGCGGGAGACTCGCCCACCGCAGCGACGCTCCGTGGATACTCGGGCTGCTCGAAGATCGCGTTGTCCACCACGAGCCACGCACGCCCTCCATGGGAGAGCAGCGCGAGCTCACCGAGGCGCCCGTAGTAGGCATCCTCGTTTACGAAGCGCTGTCCCTGCGCGTCGACGAGGATTCCGCGCCGAAGGCCCCAGGGCTGCGTCACGGGAAGCGAGATCGACGCTGCGTTCATGCGAACAGTGGCGGCACCTGCGGCCATGCCCAGACGGATCCCGCTGCCGTCGTCACCCTCGGCGCCCACCCGGAATTCGCATCGCGTCAAGAGCGGCTGATAGGCCGCGAGCATCGCGTCGTTGTGGATGAAGCCGCCCGTCGTGAGGACGACGCCCCTGCGTGCGCGAATCGCGCGTTCGCACCCCCCCGCGCCAGCGATCACGCCAACGATGCCGCTCGCAGTGTCACGCACAAGCGCTGTGCAGCGTTGGCCGGCCGCTACGCGCGCTCTGCTCGCAGCGACGGCTGCGAGCAGAGCGCGCATCAGCATCGGGCCGGCCTGCTGCTCGAGCTGTGGCACGTGCCCGCGCGGCGCGGGATGCGCGATCTCGCAGAAGGGATGCGCGCGCTCAGAGCCCGACCAGACGAGGCCATCGTCGGTGGGCGGCTCGCCACTGCAACCGTCATAGAAGACGGGCTTGAAGGGAATCCCTTGAGCAACGAGCCAGTCGTAGTGCTCGGTACTGTCCTCGCAGTAGATGCGCACCTTCGCTTCATCTGGGGCATCACCGCACGAGGCCATGAGATAGGCGTACATCGCCTCGCACGAATCCTCGAAGCCGCAGGCCTTCTGGAGGGCTGTCCCTCCGCCGAGATAGAGCACCCCGCCGGACATGGCGGAGGTCCCGCCACCGGCGGCCGCACGTTCGAGCACGAGGGTCTCGGCGCCCGCGCGCGAAGCCTCAAGTGCCACGGCTGCACCTGCGGCGCCAAGGCCCACGACGACGACATCCGCCGAGTCATCCCAGGCGCGGATCTCTCGCAGGTCTCTCACCTCGGTCGACATCGCCTCTCCTTCGAGAGGTCGATTCTACGGGGCCGCGGGAAACGTGACGACGGGAATCAGGAGGCAGGAGGCAAGGCCGAGCACCACACATTGGTCTGCGGCCTCTCCAGCGCGGGACTGCGCTGCGCCTCGCCTAGCCGGGGGTCCGCGTGCGCCGAGGGGACCTGCGACGCCCGCTCTCCGTGGGCTCGCCGTGAGAGACTTCGGGCGCCTTTTCAGCGCTGCGCTTTAGCTCGGCAAACGCCTCCTCCACGGCGCCCACAAGGTCGTGCAAATCCGGCACGAGATCCCAGTCGGCGGTGAAACCCCAGGAAAGGGTCCGCAGATAGCTGAACAGAGCGATCCCCACCGAGAGGGAGCCGAAGAGCGGCACCCAGGGATGAGCTTCCAGCATCGGCGCACCCAGCAGGTAGAGGGGCCGACGCGGACCTGGGACATTGGTCACCACGAGGTTGAAGGGCGGCTGGCTCTGCTCGAAAAGGCGCGCACCGAGGGCGATCGGCGTCGAGCCGAGCCACTCGACCACCTGGCTGACGGAGTCCGCCCCGAGCGCCTCGTGGCTCCGCTTGAGCCGTTCGGTGGTTTTGCGCACCTCGGCAAAACGCTTGAGGGGATCGCGTTCCGCGATGGGAAGGGGGACCAACCAGGCGGTGACGCGATTGCCGAGCCGGCCGCGCTCACTCGAATCTCGCAGACTGACCGGGGCCATCACCTTGAAATCCAGGTTGTCCACGTTGGTCTGGCGCCCGTGCTTTAGAAATTTTCGCATCGCACCTGCGGTTGTGGCGAGGACGACGTCATTCAGCGTACCCCCGAGGCGCTCGCGTACCCGATCGATCTCGTCGAGGCTCATCGGCAGCCAATCGAACCTCCTGTGGGGACCGATCGGTTGGTTGATTGGCGTCGGCGTCGAACCCGCAAAGGTTGTGCTGACGAACCTCCCCGCGGCAAACAGGCGCTCACGCAGTTCGCTGCGCGCATTCTCTTCGTTGGCGATGAGCCGGCGCAGTACGCTCGCTGCGCGCAGCGGCGTCGCGAGTCGCCGCCCGGCCTCTGCCGTCAGGTACTCGAGTGTGGTCGGCGGACGGCGCGCGATCCAGACCGGAGGCGGGTCGATCTTCTCTGTCGGCTCCGCTGTCATCAGGACCGACAACAAATCGACGCCTGAGATGCCATCGATCATGCAGTGATGGGTCTTCGAGATGAGCGCGACGCGATTGGCCTCGAGGCCCTCCAGCACCCAAAGCTCCCAGAGCGGCTTGTGAAGGTCGAGCCGGAGCTCGAGAATGCGCGCGCACGTCCGCTTCAGGACCCGCTCGTTCGCGGGACGCGGGAGCCGGCTGTGACGGATGTGGTAGCGGACGTTGAAGCGCGCATCGTCCACCCAGATCGGGTGGCCGTCCACCGGCGCCGGCTCGACACGCTGGCGATAGCGCGGGATGTGATAGAGGCGTGAGGCGACGTATTCGATGATGCGTTCGAGATCGATGGCGCCGCCCTTGCCCCGCAACGGCGCCGCCTCAAGGATGGTCACCGCGGCCACGTGCATGGGCGAGTTCGGGCCTTCGTAGATCAGGAACGAGCCGTCGAGCTCGCTCAGGCGCTCGTAGGAGAAATCGCTCATTTCTCGCCCTCCTCTCGGAGCTTGCAAAGCGCCTCAAACTCCTGATGGACGAGGAGAACGAGATCGTGCAGATCCGGCACGGCGTCCCAGTCGGCATTGAAGCCCCAGAAGAGAGTGCCGTTGTAGCTGAAGAGGGCGATGCCGAGGGCTTGGTTCGAGAAGAGGGGGACGAGGGGATAGGTCTCGTCCATGCGCGCTCCGGCGAGATAGACGGGGAACTGGGGGCCGGGAACGTTTGTCACCACCATATTGTACGAGCGGGTGCGCGCTGTGAGCCGCGAGAACCCGGCAAAGAGCGCCCCGGTCGTCCAGTCGCTGATCTCCTCAATCAGCTCCCCGCCGGCCACCGTGCTTGAGGCCTTGAGCTCTTGGGTGGTCTCGATCACGCACCGCAGGCGGGACCGGGGATCCTTCTCCTGGAGAGGCAAGCGTGCCATCAAGAAGGCCACGCGATTGCCAAGCTTTCCGTGCTGGTCTTCGCCGCGGATGTTGACCGGCAGCATCGCGCGGAAGTCGATCCCCTCGACCGAGACGCTGCGCCGCCCAAGAAACTCGCGCATTGCCCCTGAGACGACGGCGAGAACGACGTCGTTCACGGTGCCGCCGAGGCGATCTTTCACCTGCTTTACTGCGGAGAGCTCCATGCGGGTCCAGTCAAAGCGCCGGTAGGGGCCGACTGCATCGTTGAGCGGCGTGGCGGAAGCGCTGCCGAGACCGTGGCTTAGCGCCGCCGCCATGGACTCGACGGCACGCCGGGCGCGATCCACCGCGTGAAGCGGCTCCCGCAGAGCAGAAAGGCCGGCGCCGATCACCTTCCCTGGTAGGGACGCGCGCCGCCGGAGCTCCCCTGTCAGGAGTTGCGCACCCGAAGGCGAGGGACGGGGCACCCAGCGCACCGAGGGGGTCGCGACCCGCTCTTCTGCCGAGCCCTGCATGAAGCCCGCCATGAGATCGGCGCCGGAGATGCCGTCGATCATGCAGTGATGAATCTTCGTGATGACGGCGAAGCGTCCGTCCTCGAGACCCTCGACGATCCACATCTCCCAGAGCGGGCGATGGGGGTCGAGCTTCTGCGAGAAGATCCTGCCCGCAAGACGCTTGAGCTGACGCGTGTCTCCCGGCTCGGGAAGGCTCGTATGGCGCAGGTGGTAGTCGAGGTTGAACCGCGCGTCGTCGACCCACACCGGGTGTCCAAATCCCGGGATGCGTTCGAGCCGCTGCCGGAAGCGTCCGCTTCGCCGGAGTGCGGGCTCCGAGAGCCCGCGAATGC
>Ga0074046_10001395_pt1 | contig 21879 bp, 13 predicted proteins | sample BogForMeECP23OM3_FD_94441 | JGI IMG/M metagenome (GOLD analysis project Ga0074046, IMG submission 94441) | Bog forest soil microbial communities from Calvert Island, British Columbia, Canada - Bog Forest MetaG ECP23OM3 | ecosystem: Environmental > Terrestrial > Soil > Wetlands ...
AAGCCCTTGTCCGAGGACCTGGCTGCTCTTTCCGCGGCAGGACTGCAGGCGCTCGACAGCATCGCCAAGAATCAGCCATTGCCGGACGCGTGGCGCACCGAACAAATCGCGGTGGTGGACCGGTCGATGAAGCCAAGGGCCAACCTGCTAATGATGGTGGCGCCTCCAATTCAGAAGTTGATCGAGGCCGCGGCCCCTACGCGATAAGATACAAGACGAGGCATCCATGACCAGCAAGTATTGGTACAAGCTCTTTTCAATATTCTGCATGATCGCGGTCGGCATCGGTTCCGGCCCGGTAAGGGCCCAAAAACACGCAGAAGGTCGCCCGGAGGCCACGGTGGAGACGAGTTCGTTCGGAAGTCTGAATGACGGCAGTGCGGTCCAAATGCTCACTCTGAAGAACGCCAAGGGCGCTACCGCCAAGGTGATCACTTACGGTGCTACCTTGACCGAGTTGTGGGTCCCTGATCGCAACGGCAAACTCGGTGATGTTGTCCTGGGCTTTGACCAACTGCAGGGCTATCTCGTCAATCATCCCTTCTTCGGAACGACGGTGGGCAGAGTCGCGAACCGAATTGCGAAAGGTAAGTTCACTCTGGACGGCAAAGAGTACTCCCTGGAGATCAACAATCCGCCCAATAATCTGCACAGCGGATCAAAAGGTCTGAGCCATACCCTCTGGAAGGCAGAGCCACTGCACGAACCCCACGCGGCCGCAGTGCGCTTTACCAGCGTCAGCCCGGATGGCGACGGAGGGTTCCCAGGAAACCTCTCGGTCACCTTGGACTACCGGCTAACCGACGATAACGAATTGCAGCTGGAATACACCGCCAAGACCGACAAGACCACTCCGGTCAACCTGACCAACCACAGCTACTTCAATCTGGGCGGCGGGAGAGACGTCCTGGACGAAATCCTTTATTTGACAGCAGAGCAATACACTCCGGTGGACGCCACGCTGATTCCCACGGGTGAGATCCAACCCGTGAAGGGCACTCCCCTGGACTTCACAACTCCCGCGACCATCGGTTCTCGCATGGCGGAAATGAAAGGAGATCCGGGCGGGTACGACCACAACTACGTGCTCAGCAAGGAGGCGGGAAAACTGAAATTAGCGGCCCGAGTTCTGGATCCCGCCTCCGGCCGTCAGATGGAGGTTTCGACCACCGAACCGGGAGTCCAATTCTATTCTGGCAACTTTCTGGATGGCACCATCACCGGCAAGCGCGGCGTGGTTTATGGCAAGCACTCCGGATTTTGCCTGGAAACCCAGCATTTTCCGGATTCGGTCAATCACCCCGGCTTTCCTTCAGTGATCCTGCGGCCGGGTGGGGTGTACCACACAGAAACGATTTACAAATTTTCGGCCAAGTAACCTGCTGCTTCCGTCCATTTTTGCCGGAAGTGCAATCCGACATATACAACGGAAACGCATCACCGTTCCGCACCGATGATTGGCCCGGCATCACCGGGTACTACATACCGCGGACCGCAATCAGAAATGAAACTTCAACACGAAGTCTCCAGATGCAGAAGCCGGTGGTCCCTTTTGTGAAAGGATCGTTATCAAAATATCGCGTCGGCGATGCTCAGAATCCCAACTTCAGTCCAAATTGAATGATTCTGGGCTCGGCCGTGCCATAGGTATTGGAAGATGAGCCTCCCGCCATTCCGGTAATCTGTCCATAGGTGGCGCCAATATCGGCGAGGTTACTGTCCGGCCTGCCGAAATTGACATTGTTGAACGCGTTGAAGAATTCCGCTCTGAATTCAAGCGAGAGCCGCTCGCCGATCTTGGCATTCTTAACCACCGCCAGATCGGTATCGAAAAATCTTGGCCCGCGAAGAACACTCTTTCCCGTATTCCCGAAGGTCCCTACCGCGTTCGTCTGAAATGCACTCGTGTTAAACCATTCCGCCACTTCGGCCGCATGGGAACGGCCACTACCCAGGATGGCTTGCTGAATACTGGATACGGCAAGATCGGCGCGATCCCCTAACATTCCGCTCTGAGAATAGTCGCCGCCACTGAAGATAGAGAACGGAAATCCGGTCTGCCAGTCAGCGGTGGCGGAAAGTTCCCACCCGTTCACAATCTTGTCGATCCCCTTGGGCAGACTGAAACGCGGAACCACATATTCGCCATTGATTTTGAAAGTCTTAGAGAGATCGTCATCCGACGGGCCGTAATCGAAATGCCGGCCGCAACTGCAGCTATTGGTTAAATAGGATGACCCCCCTATTGGGGCGAAATCGTCCAACTCTTTGGACCAGGTAAAGTTGGTCAGAAAAGAGAAGCCATGCGTCATGCGCTTCGTGAGCGTAATCTGAGCGGCATTGTAATTGCTATTGACTCCCGAATTGATGGAACCGATCGAACCATAGTTGGGATAAACCGGGACTTCCTGCTGCAGCGTCGCATCCCAGTGAGCGGGGTTCAATTGCAGCAGGCCGTTTTCCTGGTCGCCCGTGCCGCTCAGATGGCGTCCGGTATTGCCCACGTAGGCAACCCGCAACATCCAATCCTGTTTAAACCCGTGTTCCGCGGTCAGGTTCCAGGACAGCACCATGGGTAAGCGGAAGTGACGGTCGAAGATCTGACTGAAAGAGATACCACCGTTGGGGAAAACTGCGGTGCTCGCAGTCGGATTGATCGGACCAAACTGCCCAGGAAATGGATTTGTCACTCCTCCCGAGGTTCCGTACGGATCGGCCACGTCAACCCAGGCTGATCCGGCACTAGAGCCAAAGTTAATAATAGGAGCAAACGGAGGAACGCCTACCACATCCTCGAAGGACACCGTGTTGGGGGCTTCGTAGTAATAGCCGGCTCCGCCGCGAATACTCGTGTTGCCATCTTTTGTAACCCGATAGGCAAAGCCCAGCCGCGGTGCGAAGTTTTTCGGATTGTTATAAATGGAAGAGGCCGGGCATCCTGGATCGTGATGGCTTCCGCCGAACAGCATGCCCACGGGAGCAGTCGGGAAGCGCTGCGACTGTGCTCCCGGAACAAAGCAGGCCACTCGCCCTAGGCTGTCGGTGTAGGGGAAGAAAGGATCCCAGCGGAGTCCAGCGGTTAACAGAAGCCGGGGGGTAGCTTTCCAGCTGTCTTGCACGAAGAGGCTTTCTCTATAGCCAGTAACATTCAGGAAAAGTCCCCCGCCTTGCGTAAACGAGGTCACAGCGCCCAGCTCGAAATCTGCCAGAGGACTGCCGGTCAGATTCTCAAAGTCGAAAACTCCGCTTTGCAGGTACTGATTTCCCATGGGCAAGCGAACTCGAAGAATTTCGCCGCCAAACTGCACCTCATGTTTTCCGTGCATCCAGGTGGCAACTTCACGCAACGATTGATCGCCGCGATTCCAGATCCCATAGGGCACGCCCGTCAAAGTGAACTCGCCGCCTACGGTCACATTTAGAACTGCTGCATTACCCCCTCCGCGGTTTTGCGGCACTGCCATATTCACGCCTGCATCGGCCATACTGAAAGGAGCCGAGGAAAAGGTCGTGCCATTCTCGCTGTTATAGCCGAAGTAGCTGCTCAATAAGAAGGTATGGGAAATGGTATAGATATCGACAACGCTGATGTTTTTGAGAACCAGATGTTCGGCATCGCCTCGGAGTTGCAGAAGGTTCGAGGAAGGCGGAATAAAGATCGGGTTCGTATAATTCATCTGAAAGTAATGACCGCTCAGATGATGCTTCCCGAAGTTGAAGTCCACCTTGGCTAAGTATTCATCGGTGTTCTGAGCATCCGACCCACCGTTGAAGTTAAGCTCGTCGAAGGTGTTGGGATTCGGAAGCGGGATATGGTTCAGAATGTAGGTGGCAACAGGGCTTACCGTAAGCTCATTGCTTGCCATAATCTGATTGTTCGGGATCGGCAGCCCCGTAGCCGGATTTATCAGCTGGGTGGCCCCCACTGGCGGTGGCGTTGTTGCCGTCCCGCCTGTGCATATCCCGGCGATGAAGGTGCCGCCAAAATTCGTGCAGAGATCGCCGAAATCTCCGGTGCGTTCAGTCGCATTCGGAACTGAGGCAATCTGGCCGTTCTGGGCAGTGCGGAAGCGTGTCCCCTGGTAGCTCCCGAAATAAAATAGGCGGTTCTTAATGATAGGGCCGCCGATGCTCCCCCCGAATTGATTCTGCTTAAGCGGATTGACAAGTCCCCCGGAAAAGTAATTGCTGGCATCCAGCGCGGAATTCCGCAGAAATTCAAATACATCTCCGTGAACCTGGTCTTTTCCCGATTTTGTGACGACGTTCACCACGCCACCGATCGCGTTTCCGTAGGCGGCGCTCATATTGCCGGTGACCAGATTAAATTCCTCAAGGGCGTCAGGATTGGGAAAAGGCACGTTGGCGTTGATGTAGGTGTCATTGGCATCGACGCCATCCAACAGGTAATTGACCCCGTTAACGCCGCCCCCGTTCACTTTGGCGTACTGCTCGGTGGGAAAGACGCCACCCTCGCAGTTGGCAGCGCAATAGCTCGCGGTCACGTCGGTGGTTCCCGGCGCAAGAAAAACCAACTGCTGTACGTCGCGGCCGTTCAACGGTATCTGGCTGATTTCCCTTTGATCGATCAGCTGACCGACCGTGGCAGAGTCCGTGGTAACCATCGCCGAATCTGCGGTCACAACAACCTCTTGTGCAACCGAGCCCACTTGCAGTCGAACGTTTTGGTTGGCCGCCTGATCGACGGACAGCACAATACCCTTCTGAACATACGTGCTGTACCCGGCCATTGAAACCGTGATCTGATAAGTGCCTACCGGCAGGCTGGGAAAGAGATACTGCCCAGCGGATCCGCTCTTTGTGGTCTGGGTATATCCCGTCCCGAGATCTTGAACCGTAACGGTCGCTCCCACCACGACTGCTTCTGACGGATCACTGACCATTCCACTTAGCCGTGCCGTCGTGAACTGCGCCCACAGCGGCGTGACGACGGTCAGGGTCATAAGAACAAGAAGGGCTGAGAGAATTTGCAGGCGAGAGAAACGGATGGGCATGGCGAGGCTCCTGGACGCTAAACCCGAATTTTCGCAAGCGGCCTGGATGGGCCCGTCAAAAGTCCGGGTGCTGGAACTGCGAGCTTTCAGTGTAAGATTACGAACCATTACTTATACTTTCGTTTTATAGCTTTTGTCAACTGCCATATTCTGACGACCTCGAGTTGCCGCCGGTAGCGCAACACCGATTGTATCGCAAAAGTGTGCATCCTTGACTTCAAATCGATCAAACACGAACACGATAATCTACAAACGCGCATACTGTCGGCAAATTCGCACCACCTGCGCACGCGCCTCAGCTACTGGCTCGGTTCATGGTAACGCTGAGGTGGTGGAAGGGTAACGGATCCACTGACCGCGATGGCAAATGTTTTCTCTGCCGATTTACGATCGAGGCCCTCGGCGCTGAAGCGCACGACATAATTTCCGGCAGCGGTATAGGTGTGAGTGAGCGCGGCGCCATCTGCGACCACTCCATCGCCGAAATCCCAACGATAGGCGAGTGCCGGAACCCCATCGCGCGCCGCAATACTGGAGAACTTAATCTCTTCTCCGGTCTTCGCCGTCGACGGTACTTGGAAAGCGATCGAAGGCGGTGCTGCCGGAATTGAGCCGTCGATAATCTTGATGAGTCTGACGGAGTGCGCGGGCTGATTCTCCAGCCGGATCGTCTCGTGGTCCATGGCTACGGGCTGGTTGTGCGCGAGCGAATCGTATAGCTCATACGGGTGCCCTGCGGAGAGCTTCAAATCCGAAAACGTGAACACATGGGAACTCGGCTTCTCTGTCCAATTAAAGACAGCTAACACCGATTGTCGCTGATCTTCGTGAAGCAGAAAGACACTCGGTTGTTCGTCCTTTTCCGCATAAGTCAGGAGATCGAGAGGCAATGCAGCCCGTCCAAGTTTTGCCATGGTAAGCAAATCAGGATTCGTGACCAACGCCAGCCGCTCCGGATCGCTTCCCAGGGTCGGAAGGTCATCGCCAATTTCGTACATTCCTCCGGATACGGCAGACAAAACGATGGAGACCTGAGCCTCATCCAAGGTCAGCGGAGCTTGAATGGTTCGCTCTTCAAGAAGCTGCCGGGAGACGGTGAACGCGTCCGGGTCAGCGATGAAGAAGTTGCGATGCATGTAATAACGCGCCGCGATACCGGGCTCGGCTTCCTTGCTGCGGAGAAATGCATGACCTGTATCCTGGGATGTACGGCCTTCATCAACCAGACCAACCGGGTTCAACATCGGGCTTCCATCTTTATCGAGGAGCACATCTTCGCCGACTGTCTTGCGAATAATTTCGAGTCCAATTCGCTGCGCTTCCAGTGCGGCGGTGTTCGGGCGATGGTAATAACCCTCGATGGCCGTATTGTCCATGAAGTCGAGCTTAATGTAGTGCACTCCCCATTCCCGGACCAGCGTGCGATAGGTTTGCCGAAGATATTCCTGGGCGTCGGGGTGGGTGGCGTCTAAGACGAACAGCCGTTCGCCCTTCACCTCTTCGGCGTCTCCAATTGGAATCGGATCGCCGTGTGCGTTGTGCACCAGCCAATCTTTGTGGTGCTCGTAAATCCAGGCCCGCTCGGCCACTTCAAACGGAGCCGTCCAAATTCCTATCTTCAATCCCAATCGGCCGATGCGGTGCGTCAGATCCCACATGCCATTGGGGAATTGAGAGGCATTGGGCGTCGCATATTCACTGCGGGAGTATCCGTAACCCAGGTCGAAATGAAAATAATCGAAGCCCAGAGCCTTCAGGTGCTCGGCCAGCCATTGAGCGTTCGTGAGCGCAGCGCCTTCGGTGATTTTGGTGTAAAAGGCGGTCCAACTCCACCATCCCAGCATGTTGTCTGCGCTGATGCGACTGTGATGCAGCTCTCGAATGGTGGCGCCGTAGTTCTCAAGCTGCGAGTGATAGTTGTTTCCGGCGGCAAATATCAGGCGTTCTGAAGCCATCGATTCGCCAGCGGCGAGGGGAACGCTTAATTCGATAAGGTTCTCGGCAGGTCCCTCTCGCAGGCCCGATTCAGCGTCGGTTGCCTGGATCTCAGTAGTTCCGGTTGAATCGATCGTGTAGGACGCGATGCCCAGACCCCGCGGCGATGAAGATTGCGTTTGCAAGTGAATAATGGTCAGGAAACGGTCGGAGGTGAGAGCTCCGAAAAAAACGCTCTCTTTGCTTTCCCGGTTATAGATGAGTTGGTTGCCCACGGCTCGATGCATTCCCTGAGGAGCTTTTCCCAGATCGTAAATCTGCAATGGCGGCCAATCCTCGCTGAAACTGTCCGAGAGGACTCGATCGGAGTTGTGCGCGCCCCCGAGATCGATAATGTGGTCCCCAACGGCCTCGACGCTTCGGATACTTTGGACAGTCACCGGATTCGGCGTGTGATTCTGTACGCTCTCCTCGATAACACCAAAATATTTTCCCTCATAGATTTGTAACGTATATGCGAGGTCAGGCAGGTTCGCGAGTCCGGAGGAAATGACGGTAAGTTTCTGCCCGCGTCCCAGCGCATCCTCAAAAGTTGATTGCGAGATCTGATGTTTGGGATAGTCGGTGGATTTCACCCATTTGTGATCGATCTCCGCCGCCACTCTGGCATGAATGACGCTATGTCCGCCCTTTCCAGTTTGGATCTCGTAGGTCCCGTCGCTCGGCTGAACCACTACAGATAAGCCCTCGACATTGGCAACTATCTGAGAGGCCCCAACTGGGCTCGAAGAGCCAAGGCAGTTTCCAACTAGGACCAACACGATCAGGACACTGGCGGCTTGGAGCGGGCGAATTTGTTCGACGAATTCTCTGGAAAAGCGGGAACACTGAAGATTACGTTTGATCATGAATTCCTCTTGAAATGTGCCGAACCGGCTCGACAAGAACCCGAGCTATACATTGATGGACAAGGACGATCAAATATGTGCACGATCGATCACAAATGTATTAATATGGTTCCCGTTTGTCAATGAATTTGTTAGCCGGTGCGAAGAAGGGGAAATGGCAATGCGAAAAGCGACGGTTCTGCTGTTGGCAATTCTAGTCACAATTAGTTGTAAGCGGCAAAACGCCGACGTTTCCCGGCCAACTGCAGGCCAAAGTACCACTTCGCAGCCGGCAAGGCGGTTTACCGAAGATGAACTCAAAGCGTTCAGTTCTCTTGAGCCGGTCGACACCCATACCCACGTCTTTCGCGATGACCCAAGTTTCCAGGCTTTGCTGAGCCGACTTCACCTTCATATTGTGGACATCCTGTTGGTGAATGATCACGATGACTATCTCAAGGATCTACATCCGGCACTGGATGAAGTCTTGACGATAGTGCGCGCGAATGAGGGCCGCGTGCTTCTGTGCACGTCATTTAGCCCGTACAAGTTTAATCAGCCACACTTTGCTGAAGACGCGATTCGTCAGCTCAATGAAAACTTCCAGCAGGGTGCGATCGCGGTAAAGATATGGAAAACGCTTGGGATGGAAGTCAAGAATTCAAAAGGACAATACGTCCTGCCAGACGACCCTGCGCTCGAACCCATCTACCGGGATATCGCCGACCACAACAAAACTTTGATTGCCCACCTCGCCGAGCCGGACAGCTGTTGGCAGCCCCCGAATCCCGCGGATGTGGATTATTCCTACTACCAGGAGCACCCCGAATGGTACATGTATCGCCACCCTGGCGTACCTTCCAAGAAACAGATTCTCGAAGCGCGTGATCATCTACTTCAGATGAATCCAAAGCTACGTGTGGTTGGCGCACACCTGGGAAGTATGGAGGACAGCCTTGATGACATTGCAGAACGCTTCGATCGCTATCCGAACTTTGCGGTGGACACTGCAGCTCGCGTTCCCCATCTGATGATTCAACCCAGCGAGAAAGTGCGGGCTTTTGTTCTGAGGTACCAAGACCGCATCTTGTACGCAACCGATCTGGAGTTCCTGCCGAAGGCAAACCCTAAAGAAGTTGAGGCAGAATGGGAAGATCAGTACGCACTCGACTGGCGGTACTTCGCGACCAGCGACACATTTGATTACGAAGGACACCGGGTACAAGGTCTCGATCTGCCGCAACCTGTTCTTCGCAAGCTGTATCATGACAACGCCGTACGTTGGATTCCAGGCGTGTTGAGCAAATAACTCCGCGCTCTTGTGGTTGGCCCTCCTATCGTATAATCAGGCGCTGATTCCGACCTCCTATGGGTTTGCAAGCTGCCAGTGACCGTAGTCTCGCCGAGCGCTATTCGGTCGCCGTCGTGACCTTGGACGAGGAGATGTTTCGGGACATGCGCCGGGCGCTGGCACCCTACTTCCGCGCTACCCTCGCCAGCACGGAATCACAAATCAAGACCCTCATCGATGACCCCGACCTCCACGGCATTGTCCTGGATCTGGAAAGCATCGGGGATGACGCAGCCGACGGCATCGAAGTGCTGCAGGAGATGCGCCGGCTGCGGGACGACCTGACCATGGTGGCGATCACCGCTTCGAGTGGCAGCGAGCTTCCCCTTCAGGCCAGTCAGGCGGGGGCGGACCATTTCTTCCTCAAGCCGGTGGACGGCGAGCAACTGCGAACCGTGCTGCTGCAAACCATGGAAAACCGCGCCTTGCAGTCCCAAGGCCGATGGTTGCTGGATCAGGTCGAAAACCGCTCCGCCTTCTGCGGCATGATCGGCGGCAGCGAGGCCATGCGCAAAGTGTACCGGGCGATCGAGGCCGTCGCGGGCAGCAACGCCAGCGTCGTGATCCGCGGTGAGAGTGGGACTGGGAAAGAGTTGGTCGCCCAGGCGATCGTCCAGTGCGGGGAGCGCCACGACAAACCTTACGTGTGCCTCAACTGCTCCGCCCTTCCGGAGACCCTGATCGAATCGGAACTTTTCGGATATGAGAAGGGTGCCTTTACCGGTGCCGACAGCGCCAAGCCAGGTCTGATTGAACTGGCTCACACCGGCACACTATTTCTGGATGAGATTACGACCCTCAACCTTGGGTTGCAGAGCAAACTGCTGCGCGCTCTCCAGGAACGGTCAGTACAGCGCTTGGGGGGGAGAGCTGCCAAGAAGATTGATTTCCGCCTGATTACCGCAACCAACGACGATCTGGAAGCTGAAGTGAAAAAGGGCCGGTTTCGCGAGGACCTGTTTTATCGCATCAATGTTGTCCCCATCATGGTTCCTCCCCTGCGCGAACGCCGCGGAGACATTCCCCGGCTGGCCGAGCACTTCCTCAGGCTGTATTGCACTGCCAACCGGAAACCAGTCAAACAGCTGCAACCTGAAATCATGGAGATTCTTGAGGACTACCCCTGGCCCGGCAACGTGCGCGAGCTGGAAAACGTGATCCAGCGCATGGTCATCATGAGCGATGGCCCGGTGATCGTGGCTCATCACCTGCCGCAGCACGTGCTCTCTTCCAGCACAGCCAGCCACGAGGCCATTCTGATCCCGGAAGGAGGGGTGGACTTCGATGCCGAGATGGAAAGGATCGAGATTGCTTATCTCAACGCCGCCCTCCGCAGGACTGACGGCAGGAAGTCCGCTGCCGCCGCTCTGCTCCATATCGACCCGCAACGCATGAAGTACCTCTGCCGCAAGCTGAAGCTTTAATCCTTGGACGAGAAGAAATGGCTATAATTTAACCATATGATAGTTAATAATTAACCAATGGCAATTTTTCACCGTTCTGGAACCACTGCAAAAACTCCATCAAACAACTACTAAGCAGTTCAGATTGTTGCACTTAAGAGTTTTCATCGGAAACCCTTCGGGTTTGGCACGGTCCGTGCAGTCCTTAGGAGCGTGCTTTAGAAGGAATCAAAATTTAAGAGACATTGAGGAGCATGCCATGACCATCCAGAAGAAATCGTTAATCAGCAGCCTGAACACAACCAAGAAGGCCATCGTGGCCAGCACCCCAGCTGCACAGGGCGTGCAACTGTCCAAGGCGTTCAAGGGCAACCCCGTGAGCACGAGCAAGCGTTTGGAAAAGGCGTTCAAGGGCAACCCCGTGAGCACGAGCAAGCGCTTGGAAAAGGCGTTCAAGGGTAACCCCGTGAGCACGAGCAAGCGCCTGGAAAAGGCGTTCAAGGGTAACCCCGTGAGCACGAGCAAAAAGATCCTTGAGAAGGCCTGGAAGTAAGAACCTTCTGACATCCAGGGACATTCTGATCCCACGACGCTAGACGATTGAGGGGAAGTTGTGCCGAAAAGCCAGCTTCCCCTTTGCTTTTCTCCTACCAGATTTTTCTGCCCAAGAAATCGCGCGCCGTCTGCCAGGTGACTCCGATTGCGCTTCGACGGACGGAATAGATCTTGGCCGTGCCGGACATCCCCTCCTTCATCTCGCCGTGCGGGTTCGGAACTGCAACGGTAGCGACGTAATAGGCACCAACACGTATCCCTTTATATTCTGCCGCTTGGACTAATCCTGGTTCGATTTCGGTCGACGCGGCGGCCAGGGACCTAACTTGACCGGGAGCTGAGCCACCCATCGCGTCCAGCTTAACCTTGGCTCGAGCACCGAGTCGCACTTCGCGCATGAAAACCTCCGGGACGTATATCCTGGCCTTCATTTCCGAGGTATCCGCGATCTCTGCGATCACACTTCCGGGTCTCAGATAGGACCCCAGCAAGTCCTGCATCCTTGGTGTAACCACAATCCCGGAAATTGGACTGACGACTTGAAGCTGCGCTAGCTCTGACCGCAGGGTTCGGTCCTGCTCTGACAGGCGAAGGTATTCTTGCTGGGCCGCTCCCAAGGCTGCGTATTTCAGCGCGGCCTGGGTCGCGCGTGCGGCGGCTACGTGCAGGTCAGTCTGCACCCGTGACGCTTGCGACTCCAGGGTGAGATTGCGCATACGAGCGAGCGGCGTCCCCGCCGTAATCGCGCTGCCCTCATCGACGAACACCCCGACGACTTGACCTGGGACCTCGGCGCGCACGACGGCACGGTGCACAGGCTCCAACGCAAACCGTCCCTGGACGGTCTGTGGCCAGATCGGCGCCAGAAGCAGAAGCAGTGCCAGCGACGCGACCGGCAGCATGCGCGGCCAGGTCTGCCAGGCGCGAATTCTTTCTTTCTTATCCAGATATACACCCCTCATAAGTGTCACCAATTTCTGTCCCCGCGATCGGAACATGAGGTAGACCAAATAGAGAGCGGGCACAAAGGCCCACTCCGGACTGTAGCTTCTAACCACGTTGTAGGCAAAGCGAACCACGGCCAGCAGCAGGAGATAACTGTATGCACCGGACAATAACGCATAGGCAACATACAGCCACGCACGGCGGTGAGAGACGTATTCGTGCTCGGCAGGCAAACTGAAGATGTTTTTCTTGAGCCAACCGGTCACGAACCCGGTCGATCTCTCTTTGATATCGGAAATGCCGATCAGTTCACCAAAAAAGTAATAGCCGTCGAGCTTGATCAGTGGATTAAGGTTGACCAGGACCACCGCTACGCCGGTAATCAGCATTACTTTGTAGGACATTTCGTGGACAAAAGTATCGGGCGGTGTTCCCCACCAAACCATGGTGGCCACGGCGCAAAACATCAACTCTACCCAGATGCCGGCAATGATGATCGGCAGGCGCTGCCAACGGGTGGCATACACCCAGCCTTCGGTCACCTCCACGAAAAAGGCGGGCGCCAGATAGAGGAGTTGGAATCCCATGTGATGAACACCGCCACCATAATGCTTGCAGGTCAGCCCGTGGGCAGATTCATGAAAGAAGCCCAAGACGAAGAAGAGGAGCCAGAATTCGACCAGGTCGGCGAACGATTTATCGGTAAAGCTGTAGTAGTGCAGCGTATCGCGTCCGATCTCACCCCAGCGATCAATGAACACGTAGGTCATAAACCCGAAAGACACGAGGGTCAGAGCCGTGAACCATCCGCTGTAGAGGAACTTCACTCGCGGATGCAACCAGTTGAAGTAGGCGTCAGGATCCCAAGCTGAGAAGCCAATGCGCGCCAAGTCGCCAAAACGTGACGTCTTCCTGATATGCGTTCGGCGGTGCTCGGACTGAATTTCCGTCTGGTATTTCTCCTGCGGGGTTTGATACCAGAAGGACCGCATGTTGTCGGCAAACTCCTGGATGTCCTGTGGTGGAAACTCGACTCCATGGTCTGCCAGGTATTGCTGGGAAACCTCCTCGTAGGACCGCTGGCCATCGAAAAGTTGCACCAATGCCCATTGTTCGCGCGAGAAGTGGTAGAGATCGGAGGTGCCGGGAATGTGGGCAATCACAACGGGAGCACCTTCCTCGATGTGCTCGCGCGCTACCAGCTTAGGATGGATGCGGGGGAAACTCCTCGAAGCACGCCGCGCCGGCAGTTCGGGCAGTGCGACGTCAAGGGCTTCCGCAAGGTTCATCTCAAATTCTCGATGTGAATATGTACGGTCATGCCGGGGCGGAGATCGGCCGCCGGACCCACAACTTCAGCGAGAACTTCTATCGTGCCGCTGGAAGGATCAATCACGGGACTGATTTGAATAATTCTCGCAGTATGACTCGGCCCGGGAACCTCAGCGGCCATCACCTCGAGTTTGATGCCCCTCTTCAGCTTCGCAAGGAACCTTTCAGGAAGCGTGAACTTGACCTGAAGGGGGGAAACCGCAGTCACCCAGAAGAGCCGGTCACCTGCGGCCACCTGCTGTCCCGCACGCACGTAACGCCGCGCGACAATGCCGTCAAACGGAGCTGTAATGCGGGTCTTCTCCAACTCCATTTCCAGTGAGCGCAACTGGTCGCGGGCAATCTGAACGGCCTGGCGTGCCCGTTCCAGTTCGTATTCGTCGGCGACCTCTTTGTATCGGACGTGTTCGACTTCTTCCTTGGTGATCAACTGCGCTTCCCACATTTTGTCGGCGCGGTCTTTGTCAGCTTGCAGCACCTTGACCTCAGCCTCCCAATTCTTGACGTCAGCCTCAAGGCCAAGAACCTTGGCCGCCGCGGCCCCGCGATCCGCGCTAACCTGACGATCGTCAAGTAAGGCGAGCGTGTCTCCTTTGTGAACCGACTTGCCGACTTCGGCAAGGACCCGCGACACCAGACCAGTGCGCTGGGCTGCGACGTCCACCTGGTTCTCAACTACGACTGGACCGGAAGCTACGTACACGTCCGGCTCCTGGGTACTTGCCGCTGGAGCTACCGGTGGCTGGGCCGCAGCGGTTGGAATGGCGCGTTCCTCGGATTTCGTGCCATCACACCCCACCGGCACGACTATGGCCGCCAGCATGCATAGGAACCAGATCAGCCGGAATGCCGATTTCATGTTCATTACAAACCCTCGCAGCCCTACCACCCAAACCACGACCATAGCTTGGAATAAATCCACATCGCCGGTCTGCGGAACAGGACATAGCCGGCAGGATGCCAGCCCACCGACATTTTGCTTCGCCCCTGCATGCCCGGTCGTATGCTGCCGTCAGGATTGGGCAAGCTAACCCGGGCATAAAAAACGCGCTGGTCGCCTTCTACTCCGTTTTTTGGGCTAACCACGGTCACGGTTCCATTCATGGTACGCAGAGGGAAGCTGTCCAGCTTGACAGCGGCTCTGCTCCCCGGATGCAGCATGGTTACGTCGCGCTCGTCAATCGCGACGTCGACGATGGCTTGGGAAGTATCGACGACCTGGGCGAAAATGTCTCCTGGGGCAAGGTGACGACCGGTGAAGTCCTCCACCTGCGGAGTCGTAATCCAACCGTCGAACCCAGCCCGCAAACGGGTGCGTTCCAGTCGCTCCCGGCAGCGCTCCACTTCCGATGCCCAGTAAGCGGCCTGCACGCGCTGAATGCCGGCTTCGGTGCCGTCGTTGCCTGCCAGGGCACGATTCATTTCCGAATTCGCGGTTTCCAACTTGGCCCTAGCGCCAGCCAACGCGGTACGGTATTCCCAATCTTCCAGGTCGGCCAAAACCTGGCCACGCTGTACGTGCTGCCCCTCATGTACATAAACCTGGCGTACCACCCCTTCGATTTCGGGCTGTACTTGCGCAGAGCGAGCCGGTGCAACGGTCGCATTGCCGTCCACACGCATGGGTAAAGGAAAGACTGCGAGGAACACAACTATTCCCGTTGTCACCCCTAGCAGGAGAGCTCGCCGGCGTTTCTCCAGGGCCAGGAATTTCTTCTTCTTATGCAGGATCGGCTCCAGCAAGTTGATGAATGGAACTTCCTTGTACATGGTGGCATTGCGGAGCGCGACCGTCGCCTGACCGGCAAGCACTTTGATCATTTCGATGTGAGCTTGAGTCAGGAAATCCGGATCTGCACTCTCAAATGCCAGGATGCCTACCGCGCCTTCGTCGTCGGCCAAGGGCAGTGCGTAGAAGCCTCGCATCCCTGTTTGCGCAAAGTAGTGTTGGAACTTCAGGCGCGTTTCTTCGCGCTCTTCGTCAATTTTTTCTCCGTGCTGCCGGATATAGATCTCATCCCGCGAAACTGCCGCCCATTGCAGAATTTCCTTTAAGGGCTCTACCGCTGGATCGCCAGGGTTAATCTGCGTCATGCCAGAGACTGCTTTGAGCTGCAGTTTGCCCCGCTGCTCCAGTGCAAGGGCGGCACGCTCATATGGAATAACGGCTCCCGGAGTGTCCACGATGGCCCGCGCGACCCGCTCCAGGTTCAGAGTGGAAGTAATTTCAGCGCTGACCTTGACCAGCGTCTCCAGGATCTCCACCTTGCGCTCGGCCATCAGCAGGCTGGCATTGTGCAGCGCGAGGGTCGCTGTCTCATTCAGGCTGGTGAGCACGAACAGATCGTCTTCATCAAAAGGCTTACCGTCGAGCGGGTTCATCGCTTCGACCACTCCCACCAGGGAGCCCTTGTCGATTAAGGGCGCAACCATGAGGGATTCGACCTTCCCCTCTTCCAGACCCTGGTTGCGGCGAACCAGCCGCTCGTCTTCCGGTTCCGCGATCAATACCGCTTCGCCGTTTTCCGAAACGTCGCCCGCAATCCCTTCGCCTTCTTTCTGAACCATGCCCTGCTTAGTCGTCGGGTCAACCCCGGCCTGATACATCAGCGCAAGGCTGCCATCGCCTTGCACGAGCCAGAGGTTCACCCCGCGGCACTCCAAACTTTCCCGGATCTTGTTGCCAATAATCGGAAGCAACTCATCTATCTCGAGAGTGGAACTGAACGCTTTCTCGATGTCGTAGAACTGGGTGAGCCGCGTGATTGAGGTCAGGGAATTGTCGCGTTCTTCTTCATAGACCTGGGACGCAACCAGAGCGTGGGCGGCAATTTCGGCAAGCGGTTCCAGGGACTCCAGCGATTCTCGATCCAAAATGGCGTCGAAGCTAAGGATCTCAATCGAACCGATGAGCACTTCTTTCTGGAACAGGGGGACACAGGCAAGGTATTGCAGTGTGCGGCGAACATTGAGATGGGCGTAATCTTCACGGACCAGCGCCCTGCCCTCGAAGACAATCATTTGCTGGTCGCGGAACAGCGATCCTAAGGTGCCGGCTTCCGCGGGGATGACTGGGTCTGGTTCGGCGCCATCTCCTGCCGTGGCGCGGGCCGACCAGAACTGACCCTCCTCATCTTCCCGAAGAAGATAGACGGTAACGGTGGCCCCCGGGAACCGGTCTCCGATGGTCTGGGCCGTGATTCGGGCACGGTCGGTAGTCTCGCGCAATTCCAATAGTCGCGAGGCAAAGCCAGCGATATTGATGTCGAGCTTAGATTCCTGTGGCGTCATACACGTGGCGCGGAACAGCACCGGGCGGGGGGGAAACTTCCAGCTTGCAAAAACGCCGGGCTTCTTCTAATTTGAGCACGCACTTTAGCAGACGCTTGGGCGGGAGTCAACCCGATCTCGCACAGTGTCTAATTTGGAAAAGGCAAACGATCTCGCGGGCCGGGATCGCTGGGCCTATCAGGTGGGCGCAACGTGGAAATCGAGATTCGGAGTCTGGGAGAAGTGAAGCTGATTAAGCTCAGTGGCAAGATCTCGCTGGGCCCCACCGTGGACCGCCTTCGTGAGAACCTGGACGAACTGATGGACAACGGAGCAAACCGGTTTCTTCTGGAGCTCGCGGAGGTTCCCATGATCGATTCCAGTGGAATCGGACTCCTGGTCCGGTATATGACGGCTGCGAAACAGCGGGGCGGGGCAGTCAAGCTGCTGAACCCGTCCAAATTTACGGTGCAGACCTTGAAAATGATCGGATTACTGAACTTGTTCGAGGTTTTCCAGAACCAGGACGAGGCAGTCTCCTCATTCAACTAGGCGGTCGCCTATAGGCTGAGGCACCCGCCCTTGGGTACTTGTTTCTGATTACTGTCTGGTTACCAGCAATCGTTGCTAGCGCCGAGTAACTTCCGCACTGTCCCGCTAATATCTGCACATTGTTTCACTTCCCCTTGTTCGTAGTTGGCAAGTGCTTGCAACCGCAGGCACGAACCTGTGCGCCTACTGGCCTCTTTATTGCACTTCGAAAGTGGCGCCCTTCTCGCCGGGAAAGTTGGCGAGAAGGAGAGTAACCGAAATCAATTTGCTGTTGGAGGCTCCATCGTGCATCGTAGCCGTTTTCTCTTATCGCTGGTCGTAGCCCTATTCCTCTCCGCGGTGGCCTCGGCCGATTCCGTCCCGGTCACCATGACGTTGCTTGGCACCGGCACTAACAACTCCGGCGGTTACTACACCTATCCCTACTATTTCTCGATCAACGGCGGAAAGGCCACGCCGCTGATGTGTGACTCGTTCACCAACCACGTTTCGATAGGTGAGAGCTGGAGTGCTCACGTAACCGGGCTGCTTTCTGGAAAGGGTCTATACGGCGCGCAGTTCACCGACTACAAAGCGGCGGGAATCATTTTCATGGGCGTAATGAGTGGGAAAATCAGCGCCACAACCGGCAACTGGGCAGTGTGGAACCTGTTCACGCCGGGCATTACGACCAACGCCGCTGTGCTCGCTCTTGACAAGAGCGCCATTGCCTCAGCGAAGTACACTCCGGCGAGCTATTTTAGAGGTCTCGTGCTGTACACGCCTGTGGGCGCAACCCCGGGCCACGGACCGCAGGAATACATCGGCTATGGAAGGGCACTGTCTACCCCCGAACCGGGTACCATGATGATGCTCGGGACAGGCCTGATTGGCATCGCAGGAGTGATACGCCGCAAACTGTTGCGCGGCTAGTGGGTGAAAGAAAGTAGGTTCCGCTCGCCGTGGAGCCGCCTCAGCCCCTTGCGCCGACTTCGTCTTTTTCCCTGGCCGCGTAGTGGGACTCGACGTAGTCGTCGAGAATCTTGATGAACTCGGCGACGATCTTGTCGCCTTTAAGCGTAGTGAACAGGCGGCCGTCCACGTAAACGGGAGCCTTCGGCTCTTCGAATGTCCCTGGCAGCGAAATCCCCAGGCTCGCGTGCTTCGATTCGCCGGGGCCATTGACCACGCAACCCATCACCGCGACTTTCATCTCTTCGACGCCCGTGTAGCGTCCTTTCCATACCGGCATCTGCTCGCGCAGGTAAGTTTGGATCTGCTCGGCCATCTCCTGGAAGAAGGTGCTGGTGGTGCGTCCGCAGCCGGGGCAGGCGGTGACTTGCGGGGTGAAACTGCGAATACCGAGCGACTGCAGGATCTGCTGCGCCACGCGAACTTCTTCGGTGCGGTCGCCTCCGGGAGCGGGGGTGAGTGAAACACGAATGGTGTCGCCGATGCCCTCCTGCAACAGCACCGCCATGGCTGCGCTAGACGCCACGATGCCTTTGGCTCCCATGCCGGCTTCGGTGAGTCCCAGATGCAGCGGGTACTGGCAGCGCGAGGCCAGCATTCGATACACATCAATTAGATCCTGCACGCCGCTGACTTTCGCGCTGAGGATGATCTGATCGGGACGCAGTCCATGCTGCTCAGCCAGCTTCGCCGAACTGAGCGCGCTTACTACGATCGCTTCCATGGTGACTTCGCGGGCTTCCTTCGGCTCCGGCAGGCGGGAGTTCTCGTCCATCATTTTGGTCAGCAGCGACTGGTCGAGTGATCCCCAGTTCACGCCGATGCGCACCGGCTTCTGATGCTTCACCGCAACCTCGATCATGGTGCGGAAGTTGTCGTCGTTCTTGCGTCCGATGCTGGCATTGCCAGGGTTGATGCGGTACTTGGCCAGGCCTTCGGCACAGCCGGGATACTTGGTCAGCAGAAGGTGTCCGTTGTAATGGAAGTCGCCGATGATCGGCGTACGCAAGCTCTGCTTCTCAAGCCCCTCGACGATGTGGGGGATGGCCTTGGCGGCATCGTCGTTATTGACAGTGACGCGGACGACTTCGCTGCCGGCGCGCGCCAGGGCGGCTACCTGCTTGATGGTGCCGGGGATGTCCGCGGTATCGGTGTTGGTCATCGATTGCACCATAACCGGTGCATTGCTGCCCACGCGGACGCCGCCGATCGAGGCGGTAAAGGTTTTTCTACGCTGAATTTCGGCCATGTTTAAGCTCTATTTTATCATTCAAGTCGTCCATCAAGTCCGAGACGTTGCGGAACGAAGGCAGATCGCCATCGCGCGATTCCTGCATCGCTGCCGCCGTATCTCACTGCGCCCCTTCCGCAATCACGTAGGCCCGGACGCATTCGTCCGGGCACGGCCAAGCGGAGCGCGCCCCAAGCGGCCCCGCACCTCGTTCGTGAATCCGTGGCGAAACTGAGAGCTGACGGCTGAAAGCTTGCCCTACGGCATCCGTGTCAGCCCCGGCAGCGTCTTGACCAGGTCGTTGTAGATCACCATCACGGCAAAGAGCACCAGAAAGACGAAAGCCGCCTGATAGATGCGTTCTTTGATGGGCAGGCTGATCTCCTTCTGCATGAGGCCCTCGATAAGGAGGAGAAGGATTACGCCGCCATCGAGGATGGGAATCGGCAGCAGGTTCATAATGCCCAGGTTCAAGCTGATGGCCGCGGTGATCAAGAGCAGCGGAGTCCAACCCTCTTCGCGGGCAGCCGCGCCAACGGCACTACCAATTCCGATCGGACCGTCCACTTGGCGCATGGATACTTTGTGCTGCACCATCTTTTGCAGCAACTCAAGGATGAGGAACGAGCTCTTCTTGTTATCCGATAGAGAGCGTTTCAGCGCCTCCGGGAAAGCGAGCTTCACCACTTTGGTGGGAACGCTGGCCACCCCGATCCGATAGCGAAGTTCTTGCGAAGGACCGCCGGCGGCGAGGATAGGTTTCACCGTAAAGGTCAGTTTCTGGCCGTTTCGAAGAACCACAATTTCCAGAGGCTGATCCTTGGTGCGGCTCAACATCTGAATCAACGCTTCCACTGCGGGAATTTCCTGTCCATTTGCGGTAAGGATCTGGTCTCCGACCTTGAGACCGGCATTTTCCGCGGGCATTCCGGCTTCGACGGTGGTCAAAGTCACGCTGGATTCTTTCGGCACCCAACCCATGGATCCGTATTGATTGGGGCCGAACGGCTCTGGAACCAGGATCTTCTCGGTGATTTTGCCGTCGCGCTCAATAGCAAACTTCAAGGGCTGATTCGGGCTAAGCGCATCCTTGACGTCCACTTGCTCCCAATTCGGATTCTCAACGTCCTCGACCCGAACAATCCTGTCGCCCTTCTGGATGCCTGCCTTTTCGGCGGGACTGTTGGGATTCACCCATCCCACAACCGCAGGCTCATCGAGCACAGCGGGGTATTCGTAATGCACCATGTACACGCCCGTGAGCAGCGCGATGGCCAGCATGATGTTCATGGCCGGTCCAGCCAAGGCTACGAGGAAGCGCTGCCAGCGCGGATGCGATAGAAACTCCCCCGGATCGCCGGTGCGGTCGTCCATCGGGTTTTCGCCCGACATCTTCACGTACCCGCCCAGCGGAATCGCGCTGATGCGATAGTCGGTATCGCCTTTTTTGAAGCCCAGCAGGCGCTTGCCAAAGCCGATGGAAAACACTTCCACCCGGACGCCGAAATACTTGGCGACGGCGAAGTGACCGAACTCATGGATCAGGATCATGAGTCCGAGCACGATGCCCATGACGAAGATGGTGTGGAGGATGGACAAAAGCTGCGGCATCATTCTTTAGACTACTCCAAAATTCCTATTACGAAATGGCCCCGATGGGTGATCTCTTTCGGCGGCGAGGCTTCACCATTTCTCTTGCCAAAAGGCGGGCTTCGGTGTCCAGAGTCAGTACCTTATGTATAGATTCCAAAGGTCCGGCGGGCGTTGCCGCCATTGTTTCTTCGATGATCCGGGGAATGCCCTCGAATCCGATCTGCTCCCCAAGAAACGCGGCCACCGCAACCTCGTCGGCGGCGTTGAGGGCGATGGTCTTTGCGCCTCCGGCCATCGCCGCTTCATACGCCAAACGAAGACAAGGAAATTTACTCATATCCGGTGGGCAGAAATCCAGATGCCTTAAGTCACTGATCGAGAAGCGTAGCTCCGATGGGATCCGCTCCGGATACGTCAAAGCATACAAAATGGGCAGACGCATGTCGGTGACGGAAATTTGAGCAAGTATGCTGCCATCCACGAATTCGACCAGGGAATGGATCGTAGATTGCGGATGCACAACGACTTGCACGCGTTCGGGCGGTACGTTGAAGAGCCGGCAGGCCTCGATCACCTCGAACCCTTTGTTCATTAATGTTGCCGAGTCGATGGTGATCCTCTTTCCCATCTTCCAGGTGGGATGATTGAGCGCCTGTTGCACCGTAATTGATGCAAATTCCGACTTCGGCGTGTTCAGGAACGGACCCCCGGAGGCGGTCAGCCAGATGCGGGCTACCTCATTGACGTTCTTGTCTTCATCTATCCGCCCGCCTCGCAGGCACTGGTGGACGGCGTTATGCTCGCTGTCGATCGGCAGCAACGGTTTGCCCTGTTTTCGCGCCTCGGCGGTAATCAGCTC
>Ga0074046_10001396_pt1 | contig 21857 bp, 19 predicted proteins | sample BogForMeECP23OM3_FD_94441 | JGI IMG/M metagenome (GOLD analysis project Ga0074046, IMG submission 94441) | Bog forest soil microbial communities from Calvert Island, British Columbia, Canada - Bog Forest MetaG ECP23OM3 | ecosystem: Environmental > Terrestrial > Soil > Wetlands ...
GATCCATCCCGGCGCCGGCGGCATGGAGGCGCAGGACTGGGCCGAGATGCTGCTGCGGTTGTATATGCGATGGGCCGAGCGGCGCGGCTTCAAAACCGAGATTGCGGACCTCCAGCCGGGCGACGGCGCGGGAATCAAGAGCGCGACCGTCACGGTCGAAGGAGACTTCGCGTACGGCTATTTGAAGGCTGAGGCCGGGATACATCGGCTGGTGCGTATCTCGCCGTACGACTCCAACGCGCGGCGTCATACGTCGTTCGCGTCGGTCTTTGTTTTCCCAGCAGTGGACGACACGATCGAGATCGTGATCAATCCCGCGGATTTGCGGATCGATACGTTTCGCGCGTCGGGTGCGGGCGGCCAGCACGTCAACAAGACGGACTCGGCGGTGCGTTTCACGCATATCCCGACCAACATCGTCGTGACCTGTCAGAATGAACGCTCGCAGCATAAGAACCGCGCGATGGCGATGAAGATATTGCGCGCGCGGCTGTTCGAGCTCGAGCAGCGCAAGAAAAAAGAAGAGCTCGAGAAATTCAGCAAGGACAAGAAAGAAATCGCGTGGGGCAGCCAGATTCGTTCGTACGTGCTGCAACCGTACCAGATGGTCAAGGACCATCGCACGGGCGTCGAAGTCGGCAACACCAGCGCGGTGCTCGACGGCGCGATCGATGAATTCATCCAGGCCTACCTGATGGGCGTCCGCAAAGGCGACGCCGATTCCGTGCCAAATTAGGGGATTGATATAGTTGACGCACAAGCCCTGCTCCGATATGATGTTTCTGGATGACATCTGGCGTTAAGGGTTCTTGCGAGATTTACGTTTGCCGCGTTCGTCGGCGAGCAATTGTTTCATTTCGTCCTTGGGCACAGCCGCGATGCGCCGAAGTGCCGTGCGAAACTTGGACATTGGCAATAATTTTTTCTTCATAGGGGAGGTTCCTTCACGCATGCCTAGCGACAACGACCAAAATGCTGGAAACACGGGCGGCGCGGGACAGGAAAATCGTAGTGATGCTGATCAGTCAGGATCGGGACAGCAACGACAATCAGGTTCGGGTGAAGCACAAGGGGGACCGCCCCCGAGTGTTTCGGACGCTCGACAAACCGTAAATGTCTCACAGCACAACCGTCAAATTGCGCGCCGGACACCAAACATAATTCAAAAGGGGCGCTAACATTCATAAGTGCCCCACCAGACTGGACACTGCGCTACCAAATAGTATTGACCCAAGTAAGATGCTGGCTGCCGCAACTGATATTTGCGCCCATATCATTTGGTCCGCCTTTTGATTGACGAGTTTGTGGTTTTCTTGATGCACCTGATGCATCGCTGTTAGATAGTAGCGTCTGAGCTGATCCTCGTCGGAGAGAAAGTGTGTATCTCCGGGAAACCAAGTTGCTTCGCTCAATTCGTTCCAGTTGCGCGCCGCCCTAAGCGCTAGTCCAGCATACGCACTAGCGGAGATTGCTAGAGCGGCGATGACGACAAGGGCCACTAGTTTAGCTGGCGAGTGCGTCCAGCTAGACTCCCGGGTCACTAAGAATGCCAAGATCGCGGCGCTGTAGCCAACTATCGATGTGGCCTTTTCGTCTATCGCGGCATCTCTAGCGTTGTTTTGATCCAGGAGATAACGGCCAAAATCAAATAATTCTTTTGTAACTCCCTCATGGAGTGTACCGTCTAATAGCGAGTCAACCTCGGATGCTGTTCGCTCATTCGTAACAGTCCTCCCCAAGATTGCTGACCTCAACTTGTGCCATATAGTCCGCGCGTCTGTGATCTTCATTTGTCTCACGCTCCTTGACCGATCAGGCTCTTGTACGTGAGCCTGCGACCATCGCTTTGCGCTAGTGCTAGCGCAAAGCGTTCTCCATCGCCGATTTTCCGCTGATTGAATCGAAACGCCGCGTCATCGAGATAGCGGTCCAACTGCCACGGCACCACGAAATGATGCGTACCGTAAACCGTCCGCTTGAAGTTCGCCCAGAAGCTCTCAATCCCGTTGGTATGAACCGCATCGCGAACATACTCCTCGGAATGGTTGATGACTTCATGCGCGTACTCGGCATTCAGGCCGCGAAAGGCCGCCGCTTCATCGGTATAGAGAATCGCGCCCGATTCTACGTTGCGGCGAATCACGCCTTGAAGCGTCTCTGCCCTTTCATTGGGTACAGTCTTAACACGGATCTGACCGTGCCTTGCGAGCAATCCGAAGACTACGGCCTTACCGACATTGCCGGTTCCACGATGCAAGCGCCTGCTGCGATGCTTGTTCTTTTCCAGACCACCGATGCCGGTAGTATCGCCTTCGACCGGGCCAGACATGGGCGTCTCGAAGCTACCCGCTCGCAACGCGAGCCGGATGCGATGGAGCATGAACCATGCGGTTTTCTGTGTGACTCCTAGAGCCTTTGCCAGCCGATGGGAACTATAGCCCTTTGTCGAGCAAGTGAGCAGCCAGACGGCGGGGAGCCACTTATCCAGCGTGATCGGGGAATCCTCGAAGATGCTCCCTACCTTCACCGAAAACTGTTTGCCGCAAGACTTGGATTTACAGCGCCAGATCGCTCGCGTCCGGATGAACCATACATCTTTCGATCCGCAGCCTTTGCGCGGGCAGCTTATGCCCCTCGGCCAGCGACATTCGGCCAGATAGTTGCGGCAGACTTCTGCATCTGCAAAGTAGCGAATCGCTTCGATTAATGTTCTTGGCGTCTTCATGCCCTAGATACTACACGCACAACGCTTGTGTGTCAAGTATATCAATCCCCAAATTAGAACAGCGCGAATCATGTTCAGGGATGAACTTTTCAGCCTGCCGTACGCGCGCCTGACGTGCTAACGATCAGGGTAATGGACAACCGTCAGGACCCTCCTCCAAACTCGCTACGCTTCCCCCGCAAGTCTCTCAACATTGGGTGCATGGGTCAGCCCTGCAAACAAAATTTGACGGAACGAAGCTACGCCTAGTGGTATAGCTGTCATAGAACCACAACAGGTAGTGTAAATTGCCAGTTTCCGGCCAATTGAACAGTCGCAATTCGGCGCCAACTCGGTTGCAAAATGAAAACTGCCGCCACTCTTGTGCGCATAATCTGCGCGATACTGTTTGAGCAACACCCAATGGCGGAGCATCCTGGCGAAGTTTCCCGGCGCAGATTTTATCGTTCGCCGCGCGCGCGCAGACGTGCGGTGGTCGGGCTCGTCGTTGCGTTCATCTTTGTGACCGTGATGACGGGGCTGTTCTACAAGACGACGCAGAGCGGGCTCGCGCCGGAGTCGGGAGTCGTCAAACTCGACGGGTTGAGCGCGCCGGTCAGGGTGATTCGCGACGCCGCCGGCGTACCGCACATATACGCGCAGAATCGGCTCGACCTCGCACGGGCGCTGGGCTACACGCAGGCGCAGGATCGATTGTTCCAGCTCGAGATGCGCCGGCGGCTGGCGGAGGGACGGCTCGCCGAAGTCTTTGGCGCCGACCTGGTCGACAGCGATTACGTTTACCGGCTCTTCGATCCCGAGAAATTCGCGCGCGACAGTGTCGCGATGTATCCGCCCGAGATGCGCGCGCAAGTCGATGCGTTCGTCGGCGGAATCAACGCTTACATCGACGCGCATCAGAACAGCCTCGAGCCGGCGTTCCGGCTGGTCGGTATCAAGCCGGCGCATTACACGGCCGAAGATCTCGAGGCGGGCGCGCTGACGATTGCGGTGCTGCTAGGCTACAACGCGACCGAGGAGTCGCTGTACATGAACCTCGCGCCGAAGATGGCGCCGAGCGAGATCGCCGCGCTGATGCCGGTGTATCCGTCCCTTCCGCTCGAGCCGCCGCCGCCCGAGACTACAGCGGTGTTCGGCGGCGCGAAGCTGGCGTTTCATCTTGCACCAGGCTTCACGCGTCTCGGGCATATCGGCATGCCCGCGAGCAACAACTGGGTGATCGATGGTGCCAAGTCGATGTCGGGCAAGCCGATGCTCGCGAGCGACCCGCATCTGCCGCAATCGATCCCGTCGATTTGGTACGAGGCGGTGTTGGTGACTCCCGACGGCTTCACGTCGGGCGCGCTGGCTGCCGGTTCCCCAGCGGTCGCGATCGGCACCAACGGGCATGTCGCGTGGGGGGTGACGAGCGTGTGCGCGGACGTGATGGATCTCAGCCTCGAGCATCTGTCAGCCGACGGCAAAAGTTACGAGTTCGCGGGAAAGTGGTTGCCGCTCGAGCGCCGCGACGTGACGATTCACGTGCGCGACGCGGCCGACGTGACGCGAACGATCCTCTCGACGCAGCACGGACCGATCGTCAGCGATGTGCTCGCGCGCGAGGACAATCCGCTGAGCGGCGTCAAGGTGCGTGGGAATTACGCGCTGTCGATGCGCTTTGCGGGTCTCACGCCCGGGCCGTCGGCCGCATCGGGCTTCGGCTCGGCCACCGCACGCACCGGAAAAGAGCTGGTTGAGGCATATCGCACGTTCATGACGACGCCCCTCAATCTCGTTTGGGGCGACGACTCGGGAAATATCGGATGGAAAATCGTTGGCGCGATTCCGAATCGCACCGGCTTCGACGGCAAGTACCCGACACCGGGGTTCACCGGAAATTTCGAATGGAACGGAATGATCCCGTTCGACAGATTGCCGCATAGCGAGAATCCGGCGACGCATTTTATCGTCACGGCGAACAATCGGCTGGCCGACGTTTCATGGAATGGAAGCTGGGTCGCGCCGTGGCGCTACGATCGTATTTCGGACCTGATCCGCGCGCACGACAAGATGACGGTCGATGATTTCAAATCGATTCAGGGTGACCGCGTGTCGATTTTCGCGCTGAAGCTGCGCGACGCGCTCGTGCAGGCTGGCGACGGCGGCGACGAAGATGTGCGATGGGCGCTCGGCGAACTTCGCGGATGGGACGGCGCGATGACGGCGAACAGCAGGCTGGCCGCAATTGTCGCGGCGGCCGAAGTGACGCTGGCGCGGCGCGTGTTCAAGCCGCTGCTCGGCGACGATTACAAATCATTCATGCTGCTGGAGGACGGCGGAACCTATCCGGCGACTGAAGACATGATCGTGCGGCCCGGAAGTCCGCTGTGGCCGGGAGGAGCGGGAGGCAAGAGTGCGACGCTGCGCGCGAGTATGAAGGACTCGCTCGCGCTGCTGGCGCAAAAGCTAGGCAGCGATCGCGACAAGTGGAAATGGGGCGCGATGGAGACGATCGAGTTTCAGCATCCTCTGGGCCAGCGGGGCGGCGTGCTCGGATGGTACTTCAACCGCGGGCCGTTTCCAACCGAGGGCGGACGGCATACCGTAAACAACTCGTTTTTCGATTTGGGCGACGACCCGGCTCAGTTCAAGGTTACACAGATTTCGTCGTACCGGTTCATCACCGACCTGGCCGACCCCGAAGGCGCGCTCGGAATGAATCACAGCGGCGAGACCGATCACCCGGCGTCGCGGCACTACGACGACATGATCGGCCCCTGGAGCCGCGGCGAGTATCACGCACTCGACCCGAGTTATACGCGCGCACAGTCGTCAGCCGAAGCGGAATTGGACCTGGTCCCGCGCTAGCCGCGTTTTCACCTTGGCGCGCCAACCTCACGACTATAGGTCTGGTCGACTTGCTCCGCGATATTCTGAAAGACCTCACGCCAGTATGGCGGGTCTATGCCGTCTTTGTCTGCCGTCCGTATGATCACGACCTTTGTCCTTGGCGAGACGAAAATGAACTGCCCATAGGTGCCGATGCCCATATAGCTGTAGTCGCTCTTTCCCAATGAAACACCCCACCAGAAATACTTGTAGTAACCGCCCTTGTCCTGCCATCGAGAGAAAGTCTCCCACGGACGATGGTCATTCGGATCCTTGGTCGTGGATTCGACGACCCATTGCTTCGGGACGATCTGCTTGCCGTCCCAATTGCCGCTATTCAGGTACAGCCGCCCGAACTTGGCCAAGTCTATAGCTCTCGCGTTGAGCAATATGGGTGTCAGCTCAAAGTCGTCTTGCTCGCTGTCGATGCTCCAGGTGGCTGGGTATTCCATACCTATCGGCTTCCAGATTTTCTCCTGGAGATATTGGCTAGGCGGCCGATGGGTGGTCCGTTCGAGGATCATGCCGATAAGTTCAGCGTTGAAGTTGTTGTAGTGAAACGATTGTCCCGGCGGCTCCATGATCTTCAGGTCCGATAGGAGCAGTTGCCTTAGATTGGGGTAGTAGCCGGCCAGCACAAATTCGTCCCACGGCAAAAACCCGATCCGGTACTGAATGCCCGATCCCATCGTCAAAAGATTTCTGATCGTAATCGCGTCGAAGCCCTGGCCCTTGAGCTCCGGCAGGTAGTTCGTGATCGGATCGTCGAGACTCTTGATATAGCCTTCGAAGATCGCGATGCCTACGAGTGCTGAGGTTACAGACTTCGACAGCGACCATGCGGTACATAAAGAGTCGCGCGCGGAGCCGTTGAAGTAATTCTCGTACAGCACCTGGTTGTCCCTGACGACGATGAAGGCATTGGTACCCGTCGAGCGAAGCAGCTCAGATAGCGCGACCTGCTTCACGCTTCCACTGTTGTCGTATTCCACGGTTTCAGGAACCGAATCGCGCTTGCCCGGCGCGAACTGAAAGGCGGTCAGCGCCTTCTCGATCGTGTGATAACCGTAACTCCGGTAGTCGTCGGAACGTGATGAGAAGGGGAATCGCGCGCCCCAAACGAAGTAGCGATAGAGGTAACCTGGTTGAGTCCAGGCGGCGGCGCTCGCGGGCGAAACGAACATGAGAGCTATTGCCATGCTAACGAGCAGCACCAAGAGAGGCCGATCGATCCAACGGCGCGATATCCAAACGATGTAGCGGTGTTGTCGCATCTCTAGCCCACGAGAGCGGGTCTTGCTGTGTGGCAGGGGCTTCATCACCCCCGACGTTACAAGGATTCGGAAACAGCCTTCAATCGCCGTTCGTTATCCGGGGACAGCCAAGTCCAGCCGCGTTTTCAGTTTGCGTCGCGCGGCGGACTGATCCAAGTTGCAATATGAAACGAACGTTTTCGGCTAATCGCCACAAGGAGCTGCGGATGATCGACGTATATTTCTGGCCAACGCCCAACGGCTACAAGATCACCTGGATGCTCGAGGAAGTCGGCCTCAAGTACAATCTGATCCCGGTCAATATCGGCGCGGGCGATCAGTTCAAGCCCGAGTTCCTGAAAATCAGCCCGAACAATCGGATGCCCGCGATGACCGATCCCGACGGTCCGGGCGGAATGCCGATCTCGATTTTCGAGTCGGGCGCGATCCTGATGTACCTCGCGGAGAAGACCGGCAAGCTGATGCCGTCGGACACGCGCGGAAAATACAACGTGATCCAGTGGCTGATGTTCCAGATGGCTAGCGTCGGCCCGATGCTCGGCCAGGCGCACCATTTCCGCCGCTATGCGCCCGAGAAACTCGAGTACGCGATCAACCGCTATACCAACGAAGCAAAACGCATCTACGGCGTGATCGACAAGCGCCTCGGTGAAGCGAAATACCTGGCGGGCGATTACTCGATCGCCGATATCGCGACCTACCCGTGGCTGGTGCCGCATTCGATGCAAGGACAGGCACTCGAAGATTTCCCAAATCTGAAAAAGTGGTATGACGAGCTGCGCGCGCGTCCGGCAACTCAGCGCGGTTTCGCGGTGATGAGCGAGATCGTCGAGAAGATGCGAGCGGCGGCGGCCGCGAATCAGCCACCGCAGGATCCGAAATCGTGGGAGATACTGTTCGGCAACAAGCAGTTCGAGAAGAGGTAATTCACTTTATTTGATGTGAAACCCGCCGTGGGTTCACACTTCCTTGGGCAGGGGTGACACATGCACCCAGTATTAAGACTAAGATGCGGGACATCGTCCCTGTTAGGACTTCTTTGGGGCGGCATCGAGCAATCGCAATAGAGCGTACACCGTTTCGACGGCGGGTACTTTTATGCGGTGGCGACGAGCCGCGCGGACTACGGCGCCGCTCAGGGCTTCATATTCAAGGGCCTTGCCGCGTTCGAGATCCTGTTGAGTCGAGGTTTTCAGCGCGCGCAGGTTTTTCTGCGAGTGGGCGATGTACGCGTCGATGCGATCGTCGGGAATCTTTGCGCCCTCGGCGCGTGCAACCTCGACGATTTCCTGCATGAGCGTGCGCAGGAGGTTCAGGCCTTCGGGGTCGTCGAGAATTTCACCGACGCGCCGGCGCGTTAGCGTTGCGACGGTGTTGACGGCGCCGTTCCAGATCAGCTTGTCCCATCGCGCGGTCATGATGTCGGCTGAGACCTGGCCGAGAATCCCCGCGCGTTGAAACGCGTCGGCGATTTTCTTCGCGCGATCCGTTTTGCGGCCGTCGAGTTCACCGAAGTCGATGTGGCCGCTACTCAGATGGACAATCTTGCCCGGCGCGACCAGCTCGACACCCACGCGCGCGTTCCCACCCATGACGGCGTCGCGGCCGAAGATCGCGGCGACCTTTGCTTCATTCTCGACGCCGTTCTGCAGCGTCAGAATCGCGCCGCCCGGCTTGAGGCATCCTGAGATGGCTTGCGCGGCGGCGTCGGTGTCGTAGGCCTTGACGCAAAACAGGATCAGATCGTACGGGGCGAAGTCGCGCGGCGTGTCGGTCGCAGTGACCTCGATACTCAGATCGCCACCAATGCTGGTGATGTCGAGGCCGTGCTCGCGAATCGCGCGCAGATTTTCGCCGCGCGCGCACAATACGACGTCCTCGCCTGACGCGCGCAGCCGCGCGCCAAAGTAGGCTCCCACCGCGCCCGCGCCCATCACGAGGATCTTCATCTCGCCTATCGTAGCGCCGTCACGATCTGTTGTAATCAACCTCGGTCAATGGAATCGACGGGCGAAACTAGTCTTCCAAGCATTCGCGCTCTGATGTTCGAAGGGGTGCTGGCATCCGCGACGCTGACGCTGTGGCCGATCCTCGACGAAAGATCGCAGGGCACCGCAGCACAGCGGGCGCGCGCGATGGTTTATTTTCCCATTGTTGGATTCGTCCTCGGAGTAATTCTCGCAATTGTCGATCGAACTGCCGGCCTGGTGGTCGGACCCGCTGGACGCTCATTCGCCGCGCTGATCGTCGGAGCGGGGCTGTCGCTGGGCTTGGCAAATCGCGGAGTCGCAGACACTGTCGAAGTGCTTCGACGAGGGACGCGGCCAGCGTCAACCGGACTGACACGAATCGGACCCGTCGGCGCGGCCGCCGCTATCGCCGCGTTCGCATTCGAGACCTGGTGCTTGTCGCGAATCACAGATGATGCGGGACGGGCGGGCGCGCTGGTGATGGCGATGATGCTGTCGCGATGGGCGATCATTCCGATCGGCTACGGACTGAAGCCGCTGGAACATTGGGGGTTGGGCGTCCCATACGAAGGCGGCATTTCCTTTCGCGAGTTCGCCGTGTCGAGCGTGGTCGCGCTGGGACTAACGATGGGGCTGTATCAAAACGTCGGGCTGGCGGTGATCATCGCGCTAGCGCTGACGATCCTTGCGATGCGGCTTGTGCTGAGCAGGAGGATGGGCGGGGCGTCGGGCTACATGCTGGCGGGCGGATGCGCGCTGGTCGAGGTCGTCACGTTCGCGGTGCTGACGACGCTTCGCGCCTAACCATTACGCTTGAGCACATCGGCCCAGACTTCTTTGAGCAGGTTGCGGAGCTCTTCCAGCGAGCCATTGTTTTCGATCACCAGAGATGCGTGCTTCGCGCGCTCTTCGTCGGACAGCTGCGCGCGGATTCGCGCTTCGCTCTCGGAGGGTTTTAGCCCACGCTGGATTTCGATTCTGCCGACGACTTGTTCGCGCGGGGCGCGCACCAGCCAGATTTCGTCGAATAGCGACTGCCAGTTTGCTTCGATTAAAATCGCGGCCTCGACGACTATCGGAAGTTCCGCGCCGCTCGCGCGTAATTCGCTCACGTTGCGGCGTATGCTCTCGCGCGTCGCGGGCCATACGATCGACGTCAGTTTGTTCAGCCGCTCGGGATTTCCAAACACGATTGCGCCGAGTTTCTTGCGATCGATTGTGCGATCGGGAGCAACGACCTGCGCACCGAAGGCCGCGATGACCGCGTCATAAGCGGGTCCGCCCGGCGCGTAAGTGGTGTGCGCGACTTTGTCGGCGTCGAGAACCGTCGCGCCGAATTCGCCGAGAATCTGCGCGACCGTGCTCTTGCCCGAACCGATTCCACCTGTGAGGCCGATTGTAAGCATGTGAAATTTCTAGCCTGCCGCTTCGCGGGTCCACGCCTGAATGTTGTAGAGGTAGCTGAAGAAGCCGCCCAGAGCCAGTAACTCGTCGAACGAGCCGTGCTCGACGATTGCGCCGTCGCGCAGCACGAGAATTCGATCGGCGTTCTGAATCGTCGAGAGCCGGTGCGCGATCACGAGCGTGGTCCTCTCCCGCATCGCCTCGCGCACGGCAGCAAGGACCATCGATTCGGTCTCGGCGTCGAGCGCGCTCGTCGGCTCGTCCATGATTAGAATCGGCGCGTCCTTCAGCAACGCGCGCGCGATCGTCACGCGCTGCGCCTCACCTTCGGAAAGACTATGACCGCCCTGCCCCAGCACTTCGTCGAGGCCGGCGGGCAACTTGGCGAGCACGGGGCCGAGGCGGGCCATCTCGATCGCGTGCAGCACGTGAGCGTCTTCGACGGCAGGCTTGCCGAACGCGACGTTGACGCGCATCGTGTCGCCGAGCACGAGCGGCGGCTGCAGAACCATCGCGATATTGCCGCGGAGAGAATCGAGCGTGAGGTAGCGCGTATCGTTGCCGTCGATCTTGATCGCGCCCTGCTGCGGTTCGTAAAAGCGCGCGAGCAGGCTGGCCATCGTGGTTTTTCCGGAACCGCTTGGCCCGACGATCGCGATAGTCTCGCCGGGCGCGGCTTTGAAGCTGATGCCCTTGAGCACGGTGCGGCCCGGTTCGTAGCCGAAAACTACATTGTCGAATTCGATTTCGCCGCGAGCACGGCCAAGCGTCTGTGCGTTTGGGCGATCCTTGATTTCGGGATCGATCGCGAGCAACTCGAGGCATCGCCGGAGGCCGGCCTTGGCGGCTTCGATTTGTCCGTAGGTTTGCGAAATCTGGTTCACCGGCGCGTAGAGCGAGGCGAGGTAGGTGGTGAAAACTATCAGATCGCCAATAGTGAGGCGGCCATCGAGGACGTGCTGTGCGCCGAGGTAAATCACAAGAGCGGTGCCGCACGCGATCAGCACGCCGACTGCACCGGCGTAGAGCGTTTGCAGCGTGTAGAGGCGCAGGGTCGCCTCGAGGCTCGCGCTGCTGGATTCGACGAACTCGCGGTACGACTCGCCCTCGCGGGTGAAAGCCTGCACGACGTGAATCGCGGCGAGCGCGCTCTGCGCGACGGTGAAGAGACGGCTCTCCCTGATGCGCGCGCCGGCGGCGATCGCGTCGATGCGGCCGCTGATCGACATGATCAATAAAATCAACAGCGGGATGATGGCGAGTGCGACGAGCGTCAGGGTCGCGTCCATTTTGATCATCACGACGAACATCCCGCCGAGCAGAATCAGCGACGAGAGCACCGGGAAGAAACCGTTCATCGCGATCGTTTGAATCGAGTAGGTGTCGTAGGTGATGCGCACCATCAGGTCGCCGACTTCGCGGCGGCGATGGAATGAGAGCGAAAGGCGCTGCAAGTGGTCGAACAGGCGCGCGCGCAACTCGTTGACCATCCGCTGGCCGATGGAGATGGTGACGTAATTCGTCATGACGTTGAGCAGGCCGAGCAGCGTGTACACAATGATGAGGCTGACGCACGCCGCGATGAGAAGCTCTGCGCGCGGCATCGGCGGAATCCAGTTGCTGACGAGCGGTGCGCCTCGCAGCACGTTGTCGATCACGATTTTGAGCGGCCACGGCTTGAGGACTTCGGTCGCGGAGGCGAGCAGCACGCCGGCGATCGCTATCGCGAGACGGCCGAGATGCGGGCGCATCCTGCGAATCGCGTGGCCGTAGAGTTCGAGCGTACCCATCAGGCTTCGTCTTCCGGGCGCGTTGCGATTGAGAGTCTATGCGCGTCAGCCACTTCGGTGGCACAGGCTTTGATGATCGGGGAAATATGGCGCGCGCGATTGATTGCTAACACCCCAACTGCAAGAGCGGCAAATACTACGCCGACGACCGCTGCACCTAGCGAGAAGCTCGCGGCCAACAAAACGAACGTCACTGCCGCGGCGATCAACGCGCGCCGCGGAGTCGATCGAATACGCCAAAGCAGCGCGATGCTGGCGTCGTTCTGGCGCAATGCGTTTATCGGCACGCGGATCAGTGGGGGGACGACGAGCTTGAGATCGTAGGACTGGAAGCCGTCGGTCTCGGCGACGGCGACGCGACGAACCAGTGCGTCGCGGACCGCGCTGAGGATCGTCGCGGAATCGATCTGCGCCCCGCCTTCGGGCACAAGGAATTCGACCTGGCCGCTGAAATTGAGCGGCCCGAAATGATCGCCGCCTGCGGTCGCGGAATCGAATCGCCATTTGACGCGCTCGCGCGCAAGACTACGAACAGTGGGGCCGAGCAGGTTGAGGATCCAGAGATAGATTCGAGCCACCGCCCCGGAATGCTCGCGCGGCAAGGGAGCGGACACTGCGCGAGCCGCGGCGGCCAATATCGAGAGAACGATTCCGCCAGCGCCGAGCACGCCCAGCAGGCGATTGACGCCGCCGAGGATCAGAAAAATCAGTGACAGGCCGACCCATTGAATGGTCAGCGGCAAGTCGGCGTATGAGTTGCCTGCGGAATAAACCGTCTGAAAGAGACCGCGGCCAAACTCGCCGTAGTAGACGCGCGCGCCGCCGAAGAGCGCTCCGATCCATGACGGCCTAGCGTACATTCCGTCCTGGTCCGCGCTGCGAAGAGGATATTTGCGGAACAACAGGCCTTCGCCGAGGCCGTAGCCACGCTGCTGGCGGAGATAAGCTGCAAGCGTCGCGCGCCGCTCGTGAATCACAACGGCTCCAGGAGCGTACGCAAGCGTTTCACTCGACGCGGCAAGACGCCAGGAAAGATCTACGTCGTCGCCCGCGGCGGTGAACATCGGATCGAAGCCGCCAACCTTCTGCAGCGCGGCTTTTGTGATCGCCATGTTGCATCCGCACAGTTGCGCGAGGCGATCGTCTCCGGCACGCACCTCGCGGGGCAGGCCGGGCGCGGCAGCCATCGCGGCGGCGCGATCGGACTGAGCATCAGGAGCGAAGTTCGGGCCGGCGGCGGCCACCGCGTCGCGGCGCTTGATCGTCTCAACCAGATGATACAGCCAGTCGCGATCGGCGCGCGCGTCGGCGTCGATGAACGCGACGATTTCGCTTTCGTCGGATGAGGCATCGGCGCCTGCGTTGCGCGCAGCAGCCAGGCCATTGTGCTCTACGCGAATCGAGCGAACTCCTGCCTGGTTGGCGATTTCGGAAGTCGAATCGGTCGATCCGTCATCGATGACGATCGTTTCGTAGTCCGGATAGTTGAGGTCGAGTATCGAGGAAAGACATTCGCCGAGCGTCGATGCAGCGTTGTAGGCGGCCACCACCACGCTGGCTTTCGGAACCGCCGTGAGGGGAGGCGGCAGTTCGTCACTGAAAACTTTCGCGACCGCATCGAAGGCGAGTTTGGGCGAGCGATCGCGGCGCGTCAGTCCGAATGCCCAGTCGGTAATCTCGGCCCCGCCGGTGTGCCATTCGTCGGTGAACGCGAACACGATGAAGCCGGACAATCCGAGTTCGAACGCCGCGCGGCATTGCCACGAAAGGAGGTCGGCCTGATGCTGCTCTCCCTCGCGAATCGTATCCATGCCGGTTTCGCTGAGCACCAGCGGCAGCTCGCCGGTTTGTCCCATCAGGTGCGTCAGGTAACGGCGGAAATCTTCTTCGCGATGCAGATAGACGTTGAACGAAATGAAATCGAGAAAACTCAGATCGAGATATTCCGCCGAGGGATAATTCGAATAGGTAAAAAGCGCGCCGGGGTCGATCTGTTTGCCGAGGTCGCGGAGTTCGGCGAGAAAGCGGCTGACGGCGCGCGGTCCGTGCCAGCGCACTATATCCGAGCGAATCTCGTTGCCGATGCTGTAGGCCGCAATAGTCTCGCCAAATTGGCGTGTATCGAGAACGGTCTTTCGGATGGCGTCGCGAATCTGGCGCATCATGTCGGCTGAATCGAGGAACGCCATGTGGAACGGCCACGGGATGCCGAGCATCATGCGCAGCCCGGCCTTCTGCGCCTCCTCGACCATCCACGGCGGCGGCGGGACGTAGAGGCGAATCACGTTGGCGCCGAGCCGGCTCATCAGGGCGAAGTCGGCGGTGGCGCGCTCGGGCTCGGGATACCTCTCGCCGCGCGAGTTCGGGGCGAACGGGCCGTACGAAACGCCGCGTAGGTAGAACTTTTGCGCGCCGTCGAGAAGATATTTTCCGTGCGGTACCAGCCGAGCCATGAACGATGAGCTAATCGCAAAGCCGATGGGCGCGCAACGCGCGGCGCGGCCGCACAGCTTGACATCGCGCAAGTCGTGAACTGACAATCGGTTCGTGAAGCGCGGGCAAATCGGCGGCGGCGCAATCCTGTAACTGACGTGGCGCGACACGCTCCAAGCTGGCTCGAGAGCAGGACGCTAGACCTGGAAACCCGGGCATCGAAGCACACCACCGCGCTTCGCGTCTGGCACGTCCTGAATCACGCGGTCGAAGGCTTCATCAACAACAACGACCTGCTGCGTGCGTCGGCGCTGACTTTCACTGTCGCGCTGTCGATCGTACCGATTCTCGCGCTTGCGTTTTCCGCGGTTAAGGGATTCGGCGGCGCGGAACGATTGCGGCCACTGGTCGAGCATTACCTCGGTCTCGGCTCCTCATCGTCGCAGTTGATGGGCTACGTCGAGAACGTCAATGCGGCGGCGCTGGGTTCGGCGGGCGGCGCGTTTCTGCTCGTCACGGTAATTTCGACGATGGGGACAATCGAGCAGGCGCTCAACACGATCTTCAACGTGCCGCAGAGCCGCAGTTATTTTCGCAAGTTCTCCGATTATCTGAGCGTGCTGTTCACCGTTCCTTTTCTGATCGTGGCGGCGCTCGGTGTCACCGCGGTTTTTTCGGTTCGGATTTCCGAATTTCCGTTCGTCACGCAGCTGCTGCCGTACTTGTTCGTGTGGGCGGGATTCTTCTTCCTCTACGTGTTTTTCCCCTACACCAAGGTCAAATATGGTCCCGCGTTGATCGGTTCATTCGTGACCGCGGTGCTTTTTCAGCTCGCGCAGTGGGGATACGTGCGCTTCCAGGTGGGTGCCGCCAACTACCATGCAATCTATGGCGCGCTGGCGACCCTGCCGATTTTCCTGGTTTGGACGTACATCGCGTGGTCGTTGATTTTGTTCGGCGCCGAACTGACCGCGGCCGTGCAGCGCGGCGACCTTCCGCCGATGCTGGCTCCGTCGTCGCCGGACTTTCTGTATTCGGCGACGATGCACATTCTGATTCGCCTGGCGGACCGCGCCTATCGCCCCGGCGACGACGTTACCTCATGGACTCTCGCCCGCGAACTCTTCGTTGGGGAGTCCGCGATTAAGCCGATTCTCGACGGCCTCAAGGCCGGCGGCTTTGTTATCGAGGCCGACCCGAGCACAAGCTCCGCGAGCCAGGGCTTGTTCCTGGCGCGACAGGCTTCGACGATCGTGCTCGCGGACGCAATCAAAGCCGTAGCTTTCGATCAAGGAGCCACCGACGGCGATCCTCGCGTGGACCGCGTGCTGGCGAAGATGGGCGCTATGCGTAACGATCTGCTCAAGACGATTACGCTCGAAGATATCCGCTCTGCGGAAGCGAAAGCCGCCGAGCGGGAAACGGCGGCGATCGAGAACAAAGCCGATCAGTGAATCCGTCGTGATAGTGTATACTCGCAAAACCTTGGAGATGAAAAAAACTGAACCCCGCAGCCGCTTCGTGAACGTCAACGGGGTCCGCTTGCATGCTCTCGACTGGGGTGGCGAAGGCGCACCGATCGTTATCCTGCACGCTACCGGCTTTCTCGGGCGCATCTATTGGCCGCTCGCAGAGCGGCTGCGCGCGATCGGCCACGTTTACAGCTACGATCAGCGCGGCCACGGCGACAGTTCGGCGGCATCCGACGGCGAGTATAGCTGGGACTCGACGATGCGCGACCTCGAAGGGTTCATCACTGCGATGGGCTGGTCCGGCGTTCGAGCTCTAGGCCACTCCGCCGGTGCGACGGCGATCGGTTCGCTCCCTTGCGAGCGCCCAGACCTGATTTCATGCGCCGTCCTGCTCGAGCCGGTGATCTTCGAGTCGCCGACGGCGCCGGAACTCGGATGGCGCAATCCATTCATCCAACGGACCCTGAGGCGCAGGCGCATTTTCGACAGCGTCGACGCGATGTACTCGAACTTCGAACACAAGCCGCCGTACAACGGCTGGCGGAAGGAGATTCTGCGCGACTACTGCGAGTTCGGTACGCGTCCGACGAGCGACAGCAAGCGCGAACTCAAGTGCGCGCCTGAGGTCGAGGCAAAATTCTACGAGACCTCGCGCGACTTCGACGGGCTCGGGCGAATTCTCCACTGCACTTCGCCGCTGCTGGTAATGTTCGGTGCGCGCGGCGATTCGCTTGGCGCATCGTTGTCCGGAAAAGTTGCCAACGAACTCAAGAACGGACGCGTGATCGATGTGGCCGACACGAGCCATTTTATCCCGATGGAAGAACCCGACTACGCAGCGGATAAGGCGATCGAATTCTTCAGGTTCGAGTAAATAGTCAGTCAGGGCGAACTGAGTAATGCGCGCGCTTCGGCAGTATATACTCCCTGGCGTTCATATAGTATCAATGGCGGCTCGACAGTTACTTCGATTCCGCCACCGAGACGGGCTTCGATCAGCATTACCGACGCGGGCATCGCAATCCGTGGATGAACGAGACGGATACGCTTCGGCTCGAGTTGGTTCGAGCGCATTGCGGAAATCAGCTCGGCGCTTCTGCGCGCGGTGAAGACAAATGCGACGCGTCCGCCGCGGCGCGCGTAGCGCCGAGCCACTGCGACGAAGTCCGCAAGCGTGCCGACGTTCTCACCGCGTGCCAGCCGGCGGCCGTGCTCGGGATTCTCGCGGCCGGAGGCCGCCGCGCGATAGGGAGGATTCGCGACGATCAGATCGAAGCTCGCGGACTCGACGCCTGCGATTTTTTTCTGCCGCAGGTCGGCGCAAACCGCACGCACCGATTCGAGCCCGTTGATCTCGGCGTTGCGCACGATCATCTCCGCGAGCGCCGGCTGGATCTCGAGCGCAACGACTTCGCGCGCCCGACAGAGCGCCGCAATCATGATCGATACGACGCCGCATCCGGCCCCAAGCTCTAGCACTCGCTCCCGCTTTCTTGCGCCCGCAAAGCGGCCGAGCAGGATCGCCTCGATCGAGAAGCGGTAGCCGTGCCTCGGCTGGATCAGCGTGATAGAACCACCCAGGACCGTATCGTGAGTTTCATCGCTTGAATTTGCCGTCATGAATGCCGCCGAGAAAGGAGAGCTCTACGCCCGCATCTTTCGCAAGGTTGGTGTGTTTCTCGGCAAGGGAGAAATTCCGCGGGCGCTCAAAGAGCTGAATGAAGGTATGAAAATCGCCGAACGCAACGGCGATAGCAAGATGGCGACGCGATTCGCGCAAGAGATTGCAAACGTCTCGAAGAGCGCAGAACCCACGAAATAGCGGCCTTTTACCTCGAATTTCGACGTTTCGAGCGACGCATCGCTTGACGCCTTCGAGTTCGTACTTACTTTGAAATTGTGGGACGCAAGGCGATTCGAGCGAAGGACAGATAGAAACTTCCTCGCGCCGGGCGCCCCGAAATCTAAAATCACGCCGGAGATAATTACCGGCAGGAGGCTTCCAAATGGAAGTGTTGATGAGAAACGGCCTGACTCCCGACAACTCGCTTCTGCGCTACTGGAACGTGCTGTGGAACGAGCTCGAGCCAGCGCGCAGGGCCGCGCCGGCAGCTGACGTTGTTGAAGACCCGGACGGCTATCATTTCTACTTCGAGATGGCCGGCATCAACAGCGAGTCGGTCAATGTTCGCGTCGAGGACGGGAATCTGATCGTCGAGGCCGAGCGCAAACGGCCCGAGTGGTCGAAGGACGTAGAGCTCCATCTTTCCGAGCGGGCGTACGGCACGATGCGGCGCGCGTTTACGATGCCCGAGGACGCGAGTCACGAAGGAATCAAGGCAGCATACAAGGACGGCGTGCTGGAAGTGACGGTGCCGAAGCGGCCGGAGAGCAAACCGTTCAAGATCAAAGTCGAGTTCGAAAACTAGCCAGCGCGCTGGACGCTTCGCGCCGCGGCTAGGAGAATTTTGGCCCAGGCGCTGGCGGTCTAAACTGCCGGCGCCGTGAGCGCAGCCGACGAAGCCACCTCGGGCTGACCTCTCATCGGAGGAATCGCAGATGGTGTTTCTGATTATCCTAGTGGCTATCGTCGCATTGCTAATTCTTGCCTACAATCGATTAGTCAGTCTGCGCAACCAGGTAGATAATTCGTGGCGGCAAATTGATGTACAATTGAAACGCCGGCATGATTTGATTCCAAATCTCGTCGAAGCCGTCAAAGGCTACATGCAGTTCGAGCGCGACACGCTGACGCAGGTGGTCGAGGCGCGCGCCAAGGCTGTTAGCGCGCCGGACCAGGCCTCACGCATGGCGGCGGAGAGCCAGATCACGACCGGTCTGGGGAAACTGCTGGCGGTGATGGAAAACTATCCGCAATTGAAGGCCGACGAGAACGTGCTCAAGCTGCAGGAAGAGCTGACGACCACGGAAAATCAAATCGCCTACGCGCGGCAGGCCTACAATGACGTCGTGCTCGATTTGAACACCCGCATCCAAACCTTCCCTACGAATCTCATCGCCAGCAATTTCGGTTTCAAGCCCGCGGAATATTTCAAAGGGGCTCCCGAAGAGCAGGCCGTTCCCAAGGTCGATCTTTCGATGACCGCGCCGCGCGCCTGAGCCACGCGCCGCAAGCGGGCATGCTCGATGGCAGCAAGCAATTTCAGGGGTCTCGAAGCGACCAATCGCCGCGAGACCGTGCTGCTCGTACTCGCGTTCATGCTACTGCTCGGTGCGCTCGGGCTTGGACTTGATGTTGCGGCAAACGACGTTGCGATCGTTAACGGACAACTCGTCGGCTTCCCGGTACTGACAATCGCGGCGCTGGTTTTTGCCGGCGTGCAATCGATGGTGTCATACTACAGCGGCGCGTCTCTCGTGCTGCTCTCGGTTCACGCTCGCGAGCTCACGCCTGACACGCCCAAGCATCAGATGGTGCTGGACGTGATCAACGAGATGGCGACTGCGGCGCGGATGCCGGTGCCCAAGCCCTACATCATGGACGATCCGTCGCCGAATGCATTCGCGACCGGACGCGACCCCGCGCATTCGGTGATTTGCGTCACACAGGGACTGGTCGATCAGATGGACCGCGAAGAGTTGCAGGGCGTGATCGGGCATGAGATGTCGCACGTCGCAGACTACGACATCCGCACGATGATGATGATCGCCGTGATGGTCGGTGGAATCGCGATGCTCTCGGACTTCGTGTACCGCTGGATGTTCTTCGGCGGCTTCGGCGCGCGCGGCCGGAGCGGTAACGATCGCGACAATCAAACGGCGGCGCTGATCACGGTCGCGGTGATCATCCTGGCCGCACTGGCGCCGATTTTTTCACAATTGCTCGCGATGGCGGTGTCGCGGCAGCGCGAATATCTCGCGGACGCGTCGTCGGTCGAGTTCACGCGCAACCCGCGCGCGCTGCTACGGGCGCTGGAGCACATCGCAAAAGTCGAGTCACCGCTTAAGCAGGGCACCGCTGGTACCGGCCATCTTTTCATCGTAAATCCTCGCGAGGGCCTGCGCGCGGACGACGAGGGATTCTTTGCCAACCTGTTTTCGACCCATCCTCCACTGAGCAAGCGCATCGCGCGACTGCAGGCGCTGCTGGGAGCATCGGGTGCATCTATCCTCGACGCATCATCGCAGGCAAACACCTGAGCGAACACCACACTTTCCGGTTCCCCTTCCCCAGAGGAAGGGGTTAAGGGTTAGGTTCCCGCGCACTCGCGACGTTGCTCGATATGCACAGTCGACTTAAGCTCGACGAATGCCAACCGAGCACGAAGTCGACCAGACACTCACTCAAGTAGTTGCCCGCGTCGCGAAGATCGACGGCGTCCAGGCGATCGTGCTCGGCGGCTCACGCGCGCGCGGAACTGCCGACGAACGCTCGGATATCGATCTCGGGATTTATTACGACGGCAAGCATCCGTTCTCAACGGTGGCGCTGGAAGCGGCTGCGAAGGATCTGGACGACCGTCATTCAGAGGGCCTGGTGACTTCGTTCGGCGAGTGGGGCCCCGGAGTGAACGGTGGCGGATGGCTCGAGATTCAGGGCAATCACATCGATTTTCTCTACCGTGAAATTGGAGCCGTGCGCGAAGCGATCGAAGATTGCGTCGCCGGGCGCCCGCGCAGCGTCCACCAGCTCGGGCATCCGCTCGGATTTCACATGCAGATTTACGCGGGAGAAGTTCACGTCTGCCGTCCGCTATTCGATCCTTCTGGCACGGTCGCTCGGCTCAAATCTCTAGTCAGTGAATATCCTGAAAAATTCCGTACGGCTGTTATCGCCAAGCATCTTTTCGACGCGGAGTTCGAAATTACGATCGCGGCGAAGGCGGCCGCGCGCACAGACATAATGTACGTCGCGGGATGTCTGTTTCGCGCAGCGGGTTTCATGACGCTGGTGCTGTATGCGCTGAATCGCAGATTTTTTTTCAACGAGAAAGGCGCGTGGGCCGAATCGCGGGGCTTCGCGATCAAGCCGGTGCGATTTCACGACACCGTCGCGACCGTGCTGGGAAGCGTCGGCACAACAGTGGCGGAACTAGCGGCGAGCGCCGTCAGCTTCCAGAGCCTGGCTGCGGAATTGCGCCAACTCGCGGCGCGACCGGCCAAGGCGTCCTCTAGCGATTGCGTCCTTTGAGCGCGCGCTCGATTTCGCGATCCGAAGCCCTGCGCGCGAGCACGTCGCGCTTGTCGTACGAGTGCTTGCCTTTGGCGAGCCCAAGCTCAACCTTGGCGCGTCCGTTCTTGAAGTAAATTTTCAGCGGGACGATCGAGTAGCCCTTCTCGCGCACGCGGCCCCACAGGCGATCGATCTCGCGCCGATGCATCAGCAGTTTTCGCGCGCGAGTTTCCTTGTGGCTGAACTGGCCCGCCGGCGCGTAAGCGCCGATGTGCACGCTCTCGAGAAACGCCTCGCCGTTCTTGATGCGCGCGTAACTGTCGCGCAGATTTGCGCGATGCGCCCGCAGCGACTTGACCTCGGTGCCCGTGAGCGCGAGGCCGGCCTCGATAGTCTCCTCGATAAAGAAGTCATGCCGCGCCTTGCGGTTGTCGACGACCAGATCAAATCCGTCAGCGGCCGGTTTACCGTTGCGGCTGTGAGAATCACGCGCCATATCAGCGTGAGTTTATCCGCACAGGGCGATGCAGATAAGGGGTCGATCGGCATGGTTGCGAACGCTGTCGCCGAGCCTTAGATTGGATGGTGTAACCGTTTCGACTTCACTGGCCCGTATGGAAAACCCACTATCGTGGGGGCGAACTGGATTCGACGAAGACAACATGGCCATGGTCGCACGCCGGGTGCTGTCGACCCGTAAAACTGGCAGACTGCGAAATTTACCCGCAGACAATAACGGTTACGCTCTGGCGGCCTAAGGGCCGCTAGCGTCCCGCCGCTGCTCGCC
>Ga0074046_10001397_pt1 | contig 21855 bp, 22 predicted proteins | sample BogForMeECP23OM3_FD_94441 | JGI IMG/M metagenome (GOLD analysis project Ga0074046, IMG submission 94441) | Bog forest soil microbial communities from Calvert Island, British Columbia, Canada - Bog Forest MetaG ECP23OM3 | ecosystem: Environmental > Terrestrial > Soil > Wetlands ...
ATCGCTGATCTACGGGACCGCCGCGCGGGTGATACGGCGACAAGCGATCACTGGCGGCTACCAGCCCAACTACCCGTCGTCGACACCGGGGAACTGAGCTGCCGAGGTCGGACCCGTCGTCGCCTGGTGAGGTAGACCTGGGGTCGGGATGTTGCTGCCGCGGTAGCGGTAGCGTTTCACGGCGACGCTGGATGCGCCGGTGAAGGCGACCCCGTTGCAGGCGAACCTCCACTCCTGGTCGCAGAAGCGACGGCGGAGTGCTGTCATCCCGAGCCGGTGTTTCCCCGCGTACTTGGCGCGTATCCAGCGCATCAGCCGGCCCCAGGTGAAGTTGTCGACCGCGCTGAACGTTGCCTTGGAGACTCCGTACCGGAAGTAGTCCGCCCATCCCGCCAGAGACCGGTTCAGGCCGGTGATCAGCTCATCGAGGCCCCTGTGGCGGGTTGACCTGCACGTCTTGGCCTTCACCTTGTCCTTGATCGCCTGGATGGCTTTCCGGGACGGCTTGGTGTAGACACAGTGCTTGCCGTTCCCTGTGCCGCTCGAATAATCGATTGACTGGCTGACCTGCGCTGTCGCCCGCATGCTCGACGCCGTCATGGTTCGCTGGCCGGGTGCCGCTCAAGATCGTCTACCTGCTAGTTCGCCGGGTCCTCGGCCTCGCCGTCCTGGTGTTCCGCACGGACCTGGCGAAGGATGCCGAACTACTGGTACTCCGGCACGAGAAAGATCTGCGCACTAGTTCGGGCTGGCAGAGCGGGAGGCCGCGGGCCCGCGTGCTGCCGACCTGCTAGCGACCAGGACGGAACTGGCTGTCGGCGCGGCCTCCTGACTGGCTAGCTTCTGCGCAGCACCGCAGCCTGTTTCTCCAGCGGGAGGATCTCGGAGCCGAAATCCGGGTACGCGTCAAGCCAGAGCCGCAGTACTTTCTGCATGTCCGGCACGACGAGGTCGTCTAGGACGGCGGTGGTAACCGGGCTCAGCGACCCGCTCAGCAACGGCAGCGCCGGATAGCGGGCCTGGTGACCGGTGGTCGCGGGCGGCCCGTCAACAAAGAGGAGATCGATCCCCGTCAGGTCCTCCCATGCCCGCCTCGCGTACCACGAGTAGGTCTGGCCATCAAGGCTAAAGCTCTCCAGCGGGGCGTCGCGTACCTCGGCGAGATCGCCGACGTCATGCCTGGCCAGGAAGTCGCGGGTCTTGCCGCCGAAAACCGGGTCGTGATCCAGGGCGATGATCCGGCCGTCGATCTCGAACCGCCGCATCGCTAGTGCGAGCCACAGCGTGGACGCGCCGCTGCCGCATTCCACGACGAGCGATGGCCGTTCGGTGATAACCAGGTTGACCAGCAGCACGAGCAGGTCTGGCGACGCTGCCCAGCCCCGGGTGGCGGGCAGCACGTCGTTGGCTGGCAGCACGGCGCTCAGGTTCTGCAACGCTTCCAGCTGGCGGAATGTGTGCCTGATCTCTTTCTTGATGTCTTTCTCGAGGTCGGCTCCGACCCGCCGCACGGTGTCGAGCGTGCGCTCCGATTGGCCGGCCAGGTTGCCGATCCGGCTGGCCAGCTCGAGGCTGTGCCTGATCAGCAGTAGCAGGCCGCCAAGGAGCGGCCCCAGCGCCATCAGTGCCACCGTCGGCACCGCGCCCGCGCCTGTCGCCAGCCCAAGCCCGAGCGCGCCAGCCAGCCACGCGATGACCAGCACGGCTGCTGTCTCGATGCGCACAAGCTGCCGGATCAGTCGGCGCATGGCGGACTCCTTTATCCTGCTTTATCCTGCGGCGTTTGCGCGGCTTGCCAGCCTCCTGCGAAACTGCCATTACCTTACTGTGATCCGCCCTAGCCGCGAGTAACGCAGATCACGAGACTGGCGTGCGCTTGCCGTCGCCTCCTGCCGGGTTGAGGCCAGTGCGGCCGGACAGCGATGCACCTCATCGCGTCATTCGAAGACGGTAGCAGCCCGGGTTCTGGCCGCGCTGTCCGGTTTCACACTGCGGCTGGCGGCCGCCGGCCGGTGGCTCAAGCTCCAGAGCCAGGCTGGGGATGGCCGCCACCATGGTGGCGTCCGCCTCGGCGGGGAGGCTGCCGTCCTGCAATTCCCTGGAAGTGCGGGCACGCCGAGTTAGTGGATTCGTGTAGTTTTCTCGTTTCTCCCTTCTTGCTATCGAGCATCAGTTCACCTAGATTTCCTACCATTCATTTGCGCACGAGATCGAGAAATCGTTCCGGATACCAGAAAGCGACCTGCAGGCCCGGCCTATTTACCACCGCAAGCGCGACTCGATCCAGGCCCACCTGACGATCGTGTTCGCCGCCCTCGCCATCAGCCCCTGGATCGAGGACCGCACCGGCTGGCCGGTCAGGAAGTTCGTCCGCACCGCCCGCCGTTACCGGACCATACAGATCCAGACTAGCGCCCACACCATCATCGGCGCCGGCCCCCTGCCCGCCGACCTGCGCGACGTCCTCGGCCGCATTCACGAGCGTTCAAGTACGCACTAACGCCGATTTCCGCGCGGGAGGTCCGGCACAAGGTTAGGTGATTTCGTAGCGGATGGTCCGTCCGCCCCACCAGGGGACTGGCGTTGCGGCGGGCAGGTCGGCCTGACGGAGGACGGGTGAGAAGGCGCGGCGTTCGAGGCGGACGGTCACGGCGTCGGGGGTGGTGATGATCTGGCCGGGGGTTTCCAGGAAACGTCGCTGAAGGGTATCGGGGTGGCGGGTCTGTCGGTACGACAGCGGCAGTTCTGTCGGTAACCCACTGTGTCCGAGGAGCGAATCGCCAGGTACGTACATGATCCCGATCGCCCTGACCAGTGAGTTCGCGCTCAAGGCAGGCGGTGCTCGATGACGAATGTCGCGGGAATCACGCGCTTGGCTCGTCGGCGGCGGTGGATCCGGCCTGGCTCCGCGGGCGGAAAGGCCTCCCCACGCGGCTGCGCGAACACCGCGACTCGATGAAGCTGACGGTGCCTAACTGGGACGCGTTCCGTGATCCCGACGCGGTCACCGGCGACTATGTGTTCGTCCCGCTCGGCACCCACGCCAACAAGCAGGGACGCGTGGTCGGCGAGAACCTGGCCGACGGCAACGCCAGCTTCGGCGGCGTGCTCGGCACGGCCATCACGCGATTCGTCACCGAGGGCCATCACGTCGAGATCGCCAGAACTGGCCTGAGCGCCGCCGAGGCGAGCGCCGCCGGGCTCACCGCGACCGGGCTGGTCACCGAGGGCCGGACCGCCAGCGGGTACATGCCGGAGGCAAGCCCGATGGCAACCAAGATCCTCGCCGACCCGCGGGATCGTCGGCTGCTCGGCGTCCAGGTCATCGGCGGACCCGGGGCGGGGAAGCGGATCGACACTGCGGCCGCCGCCCTGTGGGGCGTTATGACAGTCGATGACCTCGCCGGGATGGACCTCGCCTACGCCCCGCCGTTCGCGACCGTCTGGGAAGCGATACAGCTGGCCGCGCGGCGGCTGGCAGACAGGCTCGGGAAGGCGCGAGGCCCGGCGAGCTGGCACCTGATATCCGGCACCTTAGTAGGAAGCAACGGCAGTGATGGACGTACCTGGATTCGACGGAACCTGCATCGTTTACGTCCCCCTATGGAGACGAGCTGCCGCAGACCCTGAGCCAGCCTGAGGAGAATCCGGAACCACCGGCGGACGAGGAAATGCCATCACCGCCCGCGGGTACATACCCCCGGGTGACGTCCCGTAGTCTGATGGCTAGCCTGGAGGTGTTCAAGGCGACTCCTCCCGGTCGGCTCACGAACATGTCCCTCGGCCGGCAACCCCGGATAATGTGAGCGGCACCGGGGCCGCCGCCTCTGCGCAGAGGCGGCGTAGTCCCAAGGCTAGACTGAGGATCACAGGCGCGCCGCTCATACCAGCCGGGTGACCCAGGACGATGGCTCCCGCCGTTGACGTCGCCGCGGTCCGGGGCCGTGTTGAGGTCACGCGTTCACGCCAGCGTGACGGCGCCCGCGTCGTTGATCTCGGTTCCCGGCCGGGTCACATTGCCCAGGGTGACGGCGGTAGTGGCGTTGCCTGGTTGGGTGCCTAGGCGAGTTCGATGACTTGATGCAGTCGGGTGCGCGCGGAGTCGGCAGCTCACTGATCCGAGCCCGGCGCCTGAGCGTCAAACCCAACCCGGGGCTCCTGGCGGAGCCAACAGCTGCTCTGTCGAGGTTGCCATCACAGCGGGACCTCGCCCTCCGATGGGGTCCCGCGATGGGGTCCCGCGCCGACCCGGGTGCGCAGGCCATGGAACTGGCGGGTCTGCATGATGAAGTGCAAGGGTTCGCCGAGCAGCACGCTGAACGCTGCCATGAATGGCTGCCGGCTGGTGCGGCCGCGGGTATGGGCCACCAGGCGCGTCTGGCCGCCGGGGGCCGGGCGCAGGTAAAAGCCCCAGATCCCATCCAGGTACACCCGGGACTTCGGGCCGGACTGCGGGTCGAAGGAGTGCCCGGAGGGCAGCTCGAAGTTCTCCCGCAGCACCAGGGTGCGGCCGGGCTCGGCGACTTCCACGGTCATCCAGTTCTGGCCGGCGGGCTCGGCGTTGAGGCGCTGCCCCGTCTGCAGGCTCTGCCATTGCGGCACGATGCGGTCCGCGCTGGGCTTGCCGCCGTGATCGAGCCGGTCCCAGCTGTAAAACCCCGCCCGGTCGCCGCCCATCTGCACCAGCCACGGCCAGACCTTCTCGGGCGGCGCCGGAAGGGTGGCAGCCATCGTGAACACCCCGCCGCTGGCCCGGGGGATGAGCTCGTCACCCGGATAAGAGCGGGAGACCTCGTCGGCGGTGGCGCCCCAGGTCAGCAGCCGCGGCCGGCCCCAGCGGGCATACAGCACCGGCACCGCGCAGGCCGCCGCGGCCGCGGCAACGAGCCGGCCGACCCGGCCCGCCGTTCCCGCATTGACACTCATGGTGGCCTCCAACGAAAGCAGAACCCTGGTCGCGGCCCGCCGCGACCGGATCAGGAGCCAGGCGGGGACGACAATCCCCGAAAGCTCCGCCACCATCCACACTCGCCCGCCTGCCTGCCACCCGCATGGAGCGAAAGTCCCCCGCCTACCGCCGAAGGTCTGCTTGTCCCGGGCCCTTCCGCAACATGCGGCTGTCCAAGGAAAGGCTCGCGGATCCGGGGGGAGGGAATGTTGCTCGCGGCCTACCCTGCCACGACCCCTTCAAACGCCTTATCCGACGGTGTAACGGCCGATCGGGCCAATTTTTTGAAAAAGTGTCCGAGGTCCGTCTGCACCAAATAGCCAATGCATCTTGACTGCTGAGTTCGCTCTTGACGCGGTCGGCGGTGGGCGATGACCAGCACCGAGAAAGTTATCAGATGGTCAACTGCGGTCGCGGTGGTCGGGGTCGCTGCGATTGCGGCGGTCGCGTCCTACGAACACGCTTACGCCCTCGTGCGAGCGCATGAGGAGGCGGGTTGGGCGGCCCGCTTAATTCCGCTGACGGTGGACGGGCTCGTCTACGCGAGTTCGATGGTGTTGCTCGACACAGCACGCCGTATAGTGCCCGTGCCTGCGCTGGCGCGGTGGCTGCTCGGATTGGGCATAGCGGCGACGCTCGCGGTCAACGTGGCGCACGGCCTGGGGCATGGCCTCGCCGCAGTCCACGGCGCGTGACCACATAGATGATCCAGCGGACCGTGGTGAAATGGTGCGCAAGGACCAAGTATCCAGGGCAGCGACGCCAGGCCACGTGCACGGCGGGGGGATGGTAACAGCCAGGGAGGCAGCGACATGTCCAGCGCGCAGTTGTATGACACCATCGGAGCCACTTACACCGTGACGCGGCGCACCGAGCCGCGGATCGCCGCAAGGATCTGGGCTGCGCTCGGCGATGCGCGGACGGTACTGAATGTCGGGGCTGGCGCCGGCTCCTACGAGCCCCCCGGCCGCGACGTCACTGCGGTGGAACCGTCGGCGGTCATGCGTGCGCAGCGCCCCGCAGGCGCAGCGCCGTGCGTGGCTGCCGCCGCGGAGAGCCTCCCGTTCGAGGACCAGTCCTTCGACGCCGCGATGGCTTTTTCCACCGTTCATCACTGGCAGGACCCGATCGCCGGGCTGCGCGAGATGCGGCGCGTGGCTCGGCGCGTGGTGGTGTTCACGTTCGACGCCAGTGACACCGGATGGCGTCGCCGGTTCTGGCTTACTCGGGACTACCTGCCTGAGGTCGCTGACCTTCTCGTCGGCCGGCCTTCGCTGACCGAGCAGGCCCGCGCGATCGGAGCCCGGATGGAGCCGGTGCTCATTCCGTGGGACTGCGCCGACGGCTTCTTCGAGGCCTACTGGCGGCGGCCCGAGGCATACCTGGACGATCATGTACGTCGCGGAGTATCGGTGTGGGCCAGAGTCGGGCCGGAGACCGAGCAGCGGACAGTGCGCAGCCTCCGTGATGACCTCGCATCAGGCCGGTGGGCCGAACGCAACCGCGACCTCGTCGCTCTCGACGCAGCAGAGCTTGGCCTTCGGCTGCTCGTAACCTGAACCCCCGCCGCAGACTGTCGCTAGCGTATGCCCGGTGCGCGTCGCGACCTGGAACGTCAACTCGGCCAAGCAGCGGCTCCCGCGTGCGCTGAGCGCGGGCTCGGCACGCGAGGGCTGGCAGACTGCAGAGCGCGCAGCAAGCGCGACACCCCGGGGTCGAGATCGGAGCGAATGATTAAGGCAGTCCGTTTCAGCCAGTTCGGGGGCCCGGAGGTCCTCGAGATCGTGGATCTCCCCGATCCGCATCCGGGTCCCGGCCAGGTCCGGATTGCGGTGCGCGCGGCCGGCGTCAACCCGAGCGACTGGAAGAAGCGCAAGGGCCTGATGGATGGGGAGCTCCCGCAGACCATGGGCCACGAGGCGGCGGGCGCCGTCGACGAGCTCGGCGCGGGCGTTGCGGACGTGGCCATCGGCGATCGCGTGTTCGGCTTCTCCGCCGAGGGGGCGGGCCAGGCCGAGCTGGCGGTGCTGTCCTACTATGCGCCGATCCCGCCGTCGCTCGACTTCCCCGGCGCTGCCGCGCTGCCGGCCGCTATCGAGACGGCCACGCGCGCGCTTGACCAGCTCGGCGTCGGGAGCGGCAGCACGCTACTCATCAACGGCGCCTCCGGAAGCGTCGGCAGCGCCGCGGTTCAGCTCGCCGTGGTGCGCGGCGCGCGCGTGATCGGCACCGCCAGTCCGGCAAACCACGAGTACCTGCGCTCGCTGGGGGCCGAGCCCGTCGCCTACGGCGAGGGCCTCGTCGAGCGGGTTCGCGCGCTCGCGCCCGACGGCGTCGACGCGGCGCTCGACGTCGCCGGGAGCGGCGTCCTGCCCGAGCTCATCGAGCTCGCGGGCGGCCCGGAGCACGTCGTGACGATCGCCGACTTCGGTGGAGCGCAGGAGCACGGGGTGACGTTCAGCAGCGGGGACGCCGGCCGCGCGGTCCACGCGCTCGTCGAGATCGGCGAGCTGATCGAGTCCGGGCGCTTCTCGCTCCCGGTCGCGCAGACCTTCCCGCTCGCCGAGATCGCGGCGGCGCACCGCGTCAGCGAGGACGGTCATGTGCGCGGGAAGCTCGTGCTGCTGGTCGGTTGATGCGGCCGCCGCGACCGTGCGTGACCCGGCTCGCCAGCTAGGCTGTGCGTCGTGCCGCTTCCCGACGTTCTACCGCGGTGACGTCGCGGCCGGGGGGCTCGTAGGAGCCGGTGCCAGCCCCGACATTCAGTACCGTCCGCTCATCGCCGAGCGCAGCCCAGATCCTTGCGGCGATCCGCGGCTCGGTGCGCCGCGTCACGGTGTAAGTGGCTCCGATGGTCCTGACGCAGGTGGCCGGCGTGGCGTGTGGTGTCCCGATCGCGGCATTTGTGATCATGGCGGGCGTGCGATCTTGAGGCTGTCACTGTTCTGGTTCCTCACCTGGCCGGGCTGGCCGTCGAGCGCGTGTCTGCGTCGGGCGGGTCGGTGCATTTGCTGGCCCGGACCTGCGCCAGCGAGGCGGCCCGCACGGGGTGCGGCGTGGTGTCCGGGCGGATGCACAGCAGATATCAGCGGCAGCTGGCCGATACCGCCAGCGGCGGCCAGGAGGTGCTGGTTGACCTGCAGGGCCGCCGGTTCTTCTGCGGCAACCCCGGGTGCGCCAAGACGACGTTCGCCGAGCAGGTGCCGGGCCTGGCCACCCGGTACGGGCGGCGGACCTGCGCACTGCAGGCGGTGCTGCAGGCGGTCGCACTGGCCTTGGTCGGCCGGGCCGCCGGGCCGGGGCCCGGCTGACCGACGGGCTGGCCTGCGCGGTGAGCCGGTCGACGCTCGTCCGGCTGATCCGCGCGGCCGTCGACCCGGATGGCCAGACTCCGCTGGTGCTGGGCGCCGATGATTTCGCGCTGCGCAAGGGGCACGTTTACGGCACCATCCTGATCGATATCGAGACCTGTGGCGCTCGATTACTCGATTGGGTGTGTCACCTGCACTGTTGCCGACGGATGGACGCAGTGGTGGTTGGCTTGCCGGGTGCTGCTCAAGATCGTCCACCTGCTGACGTGCCGGGTACTCGGCCGGCTGGTGATCGTCAAGCTCGACGGCGGGCAGGGGACGAGCATGGGCCTGTCGGGGCCGAAGTCGCTGCTCGAGGTCAAGCCCGGCGCAAGCTTCCTCGATGTCCTGGCTACGCAGGTGCTGGCACTGCGCGAGCGGCACGGCGCCCGGCTGCCGCTCGTGCTGATGAACTCCGCGACCACCCGCGATCCCTCCCTGGACGCGCTGCGCCGCTACGACGGCCTGCGCGTGCCTGGCGTGCCGCTGGACTTCCTGTCGATCCCCGGCGCCCGGGCCCTCCAGGTCCCCCGCTCGCGGTTCGCCCCGGTAAAGACCACGGACGACCTGCTGGTCGTGCGCTCTGACGCCTACGAGCTGACCAGTGACGGGCGGATGAGGCCCAGCTTCGACGGCCCGGCGCCCGTCGTCACGCTGGACAAGGACTTTTACAAGCTGCTGCCCGACTTCGAGCAGCGGTTTCCTGCCGGGGCGCCGTCGCTGCGCCGCTGCCGCCGGTTCCAGGTCGACGGCGACGTCACGTTCGGCGCGGGCGTCATGGCCGTGGGCGACGTGCGGGTGACCGGTCCGCGTCACGTTCCGGACGGGGAGCTACTCGGCGGATGAAACCGGAACTGCGGATCGGGAAGTCGCTGGCGCTGGCCGGTCGCGGCCTTCGGATGCCGTGGCCTGCGCCGATGTGCTTGATCGTCGGTGAGTGACCGTGGTTGACTCTTATCGCTAGTGCTGAGTCACATGGCGGGCAGGTTACGCCCTGACCAGTGGCCCGGCCGGGTGCGATCGCGAAGGCGGATGCCGTGACCCTGGTGCATGCGGTGGAGGTGCCGCGGCTGCCTGTGTCCCGGCTGGAGCCGGTCATCGGCGCCTTGCGGTATGCGGAGCTGGCCCGGGCTGCCGACCAGGTCCGGCAGGTGCTGGCCGGGCGCACCATCTGGAACGTCAACTCGACCGCGGCCGGTGGCGGGGTCGCCGAGATGCTGCAGGTTCTGGCCGGGTACGTGCAGGACCTGGACATCGCAATCGGCTGGCTGGTGATCACCGGCGACGCCGGGTTCTTCGCGATCACCAAGCGGCTGCACAATCAGATCCACGGCAGCTTGTCCGGCGCCCCGCTCGGCGCGGCGGAGGCCGGCCATTACGCGCAGATGCTGGCCGCGAACGTGGTGGAGCTGGCCGCCCGGGTCCGGCCCGGCGATGTGGTGCTGCTGCACGACCCGCAGACCGCCGGCCTGGCCGCGCCGCTGGCGCAGGCGGGCGCCCGGGTGGTATGGCGCTGCCACATCGGGGTGGACTGGGAAGACGAGGTGACCCGGGCGGGATGGGACTTCCTGCGGCCGCACCTGGCCGCCGCGGAGGCCTGCGTGTTCTCGCGCCGGGCATACGTCCCGTCGTGGATCCCCGCCGGGAAGGTCTGGATCATCCCGCCCTCCATCGACCCGTTCTCCCCGAAGAACCAGCAACTCTCCGCGGACACCGTGCGGGCCATCTTGGCGAAACTGGGCGTGCTGGATGGTGCGGCGCCGATGGTGCCCGCGACGTTTGTGCGCCGCGACGGCGGTGAGGACGTCGTCACCAGGTCGGCCGTCATCATCGGCGAGGGCCGCCCCAGACCCGATGATCCGGTGCTGGTCCAGGTGTCCCGGTGGGACCGGCTCAAGGACATGGCCGGGGTCATGCGCGGCTTCGCCGGCCAAGTCGCGCCCGGCGGTGACGCGTACCTGATGCTGGTTGGCCCGGCGGTCAGGGATGTGAGCGACGACCCAGAGGGGGCAGCGGTCTACGGTGAGTGCCTGCTGCAGTGGCGCGACCTGAGCCCTGCTGCCCGGACGCGGATCCTGCTGGTTACCCTACCGCTGGATGACATCGATGAGAACGCGGCCATGGTCAACGCGTTGCAGCGGCATGCCACGGTCATCGCCCAGAAAAGCCTGGCGGAAGGGTTCGGGCTGACCGTCTCAGAGGGAATGTGGAAGGGGCGGCCGGTCATCGGCTCAGCGGTCGGCGGGATCATCGACCAGATCGCCGAGGGCACCGGAATCCTGCTACCGGATCCCGCCGACCTGGCGGCGTTCGGATCGGCAGCCTGCCTCCTGCTCGCCGACCAGGAACAGGCGGCACGGATGGGGCAGGCCGCGCATGCCCACGTCCGTGAGCAGTACGTCGGCGATGTGCATCTGCTGCGCTACGCCAGGCTGCTCCGCAGCCTAATCGCCGGAGATTAACACGACGGTCGCCGCCCGTCGGCGGCCGATCCCCTCGGCACCACTGAAAAACGATGTCGGCATCTGCCAGCAACGGCGAAACCGGGGAACCCTGCGGGGTTCCCTTCTCCCTCGGCACTAGGCAGCCCGTCAGGCGCTGGCAGGAAGGCGCTCACCTTCGCGGCGGCGCCGCCGTGCCGCTACTGTCCGCCCAGTCCGAATGCCTCCCCCACTGCGGTGATTCCTGCGGTGTCGGCGAAGGGGAAGCTGAAGATCACTTCGTCGGCGCCGGCCTCGATGTGCCCTGCGACCAGGCCGGGAATCTCGTGGGGCTGGCCGACGGTGAATCCGGCGATCTCCTGCTCAGAGCCGGCCGCCGCCAGCATCTCGCGCACCTCGGCCGTGTTCTGGCGGGACGTGGTGAGGATCAGCGGGGTCATCCAGGTCACGCCGACCTCGGCTGGATCCCGGCCGGCCTCGGCGCAGTGGCGGCGGAGCACGCCGATCTTGCGGGCCAGCGTGCCGACGTCGCCCGTCACGTTGCACATGTCCGCGTAGCGGGCCACCAGCCGCAGCGTCCGCTTCTCGCCGCCGCCGCCGATCATGATCTTCGGCCCGCCTGCCTGCACCGGCCGGGGCAGGTTGCGGGCGTGATCGAGCCGGTAATAAGTGCCGGAGAAGCTCACATCGTCGCCGGTGAACATGGCCCGGCAGACCTGAACCGCCTCCTCCAGCATGTCCAGGCGCACCCGGTCAGCCGGATAGTCGATGCCCAGGCCCCGGTGCTCCACGTCGTACCAGGCGCCCCCGATGCCGAGGATGGCCCGGCCCCGCGAGATGACGTCCAGCGTCGTGATGATCTTGGCCAGGATACCGGGGTTGCGATAGGTCACGCCGGTGAAAGCGTGCCGAGCTGCACCCGCCGGGTCCGCGCAGCCAGCGCCCCGAGCAGGGTATACGCCTCCAGCATCGGCTGGTCCGGCCCGCCCAGGGGCGGCAGCTGGAAGAAGTGATCCATGACCCACACCGAGTCGAACCCGGCTTCTTCCGCCGTCGTAGCCAGGCCGGCCACATGCCCGAACAAGTCGGCCGGATCAAATCCGGAGAAGCTGGGCAGCTGTACACCGAATTTCGTCATGACGCCACAGTAGCGACTCCCCCGGGACGGGCGGCGGCCCACGCACACCCGCAGTCCGCCCCTGCGATCAGAACGGCGATGGCAGCCACCGCATCAGCCCATCGCAAACCTTGAATGCGCAACCGCCCGTCCCGGGGGAGGCGGGTTCCAGGCACACCGGATCCGCTATGGGCGCGACCACAGTCCGCAGGTCTCGCTGCAACGGCCGCTTGAGATGGAACATTATGGGCGCGTCCAGCGCGGCGACTGGTATCTGTCCGACACCGACTGATGGCTTGATCTTGTTGGGGCGGGAGCGCTCGTCTCGGGGCCAGGCGGCGTCATAGGGTGAGTTATCCGTCCGTAACAGGAGCGCCATGAGCTTCAACCTGGCCACCATGCTGCGTGAGTCCCGCAACGCCAAGCCGGACCACCCACTGTGCCACATCAGCGACCTGACCTTCAGCTATGCCCAGGTGGACGAGATCTCCGGGCGGGTCGCCAGCGCCTTGCTCGGCAGTGGGCTGCGCCGCGGCGACAAGGTCGCGGTGCAGTTGCCGAACCTGCCGCAGTTCCTGTTCACCTACTTCGCCATCCTCAAGGCCGGCCTGGTGATGGTCCCGCTGAACCCGCTGCTGAAGGCGCCCGAGGTCGCCTACCAGCTGCAGGACTCCGAGTCCAGGCTGCTGATCACCTTCGAGGGGTTCGCGGCGGAGGCGGTCGCTGGCGCCCGGCAGGCCGGGAACGTGCCCACGTACGTGGTGAACCTCCCGGGCAACGACCAGCGGCCCGAGGGCACCAAGCACTACGACGAGCTCTACTTCGCCGACGACACCGGCGAGATCGAGCCCACCGATGCCGACGACACTGCGGTGATCATCTATACCAGCGGGACCACCGGCAAGCCCAAGGGCGCCGAGCTCACCCATTTCCAGCTGTACATGAACTGCACGGTGGCCGGCGAGCTGTTCGGCTTCGAAGATGACGACATCGGAGTCGCGGTACTTCCGATGTTCCACGTGTTAGGCCTGTCCAGCGTGCTCAACACGGCGGTGCGGTTCGGGGGCACGCTAGTGCTCATTCCCCGGTTCGAAATCGGCCCGGTGCTTGACGCGATCGAGCGGCACCGGTGCACGATCTTCTCCGGTGTCCCGACCATGTACTACGCGCTGCTGCAGGCGGACGTGGCCGGCCGGGACCTGTCGTCGCTGCGGGTCGGTATTTCCGGCGGCGCGGCTATCCCGGGCGAGGTGATCCGCGCGTTCGAGGAGAAGTTCCCGGGCGTGGTCATCCTGGAGGGCTACGGCCTGTCCGAGACCGCCAGCACCACGACCTTCAACGTCAGTGCGGAGCAGCGCAAGGTGCTGTCCATCGGCAAGCCCATCTGGGGAGTGGAGGTCCGGGTGGTGGACGAGCAGGACAAGCCGCTCCCTCCGGGCCCGGAGAACATCGGCGAGATCGTCATCCGCGGCCACAACGTAATGAAGGCCTATTACCGGCGGCCGGAGGAGACCGCCGAGGCATTCCGCGGCGGCTGGTTCCACACCGGCGACCTGGCCTACGCCGACGAGGACGGCTACCTGTTTATCGTCGACCGCAAGAAGGACCTGGTGATCCGCGGCGGCTACAACGTCTATCCGCGCGAGGTCGAGGAGGTCCTTTTCGGCCATCCAGCCGTGGCCGAGGCCGCCGTCGTCGGCAAGCCGGACCCGCGCGTGGGCGAGGAGGTGGTCGCGTTCGTCGTGCCCAAACCGGGCGCGGACGCCAGCCCGAAGGAGATCATCGCGTACTGCCGGGAGCGGCTGGCGGCCTACAAGTACCCGCGCGAGGTCCGGGTCGCCGCCGAACTGCCGAAAGGGCCGACCGGGAAGATCCTCAAGAGGGAGTTGCGGGCGGAATGACCCAGGTGCCAACGGTCCGGGGGCCGGTCGACACCGCCGACCTGGGACTGTCTACATGCACGAGCACATCTTCGTGCTCACCGCTGATGTCCAGCAGAACTACCCAGCCGAGTGGGGCAGCGAGGAGGACCGGATCACCGACGCGGTGGCCAAGCTGCGCGCCCTCGCCGCTCAGGGAGTGCGCACCATCGTGGACCCCACCGTAATCGGGCTCGGCCGTTTACCTGCCGCGCATCCAGCACATCGCGGAGGAGGTGCCCAAACTCAACATCATCGTGGCCGCCGGCCTCTACACCTACGACAGCGTCCCATTCTTCTTCGTGGGCCGGGGCCCGGCGCTGAACGCGGTGCTCAACACCGAGGTGCCCGACCCGATGGTGGACATGTTCGTGCAGGACATCACCGAGGGGATCACCGGGACCGGGGTCAGGGCGGGCATGCTCAAGTACGCCATCGAGGATCAGGGCATGACCCCGGGGGTGGAGCGGGTGATGCGTGCCGTGGCCACCGCTCACCACCGGACCGGGGCGCCTGTCACCGTGCACACCCACCCCGGGTCCCGGAGCGGGCTGGAGGTCAAGCGGGTGCTGTGCGAGGAGGAGGGGGTCGACCCGCGCCGGATAGTGCTCGGCCACAGCGGCGACACCACCGACCGGTCGCGCGAGCTGCGGGAGTGCCTGGCGGCGTTCATGGAGGAGTGCGTCTACCCGGCCGAGGCCGTCTACGCCCGTGGCCGCGCGACGTCGCTCGACCCGCACCACGTTCCGCCGGTCGTCGAGGACCTCCAGGTCGAGGCGCGCTCACCCGGACTGTGGAATCTCTTCCTCCCCGGCGTTTCCGGCCTCGGCAACGTGGAATACGCGCCGGTCCGCGGTGCCGCGTCGCGCTGGTACCCGGGGTGAGCGACCCGGGCGCCGGGGCCCGCCAGCGGCACTCGCTCGTGCTCGTGCCGCCCGGCACTCCCGGCGTGATGCTCGTCCGCGACCTCACCGTGTCCGGCTACCACGACCACCAGGGGCACTGCGAGGTGCGCTTGGAGGGCGCCCGGGTGCCGTCGGCGAACCTGCCCGGCCCGGCCGGCGCGGGCTTCGCCGTCGCGCAGCGCCGCCTGGGTCCGGGCCGCGTGCACCACTGCATGCGCGCGATCGGGATGAGCGAGCGGGCGCTCGAGCTGATGGCGCGCCGGGCGCTGTCGCGGACCGCATCCGGGGCGACGCTGGCCGGGCGTGGCGTTGTACGACGTGACATCGCCGGATCGCGCATCACGACCGGGCAGCTCCGGCTGCTCGTGCTCACGACCGCCTGGCTGCTCGACACCGCCGGGTACAAGGGCGCGCGGATCGAGGTGGCCGCCATCAAGGCCACGGTGCCGCAGGCCGCCGCCGAGATCATCGACCGCGCGATCCAGCTGCACGGCGGGCTCGGGTTGTCCGGCGATGTGCCGCTCGCGCAGCTGTACGCCGCAAGCCGCGCGCTCCGGATCGCCGACGGCCCCGACGACGTCCACCTTGAGTCGGTGGCGCGGCGGGAACTAGCCCGGCACCAACAGGCCTGAACGCACACGGCGTCATCGGAACAATCGCCCGCTTCCGCATCTCTACGTGGGCCGCCGCCGTGGCTCCGTGGCCTGGTATAGCTGGCTCGCCGGGAGCATGGGACCTTTGGCCCTATCCCGCGGGCCGGTCCTGGCCAGATTGAAGAGGGGACAACGCGGGGAAGGGGCACGATGGCTATCGGCGGGATTCGGGCTGAGCGGATGGACCCGGCGGACGTAGCGTGGCTTCACATGGACCGCCCGGCGAACCTGATGGTGGTCAACACTGTGCTGTGGTTCGACGGGCCGGTTGATCAGGCATCGGTCCTGCAGGTGTTCGCAGATCGCGTGGTCTGGCGGTTCCGCCGGTTCCGGCAGCGTGCTGCGGATCCGGCGCTCACGCTGGCTCCGTGGGCGGCGCCCGAGTGGGTCGACGACGCCGGCTTCGCGCTGGCGGAGCACGTGAGCCGGTCGCGGCTGCCGGCGCCGGGTGACCAGGGGGCATTGCAGCGAACCGCCAGCGACCTGGCGGGGCGGCCGCTGCGGAAAGACCGGCCGCTGTGGGAGTTGCACCTGCTCGACGGGTATGGCGAGGGCAGCGCGTTGCTGCTGCGCACCCACCACGCCATCGCCGACGGGGGCGCCCTGATGCAGGTCCTGTTGTCGCTGGCCGATCCGCTGGAGGCCGGTGAGCACACCGGTGTGCTGCCGGTGCACGATGACACCGCCGGGCCGCCGCTGCTGCCCGGACCGGGCGGCCGCGCGGCCGGGCGGGCGATAGCGGCGGCGCGGCGGGCGGGGCCGGCTGCCGGTGATCTGGGCGCGGTGCTGCGTGCCGCGCTCGCCGGCCCCCGCACGGCAGCCGGACTGGCTGGCGCCGCCCGCGCCGACGCGGCCATGCTGGGCAAGCTCGGCTTCGGGCTGACCGCAGGCCGCAACCGGCTGCAGGGCCCGCTGGTGCCCGGCAAGCAGCGGGCCTGGACCCGGCCAGTGCCAGTGGAGGCAGTCAAGGCCGCGGGCGCGGCCACCGGAAGTACCGTCAACGACCTGATGCTGGCCGCGATCACCTCGGCGCTGCGCCGCTACCTGCTCGAGCACGACGCGCTGGTAGCGGAGGTGATCGTCATCGTGCCGGTCGACCTGCGCCCGGCCGGCGCGCCGCTGCCCGCCGGGCTCGGCAACGAGTTCGGCCTGGTGTTCGTCCGCCTGCCGACCGGGGAGACCGACCAGGGCCGTCGCCGCGCCCGCGTCAAGGCGCAGATGGATCAGGTCAAGAGCAGCCGTGAAGGCGCCTTCGTCTATGCCATGCTCCAGTGGATGGGCCAGCTCCCGGCGGCGGTGCAGAACGCCTGGGTCGACGCGTTCGCTGGCAAGGCCACCGCCATCGTCACCAACGTCAGCGGCCCGCGCTACCGGGTACAGATCGCCGGGACACCGGTCGCGGGCATGATGGGCTGGGTGCCCGTCACCGGCCCGCTCGGCCTCGGGCTCAGCATCGTCAGCTACGCCGGGCAGCTGTCGGTCGGCCTGGCCAGCGACGCACACCTGGTGCCCGACCACGACCGGCTCCTAGCCCTGCTCGACGACGAGGTCGGCGCCCTGCACGCCGACGGCTCTATCGCGTCTGCGAGCTCAAAGTAGCCCGCTTCCTCCCTGAGCGCGCAGAACCCGTATGCTGCCCGGCAAGCTGAACCCCGAACTGGCTGATCTGAGCTTGCTGTCGGTACTGACACCCAAGCGTGGAGAAGCGCGAATATTCGGCAGGGGGGCGTGTTGTGTCGCGGTATTACGGTGTACGGATATACGCAGCCGCGACAATGGTGCCGCGGCAGGTCCGGGAAGCCACCGACGTCCGGTTCTGCATGATGTGCGGGCGTTATCTGTGGGGATATTTGGATGGTGCGCCGCCCTGATCTGCACCTGCGCAGGGTTTTTGACGGTTACCCGAACGGTGCCGTCTGCCGGCACCCGCTCGCCGTCACGGCGCGGTTGGCCGGCGCCGAGGTTCACCGCCGCCGGGCCAAGCGCGCCCTCGCGGCCAGCGTGCCGGCCGGCTAGGGGTCCATGTCAGAATTCCGGATATGGACCCGCTGTCCCTCGAGATGGCCTTCCGGATCGCCCGCGTGTTCGGCGTTCGGCCCGGCGACGCATTCCGGTACCCGGACTCCCCCGAGGTGGCGGCATGAGGGCGATCGTTCAGGACGTGTACGGCTCGGCCGACGTGCTCAAGCTGCGTGACATCGACCGGCCCTCGATCGGTGAGGAGGAGGTGCTCGTCCGGGTGCGTGCCGCTGGCGTGGATCCGGGCGTGTGGCACCTGATGACCGGCGAACCGTACCTGGTGCGCGCGATGGGATTCGGGCTGCGCAAGCCCGAGGTGGCCGTGCGCGGCCGTGACGTGGCGGGGGTGGTGGAGGCGGTCGGCGGGCGCGTGACCGGCTTCGGTCCCGGGGACGAGGTGTACGGGACCTGCCAGAGCGGCTCGTTCGCCGAGTACGCGGCCGCACGGCAGAACCGGCTGGCGGCCAAGCCCGCGAACATCTCTTTCGAGCAGGCCGCGGCGGTGCCCATCTCCGGGGTGACGGCCCTGCAGGGCGTCCGCGACTGCGGCCGGGTCCAGCGGGGGCAGCAGGTGATGGTCATCGGCGCGGCGGGAGGCGTGGGGTCGTTCGCCGTGCAGATCGCCAAGGCGTTCGGCGCGAGGGTGACCGGCGTGTGCAGTACATCGAAAGCCAGCCTTGTGCGTTCCCTGGCCGCCGATGACGTCATCGACTACACCCGCGACGAGATCGACTGCAACGGAGCGCGGTACGACGTGGTCATCGACACGGCCGGGAACCGTCCGCTGTCGCTGCTGCGCCGCGCCATGACGCCGCACGGGACGCTGGTCCTGGTGGGTGGTGAGCACGGCGGCGGCCGGGTGCTCGGCGGCTTCGACCGGCAGCTGCGGGCGCCGCTGGTCTCGATATTCACCGGGCAGCGGCTGCGCGGCCTGGTCGCCAAGGAGGGCGCCGGGGACCTCGAGGCCATGACCCGGTTCATCGAGTCCGGCGCCGTCGCGCCGGTCATCGACCGCACCTACGCTCTGGCCGACGCGCCCGATGCGATCCGTTACCTGGCCGAGGGGCACGCCGCGGGAAAGGTCGTCATCACCGTGTGAATCCTCACCGGCCCGACACGACGTCACCCGGCCATCACCACCCCGCACCGGCCCCAGGCCGGCGTCGGTGCGGTCCCATGCCACGGGGATGGTGTGGCCCTCTGCCAGGACCGTCTCATCGCCGGGGTCGTACAGGACGAACTGCCAGTCCGGGAAGCTCTCGTAGAGCTGATCCCAGTAATGGTTGAGCGTCGCGCCATGCTGGTTGTACTCGGGCCAGACCTCATCGGACAGGCCGGTGATGGCGTCCCAGAGTTCCGGGCGCTCGCTGTAGCGGACAACCTGCGGGCCCACGCCACCAGTATTCCCCGGGCGCCCCCGGGATGGGAAACTCTCCTGCTTCTCCCAGCGGTCGCTGAGGTGGCCGCGTCGGCGTGCATATATCCCGCCGCTATGTGCGTTCTAGTAGCCGAGCTAGACGGCCGTCGGCGCGCGACAGAACGCGATGTTCTGGCAACCGAAGGTTAGGTCCATGCGCTACCGCGACCTGGTCCGGGCACGAAACCGGGTGGCCTGCCGGCCTGAGTGCCGCTGAGGCCTCGGGGACTACCCTCCGCTGATCCGCTTGTCCTGGTCCGCCCACTGGCGTTCGCGCAGCACGAACTTCTGCACCTTGCCGGTCGAGGTCTTCGGCAGCGGCCCGAACTCGATCGCGTCGGGGCACTTGAAGTGCGCGAGGCGCTCGCGGCAGAACGCGATGATCTCCTCCGGGGTCGCCGCGGCACCCTCGTTGAGCGTGACGAACGCTTTCGGCCGTTCTCCCCAGTGCGGGTGCGGGATTCCGACGACCGCGCACTCCAGTACCGCGGGATGGGCGCAGATCGCCTGCTCGACTTCGATGCTGGAGATGTTCTCGCCGCCGGAGATGATGACGTCCTTGCCGCGGTCGCGCAGCTCGATGTTGCCGTCGGGATGCCACACCGCTAGGTCCCCGGAATGGAACCAGCCGCCGGCGAACGCCTTGCCGGTGGCGGCCTGGTCGTCGAAGTAGCCGCTCATGACGTTGTTCCCGCGCATGACCACCTCGCCCATCGTCACCCCGTCCCGCAGGACGTCGTTCATCGCCGCGTCCACGACACGGACGAGATCGGCCGAGGGGTAGGCCTGGCCCTGGCGTGCCAGGTACCGCGCGCGCTGCTCGACCGGGAGGTCGCGCCACGCCTCCTGTTCGGGGCACACGGTGATCGGGCCGTAGGTTTCGGTCAGGCCGTACACGTGCACGACGCGGAAGTTCAGCTCGCTCATCCGCGCGAACAGCGTCGGTGAGGGAGGAGCGGCGGCCACCATCGCGGTCACCGGCCGATCCAGCCGGTGTGCCCGGGGGTGGTTGATGACCATCAGCTGGACGGTCGGCGCGCCGTTGTAGTGCGTCACGCCCTCACCGTCGATCAGGTCCCACACGCGCTGCGGGTCCACCGCGCGCATGGTTACGTGGCGTGCCCCCACCGCGGTGACGGCCCAGGGGAAGCACCAGCCGTTGCAGTGGAACATCGGCAGCGTCCACAGGTACACCGAATCGGTGCTCATACCGGCCACGATCACCTCGTTCAGCGCGTTCAGGTACGCGCCGCGGTAGGTGTACTGCACCCCTTTCGGGCGGCCGGTCGTGCCGGAGGTGTAGTTGATCGAGATGGTCTCTTCTTCGTCGCCGAGCCAGCTGGCTGGCATCTCCGGCGAGGCGGCGGCGAGGAACTCCTCGTAGGGGTCAGCCTCCGCGCTTGTACTAGTGCCCGTGCAGCGGACCACGGTGACGCCGGCCAGGTCCAACGGCGCGGCCAGTGCCTCCAGGGCGGTGTCGAGGAGCAGGTACCGCGCGCCGCTGTGCTGCAGGATGTAGCCGACCTCGGCGCTGGCCAGGCGCTGGTTGACCGCGACCAGGATCCCGCCCGCCGCCGGCACCCCGAAATGCGCCTCGAGCATCGCCGATGAGTTGAATAGCAGCGTGGCGACGCGATCGCCCCTGCCGAGCCCGGCCGACCGCAACCCGTTGGCGAGCCGCCAGGAGCGCTGGGCGAGATCGCGGTAGGAGTACCGCCGCTCGCCGTCCACCACCGCGACCTTGCCGGGATAGATATACGCCGCCCGGCGCAGGAAATCCACCGGGTTCAGTTCCGACCGGAACACCTTGCCCGGTACCGCCTCGCGCCCGGGCACACCGGGGGTCGCGGAGAGCGCGCCGCTCATCGTCTGTCTCCTTCGTGGCTGTGGCTCACGGCTCCGGCAGGCTGCAGCAAGACCCCCGGGTTCATGATCCCGGCCGGGTCGAGCTCAGCCTTCGCGCCGCCAAGCGCGCCGGTGAACAGCTGCGGCACCTCGCGCAGGTACCACCGGCGATGGTCACGCCCGACCGCGTGGTGATGGGTGATCGTGCCGCCGAGCGCCAGGATCGCCTCCGAAGCGGCGAGCTTGATCTCATCTTACTGCTCCAGTTCCCGGCCGGGACGGCCCGGCGCCCGGGCCAGCCACGGTCCCAGCTCGTGATCAGCGGACTCAAAGCCGAGCACCCAGGGCGCATGCGTAGGTGGCTCCGAGCTGCTCGATCTCGCTCACCGCCAGCCCCTCGCCCTCCAGGCCCCAGCCCCAGAACTTGCGCCTCGCCGCCGGCCGCGGCATCCGCGACGGCGATGACGCCGCGGATACCCGGTCATCTGCTCCGCTCGCGCTGACCATTGCCCCTCCGAGTAACCTGGCCGGCTGGCCGACAGCCTCCCGCCAAAAATCGCAGCCAGGGCCTCAAGCCGCCGAACCTGCAGCCCGAACCCACCCGAACAGGCGCTGCCATGCCTGCGCGTCCGGCATGATGCTCACGGCCTCTCCGCCCGGCCTCGCCGTGATAAAAGCATCTCGCCGAAGGCCAGCGCGCGCTAGGGGGCAGCGCCGACCCGCGGACCGCCTGCCCCCGCCGCACAAGGCCGGACAGCACATAGTGCCAGCGGCCGCAACAAATCGCGGGAAGTGAAGCAAAAAGCACGAAGCGCCGGCGTCGCACATGAGCCGAGATCCCGCGGGAGCAGATCAGACTTCCCCGGCCATTACGAACCTGCAGTCGATCGCAGCTGAGCCGAGCACGCCCAGAACTCGCGGATCTGCCTGCTTGCGCCGTATCCGGGCGACCAGCGCCCGCAGATTCGGCATGTGAGGAAGGTACCGTAAGCCCTTGGCGGGTCGGGGAAGTTTCAGGCCTGCTTTCTCGTGGCGGCCGGCAGCGGACCGGCGGGCTCGGGGCGGGCTGGCGAGGGAGCCGGTGCCGGATACCCGGACACGGCACTGGCCGGGACGTACCAGGGCAGGCGCGGCAGCCGGCTCCGGGGCTCGACCGCCGCGATCACGCGGTCCGGGCGGACGATGACGGTCAGCGCCGGGTCGGCGGTCAGGGCCCGCATGCCCGCGGGCGGTGCGTCGCC
>Ga0074046_10001399_pt1 | contig 21826 bp, 23 predicted proteins | sample BogForMeECP23OM3_FD_94441 | JGI IMG/M metagenome (GOLD analysis project Ga0074046, IMG submission 94441) | Bog forest soil microbial communities from Calvert Island, British Columbia, Canada - Bog Forest MetaG ECP23OM3 | ecosystem: Environmental > Terrestrial > Soil > Wetlands ...
GCGAAGGAGGCCTTCGAGCTTGAACGCGTAGTTGAAAAGATCGGGATGCAGTTTGCGCTCGGCCTTGAGCCGCGGCTCCATCTCGAGCGCGTCGGCGAGTGGGAAATCGCGGCCTTGCTTGGGCGCCGGATAGAGCTTGACGATTTTATCGGTTTCGGCGAAAGACAGCCCGAGCACGCGCCCGACGTCGCGAATCGCCTGCTTGCCCTTAATCGTGCCGAACGTGATTATCTGCGCGACGCGATCGTCGCCGTACTTCCTGCGCACGTATTCGAGCACCTCGTCGCGCCGCTCGAAGCAAAAATCCACGTCGATATCCGGCATCGACTTGCGCCCCGGATTCAGCCATCGCTCGAACAGCAGTCGATGCTCGACGGGATCGACTTCGGTGATTCCCAACGCGTACGAAACCAGGCTGCCGACCACCGAGCCGCGGCCCGGACCGACCGGAATTCCAAGCCTGCGAGCGTAGCTGATAAAGTCGGCGACGATCAGCATGTAGCCCGAGAAGCCCATGTCGCGAATCACCGGAATCTCGCGATCGATGCGCTCCTGATACTGCGATTCGTCGACGTCGGCGCGTCGCGCGCGAATTTCGGTCAGGCGAGCGGTCAATCCGTCGCGCGCGAGTGTTCCCATCTCGGCGTCGAGGTCAACGCCGGGGCCGGATTTGTAAACCGGAAAATGAAATTTGCCGAACTCGAATTCGAAATCGATTCGCCGCGCGATCTCGACGCTGTTGCGCACCTCTTCGGAGTCGCCGCCGAATGCGCTCGCCATCTCTGTGGGCGTCTTGACGTAAAGCTCGTCGGTATCGAAACGCCATCGCGTTTCATCCGCCATCGTCTTGCCGGTTTGGATGCAGAGCAGGACTTCGTGCGCCTTGGCATCTTCGCGATGCAGGTAATGGCAATCATTGGTCGCGACGAGCGGCAGTCCGACCTGCTTGCCGATTTCCCGCAGGGCATCGTTGTACGGCGAATGCAGTTTGTTGTCCTGCAGCTCGAGATAGTACCGCCCTGGAAACATTTTCGCGTACGACTCCGCCGTCTCGCGCGCCTTGTCCATCCGGTCCTGCCGCAGCCATCGCGCGATCTCGCCCGACAGGCAACCCGACAGCACGATCAATCCATCGGAAAGCTCGGCGAGAATTTCCTTGTCGATGCGCGGTTTGTAGTAGAGACCGTCCTGGTAGGCGGTCGTGAGCAGCTTGCAGAGATTGCGGTAGCCGTCGCGATTCTGCGCGAGAACTATCAGGTGGAAGTTACCGCCGCCGTCGAAGTCGTCGCTGCGCGGAACTTGAGTGCGATCGCTGCGCTTGCCCGGCGCGAGGTACACCTCGCATCCGATGATCGGCTTAATCCCGGCCGCTTTCGCCTTCTGATAAAACTCGACCGCGCCGAACATGTTGCCATGGTCGGTCATTGCGATCGCTTCCATCCCCGATGCCTTGGCGTGATCGATGAGCGGCCCGATTTTGTTGGCGCCGTCGAGGAGGCTGTACTGCGTATGGACGTGAAGATGGACGAAACTCATAGCGGCCCCTCCCCCTGCACCGGACTCGCAGCATGCGCTGCCAGCCCATTCCCCTCACATCTTTATAGCTCGCGCGCGTCGATCGATTCGCGACGCGCGCGAGCACAACGGAAAAAACTACTTCTTTTTCTCGGCCGCCTCGGGCTTCTTGGCGGCGGCCTTTTCCGCTCCTTCTTTGGCCGCCGCACCCTCGACCGGAGCAGCCGCCGCGGCGCCTTCTGCCGGCGCAGCACCTTCAACCACCGCGCCTTCGACCGGTTCCGCCACTGCGGCGACCGCGACTTCCGCAACAGTCGGCGGCAGCACGGTGACCACAGGATAGTCGGTATCGAAAATCGCCTTCACCTTGTCGGGGAACTTGACCGCCGACACGTGAATGACGTTATGGATGTCGACTTCGGTAACGTCAACCTCGATTAAGTTGGGAATTTCCAGCGGCAGGCATTCCACCGTCGCGGTGCGCTCGAGCGGCGCCAGGATTCCGCCGTTGGCGACCCCCTTGGCCTTGCCGGTAAACTTGAACGGCACCTCGACGCGAATCGCGCGATTGAGATCCACCTCGTACAGATCGGCGTGCAGGATTTCACCCGACACCGGCGTGCGCTGCACGTCCTTGAGGATCACGTGCTTGCCGTCGAGCTCCGCGGTGCTCGACTTGAGCTTGATGATGCGCGTGTGCGCGGCGGCCGAAATCCTGGCCTTCAGCTCGAGGCGATCGATTGCCAGTGCCAACGGCGCCGTCGTGGGTCCGTACAATATTGCGGGCACGCGGCCGTTGCGCCGCAGCGCGTTGTTCTGACCCTTGGGGCGGGTCGCACGTTTTTCGCAGGCTAATTCACCGGTCTCCATTGTGTCCTCGCTTGATGGTACGCGCGCTCAGGCAAAGAGCGAGCTTACCGACTCCTCATTATGAATTCGCTTCATCGCTTCTGCCAGCAGGCTCGCGACCGACAGACTGTGCAGCTTGGTCAGCTCGGCCTGTGCCTTGGCGCGCAGCGGAATCGTGTTGGTCGTAACAATTTCAACGATGTTCGATTTGTTCAGGCGATCGCACGCCGGATCCGACAGGATCGGATGCGTCGCGACCGCGATCACTTCTGTCGCGCCCGCGTTGGCGACGACCTTCGCCGCCTCGGTGATTGTGCCCGCGGTGTCGATCATGTCGTCAACCAGCAACGCGATCGAGTCCTTCACTTCGCCGACCAGTTGCATCTCGGCAACTTCGCTCGCACGGCGCCGGCGCTTGTCGATGATCGCGAGGTTCGCGTTGAGCCGCCGCGCGTAGGCGCGCGCGCGTTCGACACCGCCGGCGTCGGGCGACACCACCGAGACCTTCTTGCCGTCGATTCGCTTGCGCAGGTAGGTGATCAACACCGGCATCGCGTACAGGTTGTCCACCGGGATATTGAAGAAGCCCTGGATTTGCCCGGCGTGGAGATCCACCGTCAGCACGCGATTCACGCCCGCCGTCGTGATCAAGTCGGCGACGACCTTTGCGCTGATCGGCACGCGCGGCGCGACCTTGCGATCCTGGCGCGAGTAGCCGAAGTACGGAATCACCGCCGTGATACGCCCGGCCGACGCGCGCCGGAGCGCATCGGTGAGCAGGATGAGTTCCATAAGGTTTTCGTTCGGCGGCGTGCATATCGACTGGATGATGAAGCAATCGCCGCCGCGCACGTTCTCGCGGATTTCAATCATCACCTCGCCGTCGGGAAAGCGGCCAACTTCGGCTTCACCCATCTTCACGCCGAGATGCTCCGTGACCTCGCGCGCGAGCGCGGGGTTGGAGTTCCCGGTGAAAACTTCGAGTTGGTCCTTGACCCTGTCCGACATTTCAATTTCCTCGCGTTGCGATCATCGTGCGATTCTTCAGTTGTCGCGAATCGCCGGCAGCTTGGCTGGGCGGGAAGGATTCGAACCTTCGAATGCCAGGTCCAAAGCCTGGTGCCTTACCAGCTTGGCGACCGCCCAGCGCATTTGGATTCAAAGGCGGCCTGCGCCCGCGCTCCTCCCTATCAACATCGTTAAAACTGACAGCCGGCGAAACGCCATATGGGCGCTCAGCCGGCGAATCGAGCAAAGCAATCTTTACGGACCGACCGCCGCGATACTGCTGCGCACAATCTCGCGGCGAACCTGCCCGGACTTTCGACTTTAGCAGCCTGCGTGCAGGAAATGCGATGTTATTGATGCGGTTTTTCGCTGTCAATCCGTCGCACGCGTAGCAATGCACAGTTGTGGATTCAGGCCACTTCGTCGTCGCATTCGCTATCCAGCGTGGTCGCCGCGAACACAGTTGCGAACGGCGCACGTTTGCGGATCCTCGTCGCGGCGGTCTCGGCCTTGTCGGTCGAGTCGAACACGCCAAAGATTGCGCCGCCACTGCCCGACATCTGCGCCGCGCGCGCACCTGAATCTTCAAGTAATCCTTTAAGGCGAAGAATCTCCGGAAACTGCGCGATGGCGACCGCAGCGAGGTCGTTTACCAAATGCTCCGGCGCGATTTTGCCGCGCGCGAGCGCTTCGAGATGTGCGGCGGGCGCTGCCCCGCTCCATCCGGCGGGCTCGAGCGCGCGAAAGATCGCGGCTGTGGAAACCTCGAACGGCGGCACGGCGATGACGATTGGGATGCGCGGGACTCCCTCGAGAGCCGCGATCCGCTCACCGATTCCCGTCACCCGCGACGGCCGCGGATCGAGAAAGAACGGCACGTCGGCGCCGAGCGGCAGCGCAAGCCGGCGCAGCCGGCCGGCTGATTCGTCGTCGGTGAGCTGCGCCGCGGCCGCCATCATGCACAAGATCGTGGCGGCGTCGCTCGACCCGCCGCCGAGTCCCGCGCCGACCGGGATGTGTTTTTCGAGATTGATCAGCACTTTGGCGCTCAAATCGAATTCGCTCATGAACGCACGCGCAGCGCGCGCCGCCAGGTTGTTTTTGTTTCTGGCGAGTTCAGGGAGGTTGCAGTTGACGATGACGGAGGGTTCGCTCGCGGCGCGGATCTCGACGCGGATTTCGTCGGCGAGCGAGACCGGCAGAAAGACCGAATCGAGTTCGTGATAGCCGTCGCCGCGGCGCCCGGTCACGCGCAGGAACATATTAATCTTCGCGCACGCGCGCCCGATCAGCTCCGTTACCATCTTCGAGATTCTATTGAGGAGCCCGCGGCGCCCCGGGCAACCCGCGCGGAATCGGCGCGTCAGTGTCGGAGCGTCGAAAGGCGCGGCGCGAATCCTGCTGAATCACGCTGATGAAGCCAAGCAACGTGACCAGCAACCCGAACAACACCATCGCTCGACCCGCCAGGAATGCCGCGTGATAAAAGTCCATTCTCGCTGTCGCGTATGATGCCTGCCGCTGTTCAGCGGTGAGCGGCTCGAGCACGGCGGCACCGCCCGCGTTCTCATCGAGTTCATCGAAGCTCCGATAGTCGGTCGCCGCGGCGGACGGTTGCTGATGCGCGACGATTATTCGGCTGTATATCTGCGTCCGTTCCACGCCGATGATCCAGTTGGCGGCGCCCAGCATGATAAGCCCGAGGCCGATCACGATCTTCCAGTCGGCATAGATGTCCGGAAGCTTCATTTCTTGAACCGAGACTAAGGCGCTCGTGCAAGGAAAACAATGCCGCCCAGCGCGATCTATTCACCGCCGAGGCATAAAGTTGCGCCACTCGATCGCAAGCCGCTATCATTACCGGACGATCTCTTATGCCTGCTGAATCCCGACATCATACTGCCGCGCCCGCCGCGAATCCTGAGACCAAAGACGCGCGGCTGGACGCTCTGCTCAAGCGTTTCGACGCGGGCGAGATGCGCGCGCTGGCGCAGCTAATCACGATGGTCGAGAATCGAGCGCCTGAGTCGAGCGCGATCATCGAGCGAATTTACGCGAAGACCGGTCATGCGCAGGTGGTTGGAATCACCGGGCCGCCGGGGGCCGGAAAATCGACGCTCGTCAATCGCCTGATCGCGAAGTATCGCGCGCTCGGGAAAAAAATCGCCATCCTCGCGATCGATCCGTCGAGTCCGTTTTCCGGTGGTGCCGTGCTCGGCGATCGCATTCGCATGACAGACCATTACAAGGACACCGGCGTGTACATCCGCAGCCTCGCGTCGCGCGGCAGCCACGGCGGGCTCAGCCGCGCCGCGCGCGAAATCGTCAAACTGCTCGACGCCTACGGCTCCGACGTGATCATTATCGAGACCGTTGGCGTGGGACAGACCGAACTTTCGATCATGGATCTCGCCGACACCACCGTGGTCGTTACCGTGCCTGAGTCGGGAGACAGCGTGCAGGTGATGAAGGCCGGGCTGAACGAAATCGCCGACGTGTTCGTGGTCAACAAGGCCGACCGCGAGGGCGCCGACCGCATCAAGGCCGAACTGGAACTCAGCGTGCATTTGCGCTCGGGGGACGGATGGCGCGCGCCGGTGCTGCTCACGCAGGCCGCGGTCGACAAGGGCGTGGACGCGGTCGTCGACGCAATCGCGAAGCACCGCGAATACCTGCGCGAGCACGTCGACGCGGCGCGCGAGTCCGAGCGCCGCACGCGCGAGTTCGTCGAGGTGCTGTCGGCGGAACTCGAGGAGCGCGCCGCGCGCGCCGTCGCCGACGGCGGTGCACCGGGCGTGCTCGGCGAAGTTCGCGCGGGCAAGCTGAATCCTTACAGCGCCGCGCGTCGTATAATTGAAGACCGCAAATCGTTGATCGATCTGCTCCACAACGGCAGCTCGAAGCCGCGCACCGACTGACCTCGGCTCCGCATCATCAATGACGGCAAAAGGAAAATCGAAAACCGACCCCCAAGGACGCCTGTTCGCGATCGGCGACGTCCACGGATGCCCCGACGAACTCGCAGCGATTCTCAAGTCGATCGCACCGGCGGCCGGAGACACAGTGGTGTTCGTCGGCGACTACGTCGATCGCGGCCCCTCGGCGCGTGACGTTATCGACCTCACGCTGGATCTCGAACGCGGCCAGGCTGAATGCGTGTTCCTGAAGGGCAATCACGAAGACATGATGATGTCGTTCCTCGGCATGCCGGGAAGTTACGGGGAGTCGTTCCTCTTCAACGGCGGCATCGCGACGCTCGACAGCTACGGCGTGCACGAGGAGGACCTCGAGGACGCCTTCGCGCGCCTGCCCGACGCGCACCTCGGCTTTCTGAATCGCCTCGCCACCAGCTACCTCCGCCCGCCCTACCTGTTCGTCCACGCCGGCATCATGCCGACCCGTCAGCTCGAGGAGCAGCAGACCGAGGACATGCTGTGGATTCGGCAGGAGTTCATTTTCAATCCGCACAAAATCGACGCGACGGTCGTCTTCGGCCACACTCCGATGCGCGGCGTGATGATCGATCTTCCGTACAAACTCGGCATCGACACCGGCCTGGTGTACGGCGGCAAGCTGACCTGCGTCGAATTCACCGAGGGCGTGCTCTACCAGGTCCAGCGCGGACATAAGGTGGTGAAGACCCGCAGCATCCCGCTGCGCTGAGGGGGGTTCACAGTCTTTCGCGGGTTGCGCGCTCACGCTACATTTGACGATTCCCGGTGGCGACGTAGCTCAGTTGGTCAGAGCATGCGGCTCATATCCGCAGTGTCGTAGGTTCGACTCCTACCGTCGCCACCAATCATACAGGTGACCTTTGAATTGAAAATGAAGCGCGTCCGATGTTCTCCGATCGCAATCCGCATGATGTTCGTCGCGGCGACACTCGCCTTCGCCCCGTCTGCCAATGCCCAGTGGAACGGCTTTGCGCGCGACGCTCAGCACAGCGCTGATTCTCCGGTCGCATCGCAGTCGCTGAACCGGGTCATCTGGTCGACGCCCGTCAATCTCGACCCGCAGACTGCTGGTGGCGAGCTCTTAGCTCACTACGGCTCTCCGCTGATAACCGCGGCAAACACCGTGATCGTGCCGGTCAAGACCGGCGCCAGCGGAGGCTTCCGCGTTGACGCCCGCAGCGGAATCGACGGCACCCTGATCTGGACGCTGCCCACTGACTTTGTCCGACCGCCGAGTACCGAGCTTCCGGTCTTCGGCCCGGTGCTGACTTCGCAACCGCGACTATATTTCCCCGGAATCGGCGGCACCGTGTATTTTCGCGACAGCCCGGACGCGGCTTGTTCGGGCTCCGGCAACTGTCGGAAGCAGCTCGCTTTCTTTGGGATGAAAAATTACAAAAAGCGGAAGAAGAAGTATAACGCGGGCGTGCTGATCAGCACCCCGCTCACCTCGGATTCCGCAGGCGACATTTACTTTGGTTTCATCGTGACCAAGCCGTCGGGCGCGTTGCGCGATGCCCACCACAAACAACTTACGAGCGGTATCGCCCGTATCGACAGCGGCGGGCAAGGGACATGGATTGCGGTTACGGCCGCGGCCGAGGATCAGACCATGACGGGAGTCGCGCTGAATTGCGCGCCTGCGCTGAGCCCGGACCTGACGACTCTTTATGTCGCCGTCAGCAACGGCAGCGCCGGATACCTCGTCGCACTCAATGGCACTACGCTGGCCCCGATCGCCCGGGTGCGGCTGAAAGATCCCGACTCCGGCAACGACGCGACCCTGCCAAGTGCCAGCTCGGCGTCACCAACCGTTGGTCCCGATAGCGACGTTTACTTCGGAGTGCTCGAGAATCCCTGCTGTGCCGAGAATCACGACCGCGGATGGTTGCTGCACTTCAACGCGACGCTGTCGCAACCGAAAACTCCCGGCGCTTTCGGCTGGGATACCACTGCGTAGGTAGTTCCGAGCTCGGCCATCCCGTCCTACAGCGGCGCGTCGAGTTATCTGCTGGCGACCAAGTACAACAACTACGCCGGCGCCGGCGGCGACGGAATGAACAAGGTCGCGGTGCTCGATCCCAATGCCATCGAAACGGATCCGGTGACGGGAGTCACGGTGATGAACGAAGTCCAGACCGTCGTGGGACCGACACCGGATGGCGATCTCCCTGGTGTCAAGGAATGGTGCATCAACTCGGCGGCGGTCGATACGGCCGGCGGCTCGATCATCGTCAATAGCGAAGACGGCAACCTGTACCGCTGGGATCTATCGGCCAATATGCTGTCGGCACCGGTGATGCTGACGACCGGTTATGACGAGGCGTACACGCCGACCGTCATCGGCATCGACGGCACAGCATACGCTATCCAGGACGGAATTCTTTTTGCGGTCGGGAACTGACGGCGAGCGCCGCACTACTTTCCGCCGCCCGCCAAAGCGGCGACGTCGCGGGGGCCGGTAGTCGCGCGACTCGCATCTGACGCCGGTCGCGGCTGCGCATGCGGGGCGGGCGAATCGAAAATCAAATCGCTCGTGCGAATCCAGAGGTACAGCGTGATCAGCACCATCATCGGCCCCTGCGATGCGACCGCGCGCACGTTCATCCATTCCGATTGAATCGGTAGGTACGCAATCGCGAACGCCAGATGGCTCATCACGACCTGCGCCATGTAGCAAAGCGCGAGCAGCAGGCCCCATCGGCGATGCGTAAAAACTCCGAGCGCGATCATCGCGAATATTCCCGCCTCGATGATCAGCACGAGGCGCGCGTCGTCGCCGTTGAATCGCACGCCGGCGAAAATTGTCTCGATCGGGTCGACGACGTCAATCTCACCAACATGAACGAACGCCATTATCACCAGGCACAGCGCCCATAGTCCGGCAATTACGGCGAAGACACGAAGATCGAAAGGCCATGCAGCTTGCGATTGATCGGATTTGCGATCGGTCTTCATCGGTTTTTCGGAGGCTATCAGAGCTACACAAGACCTAACAAGAGTCGCTAAATGACCATCCAGCGACGCGCCTCGAGGAAGCAAAACATATTGCGGCTTGCTCGCATCGGCAAGCCTCAATAATAATCGCGGCGATGAACGGCGTACATGACATGGGCGGGATGGACGGTTTCGGACCGGTCGTAAGCGAACAGAATGAACCAGTCTTTCACGCCGCTTGGGAAGGGCGAATGTATGCGCTGGCGAACTTTGTGGTGGGCTCGGCGGGTTTCAATATCGACGAGCATCGCCACGCGATCGAGAGGATTCCGCCCGCGCGCTACCTCGCGTCGAGCTACTACGAACGATGGCTAGCGGCGATCGAGACTTTGCTCGTCGAGCATGGTGTCGTGACGCGCGAAGAACTGCTCGCGAAGCAGGATGCGTCGATCGATCCGGCTCTGATCGCGAATGCCGTCTCGACCAAGGGTCCGGCTCCCGTTAAAGAGAAACCCGGAGCCAAGGCGCCGCGCGCCCGCTATGCCAAAGGTTCGCGGGTGCGCGCTCGCAACCTGAATCCTTCCGGGCACACTCGCCTGCCGCGCTACGTGCGCGGCAAGGCCGGAGTCGTCGCGCGCGACTGGGGAGTGTTCGTCTTCCCCGACACCAACGCGCATCACGCAGGCACTAAGCCGCAACATTGTTATTCGGTCTCATTCGAAGCGCGCGAGCTGTGGGGCAAGTCGGCGAGCCGCGAGCGGCTGTATATAGATTTGTGGGAAGACTACCTTGAACCGCTCGCGTCGAAGTCAAAGGCTAAGGCCTCGAAACGCAAGATGGCGGGAAAGGCGGGTGGAAGGTAAAAAGAGAATGAGCGGGGATCATAATACTGATGACAGCGGGCCGGCCGCGCGCGTGAAGGCTCTGGAAGCGCTCCTCACGGAGAAGGGACTGATCGATCCGGCGGCTATCGACGCGATCGTCGACACCTACGAGACCCGCGTCGGTCCGCGCAACGGCGCGCGTGTCGTCGCAAAGGCATGGACTGATCTCACTTATCGCAAGCGCTTGCTCGCGGATGCGACAAGCGCCGTCGCGGAACTGGGATTTGCGGGACCCGAGGGCGGCCACCTGGTCGCCGTCGAGAACACCGACCGCGTGCACAATCTCGTCGTATGCACTCTGTGCTCATGCTACCCGTGGCCGGTGCTGGGCTTGCCGCCCGTCTGGTACAAGAGCTTCGCCTATCGCTCGCGCGCAGTCAGCGATCCGCGCGGCGTGCTCCAAGATTTCGGTCTCGAATTGCCTCGTGACGCCGAAGTGCGGGTGTGGGATTCGAGCGCGGAGATTCGTTACCTCGTAATTCCGCAGCGGCCGAAGGGAACCGCGCGGATGAGCGAGGACGAGCTGGCCACGATTGTAACGCGAGACTCGATGGTCGGCGTGGCGAAGGTCGAGGCTCCGCGCGCATGAGTGACGCGGCACTCGACAAACTGATCGACGCCGCGCGCCTCGACCCCGACCACGTTTTCAGCGCGCCATGGGAGGCGCGCGCGTTTGCAATCGCGCTGCAACTTTCCGGGTCCGGGCATTTCACCTGGGACGAATTCCGCGACCGCCTGATCGCCGAAGTCCGCGAGTCCGACAGAATCCGCGCCCGCGACGGCACCTCCGATCACGGCGAGTACTACGATCATTTCCTGCACGCGCTGGAGAAGCTGCTCGAAGAAAAGGGCATCGTGGACGTTTTCTAGGCGTTCTTGCCCTGCTTGCCCTCGATCCACTGGAACATCAGTGATTGGTAGTACTCCATGTTCTGGCCGAGCAGGAACACTTTGGGGATTCCTTCGATTTGCGCGTAGATCGCGGTATGCGTCGGGTTCTCATTTCCGAACGCTATCTTGATTGGCTGCGGCTGGCCGGGAGCTTCGATAGTCACTACCGACTTCGGATGATCGAGTCCGAACTGCGCGAGGTCGGTTGAATTGTCCGCCACAACTTCGACTGACTTTGCACTCGTCAGCAACGACACCATCGCGTCCATCAGGTCATGCGGCACGAATTTTCCCTGCGGCGCGACGAGTTCGTAAAGTTTGCCGTCCTTGGTCTTCTGAAAGCGCAGCGATTCCGATCCGCTCGCCACGGTAATCGCGTCGATACCGCCGCCGAGCTTCAGCAGGCTTTCCTCTTTCTGCTCCAGCGCGGTGGCAGGCTTGGTGCTCGGCTGAATCCAGAAATAGGTCGGCAGCAGGATGAAAAAAACGATCGTATAGAAAATTGCAGGACGCGCGCTCACGCGAAAAACCTCCTGCGTACCAGCACCGTGATCGCGATCAAGAACAGGATCGCGGGTTCGACGACCGATCCATAAGCCAGCAGATGGCGCGCCTCCTGGTCGCTGATATAGAACGCCGCGGTTTCGCTTTTGTTGAGCCGTTCGCGGCTCGCGATCAGCATCTCGTCGCCCGCCAGCTCGTTGATCAGGCTTACTGCGAGGTCGCGATTTCCGAGCATCTCGATAAACTGGTTCGACGCGAACGCGCTGCTCCCGATCCCAACCAGCCGCGTCATCTGCTGCAGTGGAATGTGCGGATTCGACGCGGGCGCGAAGTCAATTTCGGAGGCTACCGGAATCGGCCCCTTGAGATCGCGGCCGGCCTGGTACTCGGTGATTCCGGTCGTCAACGCGTTGGGATCGCCCGATCCCCAGCTCTCATGCGACGACGAGAGGAACTTGTCCTCATCGGCGATCTTCAGATCGCCCGGCGCGATTGCGCCGACCGCGCCGGTCACCATCACGCCGCGTCCCAGCGAGAACACTGCCGGCGCGGTCATCGAGCGGCTCATCGGATTTTCTTCCGAGCGCAGCGGAATCTGCGTCGTAAGAATTTCGCCGGCCGTCAGCCGATACGCGGGATCGACGACCACCTGCGGAATAAAATCGAGGTAGTACTTTTTCAGGAAATCGACCAGCGTCGGCGATCCGTACGGGTCGATGATCGCGACGTAGTGGCCGCCGTGGCCGAGGTACTTAGCGAGCGCCGCCAGTTCCTCGGGCAGGAAGTCCTTTTGCGGCCCGAGCGAAACGACAACCCTGGCGTCGTCGGGCACCCCGCTGGCGAACAGCGACACGTTATCGATCTGATAGTTGTTCTGTTCGAGCTGCCCGCGCCATTGCGAGTAGCCCAGGCTGCGATCGGAATTGAACAGGTCGCGCTCGCCGTGCCCGATCGTGAAGTAGATGTGCTTGTTAGCGGCCGCGGAGATTTGCAGAATAGCCGGAATCAGCTCGTCCGAGCGCGCGTTGTCGAAATCGCGGCGCCGCCCCTGCGATTCCACGATCACCTCGCCGTAACTCGACACGCCGTACTCGCGCGCCATCCCGGGCGCCTTGTTGACGTCGATCACCTGGTAGGTCAGGCGCGGTGTGAACGCGGCCGCCTGGAACAGCAGGTCCGCGAGTTCGAGGTAGGCGGGATCCTCTGTGCGCACGAACGCCATCACCTTGACGTCGTGCGTCAGTCCGCCGAGCACGCGCTTGTCGAAATCCGAAAGCGAGAATTGTTTCTGCGGCGTCAGGTCCCAGCGGATGTTGAAGGTCGAAATTATCGCGTTGGCGACGAACAGCACGGCGCCGAACGCGATCACGGTGTAGAGCAGCACCCCGTAGTTCAGCCAGATCGAGCGGCGCTCGGCCGCCGCCGAATCCTTTAGCGCCGGCCCGTCCACTTGCGTGCCTCCATCGAGCGCTGCGTCAGAAACAGAAAAAAGACAATGAAGAAAATGAAGTAGGTCACGTGACCGAGATCGATCACGCCCTTGGCGAAGCCGCCGAACTGATCGAACAGCGAAAATGCGCGCATCAGTTCGAGCCACCAGTTGGTAAACGCCGCCTCGTTCCAGTTTAGAATCCAGAAAAACAGCAGCAGCGTAATCGTACCCATCCCCGCCATCACCTGGCTCTCGCACAGCGACGAAATGAACACGCCGCACGCGATGAACGCGCATCCGATCAGCAGCAAGCCCAGGTAGCCCGCCATCAGCGGGAACAGCGGAAACCAGTGGATGCTGTAAATGTAAACCGGGTAGAGGATCGTCAGCGCGAGCATCATGACGAAAATCGCCACCGACGCCAGGTACTTGCCGCCGAGTATTTCGCCGTCGCGCAGCGGATAGGTGTAGAGCAACTCGATCGTGCCGAGCTTCCGCTCTTCCGCGAACAGCCGCATCGTGATGAACGGCAGCGTCAGCAGCATGCACAGCCGGATATCCGAGAACAGCAACTGCCAGTAGTTCTGCATGATATCGTGGGCAAACGCGATCGTGACGAAAAAAACCATGTCGGTATACGCGTAGTATCCCGCCAGCACCAGGAAGATGCCCGACAGCACGTACACCAGGGGAAAGGCGAAATACGAGCGCAATTCCTTGCGCGTCACCGCGAGCATCCGGCCCAGGGAAAAGCCAGTCCCCGCGGCGCGAATCGCGGCGCGGCGCGATTCGGTCGCCGCTCCCGCGACATCAATCGTGGCTGCACCGTTAGACATTAAACCCGCTCTTCCTTAGTGACGAGCCGCATGAACAGATCTTCAAGACTCAGCGCCATCGGTTTGACTTCGAGCAGACTCCATCCGTGCTGCACGACGCATGCCGCCAGCGCCGAGCGGACTTCCTCGCCATGCCCGCTCGAGTACGCCACGAACGAGCACAGGCCATTCGAGCCGGCGTCCACCGGCCGGTCTTCGAGCCGCTGCACGAACTTGACGGCCGTCAATGCTTCGCGCACGGCCGGCGACGGACCCGCCACCGTGATCAGCGTCTGGTCGGTACCCTGCAGTTTCGCCGTCAGTTGCTCGGGCGTGTCCTGCGCGACGATTCGTCCGCGATCGATAATCACGACGCGCCGGCATGTCATGTTGACCTCGGGCAGGATGTGCGTCGAAAGCAGCACGGTCGAATGCCCCGCCAGCGAACGTATCAGCTCGCGGATTTCCACCACCTGCCGCGGATCGAGTCCGACCGTGGGCTCGTCGAGAATCAGTACTTCGGGATCGCTCAGGATTGCCTGCGCGATTCCGACGCGCTGGCGATAACCCTTCGAGAGTTTGCCGATAAGCTTGCGCCGCACGTCCTTCAGCCCGCACGTCTCGAGCGAGTACTCGATTCGGTCGTGCGTCGTCCGCGGATCGATCTCGCGCACCCGCGCGCCGAACTCCAGCAGCGCGTCGACGCTGAGGTCGGGATACAGCACCATGTTTTCCGGCAGGTAGCCGACGCGGCGGCGCGTCTCCAGCGAATGCTCGGCGACGTCGAGCCCGCCGATCATCGCGCGCCCGGAAGTGGCCGGGAAAAATCCCGTCAGGATCCGCATGATCGTCGTCTTGCCCGAACCGTTGGGGCCCAGCAAGCCGATGATCTCGCCCTTCTCGACTTTGAACGAAACGTGGTTTACGGCAAGCGTGGCGCCGAAATATTTAGTTAGCTCCTGGACCTCTATCATGAAGCCTGCTTTAGCCCATCCCGCGTGCGAAATTCCGCGAGCCCGCGTTCAATAGCGCCGGGGTATCGTGCATACTTCTCAATGTAGTGCAAATGGCGCCCGAAAGCAGGAGTGCGATCCAGGACATTCTAGAGACGGCTGGCCGGGGAAGTCAATTCACTTTTTCCGGGAGTGCGGTGCGTTATTCTTACGAAGGAACGGTGCATAGATGGGACGATTGCTGATAGGCGGATTGATTGTCGCGATAGTCGCGGCGCTGCTCTTCTATTTCTATTCGAGCGGCTATCGCACGCAAATCGACCAGCAGACCCAGCAGATCTCGCAGCTCAACGATCAACTGCTCAAGCTTCAAAGTGAAAACGAGCAGTTAAAAGCCCAACTCTCGAAAGTCCAGAACGAGCAAAACATCCTGGCTGCTCAGAACGAAGAGCTCCGCAAGGCGATCGCGGAGTTCAAGGCCACCGGCAAGATGCCGCTGGTTCTGCCGCCGACGAAGTGAGCACGTCTCGATCCAATTTCGGTCTCCTTCCTATTCCCTCGCCCGTTTGTCGGGAGAGGGCTAGGGTGAGGGACAATTTGTGCGGCGCGATTGTCTGTTGCGCCGCATATCCGGAATTTCGGAAACTTCGGTCCCTCATCCGCCGCGCGCGGAAGCGCGTCGGCCTCTCCCGACAAACGGGCGAGGCAAAGAGATTCGCTTCGATCAGAATGACACAAAAAACAGACACCACTCCGCGCCCAGGTTCACTCCTTCTTCTCCGGCTCCGGCTTCAGCATGTATCTTTGCCATTCTTGCAAAAATCCCAGCGCGCGCATGTCCGGCATTCTGTCGAGGTATACTTCGCCCTTCAGATGATCCGTCTCATGCTGTATCACACGCGCGTGGAAGTCCGACGCGACGATCTCGACCGGCTCCGCATCGCGGCCCAGCGCCGTCACGCGAAGCTGCTTGAATCGCGGCGCACGCCCGCGAAGGTCAGGCACGCTGAGGCACCCCTCCCACTCTTCGACGAGCGTCCGGTCGAGAATCGTCACGATGGGGTTGACGAGAACCGTGAGCGGCACCTCGGGCATCTCCGGGTACCGCGGATGGTCGTGCACCTCGAGCACTGCCAGTTGAATCGGCAGATGCACCTGCGGGGCGGCGAGCCCGACGCCACTGTACTCGTACATCGTCTCGATCATGTCGTCGATCAACTGCTGAAATTCTTTGGTTTTGATGCGGTCGGGGGGTACCTGGCTGGAGGCGGTCCTGAGTGAAGGAAATCCGAGACGTGCAACTTTCAAAATCATCGCGTACCCTCACTTCGCAGTGCATTTGAGCGAAAAAGTTGATTGTAGCAGTGCCCCGCTCTCGCATACATTATATCGGCGCTTGGTAGCAGATGAGTGTTCGTAGAAGATTTGTTGTGACGCCCCGACGCGCCGTTGCGGCGTTCGCAATAGTGCTTTTTTTCGCCTCCGTCGCATCATGGACTTCACTTCCCGCACGGGCCGGAGGCGCCGCGGGAACTCAGTCCACTGCGGCACCGCGACCGCTGCATACCTTTGCCGTACGAACCGGGATTGTCGATCCAATGAAACTCCCGCCGGCCGCTGCGATCCCGGCTCGGCACTTCAAGCCATTGCGGGTCGCCAACCCGGTCGCCTATCTCCAGCGCAAAGCCGCGATGTCGGGCGCAACGCTCCCCGAAGTACCATCGTTCGCGACGCTCGCACTGACCACCACGCCCACCGTATCGACCAGTTTCCTGGGTCTGGCGTTTCCGGACTCCCAATGCGGCCCCGGATGCGAGCCGCCGGATACCCAAGTGGCGGTGGGACCGAACAATGTTGTCGAAGTGACCAACATCGTCGCACGGATCTTCGACAAGAGCGGAACTCTAATCTCGACCTTGAACCTCAACAGCTTGTTCGATGTTGACCCTTCCATATTCTCCAGCGATCCAAGAATCCGATACGACACGATTTCCAATAGATGGTTTATTTCGTTTTTGATCTTCGACAACGCCGATATCAACATGGCCCAAAATGGCTCTTTCTATCTTGCGGTCTCGAGCAGTTCGGATCCGACGCAGCCCTTCTATATCTATAACTTTGAGACGCTGGGCGCCTTTCCGGATCAACCGTCGCTCGGATTCAACGACGACAAGGTCGTCACCGGCGGTAACTCATTTTCGTGCTCTCCAACCAACTGCGGCGACGTGACTTTGCCGTACCTCGGCATGGAGTTTATCGTCTGGAGCAAGGCGGATCTCGTCGCCGGCGTGGGCGCCCCGGCGATGGATTTCTACCCTGCAGACGAGGATCCCAGCGATTTTGGGGTTCAGCCAGCTACGAGCCGCTCGTCAACTTCCACGCTCTTCATGCTCTCGGATGATGAATACTCGACGCAGAACCACGTGACGGTTTGGTCGGTCACTGGCGTTCCCGGTCCCGACGCCGGCTCGAGCGTCGCGACGACGGTGCTGCCGATCGCGACGTACTCCGATGCTCCTCTTGCGCCGCAGAAGGGCAACTCGACGAATCCGATCGACACCGGCGATGCGCGTCTGGAAAACGCGATCTTCCGCGATGGCCTCCTATGGGGGACCGGGACCGCGGCGTGCACGCCGTTGGAAGACTCGGTTACCCGCAGTTGCCTCCAATAGATAGAGGTGCTGACCGGCGGCGCTAACCCGACCGTCCACCAGGATTTCACCTTCGGCACGAACAGCTTTTACGACTACTACCCTTCGCTCGATCTCGACAGCTCCGACGACCTGATCACGTCGTTCACTCAATCGTCGTCCGCCGAATTCCCGTCGGCTTACGTTGATGGGCGCAAAGCGGGTGATTCGCCCGACTCTCTCGGAACCCCGGTGCTCATTCACGCTGGGGCCGCCACCAACAAAAGCACAAATCCCGAGACCGACAACTCGAACGCGTACCCGTGGGGCGACTATTCCGGCGCCGGCGTTGACCCCGCCGATGAAACTTCGATCTGGGTCGCGGCGGAATACGCGACCAGCGGGTCGACCCCGAACTGGGGTACCTGGATAGCCGACGCGCGCGTCATTCCTCCGCCGTCGCCTACAGCGACTGCCACTTCGACGCCAACTGCGACCGCAACTGCCACGACTACCGCAACCGCGACCTCCACCGTCACCGCAACGCCGACCGCATCCGGAACCCCGACACCTTCTCCATCGCCAACCGCGACCGCATCGGGAACTCCGACAGTCAGCGCCACTCCGACCGCGACCGCCACCGCCGCGGCGACTTCAAGCCCGACGGCGACTGCGAGCGACCCAGCAACGCCGACTGCGACCGCCACCGCCACCGCAACTCAGATGGCGACGCCAACTGCCACTCCGTCGCCGCTGGCTGGCACGCTCAGCGTCTCCGGCAACCTGAGTTTCGGCACGGTGAAGGTCAACTCGACCAAGACCAAAAGCCTCAAGATCAAAAACAAGGGCAAGTTCCCTCTTCAGGTGACGGTCGGAGCCCTCGTACCGCCGTTCGCTGTGACGGCAGGCAGCGGCGTCCTCGACCTGCCCAAGGGCAAGACCGCAAAGGTAACCGTCCAATTCAGGCCAACCGCCACGGGCGCCGCTCCGCTACAAATCCTGGGCATTACCAGCGACGACCCCAGCCATCCGTCACGTGACACGACCGCCTCCGGCTCAGGAAAGTAATCGACGCAAGCTTTGTTCTGATTTGCTGCGCTTCCCTGGACGAGGGAAGGGCACATTTCGCATGAATCAGCCGGCTGCGTCAGTTCGCGGGAGGCTTCGGGACGGTCATGCCGAAGGCGACTTTCAGGTCGTCGCCATTAAACGGGTAGACGTGGACCATCCAGCCGAATGCCTGCTTGAGCATGTGCCCGCCCGCGGCTTCGCACTGGGCGGGGTCGGCAATTTTGCCGGTGAAACCGAAGCGTCCGTCGGCCAGGAAGCCGAGGCGCTGGTTGATTGCGGGCGCGGACGGACTCGACGACACTGGCAGCATGCCGGGCATGTCGAGATGCGACGCGCCGACGTCGCCGCGCAAAACGTCGTTGAGCGTGACGCCGTTGGGCAGGCAGATGTTGGTGTGAGCGTGCCAGTGGGCGACGCTCAGCGGAATGATCGCGTCGAGCTGATCGTAGGTGTAATCGGCGGGCGCGCTATACATCGCGCCGACGAGGACGTAATCGCCGCTCGCGCCTTTCACGTACAGCAGCGAGCCGGGACGGGCCGGATCGAAATGGCCCATGTATTCTTGCTGCGCGGCGCCGTAGTCGGTGAAGTGATAAACATCCTGCGGAACCGTCGGCAGAAAAATCTGGTAGCCCTCGGATAGTGGCACCCGGTAGTCGTGATACTTGACGAGCGTGCGGCGCAGCGTGTCCATCACGTCGCGCGCGCGCTCGACGTCCTGCGGCGTCTGCGGACGCGACGGCGTCATCACCATATGCGCGCCCATACCCATCTGACCGCCCATCGCGTTGGGCGCCGAGTCGCCATCCATATCGCCCATCGCGGCCATGTCGTGCGCGAAGGCTGGCGTGCTGATCGAAAGAGCGAGCATGACCGTTAGAAGTGCGAGCTTGTTCATTTGATCACCCGCCCTTGAGGCGCGCGTGCTTCAACGCCGGCAGTTCGCCTCGCACGCGGTCCTGGTATTCGAGATCGATCGGTGCGACGACGACGCCTTCCTGGTCCGCGGCGCGCGCGAGGACGCGTCCCCATGGATCGACGATCATCGAATTCCCGTAGTCGCTGTAGCCGTAGATGTTGGGACCGAACTGCGCGGGCGCGATCATGTAGGCCTGGTTCTCGATCGCGCGGGCGCGCAGCAGCGGCTCCCAGTGCGCCTCGCCGGTAGGGAACGTGAACGCGCTCGGCACCGCGATAATTTGCGCGCCGGCAAAAGTGAGGCGGCGATAGAGTTCCGGGAAGCGCAGGTCGTAGCAGATGGTGAGGCCAATCGCGCCAAGCGGAGTCTCCGCCGTAACGACGTCGGCGCCGGCGAGCTTCGCATCGGATTCGCGCGCCGTCACGCGGCCGGGAAGATCGACGTCGAAGAGATGAATCTTGCGATACACGGCAATTCTGCCGCCGTCGGGACCGAGCAGCACGGACGTGTTGTAGCATCGCGAGTCGCCGGCGGCCCCCTCGGTGATCGAGCCGGCGACGATGTGGATTTGCAGCTCGTGCGCGAGGCGCGACATCAACGTCAGCGATTGACCGTCTAGCGTTTCCGCCGCAGTCGCCTGTTCGTTACGCTTGCCACGCCAGTTGAAGACCTCGGGCAGTGCTACGAGGTTTGCGCCGCGCGCCGCGCCGACGCGGACCAGCCGTTCGGCGCGTTCCAGGTTCGCCGCCTTGTCAGGTCCGGCGGTCATCTGGATGGCGGCTGCGAGGTAAGTCATCGCGGGATTTCCTTTCCATTCGGCATTATGGCGCGTTGGTCGGCCGGTTAGTAGCGAGGCGTTGTTGGATCCGCGTCCTCGGACCACGCGTCGATTCCACCTGACAGATTGAGTACGTGCTCGAAACCCATCCGCGCCAGGTACATCGCGACCTGCGCGCTGCGGACGCCATGATGACATACGACGACGGTCTCGCGGTCCGGGTCGAGTTCGGCCAGGCGCGACGGGATGTCGCCCATCGGGATGTGGCTCGCGCCGCGGAAGGGCGCCAGCGAAATTTCGAACGGCTCGCGGACGTCGAGGATGAAGACGCGGTCGCCTCGATCGAGGCGGGCCTTGAGCGCGGTCGGGTCGATTGCGCCGATATCAGGCATCAGGCAACCGCACCGAGCGCCGCGCTACTGTTTGATGTCGTTTGAGAACAGCTCGACCTTCGAGAACATCGGCAGCTCGGTGCATGAAATCGAAAATCCGAACGTGTCGCTCTGCCCGGGCAGGATCGGAACATAGTGCGGCTTCTCGTTCAGGATTTTCTGCATGTACTCACTATCGGACAGGCTTTCGGCATGGTGGTTGTAGAGGCTCTCGCCGTGAAGGATCTTGCCGTCCCGGTCCTCGAAGGCGAAGTGTAGGCGGACGTAATCGATCGGATGGTCGCTGACGTTGGTCATTTTGCCGGAGACTACGAGGCTCGGCGGCATGCAGCACGAATGCATAATCACGTCGCGCGTGACCACGACCTGGAGCTGGTCGTTGGGAACGACCTCGGTTTTCGGATGATCGTAGCGACGGTGCATATCGGCTTCCGCGGCGGCTTGTTCGCTGTCCTTAATCTCGACGCGAGTACCGGCGAACGTGATGCTGGCCGAGCCAAAGGCCAGGAAAATAGCGACTACGATGAGCTTTTTCATGTCCCCGATCCCCATCCGCCGATCTTGGTGCGGGGCTTCGCCAATGTCAATCTGCTAATTGAATGGCGACCGCTGAACACCTGCAGTTTATGGCCGAGGCTATTGCCGAAGCCCGTCGCGCCGAGGCGGAGGGCGAGGTTCCGGTCGGCGCAGTCGCGGTTGCCGATGGGCAGATCGTCGGCGCGGGGCACAACCAGCCAATCGGGCTCTGCGATCCGACGGCGCATGCGGAAATCCTGGCGATTCGCGCGGCCGCCTCGACGCTCAAAACGTACCGGCTGACGGAGGTTTCGATCTACGTGACGCTCGAGCCGTGTGTCATGTGCGTCGGCGCGATGCTGAATGCGCGAATCGCACGAGTCGTTTACGGCGCGCGCGACGACAAGGCGGGTGCGCTCGGCTCGGTTTACGACATCGGCAGAGACGGCAGGCTGAACCATCGATTTGAAGTGGTCGGCTCGGTGATGGAGTCCGAGTGCGCGGAGTTGATGCGCGAATTTTTTCGGAAGCGACGCGGCGGGATATAACGAGGAGAGGAGGGGGGCAATGGGCAACTTCAGATTTTATCGGCGCGTTTCGATCTTTCCGGGATTGTCGGTCAACGTGTCGAAGTCGGGACCGAGCCTGACGGTCGGGATGCGCGGCGCGCACGTTGCAAGACGGTCGGCATCCCAGGCACCGGCATCTACTACACGTCGCACAGCGGATACCATACGGGGGCGCATTCGGCGCACGTCGAGCAGCCGATTTCGGAGAC
>Ga0074046_10001400_pt1 | contig 21804 bp, 22 predicted proteins | sample BogForMeECP23OM3_FD_94441 | JGI IMG/M metagenome (GOLD analysis project Ga0074046, IMG submission 94441) | Bog forest soil microbial communities from Calvert Island, British Columbia, Canada - Bog Forest MetaG ECP23OM3 | ecosystem: Environmental > Terrestrial > Soil > Wetlands ...
AAAATATTCAAGAAGCCCACCCCTCTTGGGTCCCCTGAACTGCCCAAGACTGTCGAAGAACCAATCGCACCACAGGAAGAAAAACCTCCGCAAGTTTGGTTGAATTGTCATTGCTGCGGTAAAGCATCTTTTAATTGCATTCGAAAAGGTAAGTTTCTCGTTTGTGAGAATTGTCTTATATAAGGAAAAAACATGTCGAGAATGGCTGTCGCAGCTTTAATTCCTTCCACAGGTGGAGCAACTAACACACAGAACTATTCGGTGTTAGGATTAGCTACGGGTGGCGCATCTGCGGTTCAGGTGCTAGGTAAGAATCAAATCTTTACTATCGTTATTAGTGGAACTGCTGCTGTCCTTGTGGGCGGTGCCAGTATCGCATTTGGGTTGAGCACGGGAACAACCGCCTCTGCAACTGCCGCTAACTTTCAAATTCCTTTCGGCGTACCTATGACTTTCGATCTAGGACAAGCCGCTGATTGCTTTCAGATCTTTAACAACTCAGGCAATCCTATTAATATTTATATTCTTCGCACGAACGTCGAGTAAGGGATTACATGCCAGCTCAATCTGGACAAATAGGACAGTCGCCTAATAGCTCTGCCCTAACGATGAATCAGAATGACCGCATGGTTTGGGCCAAAGCGTCTCTGGCTCGTATGCGGAACTTCCGTCGTCCGTATGACCAACGTAGAAGTTATTTCTACCGTCAATATATTGGTCAACGTGATCGTCGGATGTATCCAGACAATCTGACTCCGCGTGCGAATACTTTTGTTCCGTATTCTCAATCAAACGTAGATGCTATCGTCTCTCGCACGCGAGATGCTTTCTTTTCTATTGACCCGCCTATTGAAGTTCGAACTAAAGGTGGAACAGATTACAGTGCTATGCAAATGCAGAACGTCATGCTTACATGCATGAAGCGTGCTGCTTGGGTTCAAAAGATTGAAGAATTCTGTCTTAATGAAGCCATCTATGGACATGCCGGAATTAAAATAGACTGGGACTGGGATACGGATACAGTGACAGGCCCAGAGCCCGTTTATCAAATGCAGCCCTTGACTGATAATATGGGCCAGCCGATGATGGACCTTCAGGGCCAACCAATCATGATCCCTGCTGTCGGGCCTGATGGGGGACCCATACAGGTGGGAGTCAACATGGTCACTATGACCGTGCCTCGCAACTGTCCTAAGTTATATCCTATTGATATTTATGATTTGCTAATTGACCCGGACGAGGAAATCGTCGCGCACATGATTGAGAAGTCATGGGGCCAGATGCAGCGTGAAGTTGCTGCGAATCCAAAACTTTATTTCCCAGAAGCAATTGCTGAACTTGCTTCACGTATTTCTCGTTATTCCGCTGAGGATCGTGATGGTATTATTATCCGCATCGCAGAGATGTGGGATAATACAAAGAAGGATGTAACGATCATTACTTCGACTGATGACTGGGACGCTCTTTCCTGGAAAGACCGGAGGTACCAGTATCGCAATGCAAGCTACAGTGCTTACAAAAGACAAGTCTACAATGGCCCTAGTGTTATTCTCTATACCGGGCCGAACCCATTTGCTCACCAGCGTATTCCGATTCTTCACATGCCCTATACTATTGTTCCCGGAGACGTGTATGGGCTTGGCCTTATTGAACGCATATCTGACCTTAATGAAGCAGTAAACGTAATGACCAATATGATTACTGACAATTGGAACATGGGTATCAATCGTCGGTATGCATATGACACACAAGCTGATATCGATCACGAACAGCTTGATCTTGGTAATACTCCCGGTGGTAAAGTGGGGGTCACAGGAGACCCTAACAAAGTACTTGCGCCTTTACCTTTCTTTACTCCTCAGGCAGGGGACTATACCATCCTTGACCTCTACAAGGGGATGATTGAACTATCGTCCGGGATCAGCGACTTCTATGCCAAAGGTATTGGTTCTTCAGGTGGCAACCGTACATCTTCTGGCATCTCGCAGGTTATTAATGAATCTGGTTATGTCTTCAAGCGTTTTATCTCGAATCTCGAACTTCGTATTCTGCAACCGATGATGGAAATGGTTGCATCCATGATTCAACAGTTTGGAACTGATGAAATGGAGTATGACATAACCAATGCTCAACCGGGTATTCCGAAATATGGTCGAGTCAAACTCGGTACTCTTATCGGTAATTATTCGTTTGATTTTGTTGGCGCTAACTATGCTACTGGCAAGGTAGTCAAGCAGCGCAACTTAATGGCATTCTACAATATTGCTTTGCAGAGTCCTTATTGCAACCAAGGCGAGTTCCTTCGTGAAATCGGGCGTTGCATGGAGATTCCGTATGTGAATCGTTTGCTCCGTACTGAGCAGGAAGTTCAACAGTCTCAGCAAGCTGCAAACACCGCTCGTCAGCAAGAAGAACTCATTAAGGAATTGCTGAAGATCGAAGGTAAGGCTCTACCTGCTGCATTGGCTAAAGCTGAACCTAATCAAGTTACAGCAGATGCTCGTAAGACTCAGGTTGTTATTGAAGAGTATCTCGCACAAACAGCAGAACAACTATTAGGCCAAGTCCCCGGAGATGCAGCCATTCTTCCTGAGACTAATAGGCACGAGGGTAATCAAGCTACGTCGCAATTTGAAGGTTCTATTCCGGGCGGGGATATGAGCAATCACATGGGCGGTTTCGCTCAGGCGATGGGTGCAAATTCTCTAGGAACAGCAGGAACTTAATATGCCTAATGACGATCAATTACATTATAGAAAAGATAAATTCGCAAATGACGGGGGTGTTCAAAATAAACTCGTCGATGCAAAAAATGCAATCGTTGATGCCACTAACTTTCAATCTAGTGTGAATCGACAAGCTGGAATTGTACCACAGGTTGCCAATGTGGGTCAAGGTCACGGTGTTGGGCAATCTTTTGCTGGGGTACACGGAAACGATCATCAAGGGGGATTGATGCCGAGTCAACCTGCAATGCATACAGGCCCGAATGAAATTAATGAAGCTTTGAAATGGCGTTCGCAGCAAATTGCTCAGAACCCCGATATTTTGGACTATAACAAGTAAAAGGAAAAATATGCCAAATTCAGCAGATACAGCAGCTATGTTCGAGTCAATGGGACGCGGTAATGCCCATGATAGCGAACTAATGGAAGATATCGATCCTCGCACTGCCGAACATATCAAGAATCTTGGTATGTTTAATGTGGATGGCCATGCGCGAACTTCCGATCCAACGCAGACTAATTACAATGAAGTTCCTCGCCGGAAGAACCCACGTAGTATGTCGGATCAGACGGTTGCTGATGGACTAACTCGGGATTCCCAAGGACGATAAAATGTCAAAAACAAATACATTAGGTCCAGCTACCAATACTGGTTTTGCAGACGGTGCAGTTAGTAATGAATTTGACCATGCAGTCGGTCATTCCCGCGAAGGTGCTAGGGGCTTGGTCTCCAAGTTAACTATGGCACATGGCGGACACTTGGGTGGGAGCGCAGCTCCTGAACAAGTTGCAAATGTAGGTTCAGGCCACAGTGATGGAATGGGTGGGAGTTCCAATTCCGGTCTTTCGAATCCCCCGACAGCAGCGGCAAATCATTGGCCCGGAGCAGCGACTGGCCATTCACCGATGCCTAAGAACGTTAATAAAGGATTTTAATATGTCATTTGAAAAAGGAAAAGCAGACTCAAGAAAAGGTGTTGGCGAGATCACTAAGACCACTCATGCTCCGGCAGGTGGAACTGGTGCTCAGTCCGGTCCTAAGGACATGGATAATGCTGCATCTGGCTCTGAGTTTATGACCGCAGTAAGCCACTCCCGTATGGGTTGTGGTATGATTACCAAGTCAACTGATGCCGCTTCTGGCGGACTCGGTGGCGGACATGGTGCAGGTGTGAATAAGTTCCAAGAAGGTGTCGGTGGGAATACGATGGCCGGTGTTGCAGCCACTCGTTCGACTGCCTCGTCTTGTGCTACGAAGTCTTGGCCTGACGCTAAATCTTAAGGAGATAGTATGGGAGTGTTGAGGGATTTTTTTCGGGGACGTACCATTACAGTTGTAAAGGAAGTCCCTGTTGATGTTATTAAATATAAGATAGTTGAACTCGAAAAGCCTCGACCTGTTGCCCAAGGTTGGGATAAGGAATCTCGTGAGACTGTGATGACGCTAGCCGCGCATCCTGGCTTCCTGATTCTTACCGATAGGCTTAAGATTCAATCTGCTCTCCTCAAACAGAAACTATCGCAAGATCGCCACAACGGTCTTCGAGATGTAGAGTTTCTTCAGAGCGGAATTTTTTGGTGTAATTGGTTGACTCAGCAGTTGGCCGCCGCTACAACGCGTGCAGCCGCAACTGCTAAGGATGCCATGAAGGAAGATGAGGATGCCTTCAAAGAATTGCAGTCTCAGCTCGTAAAGCTAGACTAGTCCCGGCCACAAGCCGAATTTCAATGCGTGACAACACGCGGAGATGATATGCCTGAAGACGTTTCAGCCCAATTAGAAGCAGTAGCTCCCGGTGGTGTAGTTCAATTAGGCAATGCCCCTGCGAGCCTCGATGATGGAATGTTTGACTCGTTATTTCCTGCGGAGCCAACCGTTCAGTCCGCCCCGGCACAACCGGTGCAAACCCAACAGCAGGTAGCAGCCACTCCCGCTCAAACCCCGACCCAAACACCGGTAACACAAACGCCGGTAGCAAGTGATTTCTTCTTGCAAGGTCAGGTTTCAAAGTATAAGACAGCGGATGCGGCTGTGGAAGGTATCAACGCAAAAGATGCCTTAATCGAGCAATTGCGTCAGCGATTTGCTTTGACTACAGGGGTTGATCCAATTACAAATCAACCCGTAGGACAAGTTCAACAACAGCAACAAGCAGTACAGCAGACAGATTATTCCCAAAACGCAGAGTTGTATGTTAAGGACCTAACCGAAGCAGCTAATAAGAATGACCCGAAAGCTTACCGGGATATTCAAGTTAAATTGCTGATGGATACGTTCAAGCCATTGCAACCTGTGATTCAGAATGCCGCTCGTGAGCAAGCCAGCCAGCAATTCTTGGCTCAGGTTCCTGCTGCGAAGGAATTCCTTGGGTCTCCTGCTTACTCTAAGGCTCTTGAAGCTTCTCCTGAACTGGCCGAAGCGATCTCTATCTGCGAGAGGGAACCCTCTCAAGCAGCCCGTCTGCCGGGGCTATACAAGCTAGCCCATCTGACAGCACAGGGGATTGCAGCGCCCGACCTCCTGAGAGCACAGCAAACTGTTCAACAGACTGCGCCTCAGAACACACCAACGACTCAGGTTGTAAGAACAACGATGGCACCAACGACTCAAAGTATTCCTCAGAAGGTTGCCTCTCCTACTCTTCGTACTCTCGAAGGTATTAGGGCAACGATTGCGGAAGCTGAAGCTCGTGGCGTCAGTATGAACTTCTAACCAGTCAATAGGATACAGAATGTTTAAGAATTTTCTCACCTTCATCGGGATTGCCTTTGGGTTCGGCGACGATATCATTTCAGTTGTCACTGGTTCCACCGGCGTTCCGGGTCCTGCGGGTTCTCTCGCATCTGACCAGCAAACCTATTTCTCCGCCAAGCTGCTCGAAGTTGCAGTGCTTATCACTGTGCTCGACCAGTTCGGAGACAAAGACCCGATTCCGTCTAACTCGTCTAAAACCATTCAGTTCAACCGTTTGGAGAAGCTCGCTACCACGACTGCTCCGGTTCAGTTGACTGAAGGTGTGCAGCCGGACGCAGACGGTCTCCAAATGTCTCAGTTCACCGCAGTTGCCGAACAGTACGGGAAGTTGCTCCGTCTGTCGGACCTTGCGGAACTGACCAGCAAGCACGACGTGGTTGGTCGCGCCCTGTACGTTCTCGGCTTGCACGCTGCTGAAACGTATGACATCCTTATTTTCAACGTTCTGGCAGGCGCGTCTAACGTGTACCGTCCGAACGGCAAGACTTCCAATGCAACGACCACGGCGTCCGATAAAGTCGGCTACGTGGATTTGACTGCAATCCATGCGTCCTTGATGGATGCTGGCGCACGTCCCTTCGACGATGGCGATTATGTTTTCGTCATTCCGCCCCAGGTTCATGCTTCTTTGCAGCAAGACCCTGACTTCAAAGCTTCCAACCAGTTCGGCAAGCCCGAGCGCATTTGGAAGGGCGAAGTTCAGGAACTAGCCGGATGGAGAATTGTCAAGAGCAACGCTCCTGGCTTTGCTCCGTTCACTCAGGCTACCTCCGGTGCAGCGAACAAGGTTTATACCTCGTTTGCAATCGCTCGCAATGCGTATCAGGTTTCGGAACTTCAGAACCTGCGCGTGTATGCGGCTGCTCCTGGTGGACAGACTGACACCTTGCAGCAATCGCGTAAGATTGGTTATAAGTTCGCTTTCAAGGCGATCATCACTAACCAAGCGTGGTTGTATCAGGTTGCGTCTGCTGGACAGGCATCGGTCAACAACTAATAGTTGTTGATTTAACCTCTGGATGGGGGAGACCACAAAAGTCTCCCCTTATCCATACAAACTTTCCCACAAGGATAAGGATAAAGAAATGGCTGACAACAGCACACAGACTATCATTAGGCATAATCTCTCTGCTACCGCGCAGGAGAAACTTAACAAGAAAAAGGCTGGCGAACAGTATCAGAAAGAACATGCAGAGTTCGTCGCCAATGAAGAAAACTGGGAATACGTTGATATCCCGGACACAGACCTGTTTGACCAGCCGTTCGGTTACATCTCAATTAATCTTGAGCAGTATGGACCGGGACGGCATTTCGTAGACCCTGATGTTGCAGGGGAACTACGTCGGATTCTTAAAGTACGAACTCAGTCGGACCTTCGAATCTATCGCCCAACGGCAGATAAGAAGATGCTAGAAATCATGGCCCGACAAGGCAAGCCTCTTACCTCAGCTTCTTCTGGAACTCAAATGGATGTACCCTTTGAACCCTTTACGCAGAAGGAATTGGAAACAGGCCACCGGTAATGAACTTAGCCCTTCAGCGCATTAACCTGACAGCGAACTCCACTTGCGGGAATTTGTTTATCGATAATGCGCTGGAATGCTGGACTCTGGAAGAACCTCACGCAAGCGGCTTATCCGGGTCCTGCATACAGGCTGGCACCTACAATATTACCTTAGGACCTTCACCGAAGTTTGAAGGCTCATCTGACCCCTGGGAAAGACAGATGGGAGCAAATGTACCACACCTTATGAACGTACCTAATCGTCAATTCATCCTGATGCATTGGGGCAATACAGCGAAGGACACAGAAGGTTGTATCCTCGTGGGTCTCGGCCATTCAGTCGATTTCATATCACAATCCCGAGCAGCCTTTACCGACCTAATCGGTAAGATGACCATAGCAGCAAACAGTGGAGAGAGTCTAACTTTGGAGGTATTGGACCCACCCAATCTTGGGTCCTAGCACCATGAGTATAACAACTGATATATCGTGGGTACAAGCCCACTTACTGTCTTTGGCTTTGGTAGTCTTGCTATCGTTCGGTGGCGTTTATGGGGTGGAAAGTATAGTCGCCAAACATGACGATGCAACAGCTAAGAAATTTCAGATTATCGCTTCAGATCAGGCAGCACAGAATAAAGCTTTTCAAACGCAGATATCCCAACAGATATCCTATCTCCAAGAGCAGAATGTTGAACAGAATAAAGAGATTGCTGTTCTCACTTCAGCTCTCTCAGCTAGAGCTATCGTAGAGAAGAAAGTTCCAGTTACAACTCATTCGTTAGATGCTGAACAAGTCGCCGAAGGATTAGGTGGGACTGCGGTAGGAGATGTTGTTAGCCTACCACTTCCTAAAGCCCAAGATGCTCTTACAGCAGAACTTCTTGTACCTTTGCTTCAGGCGGATAAGAACAATCTAACTGACACAGTTGCAGCCGAACGTAAAATTTCAGATAACAATTTAGCCGAGTATACTTCGGAAAAGGCTGCACACGACTCGGATAATAAGACCAATGCAACTATCATTTTAGCAGACAAAAAAGAACTTGTTGCTGCTAAAGCTGATGCTCGTAAAGCAAAAATCAAGTGGTTCGTAATCGGATATGTTTCAGGATTCATTAGTGGGATAGCGGCACACGCGGCGGGTATCTAATGTTTCAAACAATTGCTAATTTCTTCGGTGGACGACATACTTTCTTTGTCACAGCGTGCTTCCTTTCGGGTGGAGTAATGGGTTGGTTCCATAGACTAGATGCAAACTTTGTTACGCTTTTATTGGGATTGCAAACTCTAGTCTTGGCGCATAGCACCAAAGAAGATTACTTTGCTCAAAAGGTATAGTCTTAATGGCCTATAATATTACCCTTACAGTTCAAAACGTCATTGACGGTGTTAGCCAAGACGTACGTCAACAATTGAGTAGTAAGTTGTCAGGTGCTCAACAGACTGCTCTGATTGACTGGACTAACCGCGTCACTAATGAAATGATGCGCTGGTCGAACTGGTCTTTCATGGAGAGCATCCCTTATTACTTTATGACTCTGAAGGGTCAGACAGATTATTGGATCGGCGCAAAAGGAACAGGGCCAGTAGATACAGTTGACACCGGATTGAACCTCCCCAACGTAGATAAAGTGGAACGTGATTCGGTTCGAGATATGTCTAACATGCGTGCCTTGAAGTGGCTGAAAGAACAACCGATTGGACCTACTCTTAATTACACTTCAGGTTTGGCACGTAATGGCCAACCTGCTACATTCCGTCAAGACCCAGATACGCCGTTCACTCTACAGATTTATCCAGCACCAGACAATCAGAACACCACTCAACCCGTTCCTCAAGCACCCTTTCTAACCTATGCTCCTGGTGGTACACTTCCCGCTAGGATGTACTTCATTAAAGTTACCCTGGTGGATTCCCTTGCGAATGAGAGTGCTGCATCTTCTTCTAATCAAGCTTTCTTTGTTCCTGCGAATAATTTAGCGACTATCAAGTCCCCTGTGTTACCTTTTCCGGGCACGTCCACAGGTGTGCTATATTCAAACTGGAACGTCTACGCGGTGTCTGAAACTCCCGCGCAGTTCAACACCAATCAATCAGACCCGAATACGGAAACGTTGCAGAACGTTTCCCCTATTGCTATTGGTACCGACTGGACTGAACCAGGAACTCCCTTAACTACGAATGGACAAGGCTGGCCGTCGAATAATAATTTGACCCAATTGGGTGGGTACATTATCCAGTTCCGTTACTTCCAGCAACGCAATACCTTGGCTAATGTTACGGACACCATTCAAATTCCTTCCAAATACTTTGACATTATTGTGCATGGCGTAACCGCTTATGCATGGAGATTCTTAGGCCGTGAAGATAAAGGCGAGTTTGAACAGCGCCTGTTTCTTGATGGATATCGTCAGATGGTCGTTGACAAGAACCTGTTCCCCGAAGGTGTGGAGTTTATTCGCCCGGATGCTGGGACGTATGTCAATCAACAAATACTTGGCTACTTGCCACCGTTCTTCTAAACTTAAATGCCTGAAACAAATATCACAGCAGTACGCGTTCAAGATAACGAATTGTTTCGTAATACACGCATCAGTTGGGGTATGGCTGGAGTGGATAACTTCACGCAGCCTCCCGCACAAGATGCAGATGCGTTCACCGTATTCTTGAATCTCTTACCTTCCGCTACGGGCGTCTTGCTCCGTCGGTATGGGTATCGCGTGTTTCTTCCTATCCTCGATTCCGGTTCAGGAGATGGTACCTAATGCCAGTTCCGGTCCCACAAATCAAAGCTGGTCGTCTGGGATACTACCAGAACATTACCAATAATAGCCGTACCATGATTGGTATGGCTGCCGATGGAACTGGTGTAAACTCTCTTACAAACAACGTGGGGTATTGGAATGCGGGTGGCACTTTTACTAACATCTTTACTCCTAGCGCCGGAGCTACTACTCCTTATATGTGTACTTCCCGTGATTATGCGTTCTTCACGGACGGGGAGCAAAGCGATCTCTACAAGTGGGACTTAAACACTCAGCTTTGGAACTGGGGCATTGCCGCACCAACTTCTGCACCGAGTATAGCCGTTTCATCTACCGGAGGAAGTAATCAAGGGGCCTGGTCTGCTAATACTGTTATGTCTACGATGGGTCTTCTCGTAGATACAAATAACAACGTTCAGTCGTTGGTCAGTGTCAATGTCAGTGGGACAAATACGAATCTGACCGTTGGTTCAAGTGGTCCCGGTACACCGAACTGGAATCAAACAGGTGGCGGTACAACTTCTGATACAGGTATAACTTGGACTAATCGTGGGCCTATTGGTGTGTGGCAAGAAAATCACTTTTATAACCAAGGCACTCTAAGTTTCGGTACCGTAACTAATCCTTCCTTCGTTTACGATACAGGTACTAATTCTATTTATATGAATGACCAAGGTGGCGGTGGTATTTCCGGTACCATCCCTCCTGGCTTTAAACCCGTAGTCGGTGGAGACGTACAAGATGGAAATTGTAAATGGCAGTGGGTTGCTTTCGTTAATCCTGCTCAAGCAACACCCTCTCAAGCGGCTATTACGGGATGGCAACCGAGTACATACTACACCCAATGGTTTGCGTCTTCAAACTTTTCCAAGGCCGCAGTTGTCGAACCTTGTGGTGTTCTCACAGCCTACAATGGCGTAACGAATACCTTTAATCAACCCGTCTACATGCAGACTTGTTCTGGCGGTACCACTCCAGCTACCGAGTCACAATTGTATTGGGCACCTCTCGCGGGACAATATACCGACGATGGCAACCTACGTTGGTTGAATCTCGGCTCTAAAACTTGGGCAGCAAATACTGCTTATACCGCTTGGGCTACCGGCGTTCAGAATTTCTCAGCCGTTGAAGATAGCCACGGTAATATGCAAATATGTATTATCAGTGCTCCTTTTTCCGGCGCATCTATTACGTTTCCAACTTCATATGTAGACACCAATTATGGAAACGAAACAGTAGACTCAGGAGCGGTTGAAACCTGGGCCGCAGTAGGTCCCCCAGTTGCATGGTCTGCGTCTACAAAATGGTTTCTTCCAACCGGTGGTTTCGTCGCCCCTGCTTCCACATCTGCATTTGGCGGCGTGACAATTATTGATTCCACAGATACCTATATTTTATCCGTAGTCATATCGGGTAAATCCGCCTCTTCTGGGACCGGTCCAACAGGCGCAGTTGGAACATATCCCACAGACAATACTGTCACATGGTATTCTGTTACGACCTTAGGCACAGGAGGAACAACGAATGTCGGTGCAGTTACCCTCGCCAGTGGTCGTTATTATTACGTCGTCTATCAAAATAGTATCTCAGGTGGTATGTCCGCTCCGTCACCCGTATCCCCGTTTACTGGGGTGATGAATAGTGGTGGGGTATACATCTATAACATACCCGTATCCCCTGATCCACAAGTCAATACGAAGATTATTCTAACTACCGCAGATGGTGGTAATCCGAACACGCTCTATTACCTTGCCACGATTGCCAATAGCGTCACTTCCTACCCGGACAACACTCCCGAAACTACCGTCCTGCTAGCAAACGTTTATCAGGAAACGGATGCATATGGGAACGTAATCGGCGTTTACAATAATAACCCACCCCCTCTTGGGTCCTTCCCAACATCCCACAAAGGCCGTATTTGGCTTGCTTCTGGATCAACAGTCTATTTTTCTAAATCACTGGCAGATGTTGTGACTGTTAGTGGTATTGTTGCAGGTCGTTATGAAGAAGCCTTTAATCCTGCCAATGCACTTGACATTAGTCCCGGAGCCGAACGCATCACTGGTCTCTTATCTGATGGCTTTGCCCTTTACATCGGAACAGAACGCCATGTCCGTCGTATCTTTGGCGATAGCCCGACTAACTTCCAATTGCCGAACGTCATCTTCTCTGAAGCGGGAGTAATGAATCAAAACGTTTGGCAGATCGTCTTCATGCGCGAACAACCAGTTGGCTGCATGTGGTTGACTCCCGATTTTCGTTGTATCCGTAGTGACTTCAATATCTATTTAAATGTCGGTGAACCTATTCAGAACACATTGAATAGCATTAACCCTGCTGCCACAGCCGCTTGCTGGGCAACCTATGTCGGATACAACACGTACAACTTCTATTGCTTAGCAATATGCACAGGTTCCAACACCACGCCGGATACGATGTGCGTGTATGACCTACAGCGCCAGAAGTGGTACATATGGCAATTCGCGGATCACTTCTTGAGCGGTTTGTTTTATTGCTCTCTATCCGGCGTGCTCCGTTGGATTATGATTGATTCCAATGGAGATGTTCGTTATGTAGACCCTACGGTGGTGGAAGATCGGTCAACCGATCCCGCTCCTGTAGGTATTACCTCTACCTGGACTACCAGTTGGTTGTCCTTAGGGGACCCGACTATTAAGAAGGTAGTGAACGAGGTTGAGGTTGGGACCACATTACCATCTACCCTTGTCTCGGTTTCTGGTGCTACCACTGCCGCAGACTTCGCAAATCCCAATCTTATTATCTCAAATGCACCTTTAACACAGAACTTTTTGAATGAATATAAGGTATTCTTAGCGGGATTGAAGACCACTTATAGGTTTTATCAATTCACATTCACGAGTTCTTCGGTTCCGTCTTCTACCTTACAAGATGTCTTGATGGATTACTTTGGCGTTGAAGTGATGCCGATTTCTAGAATCTAATGCCACCAACAGTCTCATCTCTTGACTCACTTAAGCTTCGGGCTACTGAAGTGCAATCCCCTGGAGGAATGAAAGTTCTCAACCAGTGGGCGGATAGTATTGCCCAAACACTGGTCAATCAGCAAACGGTTCAGAAGCAAACGAATCAAACTGTCGCGGTTAGTAAAGCTAGCAGTGGCGGCCTTTCGAGTGTTGGCTTGTCAATGCCAAGTACCGTCTTCTTGGTTACAAATTCGCCATTGACCAGTAATGGTATAATTACTGTTGGTTTAATTAATCAACCACCAGGTCAAGTTTTTGCAGCAGGTATTCCGGGACTGACTGGTTTGCAAACGGTTACAACGTTAGGTATGCGTGCACCCGCTACTGTAACCTTAACGAACAGTCCAACAAGTCCAACGTCTTATGGAATGTTCTCTTACATCAGTTCTGCTGGTACCTATCCTCCACCGGGATGGACAGATCAAGGTTCACTGGGAGCCTTGTATACAAACTCTTTTACTGGAACAAATCCAGTATCTGTGACATGGGGACCTTCACCAGGACCCGCACAAGAAGTTGGTGCCTTACTTTTATTCACAGGAACCATACCAAACTTGGTGCAAAGTAAAGGTGGAAACCTTTCTCTGTCTCCACCCTTTCAGCAAGTTTTTACCAGTAACAATGTGGCTGGTAACACGTTAATCGCTGTTGCTCAATTAGCGACAAGCGGTGGTAATACCTTTACAACTACAGTTACTGATTCCAACAGTAACGTGTATAACGCAGTAGCTATTGCTCAGTGTCCTTATGATTCAGGTTCCGGTGATCCTTATATTGCAACTTACGTTTTTATTTGCACCAATTGCAAGGGCGGAGCTAATACAGTTCAATTTAACGTATCTGGTACTTACTCGCCATTTGCTTATCGGCATGGATTTATATTCGAGTTTGGTGCATTACCTGCGGGTTCCAGTCCCCCTTATTTCCGCAATTTAGTATCGGCTGATATTCCTACAATTAATCTTGGGGATAGTGCCAATGGTGGTGTAACGGGAAACTTGCCGGTTACAAATCTTAACTTCGGCTTCGGGGCTAATAGTTCAACTTATTGGCGTGGAGATGCTACTTGGCACGCTCCATTTGTTACGGATACTACGACACTTACCGTCAATGGCAATGCATATACTACTGTAGCAGCCGATGCCGGACACAATCTGGTTTGGACAGGTAGTGGCGCAACACAGCCTTTAAATCTTACACTAGCTAATGGCTTTTATGGATGGGTAGTGAATAGTTATTCGGATGCCGGTGCTGTCGTAATAGTACAGACTTTAAACAATAGCGGCGCAGGTGGTGCTACTATAACATCTATCACTCTAGCGCAGGGTCAAGGTGTTTATGTAGGATATGACGGGTTTAATTATTATGCGATGGATGGGGCTTCATTTTCTACTCCCCAAACCCCTTACGTTGTTGGGTTCGTTGGAACTACAGCGATGGCAAATAGCAGTGGTACTTTGTTTACTCCCACTGCTAACGGTTGGTTTAGAATTAGTGCAATGGAAACGATAAACGTAGCCGCTACTACGTCTTCCACTATGCCCTCTTATTCTATTACTTGGACCGATCCCAATAACAATACGTCGCAGACACAGCAATTAATTGCAACCAATTCAAGTAATACACTAACGACTTACGGTAGTGGTACATTTTATTTTTATGCGAAAAAGAATGTTGCTATTACTTATGCCACTTCGGGTTATGCAAGTAGTGGTGCTACACAAATGCTTTACAGCTATGCCGGAAGTTTAGAATTAATGAGATAAGGAAAAGAAAATGGATCAGTCGTTTCAAGACCTGTTATTGCAAAACTTGACTGAATTGAAAGCCGGTCAAGATAAAATCAATGACAATATTACAGAACTTAAAGTAGATCAAGCTACAATGAAGACTGAATACAAACGAGATGGTCGTTGGATATCTGGCATCGGTGCAGCAATTGGTGTTGGACTAAGTTCGGGCATCCATTTCATATTTAAGAAATAACCGGAGGGGTTATGAAACGCATTAGACTGGCAAACGAAACTGAGATAGATAGTATCAAGGATCGAAGCGATCTTGATGTTGGATGCAATGTCATCGCTCTTGATACGGTTCTAGGGACTGGGTTTGCTGTCCGTCGAGTTTGTAATGAGATTGATCCAGTGATCTCACCTGATGGTTGGAATCTTCGGCAACGAGTTTTCTTCATGCGCGATCTCGAAACTATGATGGCCGCGCAAGGGGTCACACATTATTATTTTAATGTTGGTGCGGACGAACAACTTTGGATAAATACTGTTACGGAGTGGGGGGCAGAACAAGTAAGTACGAAGCCGGAGTATCGTTTTAAGAAACTTCTCTAATGTCAACGTCAACTACTACAACTGCTTCCAACGTTTTCAACCCATTAGCAATGGCGCAATACAACTCGTTTCAGCCGCAGATTCAAACACAGCTTCAAAACAATATTAATAATCCGTGGTCTGCAATGGGTGGTAATCAACAGTTTGCCAATATGAATGAAGCTAACCAAGCACAGTATGGCGCAAATATGGGTAACTCCATTAGCTCTGCTTTGGCTCGTGGTATTCAGCCAAATTCACCACTATTGGCTAGCATGATTAATAAGAATGCCTCTCAGTATTCTGGTGCCACATCAAGTGGCTATAGTAATCTCTGGCAGCAAGCAGCTAACTTCCGTCAAGGTTCGGCTAATGCAGCAGCCGGTTATTCGCCATTGGCTACTGGTGGAGTTCAGAAACAATCTGCTGGTGGGCTAGGACAGTGGATCGGTGTCGCAACCGCAGCTATTCAAGGTGCTGGTCAAATTGGAGCAGCGGCTGTCGCTTAATACTATGTCAACGACTAAAACAACTTCCCAATCTAATACCTATGCTCCCGGCTCGATGGCAACCTACCAGAACTTAACCGGTTCTGGTGGACAGGTTTTGAGTCAAAATGCCTCGCAACCTTTTTCTAATCCTTTCTTTCAATCTTCTTTAAATGCAACAGGACAAGCCAATACTAATTTATTCAATAACTCTAATACTGCTTTAGCACAACGCTCAAATGCTTTGGGTATTCCTTCGAATAGTCCATTCATGGCTTCTCAATTGGGAGCCAATCAACGTCAATTGATGACCAATCAAAGCAACAGTTTTAATAACTTGTATGCTGGTGCAATAGCTAATAGAAACAATTCTGTTGGTTCTATGATGCAATACCGTCCACTTCAAACAGGCGGAAGTCAGGTTCAAGCTACAGGTGGACCGGGTACTATGCTTCCTCTAGTGGATGCTAGTATTGCTGCCGGTAGTCAAGTTGCTGCATCTGCTTTAGCTGGTGGGAATCAAGTCCCCCCGCAAAATCCAACAGGCGATCAACAGATTCAACAAGATTTGGGTCAATCTGTTGGTGCACAATATCAAATGCAAAATCCTCAACAGCAACTACCAAATGGTCAATACCCCGCATACCCCGGTAATCAGCAACTAAGTTATACAATGGGTAGTCAAGTAAGCAATCCCTTTATGCCGCAAGGGAGTGGATACTAATGGCTTATCAAAATCAAGGTCCCTATCAGAATTACGGTCCAATGCCTCCGTCCGAAATGCAGAACGCGCAAGATGCTGCGGATCAGGCTGTTCCACGGGTTGCCCCGCAACGTTCTCAAGGTATGATGGATTTATTGAATTCACTACCTCATCCTAATCCGGCTGCTCCTCATTCGCAAGGAGATAACCGTCAGCAAGATATTAGCCCTATGGCTACCTATCAGGCAATGGCTGATAAATTGAGTAGCCCTTACTTGATGTTTCCAAAACCTCAAGAAGGAAGTTTTTTCTCTAACCATCCGCTATTGACTGGTGCTTTGGATCAAGGACTAGCCGCAGCCGCATTGACACATATTGCACCTGTTGCCAGTGCGGGGGAAAATATTGCCGCAGGGTTACGTGGCATTCTTGAAGCCCGTCAGATGGCTCGTCAGAATCAAGTGCAGCAAGCAATGTTGCCATATCAATTGATGAGGCCTCAACTTGAGGCTCAGCATCTTGGTGCACAAATCAGTCAAGAAACCGCTTCAGCTAATTTAGCTAATACTCGTGCAGAGTATGAACCAGCCCTAATGACTGGAAGAGCTAATCTAGCTAATGCAGGTGCAGAGCGACAACTTGGCTGGCATACTGGTTCAGGTTCTTATCAAGACCCTGAAACGCAACAGACTTATGTTATTCAGTCAAATGCTGCTGGAAAGGTTCGCACGGTAGATAATCAAGGCAATGAAGCCCCCGCAGATGTTCATCTTCGTGCAATATCACGTACTGGCGGAAATCCGAACGTAGATTTTTCAGAATCTGGTATTCTCCGTCGTATACATGACGGTGATCCGTCAGCTCCTGCTGATCTCGCACGTTATAACCAAGCACAAGCTTCTGCTGCTGCCGCACATGCCCAAGGTGCACAAAATGTTAATCAGCCTATAAATAACGCTGACAAGTATCATAACAATGAAGTAAAACGTGCCAGCGAAGCTATTCCTAAGTTGCAAACTCCTGGACAGTACTATGAAGCAAATTCGCAACAGCACATTGATGATTTGACCCATGGGAACGAACCTGGGTATGTTTCTAACTATGACAAGTATTTAACAGAGAGACAGCAATCAATCAATGACAATAACGATATGATTTCTCGTTATGATGCCTCAGGTGCTGGCCGTGTAGGTATTTCATTCAATCAGTTTAAGGCCGATCCTGATGCGTACACTGGGAAAGCTGCCAAACAACCCGCTCCTGCATCTTCTGCTCCTGCGTCCGATAAAGTTCCATTTTGGAATGCAAAGACTCAGCGTTACGAAACTCCTAAATAACTCATGCCTCCTCAACAGTATGATACAACGCAACTGGATCATTTAGATCATCCAGTTTTAGGACCCCTCGCGTTCCCTTCGGCGATGCCTGCTGAAGAACGGAATGGCATCATAGATAATATGATGGCTACGAGGTCTAAAGCATCTGGTGTTTCTACTGTCGGTGGTTTCGCTATGCCGACAGAGTATGCCAATGCCATTGCTCCTGCTATAGGAGTAATGAAGAATATTCAACAGGTATCTCAAGTAGCTTCTCAACCTAAAGAAGCCCCGCCTTTAATTCCATCTAACGCCAGCATTCAAGCCCGGACTCCAACTATTGGGGAACGCCTTGGTAGTGCAATTGATCCTCTCATTCAGCACTTTAAAATGGGTGGTGCGGCTCAGGACCCACGTTTACTTGCTCCAGAAGATGTAATGACTCCTCTGGAGAAAAAGAATCAACCCTTAGCCACAACTATTGGAGAAACCGTAGGTTCTCTTACCACTGCCCCTGGCATACTTACCATGGCCGCAACTTCCGGTATGGGTTCGCTAGCTCGTGTAATAGGGGTAGGTCCGGCGACAATGCTTAACCGTTTCGTAAGTGGAGCATTCTCCCTTTCGATGGTTAAGAATGCTTATGATAAATATCCCGCCTTCAAAGCAGCAGTTGACAATGGCGATATTAATGAAGCCAAGCATCAATTTTACGGTGGTGTTGTAGACCTTGGACTTGCTGCTTGGACCGGTCAACATTCTCTAATTGGCGATCCGGTTCCCGCTCAACCTTCTCCTAATCGTTCCCCTGTAGACATGGGCAGAGTAACAGTGCTGCCTCCCGATCCCGCAGGTCCGGGTATGGAAGCTGCTCGCGTAGGTGCGAACACTCCCAAACTCCCACCCTCTGTGGGTCCCCAAGAACTTCCTACTCCTAACTCATCGACACTGATGACTGGGAGTACTTCTGGTTTAAGGAAGCTTGAACCGCGTCAATATGATATAGCGGAAAAGTTTGGCTTAATCCCTCGTGCAGCATCTGCTGGTATGTCTGCGTATCATGAATTCCAAGACCCAAATACGGGTGGAAGTTTCTATGTAGAGAAGACAGCCACCGATGAAGCTATCTCTCGGAAACTAGCCGATTACCGTGCTTCAATCAATCCTGCGGACCGCTCTCCTGAGTTATTGAAGAAGGGTGAGGATGCTCGTAAGTCGATGGATGCGGCTAGGGTTATCGTTGACAATACTAAAGAACCCGATATGGCTGGGACTCCGAAACCCAGCGATGCCGAACCAGTTCCTGAACCTATTCAGAAGTTCGTAGAGAAAGCACCTACGATGGTGCAGTCTATGGTTTCCGGTCAGATGGAACCCATAATGACGGAGATTCGTCTCCTTGAGCAGAGGCTTGCTCAAATGGATAGGGCGAGTGCAGCCAAGCCTGTTGCCCTTGGGCTGAGTGCTGCCGCCCCTCAAACTGTTGCTCCACCTGTTCGTGGGTCCCTTACTGATTGGGCATTGCCACAGCATTTGGAAACCAATATCAATTTGTTAGTTGGTATGCGTACGAGCCTTGACTCAACCATCTCTGAGGCACAGAATACTGCTATCTCAAATCGTATTGAAGCGGTCAAGGCCGATGCTCGTAACCAATTGCGCCAACATTTAATGGCTGCCAGTGATCGTCAATTGGAAATGCTTCAAGCCGATCAGAAGGCTAAGGGCGCAGATTTAGACGAGCGTGCAGGGGCTGCGGCTTCGGCGATTGAAAATAATCGTAAGGTTGAAGTTGCTAATGCTGAACTGAAAGCTGCTCAAGCTACCGGTGGGCCGAATACAGGTGGTATTGATCCTGATACCGGCCAACCGATCAGTGAACGACCTGAATCAGTTATCAATACAGAATCACGTTCCCTTATCAATGATATTCGGGGACGGGAAGTCATTGCTAAACCTGATATGCTTATTCCTCATCCCAAACCAAAGGGTATGACGGATGAAGCCTATGCTGAACATATTGCTAACCTTAATGAAAAGCGTATGGCATTGCGTAAGCATATTAAAGATCAATATGAAATCGTCAAGGACACAGGTGAAGGCTCTGAAGAACTCATGGAGAAAATGCATGAGTTAGATCAGCTTTCTGGTCTGATTGGTAAGTATCCGTCAGGTCTAAAACGTCCAGGTCAGCTAACAACTCATCTTGGTGGACGGGCAAGGATTGTTGATCCTTCTGCTTCTGGTGCTGGACTTACGCTTATTGAAGCCCGTCGTATTATGGGTAAGCAGGTCAACAAGATTCCCGGTGCAACTGAGTTCGCTATTCAAGCTAAGAAACTAAAAGAAGAAGCACGTATCCGTAAGATGATTGCGGATGTTATTGACAAAGAAAAGGTTCGTCGTGCAGATCAAAAGAAAGGTATCGATCCGGCGGAACAAGTTGCTGTAGCTGCTGAAACTGGAGTTAAGCCAAAGAACGATCCCAATCAACGCGGGGCACTTGGTGAAGTTGCTATAAAACAAAGTCCACGGCCTACCCTTTCTATCCCTAGTGATGCTGGAATGTTAGACCGAGCGAAGCAACTAGGATTAGATTCTTACTCAATAGACGAAGATAACCCTCGTTCAGGCGGGCGTGGTTGGCTCTCCTCCGATGGTAAAACATGGATAACCGCTGGCGCTGATACCCACGATACCGTGGCATGGAAATTACTGCGTCAGGATATGCCTGAAGGATTTAAGCACAGTCAGAATTACTTAGAGGATTCATTAGGTAATTCAGTACATGGCGCAGAAGCCATGAAAGATGGCGGTTGGATTCGTAAAACAAACGATCACGACTACGAAATCTCTCGCTTTACTCCCGACCTTATTCATACCCTAGCCAATGATGGTAGATATGGTCGGTCTATGACTATTGACTATCGAGATGCCCAAGGCCAAATGAAGTATATTGACATTGGCAAATGGGAAGACGTAGATGATTTTGCTAAACAAGTTCGCGCAGGTATACGAGATAATCGTGGTTACAATCTCCAATCAGGAAAGATTCCTGGAGGCGTTACTGGACTAGCTGCTGGTCTTGGTATGGCTGCTGGTGCCGTCAAAGGCTTTGCTGTCGGTGGCCCTATTGGTGGAATCATTGGTGGAAGCGTTGGTTTTGTTTCGGGTTTCCTTACACCTGCACTAATGGCTCGGATGCGGCCAACACTTGTAAAGATTGCTCCGCTAATTCGCAATATCTCTCCGCGCTCCTGGCTCTTTGGACAACAACAAGAAGCCCCTGCTACACCTGCGGCAGAAGCTCTATTGAATGCTCAACGTAAAGGACCATTAGGTGCTCAACAGGATTTAGTTGCTCGTATCTCTTTGTTTACAACAGAGATGATGCAACATTTTATTGATCCCTATACTCGTATTAACGACCAATCAAGTGTATTAGGTAAGTTCGTTCGTCAAGCCGATCCAGTTGGTAAAGTATTCAATGCACAAAAAGTAGCTGTGGATGATAGCCTGTATGTCATGGCTCGTATGACTGCTGGTGGTCCAGGTGGTGCTTTAGAAGTTCGAATGATGGCTTTGCGAAAAGCCTTTGCGGAAGCGGTGAAAAATGGCTTACTCAATCACGTAGATAATTATCTTAATTTGACAAACTATCGTCGCGTCTATTCCGTTCTTCGAGAACACGCAAACGATTTGCAGATGGCTATTCAGAATTATCAAACTAAGTTGCAAAGTCCTAGTATCACAACCAAACAAACTGTAGCTCTCCAAGATGATATCAAAGAAGCCCAAGCTACATTGACGGACCTTCAAGCTAAGATTAAAAATGGCAAAGTTACTCCAATGGGTTATACGGAAGGAAAAATTGCCATTGAACTTGCTAAATTGCGTCAGGCTTTAAGTCCTGACAAGATGCAGCACGTTCAAGCTATTGCCATGCAGATTTGGAAGTTCAATCGTGATCTTCTTGATCTTGCAAATCAAGGTCCACATCGCATTGTCAGTGATGCTGATTATAAGACGTATGTAGATCGCGGAATTGAATATACTCCTATGCAGCGTATCATGCAAGATATGGCTGGTAGTGATGCGGCTAAGAATAGTTGGAATGCTAAGAACAATCCCCTCTATCTTCGGCAGCAAACCATTATCCGTATGTTAGAGGGTAGTGAACGAATGAACGTTTCTCCAATCACTGCCTCTGCAACT
>Ga0074046_10001402_pt1 | contig 21793 bp, 18 predicted proteins | sample BogForMeECP23OM3_FD_94441 | JGI IMG/M metagenome (GOLD analysis project Ga0074046, IMG submission 94441) | Bog forest soil microbial communities from Calvert Island, British Columbia, Canada - Bog Forest MetaG ECP23OM3 | ecosystem: Environmental > Terrestrial > Soil > Wetlands ...
TCGGGCTGGTGTGCCAGTAGTCGTAGACCGCGTAGAACTGATGCGGCCGGGCATCGAGCCAGCGCGAGGCTTCCACTAACAGCAATCCCGCCGCTCCGGCTGACAAGAAGATCATCGACTCCCGTTTACGCGCCCATTCACTTTGCAGGATGAATCCGGCGGCGAGCCCGGCGAAGGCGAAGGCCGTCCAGGGAAAGATGGGAAACAGCCAGGCTTGCGGTGTACCCAGGTTGTGAACCCCGTTGACATACGATTCCAGCGGCCAGGGAAGCCAGTCGGGACGCCACGTGGTCCATAGCGGCGGAGTGAGCAAAGAAATCAGTGTTGCTGCGCCAGCGGCGGAGAGGATCAGGGCGAGCGAGCTTCGGGTTTCGGGTTGAGCGGCCAGCACCAGCCAGCAAAGCAGGCCCATCAGCATCATGGAGAGGCCGATGGTATTGAGGATATCCACGCGCAACAGGTCGCTGAGCGGGGCCCAGCCCCAAGCGATGAGATATTCCTGAAGCCGGAAGAGCAGGCCGAAGGCGAAGATCTCGGCGCCGCGGCGGAGAGTGGTCCGGGCGATCTGCGCGGGCGTCAGATTCTTTCGGCGAAGTTTGTCAAGCACCAGCGCAAATGAAATACCCGCGAGAAATAAAAACAGCGGAGCCGGGAAGGTTCCTCCCAGCTGCGAGATCATGAAGAATTTGCTCTGCCGCGCTTCGGGACTGAGCCACGCGTCGTAACAGTGGGTCTGAAACATGAGAACGCAGGCGAGGCCGCGCATCCAGTCAATGTAAGAAAGCCGCGATGAATTCAATGCAGGCATTTATGAGGCTCGCGAGCAACGTGGAAGTATAAGCCCGAGGCCCGGGTGGCGGAGAATCGGCCCGCTGAGAAAAAAGTTAGACTCGGGTCCATTTAGGGGATCGATTCAATTATCATAGGGTCCCTGCACGAGCGCGTTCGTTTCGATCGAATCAGCAATTGGGAATCAGCAGTTGGGGAGGGGGAACCGGGATTCTGAGCCTGGGGCGGGAGTCCTGTGCATTCTGGCAACGGGCTCGCGCGGCTGGCTGGCAATGCCCACGAACATCGCGTTCAAGCGGAGCGGGCCGCGGAAAGCACTGTTTCCGAAGCAGTTACGAATCTGGAAGGAAAAAGAGTAGGCCCTGGGCAATCGCATGGCATGTCCTTCTGGGACCTACCATAGACTCCAGACTAAGGGCACACTCATCACATTCATCCGCTCATGGAAGCGAAAAAGAAAGAAAACATCTTTCGGCGCTTAAGGCCTGTCCGCACCTTTTGGAGCGCGGCGGCGATAGTGCTTACCTTGGCGGCACTGACGGGTTGCCAGGGAATCAGCACGGGCAAGCCTGCCGCGCAAGGATCGCAAGACCAGTTGACAGGCGGGCTTACGGCGACCCCGACCACTGTGAGCTTTGGCAATGTGCAGGTCGGCACCAGCCAAAGTCAAAGCGCCACGGTGAGCAATACGGGAAGCGCAACGGTCAATGTTACCGATGCCACGATCACAGGAACGGGTTTCAGCACAACGGGACTGACGACACCTTTGGCTCTATCACCCGGGCAAAGCGCCACGTTCAACGTGGTCTTTAGTCCGCAAGCTGCGGGCAGCGTTAGCGGGAATCTGGCGCTTACTAACGACAGTTCGACGAGTCCAGTGAATATCGCGCTTTCGGCAACGGCGGTCACGCCGGGGAGTCCCGCGCAACTGCAAGTTAGCCCGACCACGATCAATGTGGGAAGTGTGACGGTTGGAACCAGCGGCACTCAGACGGGGACGCTTACTGCAACCGGAGGGAGCATTACGGTCTCTTCCGTGAGTGTGGGAGGTTCGGAGTTTGCGGTGAGTGGGATGCCGGTGACCATTCCGGCAGGCCAGAGCGCGAACTTCACGGTGACATTCACGCCGCAGTCCAGCGGAGCCGCCTCCGAGACCGCTACATTTACGAGCAATGCATCGAATACAGCAGTAGCAACTCTTACCGGCACGGGAGTCGCGGCGCCGGTGCACACCGTGAATCTCACGTGGGACGCGAGCGCATCGCCCAACGTCGTGGGTTACAACGTTTATCGGCGGACCGGGACGACGGGCGGCTTTGCCCAAATCAACACTGTGCTCGATACTCTGACCGCGTACACGGACTCGTCAGTCGTAGACGGTCAAACGTATTACTACGAAACGACGGCGATGAATTCCAGTAACGAAGAGAGTGCGCCCTCGGCCGCAGTAAAAGCCGTTATCCCAAGCCCTTAACGAGTCGTCCGACTCACGCGGCCAACAATGTAGTTTCCAAGATAAGCTTTGAGCTAGAGTTCGGCGTCGCTTGAGGGCATGGAAAGCGAAGCGTTCGAGCGGCGCTTCAGGATTGCCGGCGGAATCCGGTTCAAGCGCGTAAGCCAGGCGGCAGCCTCTCTCCGGGCTTCGTCAATCTGTTTGCCAGTCATCACCTTGGTGAGAAGTCCGTGGGCCTGGGTGGCGCGCTCCATGGCCACGAGATACCACATATAAGCGTGGACAATATCCTGAGGATCGCTGCGGCGAGCCAAGTACCATTGCGCCAAGGCCAACTGCGCGGCGGGAAGGCCTGCCTCCGCGGCCCGCTGAAACATGCGAATTTCATCGGGAGAGTCCGCCTGCTCGTTGCTTCGGGGAGCATTGAGCTGCGGAGTTTGGCCGGGAGCACTCTGGCTTAGAGTCATATACAGGAGCTCCACGCGGCTGGAAACGCCGAGCTTGTCGAAGACCCGGAAAAGATAATTTTTTACGGTGTGCTGGCTCAACTCGAGGCGTTCAGCGATCTCGCGATTGGTGAGGCCCTCCGCCAGATAACGAACGACCTGCATTTCGCGCTTGGAAAGCAGGTTAATGCCTTCGGCATTGACCGCGCGCACGGCCGGCGCGCTGGCCAGGGCTTCCAGAGCGACCTCCATTTGAGCGCTGTTGGCCCAGATCTGGCCGTGGTGCACGCAGCGAATGCATTTGCACAGCAAGTCGACGGGTTCACCCTTGCTGAACACGCCGCGGGCGCCGGCGCGAAAAGCGCTCAAAACGGTTTCCGCTTTCGACAGGTTCGCTAGAACCACGGAACGGGTAGCGGGAGAGGCGGCGCGGAGTTCGCGCAGAATGTCGAAGCCCCGCGTAGGTTGATCATCCAGGTCGGAACTGACTACGAGGACGTCGGCAGCCTGCGCCAAGACGACCGCGGTGAGAGAATGAGAGTCGGAAGCGAAGGGCAAGACTTCGAGCTGAGGATCGCGCTGCAGGGCATCGGCGAGCAACTGGGTGTGAATGGGAGAACTGTCCGCGACCAGCACGCGGATGAAGCGTTCCGGGCGGGTCTGATCATTGTGCATAACACCTTTAGCTCTGGATCTGGAGGACCTCCCAGGGCGCGCAACCCGATTCGGCAACAGACGGAACGGAATTTTACCGAGTTCAGGGCGGGATAAGCAAGTATACGTTTGGAGTAGGCAGCAAATGTTGCAAGGAAGTGGTACTCGATTGCAATGGCTTGCATGGAGTGCGCAGCGGAAGGGACTTGCTCTCTTGACGGCCTACCGAGCGTGCGAAGATATCGGTTAACCGCAATGTATTGATATATTTATGCTTGTCGTAGGGTAGGGTGGAAGAGGGAGAATAGTGCCAGAAAGCGGCTAATAGGGTTGTAATTCTCTAGTACATTCATCTCTATCGAAAGTACATTATGATCCATTTGCTGAGAGTAACCACCCGTTGGGTAACTGTACCTCTTGCAGTTCCCTGCAATCGCATGTACTATCGATTTCATCAGGGCATGTTGTTTGCATCACTGGTATCTCCCCCCACAGCCCAGTAGGCAATCCTACATTATTAATTTTTTTGGCAGTTTTTAGCGGAGCTTTTCGCACAGTAGGGTTTTAGAGGCGCAGGGCTGGTTGACCCGAAAAGAAAAAGAAGACGAGGGTTTCCCTGGCGACCGAGGATTTTCTTCGGGGACCGGGAAACGGAACTCGCATGGATAGCACAATTGTAGAAAGACGAGAGAGCAGAATACAAGTTCCCCCCTCCTGATTCTGCTAGGCCGTATCCCCTTTGGATCTCAATGGTGAGGTCGTGTCTGGGACGAGTGTCGCTGTGGATTTTGGGGTCGCTTCCGAGGAAGTGACTTAGAGGGCGAAGCTATGAGCATAAGCGGCGTGGGATGGCAGTCTCCGTTGGCCGGGTTTTCATCGCCGGCATCTTCGCTGTCGGAATCAAAGCTGGGGCAAGCCAAGCTGGGGCAAGCCAAAGGGCTCGAATCTTCGGCGGTGGCGTCGCCCCTGGTTGCGGCGGAAGAGCAGAGCTGGTACGGATTGCAGACTCGTCCCCGGCACGAAAAGATGGTGGCGCAGCGATTGGAGGAGCGGGGGGTGACGACGTTCCTGCCGCTCGTGACCGAGATGCGGCGCTGGAGCGATCGCAAGAAAAAAGTGGAGTTGCCGCTGTTCAGTTGTTACGTCTTCGCCAAGTTCGTGCCCAACCGGACGGAGCGGTTGCGGGTTCTGCGAGTAGAAGGGGTGTTTGGATTGGTGGGCGCCCGGGGCGAAGGCGCGTCGATTCCCGAAGAGCAAATCGGAGCGGTGCGGTCCCTGGTGGAAGGACAATTCCCCTGCGTCTCCCATCCCTTTTTGAAGATCGGACAGCGGGTCCGAATCCGGAGCGGCGCGCTCGATGGTCTGGAAGGCATTCTGGTATCCCGCAACGGAGACCGCACGCTGGTGATTTCGGTAGACGCGATCCAGCGCTCGCTGGCGGTGCGGGTGGAAGGCTACGAGGTCGAACCGGTGTGAAGCCGATTCCGAATGAAGTTAACGCAATGAAGTTAACGAAGCCGCAAGCAAGATTCCCCCAAACAAAAGATCCCCGAGCAAGATTCGCGCAGTAGGATTCGCGCAGTAAGACCCGCACACTAAGACTCGTCCCCCAGTAAGAAAGAACCCATGGAAACCATTCACCTGCTGGCCGTGAGCCGAGAAGCTGCAGTTCTTCGTCTGCTGTGGTCGATGGCGGAATCGAACTCCTGGCATCTGGAGAGCGCCGCCAGCGGCCTGGAGGCGATGGAGCGGGTGCAATCCGGAGTCGCGCCTCATCTCTTGCTGCTGGATCTGCCGCGGGGCGATGCCGAGAGTTTGCACATTCTGCGCTGGCTGCGGCGCATCCGCCCGCACCTGCCGGTAATCGGACTGAGCAGCGCCGACGATGCCTCCGGCGCGCAGGAAGCGATTCGGCTGGGAGCGAAGGAAATTCTGCCCGGGCCCTTCAGCGAGCAGCAAATCGAATTTGCCATTCAGCGTCATCTCGGTTGGAACGGTAACGGACAGGGAAATATCTTCGGAGAACCTTTTGAACCGCAGGCCGCGGAGGGATTGTTCGTCAGCGCCAGCCCGATCATGCAGAAGCTTCGAGCCCACGTGGAATTGCTGGCCCAGGCAGATGTTCCGGTGCTGATTCTGGGCGAGGCGGGGAGCGGGAAATACGCCGTCGCCAGCCTGATTCACCAGCTCTCGGTGCGCTCCGGCTTCAAACTGCTGAAGGTGAATTGCGCGGAAATGCCGGAGGCGCTGCTCGAGGCCGAATTGTTTGGCGAGGGGGCGGTTGCGGTTCCGGGAACACGCCCGAGCTTGGGGCGCTTCGCGCCGGGCGAAAAAGGCACGATTTATCTGGAGGAGATCGCTGAGATGCCGGCTGCGCTGCAAGCCCGGCTGGTCGAGGTCTTGCAGAATCAGGGTTTGCAGAATACTGGGCGGGGAAATTCCGGCCCGCTGCATGCGGGGCCAGGCAATCACGGTCTCGGAGACCCGCGGATGCAGAACCGGGGATTGCAGAAGCCGGGAATGCAAGATCTCGGAACGCACGACTTGGGATTGCAGCCAGAGCTGCGCCGGCCCGCCGTGGCCGAAGCGGTTCCCGCCGAGGTACGGATCATGGCAGCAAGCAGCACCAACCTCGGCCGCGCTCTGGCGGCCAAGCAACTGCGCGAGGATCTGTACTATAGCCTCAGCGTCTTCACCGTGCACGTGCCGCCGCTGCGCCAGCGTAAAGACGAGATTGCCACCCTGTTGCGCTACCTGATGCACAAACTGGCCAAGCACTATAGCCTGGCCCCGCGGACGTTTTCGCCGGCGGTGCTCGAGGCCTGCCAGCGCTACTCCTGGCCGGGCAATTTGAAAGAGCTGGAAACTTTTGTGAAACGCTATCTGGTGGCGGGCGGCCCGGATTTGACCGTCGGGGATAACGGGACGGAGTCGACGGAGGGCGCGGTCCACGTGCCGCAGGAGCGCACAGTGACGATGGCGGCTTCGCCCTGGACTGCTCGAGAGCTGGGGTCGAGAGAGCTGGGGTCGAGGGAACTGGGGTCGAGGGAACTGGGATCGAGAGAACTGGGGTCGAGAGAACTGGGACAACGAGACTTGAGGCAGAGAGAATCGGGCGAGAAGGCGGCAGCCGAACCGGAGTCGCTGAAGGCGCTGATCCAGGGCATCAAGTCGGAGGCGGAACAGAACGCAATTGGGGCAGCGCTGAAGCGCACGGGATGGAACCGGAAGGCGGCAGCGCGCCTGCTTCGCGTCAGTTATCGAACTCTGCTCTACAAGATCGAGCAATACCACATGCGGGCTCCGGACTCCTACCTTACCCCGCCTCCGGGGGAGGAGTTTTCCCTGCCGGGGAATGGGGTCAAAGGCAATGGCGATGGCAAGGTCAGTTGAGAATCTCCGGCAACAACGCCGGCAAGGAGCCGGTTCAGCTATGATTTCGTGGAAGAGGACGGATCGCCGATGAGCAGGAACGGTGGGCCAGGATGGAGTGCACGATTCGAGGCGCGACGAAGCCGGAGCGCGCCTGCCAAGCTTATGCTTACGCTGCTCGTCTGCACCTGGCTGGCCGCTTCGCTGGCCGCGCAAACCGCCTCCGCGAACCAGGCAGGCTCCGAGGGACAGCCGACGAAAGTGGCTCCAGCCGCTACAGCCGCTCCATCCGTCGAATCCCCGGTCACGGCCGCCAAGCCGCACGACGATACCTTCGTGATCGGAAACGACGACGTGCTGGCGATCAACGTGTGGAAGGAGCCGGATATCTCGCGGGCCATCCCGGTGCGCTCCGACGGCAAGATTTCGCTGCCCCTGGTGGGCGAGGTGCAGGCGGCGGGGCAGACTCCGGCGGCGCTCGAAAAAGAAATTGCCGGCAAGCTTAAGAGCTACATCTCCGAGCCTGAAGTCACGGTGATGGTGCAGCAGGTTAACAGCCAGAAGTTTAATATTCTGGGGCAAGTGGTGCGGCCGGGAGCCTACGTGATCGCCAACTCTCCGACGGTGCTCGACGCCATTGCGCTGGCCGGGGGCTTCCGCGATTTCGCCAAACAGAAATCGATCTACGTTTTGCGGCAAGGACCCAGCGGGGAGACGCGCCTGGCATTCAACTACAAGGAAGTGATTCAGGGCAAGAACATGGCGCAGAACGTCAGGCTGCAGCCCCGCGACACCATTATCGTTCCTTAACTTTGTCGGCGACCACAATGAGAATCGGCAAAGCGGTGGCATGGGGATTGATTGTGCTGGGCGGCGCTGCTTTATGGGCGCAGTCCGGGACAGTGGAGCAGCCGGCAGCTCCGGCGCCGGCGGCGACCGGCGTGCAAAGCGGCGACTCGGCGAAGAGCGATTCGATGAGCAGCGACAACGAGCAGAACGCGGGCCAGATGCTGACGCCTCCGCCGGTGAGCGGAGGAACGTACCCGGTGGCCGTGACTGCGGAGGAGCGGGCCAATTATCTGCGCGGCGGCGTGACCTTCAATACCGCTTACTCCGACAACGTGCTGGCTGGAACCAGCGGCACGCCGGTCAGCGATGTGAGTTATTCGATCTGGCCCACCCTCATGCTCGATGAGACTTCCTCGCGGCTGCACTTCGTCCTTTCCTATGCTCCGGGATTTACCTTCTATCAGCGGGTCAGCGCCTTCAATGAGACCGACCAGAACGTGGGGCTCGAAGTGAAGTACCGCCTGAGCCCGCATGTGACCTTTTCGGCGCGCGATGGTTTTCAGAAGACTTCAAACGTATTCAATCAACCCGATCTGGCGGCCGGAGGGGTGGTTTCGGGCGGCGCCGGAGGGGGAAATCTCTCCGTGATAGCGCCGGTGGCCGACCGGCTGAGCAACATCGGCAGTGTCGGCCTCGCCTACCAGTTCGGGACGGATAGCATGGTGGGGGCCAGCGGCGCCTTCAGCAATCTGCATTATCCCGATGCGGCGGAGGTTCCGGGCCTGTTCGATTCAGCATCGCAGAGCGGCTCCGGGTTCTATGCCAGGCGGATCTCAAAGACGCACTACGTGGGAGCGATTTATCAGTACCAGCGCCTGCTGTCCTATCCCGCGCCGGGAACGAACGAAACCCAAACCCACGCGGCGCTGGCCTTTCTTACGGTGTATGTGAGTCCCAGGTTTTCCATCTCCGCCTTTGGCGGCCCCGAGCATGCCGACAGCGGAGGGCAGTTTTCTGTCTCCGGAACGGCTTCAACGCCGGGCGCGCAGAGCTGGAAGCCCGACGCTGGCGGAAGCTTGAGCTGGCAGGGGCTGCACACCAGCCTGGCACTCAGTTATTCGCACATGATCGCGAGTGGCGGCGGGCTGCTAGGGGCGGTCGAAATGGACGGAGCCAACGCCAGCTTCCGGCAACAGATTACGCGCCTGCTCAGCGCGACGCTGTTGGGCGCCTATGCCCAGAATGACCTACTGATTTCTCCGCCGGTCGCCTCGGGCAACGGACACACGGTGCTGGGAACGGCGTCGGTGCAGCAGCAGTTGCTGGGGCAGCATCTCAGTGTGCAGCTCGGGTACACGCGACTGCACCAGGACTACAGCACGGTGGCGGCGCTGGCCGCCAATCCCGATACCAACCGCGAGTTCGTTTCGCTGTCATATCAATTCGCACGAGCGCTGGGGAGATAATCCGGGGGAAGACACTCCGGAAAAAACTGGTTATGGCTGAAGATCTCGAAGGACAAAGTTGGGGCGGCTTCGATCTGCCCCGCTATCTGGGCATCATCCGGCGCCGGCACATGCAGTTTCTGATTCCGCTGCTGCTGGGCTGGCTTCTCATCTGGGGAGTGAGCTGGATTCTGCCGGCCCGCTACCGCTCGACCACGTTGATTCTGGTGGAGCAGCCGACCATGCCGAAGGATTACGTCACGCCCAATGTGAACGACGATCTGCAGGACCGGCTGCGCAGCATTACGGAGCAGATTCTCAGCCGCACCCGCCTGCTGCACATCATCGAGCAGCACAATCTCTATGTCGAGCCGCACCGCGCGCCCACGCCCGACGAGAAGGTCGAGCAGATGCGCAAAGATATTGTGATCGAACTGGTGCGCGACAACGAGAACCGGGTAAGCTCCTTCAACGTCTCCTACCAGTCGCACAGCCCGCAGGAGGCGCAGGAGGTGACCAGCGAACTCACCAACCTGTTTATCAGCGAGAACCTCGAAGTCCGGCAGCGGGAGTCGGAGGACACCACCAAGTTTCTGGAGAGTCAGCTGGAGTCGGCCCGTAAGGCGCTCTCCGACCAGGAAGACAAGATACGCGATTTCAAGGGGCAGCACGTGGGCGAGCTGCCCACGCAGGTGGGGAGCAATCTGCAAATTCTGGCGGGAATGCAAAACCAGCTCCAGAACGAGCAGGATGCTTTGAATACCGCCACCCAGCAGCGTGTCTATCTGGAAACCCTGGTCAGCCAGTACCGCACCTTGTCGGGCGCGTCGCCTAAGGGCGCAAACGAAGCCCCGACGGGGTTGCCGGCGATCGACCAGGAATTGAGCCGGCTGCGGGCGGAGTTGGCCGATCTGAGCTCGCGTTATACCGACCGTCATCCCGATGTGCGCAAGCTGAAGGAACAGATTGCCAAGACGGAGAGGATGCGCGATAAAATCGTCGCCGACCTGAAAGCCAAGGCAGCCAACCCGCAGGCCGATCCCGGGGCGGCGCCGGAGGGTGCTGATCCTTCCTCTCCCATGGCGCAGTTGCAGGGGCAGATCCAAGCCAACCGGGTGGAGATTTCGAACCGGGAGCGTTCGGTGGCGGAGTTGAAGGCGAAGGTGGCGGATTACCAGACGAGACTGAACGAGGAGCCGATGCGGGAGCAGCAACTCTCCGACCTGACCCGCGGCTACGAGCAGTCGAAGGCGAACTACGACGAGCTCCTGAAGAAGAAGAACGAGTCGGCGATGGCGACCAGCATGGAGCTGCTGCAGCAGGGCGAGCGCTTCCGCATTATCGATCCGCCGAGCCTGCCGCTGAAGCCGGATTTTCCCAACCGCCTGAAGTTCTGGGCGATCGGCCTCGGAGTGGGATTGGTGCTGGGCATCGTGGTAGCCGGGGCCTACGAAACTCTCGATGACCGGGTCTATGAGGAAAAGGATCTGCAACAATTGTTGCCGGTGGCGGTGATTTCGGAGATTCCCTCGATTTCGATCGTGAGCGACCAGCAGCAGGAGCGGCGGCGAATGTGGGTTGGGTGGGCGACGGCGGCGGTGGTATCGCTTACCATTCTTTTAGGATCGGCGGTCAGCTATCTGCGCGGTTAGGCAGGCAGGGCGACCTTAGACTATGTACAAAAATTATTACGGCCTGAAGCGGAACCCGTTTGAGATCACTCCAGATCCTTCGTTCCTGTTTCCCACCCAGAGACACAACGAGGCGCTGGCGGCTTTGTATTACGGAGTGAGGCGGCACAAAGGGTTTGTGGTGCTGACGGGAGAAGTAGGCACGGGCAAGACGCTTCTGCTGCGCTGCCTGCTGCAGCTGCTGACTCACAGCCACGACGTCAAGTATGCCTATGTCTTCAACGGGCGGCTGACCCCAGTTGAGTTCCTGCAGTATGTGATCGGCGATCTCGGGCTTCCGGCCGCGGGCAAGAACAAGAGCGAGCTACTGCTGCAACTGGCCCATTATGTGGTGTCGCGAGGGGAAAAAAAACTGACCACCGTGCTGGTGGTCGACGAAGCTCATCATCTCTCGACCGACATCCTCGAAGAAATCCGTCTGCTCACGAACCTCGAGACCGCGGACGAGAAGCTGTTGCAGATTCTGCTGGTTGGTCAACCCGAACTTGATCAGAAGCTGGATTCGGTCGAGTTGCGGCAGCTGAAGCAGCGGATCGCGCTGCGCTCGCATCTGGCGGCGCTCGATTTGAATGAAACCCAGGGCTATATCGAGCGTCGGTTGCAACTGGCGGGCAGTTCCGATCCTGGACTTCTCTTCCCGATTGAGACCATCGCCGCGGTGCACCGCCACTCGCGGGGGATTCCGCGGCTGATCAATACCATCTGCGAAAACGGATTGATTGCGGCCTATGCGAAACAGACGCCGAGCGTAACTCCAGCCATGATTGACGTTATCGCCAGCGACTTCCGCCTGGGAGTGCATACCCGGCCGGGAAAAAAAAACAGCGCGCCGGACGAGATCGACCTGCAGAAAGTGGCGAAGAAATTGCTTGAACTCTACGCTAGCCTGCAGGCCGATCAAAGCCGGGAAGAAGAGCTGACGAGCCGGCTGACGATGCGAATCACCGAACAGTGAGCGCGCCGACAACGTACTACCCGGCGAACGCGACCAAATCGATCGTCACCAAGAATTAATACAAGAATTTTAATGAATGAAGAGCGCAATGACCGATAGAATCATGATCGAGAAAGCCGGGACCCCAGCATGAGCCACATTTTCGACGCGTTGCAGAGATCGGAAGCGGAGAGCGGCGGGACGGAACTGGCGCAGACCCAGCCCTCCGCGCTTCCCCACGCCACCGAACTGCTGCAGATGGCGGAGCGCAAGATGCGGGCGCAGAATGCGGCCAGCACAGCCCTGGCGGATGCTTCCGGGCTCGATCGTTCCGGGCTCGATCGTTCTGAGCTCGATCGTTCCGAGTTTGATCGTCCGGTTCGCGCGGAAGCCAGCCGGCTGGAATTGGATCGGACCGAGCATGATCGAACCGGGCTCGATCGGCGGGAATCGGATCGTCCCGCGATTGCTTTGGATCAGTTTCCCTCGCTTCCGGTTTCGATCCTGCCCACCAGCCGGCTGGTGTCGGTCGGAGCGGAGGAAAGTTTGGGAGCGGAAAAGTTCCGCTTCCTGGCGGTGCGTTTGCGGCAGATGCGGCAGAGCCGGCCACTGAAGAAAATATTGATCACCAGCACGATTCCGCAAGAAGGAAAGAGCACGGTGGCGGCGAACCTGGCCTGTACCCTGGCGCGAAGAAAGCAGCATAAGACGCTTCTGCTCGAGGGCGATCTGCGGCGGCCGACCGTGGCCGACAAGTTCGGCCTGGGCAGGCTGCCCGGTCTCTGCGAGTGGCTGAGTGGACAGACCGAGACCATCAGCCTGTACCGCATGGAAAGTCTGGGGTTCTGGCTGCTGCCCGCCGGGCGGGCGCCGGAGAATCCCCTGGAGTTGATGCAGGCGGGCAAGATGACGGCGCTGATGTCGCAACTGGAGGAGTGGTTTGACTGGATTGTCATCGATTCTCCGCCGGTGCTGCCCCTGGCCGACGCCAGCATCTGGTCGCGCATGGCGGATGGAATCCTGCTGGTGACCCGCCGCGGGGTCACCGAGAAACAGCAACTGCAGCGCGGGCTGGAGACGATTGAGCGTTCGAAGCTGTTGGGAGCGCTGGTGAACAGTAGCGCCAACGCGGCGCACAGCGACTATTATCAGCGCTACACATCACCGGAGGGCGATCGTTCGAAGTAAAGAAACGTCGCCTGAAAGATAGTTTTTATAGTTTTTCGTTCGGAACTTCCCCTGAACATCCCCCCAAACATGGTTGGCAAATCGGTACGTTCGCTTGTATGCAATCGAGCGAACGAGCGGAGGGAATCGTGACAGCACGACGTGGTAGCGGGATAACTTCAACCCCGATCTCGGAGGCCTCTTTGTTCGCAGATCGCGGCATTTTGGATGCGGAATCTTTCCGGCGGATGATAACGCTGGAACGAAAACGAAGCGAGCGTTCGCGCAAGCCTTTTATCTTGCTGCTGCTCGATATGGGCGAACCGCTGGCTCCGGAGAAGAACAGAAAGACTCTGGAGAAGATTCTGACGGCTCTGGCCGCCTCCACCCGGGAAACCGACATTACGGGGTGGTACGCCACCGATTGCGTGGTGGGGGTGATGTTCACTGAACTCGGCGTCGAAGACCGGAGCTCGATTCCCAACACGGTAATCGCCCGAGTCACGGAGACGCTGCGCACCCGTCTGAGCTTTGAGGAATTCAGCCGGCTCAGTCTCTCCTTTCACATTTTTCCCGAAGACTGGGATCAGAAGGGCCAGGCGGGTCCGAGCAACCCCACGCTCTATCCTGACCTTTCCATCCGGGAGGACGCGCGGAAGGCGTTCCGCGTGACCAAGCGCATGATGGATGTGCTGATCAGCCTGCTCGCCCTTCTCTTTCTGGCGCCGATTTTTGCGATCATCGCCTGCGCCATCAAACTGACCTCGAAGGGTCCGGTATTTTTCCGGCAGCGCCGCGTCGGTCAGTACGGGAAGCCCTTCGTCTTTCTGAAATTTCGCTCCATGATTGTGAACAACGACTCCGGGGTTCACAAAGAATATGTGCAGCAATTGATCGCCGGCAAAGCCGAGCAGCAACGCGGGGAAGATGGCCACGTCGTCTACAAGCTGACCAAGGATTCGCGCATCACCCAGGTGGGAGCCTTCCTGAGAAAAACCAGCCTGGACGAGCTTCCTCAATTCTTCAACGTGTTGCGGGGGGAGATGTCGCTGGTCGGACCGCGTCCCCCGGTGCCCTACGAGGTTGAGGCCTACGACATCTGGCATCGCCGCCGTTTGCTCGAGGCCAAGCCCGGCATCACCGGGCTCTGGCAGGTCAGCGGACGCAGTCGCGTGACCTTCGACGACATGGTACGTCTTGACCTGCGCTACGCCCGCACCTGGTCGCCCTGGATGGATATCAAAATCCTGGCGCGCACCCCAGGCGCGCTCAGCGAAGGCGCCCACTAAATCGAGGCCTCTGCGAATTTGAATCGGTAAGTCTGTAAATCGGCAACTATATTTTTCTTCCCCCTTCCTCTCCCGGTTCAAGAACCCGGAACGACAGTCAAAGTCAAGAATAAGGGTAGCTATATGGGCACAACCACATTCGCTAGACCGCGGATTGCCAACCTGACGCAAGAGCAAGGGAGCTTGGATATGGTGAAGTTTGGAGTTGTGGGCTACGGCTACTGGGGGCCGAACGTGGTTCGGAACCTGGACCGGCTGGAGGAGGCCGAAGTCATTGCGGTGTGCGACAAGAGTCCGACGGCCCGGCGCAAAGTGGCGAAGGCCTATCCCGACGTGCGGGTGACCGACGATGCTTCCGAGCTGATGGCTTCGCCCGAAATCGACGCCATCGCGGTGGTGACGCCGGTCTGGACTCATTACGAACTGGCCAAGGCGGCGCTGCAGAACGGGAAACACATTTTCGTCGAGAAGCCCTTTACCAGCAACGCAGCCCAGGCCCAGGAGTTGATTGAACTGGCGGCGCGCAAGAATCTGAAGATCATGGTCGACCACACCTTCCTCTTTACCGGGGCGGTGCAGAAGATTAAGCAGTTGCTCGACGAAGGGGCGCTGGGAAAGCTTTATTACTACGACTCCACGCGGGTGAATCTCGGGCTCTTTCAGCATGACGTCAACGTGGTCTGGGATCTGGCGCCGCACGATTTATCGATCATCGACCACCTGATCCAGCAGACGCCGGAGGCGATCTCCGCCACCGGCCAGACCCACCTCAACGGGCACGAAGATGTCGCCTTCATCACCCTGTATTTTCCCGACAAAGTCATCGCCCACATCAATGTGAACTGGCTGTCGCCCGTGAAAGTGCGGACCACGCTGATCGGCGGAGAAAAAAAGATGCTGGTGTGGAACGATCTCGAAGCCGACGAGAAGATAAAAATTTATGACAAGGGCGTCAACATCAAAAGCCGCGAAGGTCTGTATAACCTGCTGGTGCACTACCGCTCCGGCGACATGTGGGCGCCGCAAATCGAGCAGGTCGAAGCGCTGACCCGGGAGATGGCCTACTTTGTCGAATGCATCGTCAAGGACAAGAATCCGATGAACGACGGCGTGGCAGGGTTGCGCGTGGTCCGGATGCTCGAAGCCGCGAACGCCTCCATCCGCAAGCGTGGAGCCCTGGTGCACCTGTAATTGTTTCACCTCTCATCGCTCCCTCGAACTTTCTGCCGACTCATTTTCCTCCCGCGTTGCTTCCTCCCGGCTACGGTCTGAAGATTAAGAGAATCGAAACCTGGTGAACCCCACCGTACTGGTCGCGACAACTTCCTGCTGGTACCCCGCTGCCCGGCTGGTGATGGCTTTGCACCGCGCCGGCTGCACGGTCGATGCGGTGTGTCCGAAGGGGCATCCCCTTCGCAAGACGAAGTCGATTCGTCAAGCCCACGCTTACTACGGCCTGTCGCCCTTGGCTTCGTTTACCCGTGCCATCGCAATCAGCCAGCCGGACTTGATCGTCTCGGGCGACGACCTGGCGACGCAGCATCTGCAGCGACTTTATGCCCACGAGAAGCGGTCTTGGAAGCGGGAGAAGAAGGACGCCGACTCCGCGATCTGCGCCCTCATCGAGCGCTCCTTCGGCGACCCGGAGAGCTTCCCGGCGCTGAGCGCTCGCGCCACATTCATGGACCTGGCCGGCAAAGAGGGAGTGCGCGTGCCGGCCACGCAAGTGGTCCGCAATCTCGACGAAGTCAAGGAGTGGGTGGGCCGCATGGGGCTGCCCGCGGTGCTTAAGTCCGATGGCACGTCGGGGGGCAAAGGGGTTCGAATCGTGAACACGCTGGACGAAGCCGAAAGTGCCTTCGAAAAGCTGAACTCTCCTCCGTCGCTGGCCCGGGCCGCGAAGCGCGCCCTCCTCGACCGGGACAAGACTCTGGTGTGGCCGTGCTTGCTGCGCCGCCGTCCTGTGGTCAACCTGCAGACGTTCGTCGCCGGAAGGGAAGCTACCAGCACGATTTTTTGCTGGCAAGGAAGAGTGCAGGCGAGCCTTCATTTCGAGGTAGTCAAAAAAACCTCATCGGCGGGACCCTCCACCGTGCTCCGTCTGATCGATAACCCCGAGATGTCGGCCGCCGCCGAAGCCATGGCCCGCCGGTTGCGCCTTTCCGGGCTCTATGGTCTGGATTTCATGCTCGAGGCAGAGAGCGGAAAGGCCTACCTGATCGAGATCAACCCCCGGGCAACGCAAGTCGGACATCTGAGACTGGGGCCGGGGCGCGATATTCCCGCGGCTTTTCATGCAGTTTTGTGCGATCGCGCAGCGGCCCGCGGCGATGGGGCGAAGGCGGCGGTGACGGATACGGAGCGAGTCACCGAAAAAGACACCATCGCGTTGTTTCCCCAGGAGTGGATTCGGGATCCCGAGAGCCCGTTTCTGCGCGCGGCCTATCACGACATTCCCTGGGAAGAGCCAGATCTGGTGCAGCACTGCGTCAGCAGTCGAGAGAAGCAGAGCGCATGGTATCGGCCCAAGGCAGCCGCACCGGTAGCCTCGACTCCCGAGCCCCTCGGGGCCCGCACCAAGAGTTCCAGCGCGGGCTTGGGAGGCCAGTGATTACTGAGATGAATCAGCCAGTCGCAAAGAAAATGCGGAAGCCGCTGCGAGTGCTGAAGTTTGGCGGAACCTCGGTGGGGGACGCCTCCGCCATCGCGCGCGTGGTTGAAATCATTCGGGCGAGCGGATGCGAGAGCGACGCTGTCGTAGTGGTGTCGGCGATGAGCGGCGTGACCAACAAGCTGATCGAGGCCGGCGTCCGGTCGGCGTCCGGGAAGCAGGATGCGGCAGGAGCGGAACACGTCGCGTCGATCTTCACCGAGCTGCGCACCCGGCATCAGGCCGCGATCCATACCTTGATCCATTCGACGGACCGGCGAAATCGTGTCGCTCGAGAGATCGATCAGCTCTGTCGCGAAGGTGAAGAGCTGTGCCACAGCATTCGGTTGCGGGGCGCGCTGCCCCTGCCGGCGCAGGATGCTATTTCGAGTCTGGGCGAACGCTTGGCGGCGCCTCTACTGGCCGCGGTGCTCGCCGAGGGCGGAATCGCCAGCGAGGCGATCGCCGCTACCAACCTGATTCAGACCGATGGCAGTCACGGCGCTGCCGAACCGGAGATGGCGGCCACGCGCACGAAGTGCAACGCCCGCCTGCTGCCGCTTCTGCAGCGCGGGGTGGTTCCCGTGGTCACGGGCTTTCTCGGTGCAACCGCCGAGGGTGCGCTTACCACTTTAGGCCGCGGCGGCTCCGATTATTCTGCGACCATTCTGGCGGCGGCGCTCGCCGCCGACGAAGTCACGATTTGGACGGACGTGGATGGGATGATGACCGCGGACCCGCGTTTCGTCCCGGATGCTATGACCATCGCGGAAATCTCTTACCGGGAAGCTGCGGAGATGGCGCACTTTGGGGCCAAGGTGTTGCACCCGAAGACGCTCAGCCCAGTGACCGAGTACGGTATTCCCCTGTGGATTCGCAACACCTTTGCCCCGGAGCGGATTGGAACCTGCATCACGCCGCAAGGAGCTGGCGGCGCCTCGGGAGTTAAGGGAATAACCTTCACGAGCGACGCCACCTTGTTCACACTCCCGGAAGGGATGGCGGCTCGAGCCGAGTTCGAGGCCGGAGTTGCGATGCTCAGCATGGTCGGCGCTCGCCTCGGAAGTTCAGAAACTTCGAGTGTCCTCCTTGCCACGCTTGAGCGAGTGCAAGTGAAAGTCCTCGCGGCGCAGCATCCTTCTGCGGAGCGCATTTCGCTGCTGATAGCGAAGTCAGACCTTAACCTGGCGCTGGCGAACCTGCATCGCGAGCTGGGCCTGGGCGAAATGCGCGGGCGAGCTTTTCCCGCGCGAAGCGCCGGCCTCGAAGCCGCCTTTTGGGAGCACGAAGCCGAGCCACGAACCGCCAATGCCGATTGAACTGCAGGTTTTCATCAGAATTAGCATCAGAATTAGCGTCCGCATTCTAGAAAATCGAAATCAGCCCTGATCGGGCGTTCCTTCCTTCATGAATCCTCACTTGTGCATCGCGCCCGACGTGAAGTTGGGGCGAGACGTGAAGCTGTCGAAGTTCATTAACCTTTACGGCTGCGAGATCGGCGATGAATCGAAGATCGGCGCCTTCGTCGAAATCCAAAAGAATGCGAGCGTCGGCCGGCGCTGCAAGATCTCGAGTCACACCTTCATTTGTGAAGGCGTCACCATCGAGGACAACGTCTTCATCGGCCACGGCGTGATGTTCATCAACGACAGTTATCCCCGGGCCACTGCTTCGGACGGAAACTTGCAAACCGAGGCGGACTGGAAAGTGGAGCGGACGGTCATCAAAAGAGGCTCCTCCATCGGGTCGGGCGCGACGATTCTTTCCAATATCACGGTCGGCGAAAACGCCATCGTGGGCGCCGGCAGCGTGGTCACCAAAGATGTTCCGCCCAACAGCATCGTGGCAGGGAATCCGGCAAAATTCTTGCGTTCCGTAGAACCGAAGATCGAACAGAAAGCGGAGGCTTCCAAGTGAGCAATTCTAATGGCAACTCGAACCAAATTCCTTTTCTTGATCTGATTACTCCTCATGTAGAGCTCGAAGCGGAGTTGACCGGGGTCTTTCACAAAGCCTTGCGCAGCGCCGGATTCATCGGCGGCCCCATGGTGGCTGAGTTCGAAAAGGCTTTTGCGGAATTTTGCCAGGCCAAACACGCGGTGGGCGTAAGCAATGGAACCGACGCCTTGCGCTTCGCCCTCATGGCCTGCGGGGTGAAGGCGGGTGACGTGGTGGTGACGGTTCCCCACACTTTTATCGCCACCACCGAGGCGATTTCGCAAGCCGGAGCGCTGCCCGAGTTCGTCGATATCGATGAACGTACCTACAACCTGGATCCGGAGAAGCTGCGCCAGTACTGCGAGAGCCAGTGCAGCGTAGACAAGTCAGGGCGGCTGATCAGCCGGAGGAGCGGACGGCCGGTCACGGCCGTGATTCCGGTGCACCTCTACGGACAGATGGCGGAGATGGATGCGATCCTTGAGATCGCCGAACGCTACCACCTGATCGTGATAGAGGACTCCTGCCAGGCGCATGGCGCGGAATACTTTTCCCGCAAGCACAATCGCTGGATGAAGGCCGGCTCGATGGGCCGGGCGGCGGCTTTCAGCTTCTATCCGGGAAAGAACCTGGGGGCCTGCGGCGAAGCGGGGGCCGTCACCACGAATGATGCCGAGATCGCGGGAACCATCAAAATCCTGCGCGATCATGGCCAGGCGGCGAAGTACTACCACGACATGGAAGGCTTCAACGGAAGGCTGGATGCGGTGCAGGCCGGACTACTCCACGTGAAGCTGCGCCACCTGGCGGAATGGAACCGGCAACGGCAGGAGCGCGCTGCTGCCTACAAGGAGTTGTTCGGTTCGGCGGAGGGGATTATCCTGCCTTTCGAGCCGCAATCGTCGCGGGCGGTCTATCACCTCTACGTGATTCGCGTGGCCGATCGCCAGGCGCTGCGCGACCACTTGGAGGCGGCACACATTGGAACGGGAATCCATTACCCAATCCCGCTTCACCTGCAGAAGGCCTATCGCGGGCTCGGCCATCGGGAGGGAGACTTCCCCGTGACGGAACGCTGTGCAGCGGAGATTCTCTCGTTGCCCATGTATCCCAATCTGGGGCGCCGGGAGCAGGAACACGTGACCGAGAGTGTGCTGAGATATCTTTCTTCGGAGAGCAAATCTCTGGAAGGCAAAACCGCGGGGAGCGCACCGTCGCACGCGGGAGTGGTTTAGGATTGAAGCCTCAGGGCCCGGAGGATCATCGGGCTCTCCGATCATAAATTATGTCTCTGGGAATCAATACCAAATCCCGCGCCGAAGAAAAAAAGCGGCTGCAGCCGGACCCGGCTTCGCTGCCGATCGACCGGCCCATCTTTATCAACGGCCTGGGAAGAAGCGGCACGACGATCATTCATACCCTGTTGTCGACGCATCCCAACGTCAACTGGATGTCCCTGCTGTGCGGCAAATTTCCCCACCGGCCTTATCTGAACCGCTGGCTGATGCGGGCGCTCGACGTGCCCCTGATCAATATTTATCTCAAGCGGCGATTCGTTCCGCTGGAGAACTACGATTTCTGGACTGAGCACTACCGGGGATTCTTCCACCCCTGCCGCGATCTCACCGCCGCGGATGCCGATCCCGCCAGCGCCACGTCAATGCGACAGGCGTTCAGTCAATTATTGACCGCGAAGCGAAACCGGCTGCTGATCAAGATCACGGGCGTGCCGCGGATCAGCTATCTGCAGGCAATTTTTCCCGACGCCAAATTTGTGCACGTCACCCGCGACGGGCGCGCCGTAGCCAACTCGCGCATGCGGACACCGTTCTGGACCGGCTGGGAGGGGCTCAATCTATGGGCCGGTGAGATGCCCACGCATTACCGCCAGGAGTGGAAGCGGCATGGATACTCCTTTGCGGCCCTGGCCGGGATTGAGTGGAAGACCCACCTCGACCAGATGGCCGAGTTCAGGCGAAGTTATCCGCACATCAACGTCCTCGAAGTGAAATATGAAGCCTTTTGCGCTGATCCGGTCGGGCAACTGCGGGAGATTGCAAAATACTGCGAACTGGATTGGGATGCCAAGTTCGAGACCAGGCTCCGGCGCCAGTATGTGGAGAGCGAAAATAATAAGTGGCGAACCGACTTGACCGAGGAACAACAGGCGATCTTGCAGGAGGTCATGGCAGTGCAATTGGTCGAGCAAGGCTACGAGGTTCAAAACGAACGCTTGAAAGCGTATAACTCATAGCGCCGGATTGGCCGATTACCCATGAGTGAAGCTGGCGCAAGCTTAGAGGCCGACCAAATGTCGCTGGAATACCATCGACGAGAGTTGACGATTGCTCTGGATCCGTCGAATCGTGCGCGGGCGATGCCTCTAGTTCTTCCTGCCAAGCACAGGCGGATACTGGACGTTGGCTGCGGCATGGGCCAGACATTATTAGCCGCCCAACTCCCAGGCGAGGTCGAAGCATATGGAATAGATCGCGACCTCGAAGCGATTGAAGCGGGGAGTCGCCTCGCCCCCGCCAACATCAAATTGGTGTGCGCCAACGGAGAAAACATTCCCTTCCAGAACGGGTATTTCGACCTCGTGATTTCGCGAATCGCTATTCCTTACATGGACATAAACAAAGCATTACGGGAGATTGCACGAGTTCTTAGGGTCGGTGGCGAGTTTTGGTTGACGCTTCACCCAGTATCGAAGGTGTTCTCCCGAGCCAAGCACTCAGCACTGGGTGGCGATCTGAGTGACGTCTTAGTTTGTAGCTACGTTCTTCTGAACGGAACATTGTTTCACTGCTTCGGAATCCAGATTCCAGTTCTTCGTCGCAAAGAAACTTTCCAGACGGCGAGCGGGATCGCGAGAGCGGCGAAGCGGGCCGGACTGGCCTGTTCCCCCGTGCGACCATCGACGCATTTCATCATGGAAGGACTAAAACCCTTCCCTGAAAGCGAGCGCGCAGCCTGAGTTTCTTAAGCGTAACAAAATCATCGCCGAGGGATACATAAGACAATAGTTTACGAACACTTTCGCACTCACTTTTGTACCAAGCCCCGGCGTTTCCGGGTCATGTCCTAATGGAATCTGGACGCCCCCCGGGGCTCCCTCCTACAGTTGAACTGTGTACTGCTCCCCCCCTTCTCACAGACAGGCCGAGCAGATTTAA
>Ga0074046_10001403_pt1 | contig 21768 bp, 31 predicted proteins | sample BogForMeECP23OM3_FD_94441 | JGI IMG/M metagenome (GOLD analysis project Ga0074046, IMG submission 94441) | Bog forest soil microbial communities from Calvert Island, British Columbia, Canada - Bog Forest MetaG ECP23OM3 | ecosystem: Environmental > Terrestrial > Soil > Wetlands ...
AGATCTTGTACACCGAGCGCCAGGGCGCGATGTGGTCGCGCGCCATGCCGACGACGAAGATCGGCGCGCGGATGTCGCGCAGCGCGATCTTGCGGCCTTCGACCGCGTAGCGCCCCGACGACAGGCGGTTCTCAAGATAGAGGCCGTGCAGGTACTGGCTGTGCATCCGGGCGGGCATGCGGGTCTGGTCGGCGTTCCAGGCCATCAGCGCCGTCATCTCGTCGCGCTCGCCGAGCACGTATTCGCGGATGAACTTGCCCCAGATGAGCTCGTCCGAGCGCAGCGCCTGGAAGGCGCCGGACATCTGCCGGCTGTCGAGATAGCCCTGGTCCCACATCAGGTCGTCGATCAGCATCACCTGCCCCTCGTCGAGGAACAGCATGATCTCGCCGGCCTCGGCGAAATCGGTCTGGGAGGCGAGCAGGGTGAGGCTCGCGATGCGGTCGTCGCCGTCGCGCGCCAGCGTCGCCGCGGCGATCGCCAGGATGGTGCCGCCGAGGCAGTAGCCGCAGGTATGAATCTTCTGGTCGGGAACGATCGTCGAAACCGCGTTGAGCGCGGCCTTCACCCCGCGGCGGTAGTCGTCGAGACTGACCTCGCGATCACGCGCTTCCGGGTTCTTCCACGACACCATGAAAACCGTATGCCCGCGTTCGGTGAGCCAGCGCGCGAGCGAGCTCTGCGGCTCGAGGTCGAGGATGTAGTATTTCATGATCCAGGCCGGGATGATCAGGATCGGCTCGGCCGAGACCTTCGCCGTCGCCGGCTCGTACTGGATGAGCTCCATCAGGTCATTGCGGAAGACGACCTTTCCAGCGGTGACCGCCACGTCGCGTCCGACCTCGAAATTTTCCGCCCCCACGGGCGGCCGGCCCGCCAGCATGCGGTCGACATCCTCCAGCCAGTTGGCCGCGCCCCGGGCGAGATTGATGCCCCCCTCCTTCACCGTTTTTGCGATGCTCACCGGGTTCAGCCAGGGGACGTTGCTCGGCGAGATCATGTCCATGGCCGCGCGCGTCATGAAAGCGACCTCGGCCTCGCGGTCGCGCACGAGACCGGGCACGTCGCGGGTCGCCGCCGCCCACCAAGCCTCGGCGCCGAGGAAATTCTGAACGAAGACGTTGAACGGCCATTCCGACCAGGCGGGATCCGAGAACCGCCGGTCGGTCGGCAGCGGCGCGAAGGGCGGCGCGTGCCGGCCGTCGGCGAAAGCGTAGGGCTGCCACAGGCTGAGCCGCGCGGCCGACATTGCCGCCTGCTGCATGAGTTCGAGGCGCTTGCCGGGCGCCTGCGCGAGGTGCACCGCCCAGTCGGCCCAGGTCTGGACGAGGGCGTTCGGGGAGACCCCTTGTGTGGCGCGCGCAAGCATCGCACGGACCAGCCGGTCGACGGTGTGGAAATTGGGCTGACCGTCGCCGGCTCTTCGCGGCCGCGCAAGAGCCGCGACCCGCGGCGCCTTGGCGCGCTCCAGCACGTGCGTCGCCAGCGCCTCCGAAATGGCCTTCTCCCGCTGGTTCGCGGGTAGGAGCGCAGGAGCCTGATCCATGATTTGATCTTGCATGGCGTTTGTCCCTCGGCGAGCCAGCGGCGCGCCTTCCGATTCTTTCGCGGCAACACCTAGCGCGGCCGCGCGGCGACTGGATTGATCCCGGTCAATCGGCATGAAAATTGGGTTGCGCCGACTCCGCCCGTGGCGCGTTTATGTCGATCATGGCGCGACCGGAGGACACAATGCGCGAGGGCCGTCCACGACCCAATCCAACCGTCGTCGTCGATGAGAACGCCGAGCCCGTCGACCGGCTTCGGCTGATGTCGGCGTGGTCCGTCGCCGCGCTCGCGCTCATTGCGTCGGGCGCAGTCCTCTTCATCATGCGAGACCTGTTTCTGCCGATCATGACCGCCTTCGTCGTCGGCGTGATGCTTTCGCCGGTCGCCAAGGCGCTGGAAGAGCGCGGCGTGCCGCGGGTGGCTTCCGCCGCCCTGATCGTGCTCATCACGGCGCTCATGATCATTCTGACTGTCGCGCTCATCGCCGCGCCGATCGCCGATCTCGCGGACAAGCTGCCGAACATCGGCGCCAAGCTGCAGACCTTCGAGGCCCCTTTCGCGTTCTGGCGGCGCATCGAGGCGTCGATCGGGATCGAACCGGGCGCCGCCCACCTCTCGCTGCCTGAGCCGAGCATCGCGTGGGTCCCGACCACGATCGGCTACATCTCGCCCCCGCTGACGGGGTTTCTCTATTTCCTCGTCGTCCTGCTCCTGTTCATCTCCTGGTGGCCCGATTTCCGCCGCCAGCTCGTCATGACCTTCGCAAGTCGCGAGTCCCGCCTGCGGGTCCTCAAGATCCTCAACGAGGTCGAGGCCTCACTGGCGACCTATCTTCTGACCGTCGCCTGCATCAACGTCGCCGTCGGCGTCGCCGCGGGGCTCATCGCCGCTCTGACGGGTCTGGCGTTTCCCATCGGTTTCGGAACTCTTGCGGCCACGCTGAATTTCATCCCGATCGTCGGGCCCGTCGCCATGATCGTCGTGCTCGCCGCGGTCGGCGTGGTCACCGGGACGACGCTCTGGTCAGGCATGTTGCCGGCCGCGCTGTTCATGCTGGTCGTATTTCTCGAGGGGCAGTTCATCACCCCCGCGATCATCGGTCGCCGGCTGGAGATCAACGCGCTCGCCGTGCTCCTGATGCTCATGTTCTGGACCTGGATGTGGGGGCCCATGGGCGCTTTCCTCTCCTCTCCGCTGCTGATCGTCGGCCTCGTTTTGCGCGACCATCTCTATCCAGAATCTCGGAGCTAACGAGGCGGAACTTTTCCCGGAGTGGGCGCGTTGCTGGCGAGGGAATGGAGAACGCCCATGAATGACGCCGCAAAATCTTTCGACGACCTCCCCAAGAGCGCCGGGCGCAGCGCCGCCGCAGAAGACGCCTACATCCGCCTCGAGAAGGATATCACCGCCGTGAAGACCGAGATTGCCCGCCTTTCCGACCAGATCGCCGACGCGGTGAACGCCCTCGGGGTCATCGCGCAGTCCGAAACGCGCCGCGGGCTGAAACGCGCCCGAGCCAACGTCAACGCCCTGGCGAGCGACGCCTCGGACCGCGCCGGCGCCGCTGCCGGCGCTATGTCCATCGTCGCGCAGGACACGGCGAATTCGATCGGCGACACGCTTTCCGACGCCATCGAGGAACGTCCCGTCGCCTCGCTCGCGCTGGCGATGGGACTCGGCTTCCTGATCGGCGTGACCTGGCGCCGCTGACAAAGGCGTTCACGATGCTCGAACGACTATCGGACCGCTGGAAAGCGGAGGCCGGCGGCGCCTTGACCCGCGCCGCCATCGCATTCGCGGCCGCCGTCTGCATCGCGATCGCCGTTGCTTTTCTTTGCGCCGCGGTTTTCGTGGTCGTCTTGCGCGACTACGGCGTCACGGACGCATGTCTCGCAGGGGCCGCTTTCTTCGTTGTCGCAGCCTTTGTCCTTCTGGCCGCTTTCGCCGGCGTCGCGGCGAGTCGCAGGCGGGCGATTCGAGCGCTGCATGAGCGCGCCGAGGCGGAGACGGCCTCGTCGCCGCTGGCGGACCCGCGTCTCGTCCTCGTCGCGTTGCAAGTCATCCAGGCGGTCGGCTTCCGGCGCATGTTGCCCATTGTCGCGCTTGGGGGAGCGGCATTCGCGCTCGCGTCGCGGCCGCGTCCGGCACGACGGGGCGCGCGCGGAATGAACTCGCACGCCCCGCCCGGGACTATATGACGCCGACGAGGGCCAGAATCAGAAGGATAATGAGGATCGTGCCCAGTCCGCCCGCGGGGTAGTAGCCCCAGCCGGAGCTGTAAGGCCATGTCGGCAGCGCGCCGACCAGAAGCAGAATCACGATGATGAGGAGAATCAGACGCATTGACGGATGCCTCTTTTTTTATTCCTTACTTTGGACACCGCGATAACCCGATACGGGCGAAACTGTTCCCAAAAGGATCGCGCGGACCGGAGGCGGCTCCATGCGTCAATACGTCGACGTCATTGCCATCCAGACGCCGGGCAGAGGACTCCTTGAGACGACTCAGCCGGTTTCCGGGTGGGTCTCCGGCTCCGGTCTTCGCACTGGACTCTTGACCCTCTTCTGCCGGCACACCTCGGCCTCGCTCCTCATTCAGGAGAACGCAGCCCCAGAGGTGCAGAGGGACCTCGAGGCCTATTTCGCGCGGATTGCGCCGGAGGATCCGCGGGCTTACGCGCACAACGACGAAGGTCCGGACGACATGCCGGCGCACATCCGCGCCGCACTGACCGGCGTGCAGCTTTCGATTCCGCTGATGGGCGGACAGCTCGCGCTCGGAACATGGCAGGGAATCTATCTTTTCGAGCACCGCCGCGCCCCGCATCGGCGGGAAATCGCCGTGCATCTTTTCGGCGAGTGAGCGGAGCCCGCACTGACAGAATCGCCCCGCCGTTTTCAGGGCGGGGCGTCCGGTCTACGTCGCCGACTGCGGTCAGATGTCCTGGCGCAGCCGCCATTCATCGATGGCTTCGCGCGCCTTGTCCTTGGCGAGGCCGTAGCGCTCCTGGATCTTGCCCTCGAGCTGGTCGCGCTTCCCGTCGATCGTCGTGAGGTCGTCGTCGGTGAGCGCTCCCCACTGCTCCTTCACCTTGCCCTTCATCTGCTTCCAGTTTCCTTGAATCCGGTCCCAATCCATCGCGAAGATCTCCTGTGTCCTCTGCGCTCCTGATCCTGACGAGGAACGTGCGCAGAGGGGAACTTTTGGGGTCGCCGAATGTTCCCGTGCGGAGGAGGGCGAAGTCGCGGCGGAACGCGTTGCCGCACCGGTCTCCGTCATTGAACTTGGAAAGGAGACTCGCGTGGCGACAATCGCCTACAAGGTCCTGCGGCAGGGCGACCAATGGTCCGTAAACCGCGAAGGGGCTGCTGAGGACATGACTTATGTCACGCAGGAGGCGGCGTTCGAAGCGGCGGCGGGCGCCGCAGGCGGCGACCTTCGCTCAGGACATGCCATCGTGATCGAGGTGCTTCCCGCAACCGATCCCGTCGGGGCGAAGGACCTCGGCGGTGCGCCTATCCAAGGCGACGGCTTTCACATCTGAGAAGGGGGCCGGAACCTCGGCCGCTCGACGGGCGTTGGCCGACACATCAAGGAGACAATGCGATGGCGCTCGATTTGGTCCCAACCCACGTCTCGATTCCGAAGCCGTCCGCGCAGGCCTTGGCTGGATCCGCGGGGCGTTCCCGCGCCAGGCGCGCGCTGCTCGCTGCTCGCGCGCAGGCGGCCGCCGAGCGCGAGAGGACGCACGGACATGGACATGGGATGAGCCGCAATCGGACGCCGAGCAAGGAAAGCGGCCTGCCCCATGACAGCGGGCGCGAAGAGAAGCAGCCTTATTCCCGCGAGGTCGAAGACTATTCCGACGACGGCGCTGCTCATGGTCCGCGCGAGCAGACGGATGACCAGCGGCAGCCGCGCGCCCGGTGACCCCATCGCGCTTCGCTGGCGCCGACGCCATCGAGCGGCTACGCGAAGAAGCCGCGGCGTGCCGGTCCTGTCCGCTATGGCGTAACGTGACCCAAACGGTGTTCGGGGAAGGCGCGGCCGGCGCTCATTTGCTTTTTGTCCGCGAGCAGCCGGGCGACCGGGAGGATCGTGCGGGCCGCCCATTTGTCGGACCTGCGGGACAGATCTTCGACAAGGCTCTTGCGGAGGCCGGCGTCGACCGCTCGACCGTTTATGTCACGAATGCGGTGAAGCACTTCAAGTTCGAGCCCGGCAAGCGCCGCCTGCACAAGAGCCCGAACGGAAGCGAAATTGCGGCCTGCCGCTCCTGGCTGCTCGCGGAGATCGAAGCCGTCAACCCCCGCCTCGTCGTGGCGCTCGGCGCAACCGCGGCGCAGAGCCTCACCGGACGCCCGCTCAGGGTCGGCGCCTCGGCAAGGCGCTGGACATCGACGGCGGCCGACGCGTGATCGTCGCCGCGCATCCGTCGGCGCTGCTGCGAATCCTCGATCCGGCGTTGAGACAGCCGGCTTTTGCGCAGTTTGTCGAGACCTTGAGGGGCGCAGCCGCCGCCGCGCGAGGCGGTTGAGCCGCGAGGCGCGGAACGCCCGCGCCTCGCGGCTAGCGATCAGCTCCGGCTCGCGGACCACCGGCCGTCGTACTTGAACTCCGGCGCGGACTTGAGCTCGTCCTTGGTCGCGTTCATCGCCGCGCGCCAGGTCTTCTGGTTGGCGTCGTACGTGATATTGACGGCGCCGGGATCGACCGCAACGTAGTGCGTGCCCATGCCGAGGAAGCCGCCCACGGACAGTATGTAGCCCTTCACGCTGTTGTCCTTGTCGAGGACAACGTCGTGGATTTTGCCGATATCGTTGTTCTGGCTGTTGTAGACGTCGAGGCCGACGACGTTCTCGCTCAGCATCGCGGTGTCCGGCACCGAGATGAAGCTCGGACCCTTGCTCGGCGTTTCAGCCGCTGTGGTCGTACGGGCGGTGGTCGGCTCATTGGACATGCTGGCGGGCGGCGTGTTGGCCGGCGAATTCGCGGGCGGAGAACCGTTCTGCGCCACAGCGGCGCCTGCAAGCATCGGAATCGCGGCTGCGGCGAAGAGAACTTTACGCATGGTCTGCTCCTTTGAGTTCTGAATCCTGGTTCGAACCGCGAAGCGGTCACTCAAAAACGCCAGCGGCGCCGTCGAAGTTCCGTTATTCCGGCCTCGGACTCCGCCGGCGGAACTTCCGCGGCTCAGCGACGTTCACGACGCGCCGCCTGCCGGAATCCGGCGCCGGGGACACTGTCATGAGGCTCTCACAGGACGCACGCTCGATCTTCCTCAGTGAATTCGTTGGCGCGTTTGCGCTATCGCTCCGCTACATGTTCAAGCGGAAGGTGACGCTGAACTACCCGAACGAGAAGAGTCCGCTCTCGCCGCGCTTCCGGGGCGAGCACGCCTTGCGCCGCTACCCGAACGGCGAGGAGCGCTGCATTGCCTGCAAGCTCTGCGAGGCAATCTGCCCCGCCCAGGCGATCACCATCGAGGCCGGCCCGTGGGGAAACGATGGAACGCGCCGCACGACCCGGTACGACATCGACATGGTCAAGTGCATCTACTGCGGCTTCTGCCAGGATGCCTGTCCCGTCGATGCGATCGTCGAGGGGCCGAACTTCGAATTCTCTACGGAGACGCGCGAAGAGCTCTTCTATGACAAGGACCGACTGCTCGCCAACGGCGACCGCTGGGAGCGGGAAATCGCGCGGAACATTCTCGCCGACGCTCCCTATCGCTGACAAAACGCGCGGGAATCTAACTGGACCTTGCGACAGAGCGCCCCGAACTCGCGGCCTGGCGCGAGAAGCGCGCGGTGGACGTTTTCCCTTGGACTTCGCGCCATGGCGAAGCAGGTGTCATCCGGCCGGACAGCTGCGTCGCGCTGGCCGGCGAATCCAACGCCCCGGACGGGGCAGAGCGCGACGTCGTGCTGCGCGAGCTCACGCCCTGCCCCCGAGTTGACCGAGCCGCGCATGTCGTCCGGAACCGGACGGGCGATTCCGCGTTTAGCAAGAACAAGACGCCAGGAGGGCGACATGTTCGGTTGGGCGATTACTTTCCTCATCATCGCGCTGATCGCCGGGGCGCTCGGATTCGGCATCGTCGCCGGAACCGCATTCGCCGCGGCGAAAATCATCTTCATCGTGGCGCTGCTCGCGTTCCTCATTTCCGCCGTGCTCGGCTATTCGAGGCGTGGAGTGCCCTGACGACGCACAAGGCGGCGTCAGGCCGGGGAAAGAGCGTCCGGACGAGTCAAGCGTCGCGCGGGCGCAGGATCAGTCCGCCGGCAGAGCGGCGAGACGAGAGCTGCGACGTTCATGGAGTCGGCGCTCTCCTCAGTTTGATGGAGCTCGAAACGCCTCGAGTCGCGGAACGACACGCTCTGAGATGAGCGAAATGTGGCCTTGAACTCGTGGCCGCCTGCCTCGCCAGTCGGCTGTCGCGACGCCCTCGCGACGGCCGCGCGCGCGTCGGTTTAAAATTGTTGGAACAGGAGGGCTCCTTGTCCGTTTTCCGGAGTATGAGGAAGAGTATCCCTCATCCAGGTCACTCGGGGCGGACGACTCATGACCCACTCGAACTCCAAAAAAGCCGACCAGCCGGGTGAAACGCCATTGGACACCAAGGTCCTCGACGCGATCGGGCGCGCCCTGAAGGCGCACTACGACGATCTCGTCAAAGCGCCGCTACCGGAGCGGTTCCTCGACCTTCTCGACAGCCTCGAAATTGAGGAGCGAAAGTCGAAAGGAGACGCTGATGCCGCCGGCTAGTTTCAAGGACGACCTGATCGCTGAAATGTCGAGTCTGCGCGCGTTCGCGGTGTCGCTCTGCGGATCCGCTTCGGTCGCCGACGACCTTGTCCAGGAGACCTTGTTGCGCGCCTGGAGCAAGTGGGACAAGTTCCAGCCTGGCACGAGCCTGCGCGCGTGGCTCTTCACCATCTTGCGCAACATCTATTATTCGAACTGCCGAAAGAGCGTGCGCGAAGTGCAAGACAGCGACGGCGCCTACGCGCAGCGGATGGTTGTTCCCGGCGACCAGGAGAGCCACGTCGACCTCGAGGATTTTCGCAAGGCCCTCGCGCGGCTTCCGGTCGAGCAGCGCGAAGTGCTGATCCTCGTCGGCGCCTCCGGAGTCTCGTACGAGGAAGCGGCGGCGATCTGCGGCGTCGAAATCGGCACGATCAAGAGCCGCCTGAGCCGAGCCAGATCGCAGCTTGTCACGACGTTGGGATGGAGCGAGAACGCCCAGGCTCAACTCGAACGCAAAATCCGCCGCGCCGGATGAGGTGCGATGGGCCAATCTGGCGCTTTCATTTGACGCCGCAACGATGTTTGTCGCAAAGTGTGTTGCAGGGACGGGCGCGATTCGCGCCGAAATTTTGAGGTGCGCGGATGCCCCATCGAGATCGACGCATTCAGGAGATCGCTTATCTGTTGTGGGAGCAGGAGGGACGGCCAGAGGGCCAGTCAGACCGCTTCTGGCATCTGGCGATCGAACGGTACGAAGCCGAAGTAGCGGCGCCCGGAGAGACCGAGGCTGAGCCGCCGGCCCTTCTCATGACCGACGAGCCCCCGGCGCTCGAGGCGGAAACCCCGGCGTCGACGAAGAAGCGAGCGTCCGCCAAGGCGAAAGCCGCGGCCGGCGAGGACGAAAAGCCCGCCGCCAAGGCAAAAACCGCTAAAGTGAAAGACGAGAGCCCGAAGGCCGAGAAGCCGAAAGCGATCGAGAGCGAGCCCCTTCTGAAGTCGGCAGACAAGCCGAAAGCGGCCAAGCGCAAGCCCGCGCTCTAAGGCGAACGGCCGTCCGCGCCGAGCAATGCGCAGGCGTTCAAAACGTCGAATTGATTCCCATCCCAACAGCATGGGAGGCCGGGGCGCCTGCTGGCGCGCGCCGACTCGGGCGACGGCCGTCATGCCGCGTTCGTCGCGCAGGTCGTCGAACAGGACTTGCCGCCTCGTTTCGCCTTCGCCGTCGTTGCGACATAACGCCGCGGAGTAACTGCAGCCACCGCGGTGGCGATCGCTTTGGCGAAGGCCTTGGTCCTAAGCCGCGGGGTTCGCGGCCTCAGAGGCGCGACCGCGTTGCTACCTTTGCCTGGCGCGACCCAGGGCGGGTGCAAGACTCGCAACCGCGTCGGCGAGGCTCGGGATGCTTCTGGAGGAACGTCTTCGCCTCGATTCATCCGGAGCGAGTGGTCGGCCGCCGAGGAAAGGGCGCCATCGAAGCGCAGGCGGATGCGGAATCCGCGCGCGCCTTGTTGGCGACGCCGCCATCCGGGCACAGCAGCCGTTCGCGCAGGGTCAGGGGGAAAAGCCATGCGCGGATTTTGCCTCAGGGCATCGTCATCGCATCGCCCTGGCGGCCGGTTGGGACCGCTTGCCTGGCAACGCTCCAGGCGCTCGCTCCGCGCAGCGGGGCCGAGGCGAGAGGCAACATCATCGACTGGCCGGGCCCAGGAGGCGTGTCTACGCCCCATTCGCCGTGCTAAACGAGGCGTAAAGGCCGGCTCCGCGCCGCGCCGCGACGATGGACAGGAAAGAGGCGATGAAACTCTATTACTCCCCGGGAAGTTGCGCCCTCGGCATCCATCTTCTGCTTGAGGAAGTCGGCGCGCCGTTCGATCTTCACCGCGTCAATTTCGCCGAGCGGGAGCAGTACGGCGAGGCCTTTCTGGGGATCAATCCGAAGGCGAAGGTGCCTGCGTTGCAGCGCGACGACGGGACGGTGCTGACCGAATTTCAGGCGATCGCCGTCTATCTCGCGCTGACCCATCCTGAGAAGCGGTTGATCCCTGCGAGCGTCGAAGGGCAGGCCCGTATGCTCGAGGCGATGGACTATATCGTCGGGACGATCCACGGGGCGGGATTCCGCCGTCTGTTTCGCCCGGCGGAGTTCGCGGCGCACGAGGCGGACCATGACGCGGTGAAGGCGCGCGGGCTCGAGATCGTCAACGCCGGTTTCGCGCTGATCGACAAAGACCTCGCCGGCAAGGACTGGGCGGTCGGCGATTTCTCGCTTGCCGACGCGGCGATCTTCTACCCCAGCTTCTGGGCCGCGGGGCGGCTCAACATCCCCCTTCCCATCAACTTGCAGGCGCACTACCGGCGCATGAGGGCGCGTCCGGCTGTCGCGCAGGCGCTGAAGGACGAGGGCCTTTAGCGCCGCCTCGCCGCCAGTACGGCCCCAACGGACGAAAGGACTTCTGATCATGCGCATGATCACGCTGGCCGCCGCGGCTCTTCTCATCGCGCCGGACGTCGCGCGCGCAGCAGAGACGTACGCCGTCGACAATTGGCCGGCCGACGTCGACACGATTCCCTGCAGCGCCTGGGAGCATTATCCGGACGGCTCGTGGGCGCTTCACGGCTACGTCAAGCTCGGCGCCTCCGTGATTGAGAACGTCGGCTTTAAGGGCGACAGCACGGCCCGCCTGCTCGACAGGAAGTGCGGCAAGAAGTAGCCCGGGCGATCGAAGCGCGTGCTTTTGCGGCCTTGACCGCCGCGGCGAGGCAGCGGGCTCATGGGTCGCCGCTCCCGGCGTTCATCGGTATAAAGGGCCGACATGGCGGAAGGGCGGAAGATCGCGGCGATCCTCGTCGCCGACATCGTCGGCTATAGCCGGCTGACCAGCGTCGACGAAGAGGGGACGCTGGCGCGGCTGCGAGGCTTGCGAGAAGACCTGTTCAACCCGGCGTTCGACGCCCATGGCGGGCGTCTGGTCAAACGGACAGGGGACGGCGTCATCGTCGAGTTCCGCAGCGTGGTCGAAGCGGTGCGCTGCGCGCTCGACATCGCGAACGGCCTCTCCGAACGGAACGCGGACGCGCCCGCCGACCGCGCATAGAGGTCCGCACCGGCATCCATCTCGGCGACGTGGTCGAGGAGCCCGACGGCGACCTGATGGGCGACGGGGTGAACATCGCCGCCCGGCTCGAAGGAATCGCGGCGCCCGGCGGAATCTGCCTGTCGGAAGACGCCTGGCGGCAGGTGCGCGACAAGATTCCCGATGCGTTCGTCGACCTCGGCGAGCGGCGGCTCAAGAACATCGTCCGCCCGATGCGGGTGTACGCGCTCGGCGACGCGGGCGGCGCGGCCCCTGCCGCCGCGCCGCCCTCCGTCCCTATCCTCGACCCGCTGGCTTCGCCCGCGCCGGCCGTCCGAACGCTCGAGACCGCCGCGCTTGGCCTTCTGGAAAATGTCGGCCGGTTTGTCGGCGCTTATGCGGAGCGTGCAGTGACGGCCCGCGGCGCCGCGTCGCCGGACCTCGCCGATCCCTCCGACCGCGGCGCCGCGCGCCGCATCCGGAAGACGCGCGACCGGACATTCCGGCGCACGATCATCGCCGCTGCGATCCTGACCCTGCTTGCCGCGCGCGCGTGCCATGGACCGCAGATCGCCAGCGCGCCCCATGCCGAGCGGCCGCATCCCGGCGACGTTCGATAGCGCGATCGCGCGGAGGCCGCGCCGTCCGCTCCGGTTTGATCTGGATCAGCCCAGCGAGCCGACGCAGGAATATTCTGCTAGAAAACACAAATGCATCTGGAGCGGCGTCGTGACTGAGGGAAGGAAGATCGCGGCGATTCTTGTCGCCGATGTCGTGGGCTACAGCCGGCTGATGGGCGCCGAGGAGGAGGCGACGCTTGCACGCCTGCGCGCGTTGCGCAACGAGGTCTTCAGTCCGGCGATCGAGGCCCACGGCGGGCGCGTCGTCAGTCGCGCGGGCGATGGCGCCGTCGTCGAGTTCCGCAGCGTGGTCGAAGCGGTGCGCTGCGCAGTCGACATCACGAAAGGTCTCGCCGAGCGCAACGCGCCGCTGCCGCTCGAACGGCGCATCGAGATCCGCACGGGGATCCATCTCGGCGACGTCATCGAGACGGAGGACGGCGACCTGTTCGGCGACGCCGTCAATATCGCGGCGCGCCTCGAAGGGATTTGCGCGCCCGGCGGAGTCTGTCTTTCCGAGGACGCCTGGCGGCAGGTGCGCGACAAGCTGCCGGAAACCTTCCTCGACCTCGGCGAACGGGAGCTCAAGAACATCGTCCGGCCGATGCGGGTCTATGCGCTGGGTTTCAGCGGGAGCCAGTTGCCGGCGCGGCCGGCGGTCGTCGACCAGCCGGCGCGACTGATGCGGACGGCCCGCGCCATTCCGGCCGCCGCGATCGGCGTGATCGAGAGCGTCGCCCGGTTCACCGACGCCTACGCCAGTCCGCCGGACGCGTCCGGCGATCCGGCAAAACGGCTTTCCCCCGCTCGCAAGCATTCCGGCCTCGCGAAGGCCGTCGGAATTCTCGAAACCGTCGAGCGCATCGTCGACGTCGTGAGCGATCGGACGGCCGGGCGGGACGCGGATGCCCCCAATCGTCCCCAGCCTGCTCCGGACGGCGAAACCGCAGGCCGGGAGACCGTCCCTGACGGTCGGCGTCGCCGCAATTCGCGCGGCCCATGACGATGCCGCAGCGTCATGACGCGTGGGCGGGCGTGGCCACGCGACCGTAAGCCACTGCGCCGCTCACGATCGGGTCGATCGCCTGCTGCGACCGCGGCCTGTCTAAGCCGCCACCCCGCTTACGATCGTGTCGATCACCTGCCGCTTGGCGCGCTCGAAGGCGTCGTCGTCGAGGGGACGGCCGCCGTTGAGCGTCGCGATCTCGTGCGCGGCGTTGGCATATTGCTGGGTCGTCGCCCAGATCATGTAGAACAGCACCTTTGGCTCGATCGGCTTCAACGTGCCGGCGGCGATCCAGCGCTTCACCGCCTTCTCGCGCGAGGCGACCCAGCCGGTGAGCGTCGTATCGAGGAAGTCCTGGACGATCGGAGCGCCGCGCATGATCTCCGCCGACCAGATGCATGACGAAAGCGGCATGGCGCGGGCGAGGTCCATCTTGGCGCCGATATAGGCCGAGAGCGCCTCGCGCGGGTCCTCGCTGGTATCGAATGAGGCGGCGGCGGCGAGCCAGGCGGTCAGCACCCGCTCGACCACGGCGCGGTAGAGCGCCTCCTTGGTGGCGAAGTAATAGTGGAGATTGGCCTTCGGCACGCCGGCGCGCCGCGCGATCGCCGCCGTCGTGGCGCCGGCGAAGCCCTGCTCGGCGAAGATCTGCTCGGCCGCTTCGAGCAGTGTCCGCTCGTTTTCCGCGCGGACGGTCGGCCGGGGCTTGCGCGCCGCCGGCCGTCGCTCGCTCGCCGTTTGCGATGTGCTTGCGCCGCGGTCGCGACTGCGAAAAAGATGGTCCATGGGCGCCGTTTCGCTGAGCGTTTCGCCTAAGGCTACGTCATTTGACCGTTTGGTCAAACTTATACTAGCGTTTGTCAAATCCAAGCGGAGCCGACAATGTCCGACCTGTCCAATGTTCGCGTCAACGGAGCCCGTCTCTGGGACTCGCTCATGGAAATGGCCAAGATCGGCGGCACGCCCAAGGGCGGCTGCAAGCGCCTGACCCTGACCGACGTCGACAAGCAAGGCCGCGAGCTGTTCAGGACGTGGTGCGAAGCGGCCGGCTGCACGGTCACGGTCGACGAGATGGGCAACATGTTCGCTCGCCGGGCGGGGGAGGACGATTCGCTGCCTCCGGTCATTCTCGGCAGCCACCTCGACACCCAACCGACCGGCGGCAAGTTCGACGGCGTGCTCGGCGTGCTCGGCGCGCTCGAGGTCGTCCGCTCGCTGAACGACCTCAAGATCAAGACCCGTTACCCGATCGAGGTCGCCAACTGGACCAACGAGGAAGGCTCGCGCTATGCCCCGGCGATGGTGTCCTCGGGCGTATTCGCCGGCGTATACACCAAGGAATTCGCCTACTCGCGCGTCGATCAGGAAGGCAAGTCGCTCGGCGACGAACTCGCCCGCATCGGCTTCAAGGGCGACGAGCCGGTCGGCGGCCGGCCGGTCCACGCCTATTTCGAGTTGCACATCGAGCAAGGCCCGATTCTTGAGGCCGAGGGCTACGACGTCGGCATCGTCACGCATGGACAGGGCCAGCGCTGGTACGAAATTCGCTTGACCGGCTTCGAGAGCCACGCGGGCTCGACGCCGATGCCGCGGCGCAAGGACGCGCTGCTCGGAGCGGCGCGGATCGTGGAACTCGTCAACAAGATCGGCCTCTCGAAAGCGCCGCTCGGGGTCTCGACCGTCGGGATGCTCAACCCCTACCCCAATTCGCGCAACGTGATCCCCGGCGAAGTGTTCATGACTGTCGATTTCCGCCACCCGATCGACGCCACGCTCTCGGAGATGGACGCGGCGCTCAAGGCCGGCGTCGTGGACATCACGAGGGCGATGGGGATCACGTACCATCTCACGCAGGTGTTCTACTACGAGCCCGTCCCCTTCGATCCGGCCTGCGTCGAGGCGGTGCGGCGGGGCGCCGAGCGCTTCGGCTACAGCCATCGCGACATCGTCTCGGGCGCGGGCCACGACGCCTGCTACATGGCGCGCATCACGCCGACGTCGATGATCTTCACCCCCTGCGTCGACGGCGTCAGCCATAACGAGAGCGAGGACATCAAGCAAGAATGGTCGACGGCCGGCGCCAACGTGCTGATGCACGCGGCGCTTGAGAAGGCCGAGATCGCGTCCTGATCATCATTCATCGCGGGAACGCGCGGAAATCGAACGGGAGAACACCATGTCGATCGTCATCAAGGGCGGAACGGTGGTCAACGCCGACCGCAGCTCCAAGGCCGACGTCAAGGTCGAGGGCGAGACCATCGTCGAGATTGGCGACAACCTTTCGGGCGACAGCACGCTCGACGCGGGAGATTGCTATGTGATCCCCGGCGGCGTCGATCCGCACACCCACCTCGACATGCCCTTCATGGGCGCCAATTCCGCCGACAATTTCGAGAGCGGCTCCAAGGCCGGCGTGTCCGGCGGCACCACGATGGTGGTCGACTTCTGCATCCCCAATCGCAACCAGCCGCTGATGGAGGCCTTGGCCGACTGGAACGAGCGGTCGAAGAACGCCGTCGCAGACTTTTCGTACCACATGGCCATCACCTACTGGAACGACCAAGTGCGCGAGGACATGGCCAAGGTCGTCAAGGCGGGCGTGACGACCTTCAAGCACTTCATGGCTTACAAGGGCTCGCTGATGGTCAACGACGAGGAGATGTTCGCCTCGTTCTCGCGCTGCGCCGAGCTCGGCGCCATGCCGCTCGTCCATGCCGAGAACGGCGACCTCGTCCTCGCCTTGCAGCGCTATTATCTCTCCAAGGGCATCACCGGCCCCGAGGGCCACGCCCTCTCGCGTCCCCCGGACGTCGAAGGCGAAGCGACCAACCGCGCCATCATGCTGGCCGACCAGGCGGGCGTGCCGATCTATATCGTGCACACCTCCTGCATCCCGGCGCATGAAGCGGTCGCGCGCGCCCGCGCGCTCGGAAAGCGCGTCTACGGCGAGCCGCTGATCCAGCATCTCGTGCTCGACGAAAGCGAGTATTACAACAAGGACTGGCAGCACGCCGCGCGGCGCGTCATGTCGCCGCCCTTCCGCGACAAACTCAACCAGGACGACCTCTGGAACGGCCTGCGCGCGGGCTCGCTGCAGGTCGTCGCCACCGACCACTGCTCGTTCACCACCAAGCAGAAGGAGCTGGGCTTCGGCGACTTCACCAAGATCCCGAACGGCACGGGCGGCCTCGAGGACCGCATGCCGGTCTTGTGGACCCACGGCGTCGAGACGGGTCGGCTGACGCCGAACGAATTCGTCGCCGTCACCTCGACCAACAGCGCCAAAATCCTCAACATGTATCCGCGCAAGGGCCTGATCGCGCCCGGCGCCGACGCCGACATCGCGGTCTGGGACCCGAAGGCGATGAAGACGATCTCGGCCAAGAACCAGGTCTCGGTGATCGACTACAACGTTTTCGAGGGCATGAAGGTTACGGGCCTGCCCCGCTACACGCTATCGCGCGGCGAGGTCGTGTTCCGCGACGGACGAGTGCAGGCGGAAATCGGCCGCGGCCGGTTCATCGGCCGTCAGCCGTTCCCGGCGGATGCCCGCGCGCTCAGGCGCTACAAGGACTTCACCGCGCCCCGCGCGGTGGCGCGCTGAGAGACGCGCGAAGATGGAGACGGCGTCCATCCCCAAACCGGCCGCGGACGGCGTCGGAGCGACGCCGACGCCCGAGCCCGCGATCGAGATCAGCGACGTCTCGCTGCGCTTCGAAACGCGCGACGGGCCAGTGCGCGCGCTCAGCCATGTGAATCTCAAGGTGGCGCGCGGCGAGTTCGTCTCGTTCATTGGCCCCTCGGGCTGCGGCAAGACCACGCTCTTGCGCGCCGTCGCCGATCTCGAGTCGGCGACCGAGGGCGACATCCGCGTCGACGGCATGAGCGCGGAGGAGGCGCGCCTGAAGCGCGCCTATGGCTACGTGTTCCAGGCGCCGGCGCTCTATCCCTGGCGGACGGTGGCGCGCAATATCGCGCTGCCGCTCGAGATCATGGGCTTCTCCAAGGCCGAACGCGAAGAGCGAGTGAAGAGGGGCCTCGAGCTCGTCAACCTCACCGGGTTCGGCAACAAGTTCCCCTGGCAATTGTCAGGCGGCATGCAGCAACGCGCCTCGATCGCCCGCGCCCTCTCGTTCGACCCCGACATCTTGCTGATGGACGAGCCGTTCGGAGCGCTCGACGAGATCGTGCGCGACATGCTGAACCAGCAGCTCCTGACCTTGTGGGAGGTGACCGGCAAGACGGTGCTGTTCGTCACCCACTCGATCCCCGAGGCGGTGTTCCTGTCGACGCACATCGTCGTCATGTCGCCACGTCCCGGACGAATTACCGACGTGATTGCGTGCAACTTTCCCCGGGACCGTCAACTGGAGATCCGCGAAACGCCCGAATTTTTGGCGATCGCAAATCGCGTCCGGCACGGCCTGCGAGCAGGGCACTCCTATGATGCGTAGGCGGGTCCGCCTTGGCGTCGGAGCGCGGGCGCCTTCCCTTCGACGCGTCGGGGCGATGCGCGCTCTTGCGGGCTTTGTCCTCGGCGTTTCGACTGTCGCCGCCGCCGCGCCGGGCGCGTTCGCGCTCCACTTTCCAAGCGCCGCGAAAATCGCGCCCGCGTGCGTTGCGCGGGTCAACACGGCCGCCCTGCGGGCGATGAACAGGACCAACCCGCTCGGGCAGATGCAGATCTATGGGCCGCCCACGGTGTTCAATCCTCACCTCTTGCGGGTCGAGGTCAACGTGATCGGCGCCCGGACCGAGATCTACGCCGTCGACCTTGCGATCGACGACGCGTGCAACGTTCTCTCCGCAAGCACGCGGCTCGAATCGAACGAATGGCCGGTCCGGTGAATGCGGCGATCCCCATCGCAGCCCCCTGCGTGACGGCGGTCTCCGTCATGCTGGGCATCGCCGCGCCTGGCCTGGCGGGGATCGCCAGAAGGCACGTGGAGGCGGTGAGCGGCGTCAGGAGACACGTCGAGGTGGCGCGGCACGGCAGGGGCCGCGTCGAGGTCGCGGGCGTCGTCGGCAGGCCCTTCGACTGCACCGCCGTCCTGAACGCCACGGCTCTGAGAGCAATGGGGCAAACCGGTCCGCTGGGGCAGATGCAGATCTACGGCGATCCTATGGCTTTCGGACCGAACCTCCGGCGGGTCGAGGTCGACGTGTTCGGCGGCGGCGGGGGACAGTACGACGTCGACAACACGATCGACGACGACTGCCACGTGCTTTCCGTGACCCCGCGGCTGGCGTCGAACGGCCCGCCATGAAATCCATCCTCCCAATCACAACCGTCGTCCTCGCCGTCCTCGCGATCTGGTATGCCTTCGCGGTCTGGATGAACGCGCCGCTGCAGCGCGACGCCTACACGAACGCCGGCCGCGCGGACTACTCGACGCAAGATCTGATCGTCGCTTCGCTCAATATGGAGCGGCCGAAGCTGCCCGGGCCGCATCAGGTCGCCGCCGAGATGATTAAGCTCATCGTCGCGACTCCGCCGACCTCGAAGCGCAGCCTCGTCTATCACGCCCTGATCACGCTCGAGGAGACGCTGATCGGCTTCGTCATCGGCGCCGCGCTCGGCATCGGCCTTGCGGTCGTGATCGTGTCGGTGCGTTGGCTCGACCGCTCCCTCACACCCTGGCTGGTCGCCTCGCAGACCGTGCCGATCATCGCGCTCGCCCCGATGATCGTCGTGATCCTCAACCAGTTCAACATCACCGGAATCGCGCCGAAGGCCGCCATCGCCGCCTATCTGTCGTTCTTCCCGGTGACGGTCGGCATGGTGAAGGGCTTCCGTTCGCCCGACCCGCTTCAACTCGACCTGATGCGCACCTATTCCGCGTCGCAAGGCCAGACGTTCGTCAAGCTGCGCGCGCCCGCGAGCGCTCCGTACTTCTTCGCCAGCATGAAGATCGGCGCGGCCGCGGCCCTCGTCGGCGCGATCGTCGCCGAAGTCACCAAGAGCGAGGACGGCGGTCTCGGCGCCCGCCTGCTCGCCGGGTCCTACTATGGCCAGACGGTGCAGATCTGGGCCGCCCTGTTCGCCGCTGCGGCGCTGTCGGCGGCGCTGGTCGGGATCATCGGCCTCATGGGGCGGCTCGCCGAGCACCGCATGGGGTTCGTCCGATGATCGACCGCCGCATGGCCGACCTCGTGCCGCCGTTCCTGTTCGGCCTCGTGGTGCTGGCGCTGTGGGAGCTCGTCGTGCGGGCCGCGCATGTCCCGGCCATCATTCTGCCGACGCCGTCGGCCATCGCGCTGCGGTTCTTCACCTCGATCCCGACGCTGGCGGCGGACTTCTGGCAGACGATCAAGGGCTTGCTTATGGGCTACGCGGTCGGCTCGGGCGCGGGGCTTGTCGTCGCCGTCCTCGTCGACCGCTCGCTCTTCCTGCAGCGCGGCCTGTTGCCGCTCGGCAACCTGGTTTCGGCGCTGCCGATCGTCGGGATCGCCCCGATCATGGTCATGTGGTTCGGCTTCGACTGGCCGTCGAAGGCGGCCGTCGTCGTGGTGATGACCTTCTTCCCGATGCTGGTGAATGCGGTCGCCGGGCTCGAGAGCGCAAGCGCCATGGAAAAGGACCTGATGAAGACCTATGCGGCGAGCTATTGGCAGACGCTCGTCGCGCTGCGCCTGCCCGCCGCGCTGCCGTTTGTCTTCAACGCCCTCAAGATCAACACGACGCTAGCTATGATCGGCGCGATCGTGGCCGAGTTCTTCGGCACGCCGACGGTCGGCATGGGCTTCCGCATCTCGACCGAAGTCGGCCACCTCGGCATCGACATGGTGTGGGCGACGATTCTCGTCGCGGCGCTGGCCGGCTCGCTGTTCTATGCGCTCGTGGCCTTGATCGAACGCCGGGCGACGTTCTGGCACGCCTCTTTCCGGGCGAGAGAGGCATGAGCTTCGCGCCGCGGGGAGGTGCGCGGCGATGGGGAAGATGCGGTTCAAAAAGCGGAGGTTGAAAAATGAAGAACACGCTCACGGGTCTGATCAGCATGGTGGCGATGCTCGCGGCGGGCGCGGCGCACGCCGACGACAAGGTGACGCTGCAGCTCAAGTGGGTCACGCAGGCGCAATTCGCCGGCTATTACGTCGCCAAAGACAAGGGCTTCTACAAGCAGGAGGGTCTCGACGTCACGATCAAGCCGGGCGGACCGGACGTGGCGCCCGAGCAGGTGCTGGCAGGCGGGGGCGCCGACGTCGTCGTCGACTGGATGCCGGCCGCGCTCGCCGCGCGCGAGAAGGGCGCGCCGATGGTCAACATCGCCCAGCCGTTCAAGCACTCGGGCCTCGAGCTCACCTGCCGCGCCGACACCGGCATCAAGACCCCGGCCGACCTCAAGGACCGCACGCTCGGCGTCTGGTTCTACGGCAATGAATATCCGTTCCTGAACTGGATGAGCAAGCTCGGCTTCAAGACCGACGGCTCGCCGGGCGGCGTCAAGGTGGTCAAGCAGGGGTTCAACGTCGACCCGCTCATTCAGAAGCAGGCCGACTGCATCTCGACGATGACCTACAACGAATACTGGCAGGTCATCGACGCCGGCTACAAGCCCGAGCAGCTCGTCGTCTTCAAGTACGAGGACCAGGGCGTCTCGACCCTCGAGGACGGCCTTTACGTGATGGAGGGCAAGCTCAAGGACCCGGCTTTCGTCGACAAGATGGCGCGCTTCGTCAAGGCCTCAATGGAGGGGTGGAAATACGCCCAGGAACATCCCGACGAAGCGGTGAAGATCGTGCTCGACAACGATTCGACCGGCGCCCAGACCGAGCACCACCAGACGCAGATGCTAAGCGAGATCAACAAGCTCACTGCAGGGTCCGACGGCAGGCTCGACAAGGCCGACTACGAGCGCACGGTGAAGACGCTGCTGACCGGCGGCTCCGACCCCGTCATCTCGAAGGAGCCCGTCGGCGCTTACACCACCGCCGTGACCGACAAGGCGCTCGGGAAGTAGACGGCGCGTCTTCCTTCGTTTAGGAAAGACGACCTATCGCCCGTTTAGGAAAGGTGATCTATCGCCGCGAGTGGCCCAACGAGCCGCTCGCGGTCTGGGTTGCGAGGCTCGGCTTGGCGCATCGGATCGTTCCAAACCCAAACCCGCTCAAGCGGAACAGACCGGAAAACATCGTCCGAGACCTTGTTCATGTAGCTCACGGCGCAAGCCGTTCCTACGGCCCATGCCCATTGACGGCGCCGGCCAATGCGCAGGTCATCACAGGCGGCTCTTCCATGGCCGGATTGCTTGGCCCCGACCTCGGTGATGGGCAGAGGTGGGGCACCCCGACAAACTCAACGAGCCTTCAGCCCCTCATGGGCCTTCTGAACGGCAACAGTCCTAAGAGCTGGGTCGCCGGGCACCTGCTCAACGCGGAGTTCGGAGGCAGCGGAAACGCAGTTGAAAACCTGACGCCGCTGACGTCGGCGGCCAACAACGCCCACAAGACCTTCGAAAATCATATCAAGAGAATGCTGTTGCTGTGCAAGGGGCTAGACGACCAGTATCCTGCGGCGTCCGACTGGTATGGTGTCCGATACCGAGTGGATGTGTCTACGGATACGTACGCTGACCCGGCCACCATCAACGTCGGGAATATGTACAGTTATGCCTATTCGCACATCGAGGTCGAGTACGAGTTCGTTATAGCGGGAATCCTCGGACATCCGAAAAATCGTTTGACCGAATCAGCGGGATCGATTCCAGTCGCTTGGTGAAAACGGACCGCAATTTCCTCCGCCCGGCGGATCGGACCGACCTGGTGAAG
>Ga0074046_10001404_pt1 | contig 21767 bp, 26 predicted proteins | sample BogForMeECP23OM3_FD_94441 | JGI IMG/M metagenome (GOLD analysis project Ga0074046, IMG submission 94441) | Bog forest soil microbial communities from Calvert Island, British Columbia, Canada - Bog Forest MetaG ECP23OM3 | ecosystem: Environmental > Terrestrial > Soil > Wetlands ...
GCGGCGCAGTACGACACCTACAAACCCTTTCCCGATCTTGCCGTGAATGGCAAGCAGACTCTTGCGGAAGACGTCGCCGACCTCGGTGGCCTCTCTGCCGCCTATGATGCCTTCCGCGCCACCCTCGCGGGCAAGACCGCTCCACTTCCGAATGGCTTCTCCGGCGATCAGCAGTTCTTCCTCGGTTTTGCGCAGGTCTGGGTATCAAAATCGAATGAAGCGTTTCTACGAGAGCAAGTAATGACCGACATGCACGCCCCCGAGCGGTTCCGGGTCGCGACCGTGCGGAACCTCGACGCATGGTACACCGCATTTGGCGTCCAGCCCGGAGAGACGCTCTACCTCGCCCCGCCCGACCGCGTCCAAATTTGGTGACTAAATTACAGGAAACTCCCAAGCACGACTAACAGTGGCAAGCATTGCCCTTGCTCTTTTGGGCCGGAGCAATGAGTAGAGAGTGAAAAACCCGCATGGTCCTAGTTTCAGTCCGCGACGGACATTCGTCGGCTGGTGTCATGATCACTGCCGGCGGACCGTTTTTTTCGGTGATGACGCGATCGTTCGAACCTGTGCACGCGGCGACCGGAAAACCCGTGGCGTTGACTAGGCCTCGACAATCAAGTTTAGCTGGTGACCGTTAGCCCAGATTTGGCCAGCGTGCACAGCGCAAATGGAATTCCTTACTCTGACTTGGGAGCAACCAGCCTAGGGTAGTGCTACCCTAGCGGGGAGGTGATGCACCAACCGAGTCAAATTTCGCTTCTTCTGCTGGATGGTCACTCGCTAGCCTCGCTTGCATTTACACGCTCACTGGCCCGCGCAGGGATTTGGGTGACGGTGGGCGCTGCGTCTCCTGACGCGCCTACGCGCTTTTCTCGCTTTTGTGCGCAATTTTTGTTGTACCCCTCTCCGATGAAAGATCCCGAAGCGTTTCGCCAATGGCTCTTCGAGATCCTGAGTCTCCGCCAGTTCGACATACTGATCGGAACAACCGATCAAACGCTGCTACTGCTCGATGAATGGCGGGAAGCACTCTCTTCGCTCGTGAAAGTTCCGTTGCCTGCAAAGGAAGGATTCCGTCTGGCCTGCGACAAGGCCAAAACGGCGAAACAGGCGCAAGATTTGGGCTTGCCCATTCCACCCACCTGCTTCATCCAGAACGAAAAGGAATTTGATCAAGCCGCAAACACCCTCTCCCCTCCTTTTGTGATCAAGCCTCGCAGCAGCATAGGGCTCTGCCAGGGTCAGCGACTCCGCCTGAGTGTCGCGTACGCCTTTGACAAGGAGGCGCTACGGCAAAAATATTTCGCCCTTCATCAGTTCAGTCCGTGGCCGCTGCTGCAAAGCTATGTTGCCGGCTTCGGGATGGGGTGTTTCTTCCTGATCCAAGACGGGCAGATTCTCGCCCGTTTCATGCATCGGCGGATTCGCGACGAGGATCCCACTGGTTCTGGCAGTTCACTGCGCATCAGTGTGGCGCCGGATCCAACCTTAATGAAGGCAAGCGAACGACTACTGCGCGCGATCGGTGTAGATGGACTGGTGATGGTGGAGTATCGCGTGGCGGAAGATGGAACGCCATACCTGATGGAAATTAACTCGCGACCGTGGGGCTCGATGCAACTGGCAGTGGAATCCGGCGTTGATTTTCCTCTCCTCTGGTACCGGGCTGTAAACGGCCAGCCGGTAGAGATCGTTCATTCCTATCGCCAAGGGGTCGTCTGCCGTCATTTTGCCGGGGACCTGAGGCATTTGGAGAATGTGCTTGTGGGTCCGCCTGCTGGCTGGTCGCTGGATTTCCCGAAGCGCCTGCCAACCCTACTGCAGTTTCTCAAGTTCTGGGGGTCGAATCTGCACTACGACGATTTCGCTGCCGGTGATTGGCGGCCAGGGCTAGCCGAATTGCGGAATTATCTTGCCGAACTCGGCGGACGATTTCTGGGCCGGCTACGCCGAGCCTTCAGGGGATCACACAAAAGTGCACTCTGACAGGCCGGGGCAGTTTTTATTCATCGCGCAGAACGCGTTTGCAGCCTTTTCAAGTTCGTGGCGGCGTCACGTGTCGCCCAGATTCACCTGACAAAAGCCCGCAAAGCTACTGGATCAACCAGAGACCCGAGGATCAAGCCTGGCCCCGTTTTGTCTGCACGTTCCAGCAAGTCCAGAAAGAGGCCCGTCCCTCTCGGCCAGAGGCGATCGACGGCATAACAATGCTCGCAGCGACCACCTTCGGGGTGGGTCAAAGAACGCGCGATGCTCAGCAAACCTCGTTGATGAGAATGATCGACGATTTGGCATCCGCACATCCGCGCTAGCTCCCGGCACTGGATCTGCGATGGGGCAAAACTTCTCTTAGCCGCACGAAACATGGGCAGGTCCGCTTGCGAGTCGCCGATGGCCACCACCTCTAGCTCAGGCATTCCCAACCAGGTTAGCAACGATTGCAATCCGGTACCCTTGTCGAGGTCTTTTGCAAGAACCGCCGTGTCGCTAAAGGTTTGCTGGAACTTGAGCCGCTTGACGCCAAGCTTGGCCAGTAACGTCCGAATCGTCAGAGTTGGAACGGGTACCGTTCGGTTGTCCTCAAAGCTGTAAGCCCGAATTGAGTAACGGTAGCTGTCATTCAAGAAGATGCCTGGAATTTCACGGAGAGCGATCTTGACCTTCTCCAGTTCGTTGAGAGATTCCGGACTAACCAACACGAACTCCCGCTTCGTAGCGGCATCCCAAAGCGCACTTCCGTACTCGGCCACACCACCCACGAAGCCGTAAGCCTCGCAATACTCCTGCACCTCTCCAATCGATCTAGCTGTATTTACCGACACAGCAAAGTCGTGTGCGTGTAGGAGCGATAGTGCTTGGATGCCGTTCGCCGTCGTAGAAGGGAACCCAAAGATGCGGTCGTCTAGGACGCCATCAATGTCCAGCATTACGAGTGGGGCATGCCAGCCTACCGTCTTTGGCGGTCGGACGAAACGACCACACAACCGCGCGGTGTGGATCTCGAGGAAGTTCCAAGCTTGGACATATTGTTGGTGAAATTCTGCATGCCGGTCTACAAGATGGGGGTTGTCGAGGAGATCGAGGGCAAAAGTCATAGCCCAGACCCCAGCAAGCAGTTTGTAAAGAAAGAGCCGTTTTTCGACGTCGGTGTCTCCCGATTTCTCGGCGTAACGCGCCAGTAAATTTTTCTCTTCGGCGGGGGAGAGATCCCAATACAAGATAGCTTCGGCGACGTCGTAGGCAGGGTCAGTCACATTTAACTCTGTCTTCCCGAGTCCGTGCTGATCAAAATCCGTTTTGAGAAGCCGTTCCGGACCGCAAATCCATTCCACTCGACGCATTTTGCCATCGATCAGCGTTGGATTAGTACATTCGATGCGTGATAGCTCCTCCCGGATCCGACTGCGCTTTAGTGCCGCGGCGATTCTGTGCCGGTAAGCTCGACTAAGGGTCTTGGCGAGCAGCTCTAGGCCTCGGTGTTGTTTCTCTCGAATCAGGTCTGGTGAGGGATCTTTTTCCAAGGCGAGCGAGCGGACTCGTGCCGCTATGTAGGAAGCTAGGGTATCAACTAGCTGATCGCGGTCCGGCAGCGTTGCCATCGAGTGCGCTTCCGGCAACCACTCGGTGAACAGAATCCCGTTGCGTAAACCGAGCGCGGGAGGAATGCAAGAGGAGAGTCGGTCCGCCGCCAGGAAAGCATGATAGCCGAGCCATCCCCAACCAACACTTTTGGCCAGCACATAACGAGTTTCAACGTTACCGACAGAATCTTCCAACCGAGCCTCGTAAATGCGCTTGAATCGGATGTGACCTTTCTCGACACAGAGATCCCTCAGCCGAGTGGAACACTGTTCTAATTCTGGGCTAAACGTCAGCGTCGCCTTTCGATAACCGCGTGCCAGGAAATACTCTTGCACGATACTTCCCACAGCCTGCGGTTCGAGCAAGCGGCACTTTTGCCACTCTTCGCGTGCGAGAAGCAAGGTGGTGATTTCACTCGCCGAAAAAAACTCTGGTTTACTGCCCCGGGTCGGATGAACAGGGAAGGAGGCGACAATCTTGCATATTTCAACGCCAGCTTGCCGAAGCAATCTCACCGCGTGAGCAACGCTGTACCCCGTGGTCATGGGTTCATCTACGATCAGGGCCAAACCACCGCTTGCCGCGCACTGTGCAAGCTGATTGGCTTCCCACAAACTGGTCCCTTGCTTCGGACGCAGAGTTACGGAATTCACTCGCTCATACCCTTCCGATTTCAGGTGGGCGCAAACCACTGGCGCAAAATAGGAACCGGCAGTCCGCAAGCCAAGAACCAGAACTGGCTTTTGCCGATCAGCAAAGGCCGCCACGAATTTGCGCGCCAATGCCAGAGCATCTAGATGAGTGAGGTCTTGTGAAATAAAAGCGGCCGGTGGTCGGGGACGCCAAGCAAGCAAGTGCGTTGGCAGCCGCTTGTTAAGTAAAGACGCGAGTACCTCTGTCTGGCTTGAGATGGTTCGTCGATCGGGAACGGTGTCTAGCAGAATGTTCCTTGCGAACTCGACTATGGCCGTATTCCAACTCTGCTGCCAGTCACGAAGGTGGCGAAGAACCAACTCGCGAGACCTCCGCCAAAGAGAAAAAATTCCTTCTGCAACCTGAAATGCCGGCGTGAAAATAGGCAACTTCGCCGCAGCCCTAGCGAAGTCGTAGTCTTTGCCAAGTAAGTAATCATCCAATGCGTCGGCAACCGCACAGCCAAGTAAGAAAGTATTTGTTGTAACTTCGGCAAGCTGCCAATCGGTGGAGACCTCTTCCGTCCGTCGCAGTTCACGTCGGAGGTATGTTGTTATTTCCTCCACCGTAGGGAATACATTGAGGGACCAGGGATAGCTGCGATAAAACGCGAGTTCCGTTTCCAACAGGCAAGAGGGCAGTGGAGCGGTTCGCATCTGTCGAACACCGATCTGCCGCACGAGCTGATTTCTAATCTGCGACATTCAAACCTGTCTGAGTATCCCCGGGGCCCTGCTGCGCGATTCCGGTTCGGCATCACCGAACTTATCCCTGGCAAGCACCGTCAACCACTAAACGTCAATTCGCTTATTGAAACTGACAGAACATTCACGCGTGGCCAGGTTGGCTTCCACTCGCCGAGGTTGTCCGCTTGTTTCGGAAGTCCTCTCGACGCACTATGTAAAGCACCAGCTCGACGCGGCTCGATATGCCCAACTTCTCATAAATCCGGAAGAGATAATTACTAACGGTGTGTTCGCTGATAGGGCGGGATCACTCGCGTGCCGCGAGTTTCGACAGTAAGTCCCGGTATTGGCGCTGGCTTTGGTCTTCCCGTAGTTCCACCGTGACGCCCATGCCGAGCCCCGGTTCAACGCGCTTTACCGAGCAATCCAGCCAGCAGGGCTTTTCGGCGGCAAGACGTGCGCGAAAACCCGCGCCAACCCAGAGCACATCCTCGGCTTCGATGAACATTCCGCCAGCGCTGATGTCGCGTGTGCGCGCCTTCAGACGTGCGGAACCCCATTCGATTTCTAGGCTGGCCTGATACTGGTAACGAGGCGCCCTTCGCCGGTTCGAAGGGCTTACTCTAGATTCTTCCGTATGCATGGACTCGCCCACCTTTAGGGTGAAAAATGGCGCGCAAGGCCTCTGAGAGTTCTACAAGCTTTTCCTGTGGCCTGATTCTACAACAGACTTGCATGTATTTCTGGCGTGAAGAGTTGCCGACTCGGCCCGAAGTTTCAATCACTTCGAAACCGGCCTATCCAACGTTTTTCTAAGTATCTGTGGGTCCGTTGGTATTTTGTGTCACGCCGAAGCGGAATGCGCTCTGGAAGCCACGGGATCTGCCACGGTGGGTTCGCTAAGTGCTGACCCAAGGTGATTCTTCAACTGCTACCTGCAGCAAATCGTTTTGCTGCTCGATCTTTGGCCTCTGTTACGCCCGCTTTTTTCCCAAGTTCCAGGAATGATCCAGGAATGATTAAAGCGCTACTCGGAAGAGTGGTCTCGGTGGCCAGTTATGCGTGCATTCTTGGCGACGATTATGCAAGAAATACTTGCCTGAGTGCCGCTGGCACTGCCACTCTTGGTTGTAACAGTGCATTACGTTCCTTGCGGACTTGCCCATCTATTCCTTTTCTCGAGCCGCACGGGCGGAAGTCACATGCACGAGCGAGCGCATCTTGAAAAAGCAGGTTCTTCATTCGCGAAGACACAACAAGAGAGTTGAAACCCGTGAGGGTGTATGGGTGCTCTGGCGGTGCGGTCGAACGGAAGATACATCGCGAGTTAAAGATTTGAGTGTGGGTGGTCTGTTTATCGAGACATCGAAAGTATGCCCCGTCGATGCGACAGTTGAACTTCATTTTCTTGTGGAGGACGGAGAAATCAGGGCCAATGCCATCGTGCGCTACGTTAAGGCCGGCAATGGAATAGGTCTACAATTCAAGACTGTTCGCAGCGAAGATCAGGCACGTTTCTCGACAATGATGAAAAGGCTCATCCAGCCAGGAGACCGCGCAAACCTGACGAGTGAGACCATTCCAAAACAATAAATCCGATCAGGCACCCATCAGAGCGATGGTGCGCAGCGATGTGCCCTGCTCTTGCCGTTGGCTTTAGTGCCTTAGGGCGATGTCGGTAAAACCGTCGTGCCCACACTGAACACCCAGCTCTTGTTTCCGCTTTAAAGTCATGAAACAGTTCGATTTCAACCATCCAGACTTCTTCAAGCATCAGCCACGACGCCGAGAACTGCTCAAGAGGCTTTATAAAAGCGGTGCCACCGAAGATGAGTTCGTCAAGGTCAATCTGGGAATTGTGAAACCGAATGGCAAAATCTATAGCCGCTCAAGACTTCGACAGGAATACCGCCGACTTCAGAAAATCTATGATTTCTTTTCGGCACTCTGAACTGCAGGGTGCGTTGATGGTGAGACACGAACACGGAGGCCGGGATGGGCGGCTACCCCGGTCTCTGCTGTGCGAAAATATAATTATTTTCGTATAGACGTAATTCACCGAGAACTGGCTGCGTCTCAAACACACATACTCCGTGGAAGAACCATCCTTGGCGCGCAATTGTGGGATACAGAAGATAGCAAGAAGAAAGATCAAAAATCTGTAAACCGAAACTCGAAAGCCTATGTGGTGTAAAGGTGTATACTCTTCAGTCCCAGTCCCCAAAGGGCACCCCAGAAGGGCGACTGCGGGGACACTGTCTGCCCAACCGAGTGTCCCCTTGGGGCTGGCCGAGTTTGGATCGGCCGCGAGACACGATAGCCTGTGGGTCCGTTCAAAGAAAGCTGTCCAAAAGAACAGCTAATCAACCTGACCCTGATAACTCATTAGCTACCTAGGAATGGCAGATTACCGGCTTTACTTATATAGCGCTCGTTTGGGCGTTGAGGCAATCACATGTGTTTGCCTAAGCGCGAGTTCCGTTTTTTCGCTGTAGCGGTGCGCCGGGACGGCGGCAGTTCGGACAGCGCCGCCTGCGTCTACTTCTTCGGTTCGAGAATGATCCTCCGTGGTGCGAAATGCATTTGCGTTACGAGAAGGCGGAAAACGCCTAACGCCTTGGAGGCCATGGGAGCGGCCGTTTCTTCAACACCGCTAAAAGCACCTTCAGTCGGGAAGTGAGATTGCCGCTCACCGAACCTATTCCCGGGAGCGCCTAGTTGTACCCCTCAACCGCGCTGCGGGCCGGTTTGGGTATGTTGGGCACGACGAGCCACGTGCCCAGGGCTTGGTCTTTTCTTTTCCATTCGAGATATTAACAATCACGCGCTGGTCTGCCGCGACCGTGATCGGGCCGGACCACAGCTCTTTGCCATACCGAGTGACCGTCACTTGGTGAGTTCCCGGTGGCACAATCAATTCCTGGTGCCAAATAATGTCGTTATCGAACTCATCCACGTGGCCTACGAAGTACAGGGGCTTCTTGCCGTTCAGAAGAACGGCGGCGGCTGTCGCCCCGTGGAGCCTTCCTGCTTCAATCTGGATGCGACCACGCGGGCCCGGCACGGGTGCGCCAACGGGTTCCAGCTTTATGTCCAGAGGCACCGTCTTATCCGAATCCATCGAAACGTCTTGCTCGACAAACTTGTAAGGCACCCCCTTGCTTTTACTGTATGCCATAAGGTGCCGAGTTCTGTAAGTACGGTAGGCAAATGAGTGCGTGACCCAGGTCACCCGGTGTCGCATGCCGATTGTCTCCATGGCTACAGAGGTAACTGAAGATCTGATTGCCCCTCATCGAATCCATTCCTCAACGCTAGGAATGACCAACGGGTGTAGACTGCGCGTATGGTTGCCAAAAGGGAAGACCAGGAAGAAGCGGATGAAGTCGTAGAGAATTGCGGGCAAGAAGGTGGCGCCATGAAGAGGGCGATTGAGAACAAGCTAGGAACGAGTAGCGTAACCCCGAAGAAGAAGTTGGCGAAGAAGATGACAGCTCCAACAAAGGTGGAGATGAAATCGGAAGTCGGCGCGGAAACGGCGGGCGCACTCAAGAAACGGGTTCGGGAGAAAGGCCAAAGCGTAGATACGGTGGCATTCGCACCGGAGGGATTGGGAGCGCTCTCGGGCCAGCAATCAGGAGATTTGCAGGGATTGTCCAACGTCCCAGGTGCGGATTCCGAGAGTGTGGACGAGTTGCTCGAGGAAGGAAACTCATTCGAGCCCGGGGTGGTGAAGGGCGTGAAGTTCACACCCATAAAATGCCGCAGGATGATGTTCCTGGCGAGTATCTGGGCTGAGGCTATGTAGAACTCTTTGAGTGAGTAGGTATGAGCAAGATTTGGGATGCCCTCCGGGAAGCTGCACGACTTAAGAAGCAGCGCATTGGCCAAGAAGGTCTGCTGAACTACCGGGACGCGATTCCTGAGCGTCGGTCTACGAAGCGCTTTTTGGCTAATACGCCCGTTTTGGTCTACGGCTATGGAGCCACAGACGACCCGTTTCACGAACGAACGGAAGCACTTTCAGTTAACGCAGGAGGTGGGCTAATCACCCTAACTACTGCTGTGAATCCCGGCCAGACACTTTTGCTTATAAACGAAGTGAACCTGAAAGAGGAAAAGTGTACAGTGGTTCGCGAAGTGTACACGTACTTGGATAGGAAGGACATCGTCGTTAAGTTCCCTCAACCTGCACCCGATTTTTGGGAAACGACTCACCCCTGAATATTCTCGCCCCAATTGGCACCGCACCTGAGAAATTGAACAGCTCGACGCTTGACACTACAGAGCGGCCATCAAACGCGTGGCGGTGATTCACTGCGAAACTACGACAGGAATTGTTAACCCAATCGCGGAAATCGGTGCGGAGATTGAAGGGGCAGGCGCGGTGTACATCGTCGACGCCATGAGCAGCTTTGGGGCAATTCCCGTGAATCTTTCCGCGGCGCGTATTGATTTCCTGATTTCCTCGGCAAACAAGTGCATCGAGGGGGTCCCCGGCTTTGGTTTCATCTTGGCCCGTCGCGACCGGATACGCGAGGCGAAGGGCCGCGCTCGAACACTGAGCTTGGATCTGCACGCGCAGTGGGCATGTTTCGAGTTTGACGGCCAATTCCGCTTTACCCCACCGACGCATGCGCTGTTGGCGTTCCATCAAGCTCTGCTCGAACTGGAGGCGGAGGGCGGCGTTGCCGGCCGCTCCGCGCGCTATCAAGCAAACCACACCGTGCTGATGCGCGGTATGGCTGAACTAGGGTTCGAGGCGTACCTTGCACCGGAAGACCAGAGCCACATCATAACCACGTTTCGCTATCCCAGGCACCCGCAGTTTCGCTTCGAAGAGTTCTATGGGTTGCTGAGCGAATTAGGATTCATCATTTATCCCGGGAAACTGACGACAGAGCCGTGCTTCGTATCGGGACTATCGGACGACTGTCGCCGCCAGACATCGAGGCGCTACTCGGGGCGATGCGGCGCGTTCTGGAAAGGCTGAACGTCGTGGCCGATAACCGCGCCGCTCGTTGAGCCGCATGATAGCGATGCGACATCAGGCCAGGAACTGCCCCAAGCTGGCACAACTCACACTGGTACTACGAGAACGAACTGGGGAGCCGCGCCACTCTGGATTTGATCTTCTCCGACCATTTCAGACGCAATGGGCGCGGCGTTTTCGGTCCCTTGCGCGATAGACTTCCGACCCCTTATCTTTGCGAGCGATCGCACCATCGCCAAATATAGTTCGGAAATTTGGAACGTGGCACCTTGCGCGGTGCCGTAGTAGCTGTTTGCGAGTACCGGCATACCCACGAACGTAATTGCGCGCTCCTGACTTAAGTTAACGAGGACTAGCCAATTGGTTAGAGGATCTCAAAGAACTTGCCGTCATACCGATTCGAGGAGTAAAAGGGATCTCTGATTATGTTCAATCAAACGGAGCGAGCGCAGGCGCAACGGCGGCGTAGGGTGAGCCTGATTCGTGACTGGTTGGCGAGTGACCCGCGGATGTCCGTTGAGGAAATGGAAAGTAGGCTCCTGAGAAAGAGGATGGATATCGGCCGTCACTCCATTCTCCATTATCGGAGACTTGCGAAAATCCTCCTCAACCGCGAACTGGTGTTTGGATCCGATGCGGAGCGCATGTTTCCTATCCCAAGCAAACGCCAGTGAACGAGCAAGCAGAGACGACCGCAGAGACCAGCATCACACGCCAGGTCACGGGGAATTCATCCCGGGTTTATTCGGATGTGATGTTGGGGTGCGAGGTTACTCGCCCCGAAGTACACCTCGGGGATCGGCGTATTCCCCTGATACACCGGTCCCCTTCTCCTATCCTAGTGTCGAATCTGTCGCCTCTCGAACAGGCGTGAACATCCGCAGCGTCCAGACCTATGCCGATAGAATCGTCCCGCCTCGCGATGTACGTGTACCGCGTCTATCCGGCAGCAACCGGTGCGCGGGAGTAAAGACGTCTCCTGATCCGCGCGATCAGGAGACGCCCATTTGCAGTCGGAAGGGTTGCAGGTACTCATCCCGCCCAGAATGAGAACTTGTTTCCCTCCAACTGCAAACTCATCAGAAAAGCTGACACGAGCCACTCCTTGATCATGTCTCAGTGCATCGCACAAGCAGACGTTCTTTCAGGTTCGCCCAACTCCTAAAGCCATAGCGACGGGCGATTATGTACTGGGCGTCGGCAAGTCTCGCATGGGTAGGGTTATCCAGGAGGTCAAAGGGACAGTATCGATCGGCCGCAACGAAATCCTTTCGTTGCAGAGCATGGAACAGCTCTCTTGCTTCCTTCTGGATTGCTTCGAAATTCGAATGAGAAGGTAAGGTAAGCAACATCGAAGGCCTCATCTACCGTCCTCTCCGACTCGGACGAGGAATAGCTGATGATGTGCCATTGGATGCTACGGAATCATAACTGCCAGATTGTTCTTTCTTAATTTTAGAGTGCTAACCTCATTCGGTGCTCGAAGATGGTGTACGCGACCCTGAAAGACTCGGCAGTTTGTCCGATGTGGTTTTACTCTTCTGAATTCTGTGCGGGGCGATGCCGTACGGTGAGAGCCTCCGCGTAGATACCGAGCTCGGGTCCGAAGCTTTCCGAAGGCCAGACGGTCATTGAGATTTCAACGCCGGTTTTGTGAGAGCGAATAAAGTACTTACCGGACTGTACTGCACCTAGTTGCCGTACTCGCGAGATAGCATCATCCAGTGTTACCGCCACTTCAAGCCAAAGAGGTTCCCCATCGTGGGAGACACGAAAAATGTCGAACACAGGAACCATGCTTAGCCCCCACCTCACTTCCAAAGTGTTGTAGCGAGCGAGTTAAAACAGGATGGTCAGCTTGGCCTTAGGGGGCAGCGAAACCGTCCTGCGTCGCCCGGTCCTAAGCGGCACAATGCCTGACTTGTACCTAGGACACATCATTTGCTTGTGAATTTCAGTTTAGAAATTGCGCCCCGTGCTATCCGTAGGAGCCAGCTATACCGGCGAGCGTGCTGAGCTCGCTTACTCCCCACGCCGTCGAGATCGCGCCGCGCAGCTCCGACGCCCGGATCTTCGATCCGTCAAAACCGAAACGCAACCGGCTCATTTTTGAAGGTGCCACTAGGGCAGCCATTCGGATTTGATCGTCTGCCCGACCTCCGCTACTAGCCCTCGCGCCGAGCACCATAGGCGTGTCTTGCTTGTCAGGAAGATGGGCTTGACGGCTAGTTGTCCAAGCACCATGTCATATTGCAGAAATATTCCATGTGCTAAGCTTTCCCTACTGCAGGATTGGCCAGTCATAACCCAGACTGTGGCTACCATGTTTGGAGGGAATATGGCCTGTAAGGCCTGCTCATCTGAAAATCAGGCAAACTTCTCAGGAGAATTGACCGTTGCTTTTCCCGGGGTGCAAAGACTCAATCTGGCTCCCATCTATGTCTGCCAGAAGACACTGGTCTGCTTAGACTGCGGGTATACCGAGCTTGTTTTTCCAGCGACTGAATTAGAAAAACTCAGGAAAGGCATGAAGGGATACCATTCAAACGTTCAATTCGCCACTGAACATTCACGCCTACTGTGAATTCACCTGGTCGAAAAGTTGCTCTACATCCCCCGATAATCGCAGCCAAAACCAGGCACTAAATCTGTTCGTCGTTGCCCGTTAACTATGATTTTGACATTTGGAAAGTTGCCGTAATTCGAGAAATGCTCGGCGTGTCGGTATGGGATTCGAAGAAAGATCGGAGTTTCAAAAGGGTTAGACCCCGTGGCCAGAAACCGGTCTAAAGCCATTCTGGCGGCCGCCTTCGCATCTTTGCCTCTGCGCTCGATTATTTCGAAGCCTCCATCGGTGAGGATGACCTCAGCGCGAGTCTTCACGGATCCGTAGAAGATAGCGAAGGTATATGTTGCGGACGCCTTGCACCCTCCATAAGGCCGCTCTCGCTTCGAACCTATAAGTGCAATGTCGAATTTCATATTGTTGTCGAGTTTCATCCTGAAAAATCAACAATCAGGCCCGGCATCGTGCTGGGAATAGTCTTGAGCTCGATTTTTTCTTGGCGCGAGGGCCGACTGTTTTTCCGAGTGAGGATACCGGGACCTGTGCTCAGTGGTCGACCGGTCATGAAGTTCGCAGTTCGGGGTTTCATCCCAATAAAGATGAGATGAATTCTCCGTGACCTGGCGGGCTAGCGCACTGAGCTCGGCAATTTGGTATGTCGTCGGAATCGCGCCACGTCAGGAAAACTAAAATCGGGACGGATTACCCAGTCGTAAGCTCCAGTTTCCTGCACATTGAAGCGGCTTTGCCTGCGTCGCTTCGTTTGGGGAAGGCGATGAGCACCAGATCATAGCGCTGATGACGGACCAAGGAATCTACCTCATGGTAGCTGCGAGCAAAATCCACCTCGTAACCAACATTACGCAGCAGTTGCATCCGCCGCTCCGCACCCTCAAGAGCCTGTCTCAAAAGTGATCGTTGAAAAGCGACCGGCTGCATGCTACAAACGGGCATGGACAAGAGCATCCGCATATACGCCAGCCTTAAGGAAATGAAGGCTGACGAATACCGTTACTGGCAGAGCCGCCCGGTCCATGAGCGCATGAGCGCCGTTGCAGAGCTTACGCTTTCCGCATACGCCATGAAGGAACCGGCCCGCGATGCTCGACGATTTCAAAAAACTCTTGTCTGTCTTCAACGCCCACAGCGTTAAGTATCTTGTTGTCGGTGGGTACGCGGTTTCGTTTCACGCGCAGCCCCGCGCGACTAAAGACCTCGACTTGTTTATCAAGGCAGATCCGGCGAACGCGAAGGCGGCCTATGCGGCGCTTGCCGATTTTGGGGCCCCTCTTAGCAACATCACGATTGACGACCTGGCGGATGCGCGGAAATTCATCCGCTTTGGACGGGAACCGGTCGCAGTGGATATTCTCCCTAGCATCGATGGCGTAAATTTTGATGAGGCATGGGCGCGGCGTGTCGAAGGGGTGATCGACGCGAACAGCGGCCTCACGGCCTTTTTCATTTCCAAGAATGACCTCATTGCCTCGAAACTCGCTGCCGGCCGGTTGCGTGATCTTGCCGACGTTGAAGAAATCCGCGAGTCCGACGCCAGCCAGCTCGCGCGCGGAGAGATCAATCAATCGTCTGCGCCCAAGAAGAATGTTGGTCCAAAGTCGTGAACTGCAGTTCGACTTCTTGCACAGATTGTTTCTTGGGGAGCGCGCGAACCTCGTGCACCCAGGTTGCTCGCCCTAATCTGGGTGCGGGAATGGGCACCCACTCGCTCCGGGAGAGGTTGTTCTGCGTCTCCCCGCGTACAATCATGTCCACACACAATGCTACTCGGGCGGTGCGGCGACGTTCGATCCTACGGAAATGTAGAGTTGCCATGGCAGTTCGAATCTCTTGAATAGATCATTCAGCGCGGCATTCCAAACCTCTGCGGGAGCAGTCGGTTCTCAATTTCACAACGCAGGTACAGTGGTGTGAGGTAGATCAGTGATAGAATCGACATGATCAATACCGAGAAATCCCACATCATTTCCATCTTCAATCAAGACTGCTGCAAGCAACATAGTGGATCGGTACCGAAACAACTGATCCCCCACTAGTACCATCGTCCTAAACCTTTCAAGCTCCCCGGCACACCAAGGCGGCCCTTCCACGAGCAATCTGACCGGTGAAGACACGAAGGTCAAATGCTTTTGCGTCCATACTAATGTTGCGCTGGCATACGGTTTTGCCGTAAGCGTGGTCTTACCAGGTCTTACCACCGTGTGGACGAGCTGTGAATGATTAAGGATGCTGCCGGATGTGGGCACATCGCTAGGTGTCCACGAGGGATAAGTGGACACTTCCGAGCAGATGACCGTTGTGGTTAGCAGTCACGTAAAGAGAAAGCGGAGATCGGTCGAAGAGAAGCGCCGAATCGTTGAAGAGACCTTAAAGCCAGGCGCATCGGTGGCGCGTGTGGCACAGCGACATGCGATCAACGCCAACCAAATCTTCGCATGGCGGAAGAGATATCGCGAAGGGCAACTGGGAAGCCGGGCGGCGGCGAAACTCCTTCCCGTAGCGATCCCGAACGAGCGGTTGGCTGAAGCAGAGAAGGTTGGCGTGCCGGCGCCGCCTGTACCGCTGGGGATCATCGAGATGGTTCTCCCGAAGGGCAAGTTGCGCATCGAGGGTAGGGTGGAGTTGTCGACCAAGGCGACAGGAGTCCGACTCTTCGTCGATCGCCAGATCCGCTGCTGGGTGCAGGACCTCGCGCCTCGGCGCTGGTGCCTCGCTCGATGGCTCAGGCGCCGGAGGCTCCGGGGCAGCCGGACGTCTTTCGTTGACGAGCGGTGTGAGCCAAGGAATCTGCAGTGCGGCTATGGCAAACTCCTCCTCGAGGCCGTTATAGAGCAGGTCAGCCAGTTCCTCTCGTGCTTTTTCTACGTAATTTTCGGCGTGGTTTTTTTGGAGCGATCGCAGGGTTGTTGCGCCGATCTTCCTTTCGATGAGGTTGCGGGGTTTGCGGGACTTGTCCGCGATCTGTGGCGTCAGCGCTTCCTTCAGTTTCTTGCTGTTGGATACATTAGAATCGCACAGTTTCTGGACTTCCTTGGCTAACGCCCGCGCATATTCATTACGCATCTGAACCGTGGCTCCGGCCGTCGCGGTTTTTGTCTGTTCGTCGATCATCTTCCGGCTGAACCCGGCAACAAGGACAAACACGCCCGTCATGATCAAACCGATAATTCCCAGCGTCCACATCTGCGTGTTGAGGACTTTTTGGTAGTAAGACTCGTGCTGCTTCTGGGTGCACGTGATGTAGTCCTTTTCCATCGCAGCGCTGCTCGGATCAAACGGCGGGAGTAAGAAAATTGAGCGCTGCAGCCAGGACCAGGATGTGTTGGCGAATAGTGTTCACGGGTCTTCCCGAGCCTTCTCTGAGTTTGGAAGCCGCCATAGGAAGCGGCACGAACGATCCGGGATCTCTTTTGTCACCTGAAGTGATTCGCAGTTTTCTTCCGCTGATCGAACAGCTTGGAATCGCTACCGTGGAACAGGTGCAAATCGAAACGCTCCGGGAGCGTGTGCGAGCCGAAATCATGGCAATTGGTGCAGTCACGATTTTGCCGGCACTGATCGGGGCTTGGACGAAGTTGCGTAATAATTGGCGTCCGAGCGAGCGCGGCCTTCCGGTGATTCCGCCAAGGAGACCCCCGAATTTGGACACAGCCTGACCGAATCGCACTAGCATCCTGATAGGCCGAGACGCTGCGCGTGCGCGTCGCCCGAGCATAGCGGCTGCTTCCACGCGAGGAGCAAGTTTCGCAACGGGGGCGCAACGTGATGCACAAAAATGCTCGAGAATGGTGTATAGTCGACGCATGAGAACTAACATCGACATCGACGAGGGTCTGGTCCGTAAAGCAAGAAAACTCACGCGCCTGAAAAGCAAGCGGCAGATAGTGGATAAAGCCTTGGAGTTACTGGTCCGGTCGGAGAGCCGTAAAGGCATACTCCGGTACTACGGTAGTGGCATATGGAAAGGGGCTCCCAAGGCCATGCGGAGAAACCGAGTTTGATCTTAGTGGACAGTTCCGTTTGGATTGATTTTCTGAGCTCTTCACCTTCCCCTGCAGGTGCTGAATTACGCCGTATGGTCGCCGAGGCCGAGCCTTTCGCACTCGCAGGAGTTGTCGTCACGGAAGTCTTGCAGGGTCTCAAGCGGGACGTGAGCGGCATCGAGCATTATCTTTCGCAATGGGACTTGCTTGAACCAAGTGGATTCCGGACCTATCGGGAAGCAGCGGTCATTTTTCGGTCTGCACGTGCGAGAGGCATCGCATTTACGACTGTCGACGCCCTGATCGCGGCGATTGCCTTGGAGCATCGCGCGACGCTCTTTACCCTGGACAGGGACTTTACCAGAATCGCCGGCATCGTTAGTCTGCCGCTTTATGTCTTTTGAGGATAGCGTCGGTTCCCAAGCGGAAATGGCGTGAAATGAGAGTGAAGTTACAGTTTCTGGGTCAACCGTTCTCGCGAACCAATGCTATGCTAGGCTCCGCGACGCCTCAGTTTCGGATTTTGGTTAGAAACCAGCACTTGAGGAGTGGTGCTGCCTTTGATGGCAGATCCCACAAAGAGTAATCAGATTGTGCAATGCATCGTCGCCGAGTTTGCTCCGCTTTGACAGATGATGCACATTGAACACTCCTTCAGTTTCGAGCGCCTTCATCGTGTGCGGAAGCTAGACTCAGTGAGTCCGTTTCCCTCCGAGTTCTTCACCCTAGTTCACTGGAAGCCGATGAGTTTGATCGCTTCAACCTCCTCTCCCTCTCCTGTGATCCTTCCGAGCGGTCCCACAATCGCACGAACGGCATCCATCTGGTACCCCTCTGTCAGATTGTATCGTTCACCGGCACTGCCTAATCGCCCAGGCGAAACGACTTCGCCAACTTCTACTCCACCGGTAGCAAATACCTTCCATACGCCTGCAGTAAATCCGCCGGCGCCAGAGACGGAAGAATCGCGCTCAAAGAGCCCATCCGCTCGATCCCTCAATGCACCACCGGAAGATTTAGCTACGCACGTGAGTCCGACCGGACCATCTTCAACAGGAACGAGCCGATCCATCACTGATTTCGATAACTCCTCGGGTGCCAATAAACTCAGTGACGCCACGACTCCCGAAGAAAAGTCCAAGGAAAGCACCCGGCACTCTGAATCTTTTGCGAAAGTGCCTTCCACAAATTCAAATTTATCTCCGACAACAGAATTGAAACCATCTGTTAATCCCCAAGCCAGTTCTGAGCGCAACGGCTTGGCCGGGCTAATCGCGCGAAACGCGCGGCCACCCGAGAGCCCCAAACCCGCACATTCACCAAAGGCCGTTGGCCCTATCAGCGGAGCGCCGAGAAATCCCGCCCCACGCGGGGTAACGCCTGCCACGGGTGCAGCGTCACACTCTTCACCGCCTTCCGCAATCCTTGTTACTGCCCCAGCCTATGGCAGCAAACTGTTCAGGGTAACTTTCCCGGAAAAACCGATCGCCGCATCCTCTTCGGTCGCGATGACCTCGGAACTTTCTGTTCTTGTTACTCCTCAGTGCGGACCTGCGGCGGCTCATAAACCCGCTCGATTGCAAGCTGGTGAGCTTGTCTTCTTCGTTTGGCCTCGTTATCCGAGGACCGGGGATCGATATGGATCGGCGGAAACCATAAAGGTCCGCGTCACCATCGGACAGCTCGGGCAAGTGCAAGATATAAGGTTCGTGAGCGGTTCGACCTGTCTTCTTCCTGCTACAACGAGCGCTCTTCGCCTGTGCGTTACAAGCCCACTCTCTTGAACAAAAGACCCGTCCAAGTTCAACAGGACGTCACGATTGAATTCCGGCCCCCACAGTATTTGTCGCAGGTGCGCACTCAGCATCCATCGCACAAGTAGCGACGGTTTGAGATGTTGATTTTGCGAACTAATTGCTTAATGGTGAGAGTTTCGGCGATGAGGGCGAGGTTCTTGGAGTGGTTGCACGGGCTGGAGACCAACTTGTGTCAAGACTTGATCCGACGGACGAAAACGCGCAGCAGAGTTGGCGACCTCATTTGCCGGTAAGCGCAGAAGCCCACAGTTGGGTGTTCCAAGTTCGCGCGACGATGAAATGCGAAAACTGGCGATTGGTAACAAGGTTCACAATTTGCGGCGGGCCCGCTTTTCCTGGGGCTCACTTGGAAGCTGGAACCTATAACCTACACAATGTTCTGTCAGGATGAAACGGGGATGTGCGGCATCTTTCTCGATTTTCTTCCGTAGCTGGTTTATCACTACCCGGAGGTTTTCGGTTTCTTCCCGATAATCTGGTCCCCAGACCGACTGCAAAATTTTCCTATACGTGAGCGGCTTTCCCTCCTCAGTCACAAGCAGACGTAAGACGTCGAATTCTCTGGGGGTCAGGTGGATTCGATCGCCCCGGACATCAACGATTCTTTTTTCGATATCAACGGTCAATTCCGGAGTTTCGATTTTCGGAAGCGGCTCCTCGCTACTACTAGATCGTCGCAGCCCAGCTCGAACGCGCGCCAGCAGTTCACCCATAACGAAAGGCTTCACGACATAATCGTCCGCACCGGAATCCAGCGCATCAATCTTGTCGCGTTCTGAGTTGCGGACGGTCACCATGATAATTGGTCCCGCAAAGGACAATCGAATCTTGCGGCAAGCTTCAGGTCCGCTCATGTCCGGCAGGTTGAAATCCATGAGAATTAGATCAGGACGCTCCCGTAGAACCCGTTCGATACCTTCCTGGCCGTTCTTTGCGTCGACGACGTCATAGCCAGCATTCAATAGGGTTGCTTGGAGGACCCGGCGAATTTGTGGCTCGTCGTCCACCACGAGAAGCGTGGCATTGTTCATGGAGTATCGTCTTTCTATGTGCCCCGCAACAAGGCGTGCGAGAAATCTGTCAATTTGTCCACAGAATTCAAAAATGGTAAAGAATGGGTAGTAAGGAAACCTTCAAGGAGTCCTAAGAACTTCGTAAGGGAAAGACGGTTCTGGAGCTGCCTATGCGCAGGCCTTTCCCTAGCGAGGGGACGCCTCAACTCTCGAGAGGTAGATTGTCGAGTAACAGAGTATCCGTGCCCCATGGCAGACGTCAGCTCGTCGCGTTGCCATGACCCGAGGGAAGCGTCCGCCGATGATCTCCCGAGCAACTGTTTCTTCTCAGAAATCGAGACGCAGGGCCAATTGCCCGGTGCGATTTCCGCCAGAGCCTTGTGGCAGCGCAGATTCCAGGACCCCGAAAGTGCTTGGGTTACTTACGTTTGTCGCCGGTGGTGCGTAATTCGTGTGATTCAGCACGTTGGTAAAGGAAGCTTCAAAACGCAACCGAAGTCTCTCTGTAATCTGGAGTTGCTTGGCTATGCCCGCATCCACATCAATCATCCCCGGACCCTGCAGGGTGCCTAAACCACAATTGCCAAACCTGCCCGCACCGGCGGGCGTCGGGACGAAGGCATTGATGTTAAAGAAATTCTGAGGCGTCTGGTTTGAAGGGATCGGATTTCCTACGCAATCTGGACGAGCGACTGCTCCTCCACCAGATCGAACGATCATGTCGGTATTCGACTGATCGTAGACCGGGCTAATCGTCGGCGTGAGCCACTGCCCAGTCTGGATCGTTGTTATCGTGCTCACGTTCCAGCCTTCCACGACAGCTTTCAGAAAGCTAGACCGGGCGGTCTTGAAAGGCAGTTGATAAATGCCGGTCACCAGGAGCCGCTGCCGCGGCGTTCCCACCACGTTGCCGCGATCATGGCGGAGGTCGAAGCGATTGGCAATCTCGACCGCATACGGTTCCTCGCTTGCGAAAGTTACGGGGGCGTCGCTGCCTTGCGCGTCGCTGATGTTTTTCGCCCAGGTGTAACTCCCTTGAAACGACAAGCCGTGGGAGAATTTATGCTGCACTTCCGCTTTCATCGCTTGGTAACTTGCATTGCCTTCGCTTACTGAGGTCATCAAGAGAAGCCAGTTTTGGTAGGGTGCTCGCGGGTCAACAAATGCCCCCGGAGCCACCGCATAGGGCGTGGTGCTGGCAGGGATTTGATTCAAGTCAATTGTGTACGGCAAGCGGTACGAGGCCATGCCGACATAGCTAACCCGAGCTATGGTATTGGGGTTAACTTGCCGTTCCACGGTTAGATTCCATTGCGCCGATTGCGGATCACGCCAGTTCGGATCATTGGCCTCTTCCAAGCTGCCTCCCCCATACGTGATCGATGATGTGGCCGGAGCCGTCTGGGGGAACTGAAATTGTGGGGTGCCATTGGAGATGGAATTCACATTGGTGATCAAATCCGACGTGGGGTTGCCGGCATTGTTCCAAGACATGGGTCCCAGAGTGGTCATGGTGAAGATACCGAAACCGGCGCGAATAACCGTCTTGCTGTTTTTGAATGGCCGGTACGCCACACTGATTCGCGGGTCAAGATTACGAAGATAGAGCTGCCTCAAGCCTTGAGTAACGCCTGCTTGGCTGGCCGTTTTCACATTGCTGCATTGCAGCGACATGTTTCTCCCGGGAAGCGAGCAGGCATTGAAGGACTCCAGGAACCCGGTGTATTGGTTCTGCAGGTCGGGGTTATTGGCCACGGTCTGCAGAAATTTATTCGGGATAAGGACGCTGTTGATTTGCGGATCGAAGCTGGCCAAGTCGCCAATGGCTTCGGTAAAGGGTGGAAGCAGTTCCCAGCGCAAGCCGAAATTCACCGTCAGATGACTATTCACCTGCCATGAGTCCTGACCATAGACGCCGTACTGAGTCGCGCCCGCGTTGATCTGGGGACAGGTAACAGCGAAGAAAGATTGCTGCGGGAGACCCAGCAAGAAGTCGCCGAAAGAGTATTTCGTGAACAGACCCGGACTGAAGGTGAAGAACTCGTTGCGCAGGGCGCGAAGGTCAACCCTCATGTGGAACCGCCAGAACAAAAGGAGCAGAAACCATGAAGCCTCGTACCCGGCCTGCATTTCTGTCCAATTTCTCGATCGCTGTGGGTACTGTCGTCCTTCTGATTGCCGCTTCTCTCCTGGCACAACCCGGCCCACCGCGAAAGCCCGAATCTGCTCCTCAGCAGACGCAGAAGCTGACTGCCTCCGCCATTCAATTGGAACGTACCGACCCGCCGGAGGACTTGCTGATCCCGGAAGATACCCGTGTCGCGACATACGAAAACGTGATCCTCCAGCTAACCAAGACAAAGAAGTTTCAGCACGTCTATCGGAGCGGCGACCGCACTGCTGCTGATGTGCC
>Ga0074046_10001405_pt1 | contig 21762 bp, 20 predicted proteins | sample BogForMeECP23OM3_FD_94441 | JGI IMG/M metagenome (GOLD analysis project Ga0074046, IMG submission 94441) | Bog forest soil microbial communities from Calvert Island, British Columbia, Canada - Bog Forest MetaG ECP23OM3 | ecosystem: Environmental > Terrestrial > Soil > Wetlands ...
CAGCACGTAGTGAAAGTGCGCGACAACGAAGTACGAGTCGGTCTGCTGGAGATCGATCGGCGCCGACGCGTGCATGATTCCGCTGAGTCCGCCAATAGTGAACTCGAGGATCATCCCGAGCGCGAAATAGAATGCGGTCGTCATGCGCAGCGAGCCGCCCCAGACGGTCGCGATCCAGCTGAAAATTTTCACGCCGGTGGGAATCGCGATCAGCATCGAGGTTACCGCGAACGCCGAATCCGCGACCGGCCCCATCCCCGTCGCGAACATGTGATGTCCCCACACGCCGTACGACAGGAATGCGATCAGGCAGATCGAATACGCCATCATCGGATAACCGAACAGCGGCTTACGCGAGAACGCCGGAATGACTTCCGAGATGATGCCAAAGGCCGGCAGCGCCATGATGTACACTTCGGGATGTCCGAACAGCCAGAACAGATGCTGCCACAAAATCGGCGTCGCGCCGGCGGATACGATGTAGAAATGGGTGTCGAAGAAACGATCGAAGAGCAGGAAAATCAGTCCGATCGTGAGCGGGGGAAACGCGATCAGAATCAGGATCGACGTCACCAGTAGTGACCACATGAACATCGGCATGCGCATATAGGTCATGCCCGGCGCGCGCATTGCGATGATCGTCGTCAGAAAATTCAGGCCTGTGAGCACCGTCGAGGTGCCCGACACGAGCAGCCCGATCACCCACCAGTCGATCGCGAGACCCGGCGTGAAGTAGCGCTCGGTCAGGTTCGCGTAGCCGAACCATCCCGCATCGGGAAGGCCTCCGCGAATCCAGCCGAGATGCAGCAGGATTCCCGCGACCAGCGCCATCCAGAAGCTCAGTGCATTGAGCCGAGGGAACGCAACGTCGCGCGCGCCTATTTGCAGCGGAATCATGAAGTTGCCGAAAAATCCGAGCAGCAACGGCATCACGACCAGGAAGACCATCGTCGTCCCATGCATCGTGAAAAACGCGTTGTAGACCGCCGCCGACAGTGCGTGATTGTCGGGAGTCCACAGCTGTACGCGAATCGCCATCGCTTCGAGTCCGCCGAACGTCATGAAGAATAGCGCGCTGGCGAGATACATCACGGCGACGCGCTTGTGATCGATCGTGGTGAGCCAACCGACGATTCCGCCGCCTTCGAGGTAGCTCGGCTGATGCACTGGCAATGGTTTCGGTTGCGCAGCCATTCGGCGCTCCCTATTTCAGACTCTCGAGATACGCGACCAATGCGTTCAGCTTCGGCCCCGGTAGCAGCAACGGCGGCATGTTCGCGCCCGGTTTGATTTCCTGCGGATTCTCGATCCAGTTCGCGACATTCTCGGGCGTGTTCTTCAGTACCCCGGCGGCCAGTGTGGTGCGGCTGCCGAAATGCGTCAGGTCAGGTCCGATGTATCCTTTTGAGACGCCCCGGATCATGTGACAGGTTGTGCACGGACTGTCGGCGAAAACCTTCGCGCCATCCGTCGCCAACTGATCGCTCGCCGGAGTCGTGACAGGCCCCGCCAGCTGGTCTCTATCCCACTTCGCGAAATCATCCAGCGAATCGACGAAGGTCCGAAAGCGCATGTTCGCGTGCGACAGGCCGCAAAACTCCGCGCATTGCCCCGGATACATTCCCGGCACGGTCGCGACAAACGTCAGCTCGTTGATTTGGCCGGGCACCACGTCGCGTTTGCCGCCAAGTTGCGGCACCCAGAAGCTATGGATGATGTCGGCGGATTCCAGCGACAGGCGAATCGGCCGGTTGACGGGAATATGCAGCTCATTGCCGGTCTTGGCGCCGTCCGGATAGTCAAACTCCCACCACCATTGATGCGCGAATACTTTGATCTCGAGCGCGCCCGCGGGTGCGACCGCCGGCTGCGAGCGAAAGATCGTGCGTATAGTCGGCACCGAGATCATCAACAACACCAGCGTAGGGCCGAGCGTCCAGGCAATCTCAAGGCCCAAGTCGGACGACGCGGTCGAGGCAGGCGCCGCTTCGCCCACTCGCGAAGAGAACACAAACACTGCGAGGATAAACGCGGCTACTACGATCGCCAGGATGATCCCGTCCCAGACCGTCACATCTATGAAAAGACTATGAATCCACTGCGCCAGATCCGACTTCGGCGCGAGAGTCGTCATCGGGCGGTCGGCGTCCGAGCATCCCGAAATAGCCAATGCAATAGCCACTCGCATAGCTATCGAGGGGATCGAGTACCTATTTGAACCGCGCCCGATCATTCCGCGCCGTCTCCAAACGGCTCTCCGGAGGTCGCCGCCTGCGCGACGCGGTTCAGTCCCGGCACCGCCGAAATGAGGAACGCGCCAAGGAAGGCGATCGAGATCAAAAATTGCGTCAGCCCAAACGGAATCGCGTCGAGCGAGAGCGACGGAACTACCAGTACGTAGCGTTCCAGCCACATCCCGACGAGTCCCAGTCCTGCCACCGAGCCGAGAATCAGTGGCCTCTTCTTGGCGCGCACGCTCATCAGCGCCGTGAACGGAATCAGCCAGATTAAAGCGAGGCACGCCACGGACAGCGGCGACCACGGCATGTGATGTACTCGCTGAACGATAAAGAAAGTCTCGACCGGCAGATCGCCGTACCAGATCACGATGTACTGCGCGAACACGAGATACACCCAGAACACCGAGAACGCGAAGACCATTTTGCCAAAATCGTGCATCACGATGGGATTCGTGAAGAGGTTGTTCTCCCCCAGCCGAGCGCGCAGGACGACCGCTGTGAGAGCCATCGCGGTCAGCGCGCTCCAGAAAGCGCCGGCGAAAAAATACCAGCCGAAAAGCGTGCTGCGCCAGACCGGCGCGAGCGACATGACGAGATCGAATGAGATCAGCGTGTAGACGACCGCGAACAGCACCGCGACCAGCGGGGCAAGCACTCGTATCGAATGCGGTGGCAACTCAATGTCGTCGGTCGCGATCGTCCAGGCACGCGCGTCATCGCCGCGCGAGACGCGAATGAACGCGAAGCTCGCGGCCGCCATCACCCCAAGCCCGATTCCATCGCGCGCAAAAAGAAACGGAGTGTTCAGCCATGCTGCCTTCTGCGCTATCGGATGCGTCACCCACGGAAAGATCGCGCTTCGGCCGAAGTACAATCCAAAAAAAAGAAAAAATCCGACCCACAGGAATGGCGCGAAGGCTTCGCCGAGGCGGTACAGCGTCGAACCGCCCCACTTCGCCTGCGTCAGGTAGAACGCCGCGGATGCGACGACTCCGCCTTGCGCGACGCCGAGGAAGAACAGCAGATTGACGAGATAGGCCTCCCACGCGATCGCGGCAGCGCCTCGGATTAACGCCGACGCGAACGCGATCACGCCGATAGCGATCATCGCACCTGCCACGGTTTGCAGCGTCATATCGGCCACCGACTCGACTGCCTGCGGCTTCGCGGCTGCGCGCTCGCGATGCGCCCGCTTTGGATTGGTGCTCATCGCTGTTTACTGGACACCTTCACGAACGATCTCTTCCGCCCCCGATTCCCTCATCATCGACTCGACGCGCGCCGCTTCCGCCTCGTCGCATCGAACCATGATCCCAAATCGATCCTCGCCGAAGCGCCCGTTGTATCCCGGTGCGATCTCTGTCGCGGGAATCCCCGACAGCATCAGCACTCCCAGGAAGCCAAAGATTCCGCCGAACAGGACCATCAACTCGAAGCAGATGATGATGAACGGCGGCCACGACAGCAGCGGCTTGCCACCGGCGTCGAGGCGCCACTCGTAAGTCGTTCCGATCGTTATCGCGAGACCGGTAAGGATGCCCGAGATTCCGCCCATCAGCACGATCCATCTCACCGGGCTCTTTTTCCGGCCGATTGCATGTTCGATTCTGTGGCTTGGAATCGGCGAGAAGGTGTTGAAGTCGCCGACTTGCGCCGCGCGAAGCTCCTCGATCGCATGCGCGCATTGTGCGTCATCGGCAAACGAACTTATGATCGCAATCGTGCTCATGCGGCTTTGACCCGATCCATCTTCAGCGCCTTGCGCAGCCAGACGATCCCCTCTTTCAGTTCCGTCATCGAAATGATCGGCAGGAACCTAGAAAACAATGAGAACAAACCGAGGAACCACGCGAAGCTGCCGATTGTGATCATGATTTCAGTAACCGATGGACGGTAGCTCGCCCACTGCGAAGGCTCGAAGTTCGCCGTCAGCGAACCCGCGATAATCACGAAACGCTCGAACCACATCCCGATGTTCACGAAGATTGTGATTACCCACAGCGCCCGCAGGTTAACCCGGATGCGCGGTGAGAATAACAACAACGGGATTACGCAGTTGCACAACACCATTACCCAGTACATCCATCCCCACGGCCCGAAGTAACGCATGTGGAAGGTCATCTGTTCGATCGGATCGCCCGTGTACCAAGTCATGAACGCTTCAGTGATGTACGCATACGAGACGACCAGCGAGGTCAGCAGCACGACTTTTGCGAGATTGTCGAAATGCCACTCCGTGAGCAAATCCTCGATCCCCAGCAGCCTGCGCATCGGGATTAGCAGCGTGATAACCATCGCGACTCCGGAAAAGATCGCGCCGGCGACGAAGTACGGAGCGAAGATCGTACTGTGCCAGCCGGGGTTTATCGCCATCGCGAAATCCCATGACACGACCGAGTGCACCGACAGCACCAACGGAGTCGCCAGACCGGCCATTAGCAAGTACGCCATCGAGTAATGGCGCCACTGGCGATCGGTACCCTGCCATCCCATGGCCAGCACCGTGTAAAATTTCTTGCGCCAGCCGGTCGCGGCCTCGCGCGCGTTCGCGATGTCGGGAATCAGTCCCATCGTCCAGAACAGCGAACTGATCGTCAAATAGGTACTTACTGCAAAAGCGTCCCATACTAGTGGCGACCGGAAATCGGGCTGTAGGTATCGCTGATTGGGGTATGGCAATAGCCAGTAGAACAACCACACGCGGCCTAGATGGATTAGCGGGAACAGCCCCGCAGTAGCTACTGCAAATATAGTCATCGTCTCAGCGGCACGGTAAACCGCGGTGCGCCACTTGGTGCGGAACAGGAACAAAATCGCGGAGATCAGCGTCCCCGAGTGCGCGATACCGACCCAGAAGACGAAGTTAGTAATGTAGATTGCCCACATCACGGGTTGTTGAAGGCCCGTCACCCCCAGCCCCGAGTATATCTGCCGCAACCAGAACCCGGCCGCGATCGCCACCAGCGTGAAGCAGAATCCGATCCACGCCCAGTACGCCATGCTCGCCGGTTCCATGATACGCAGCACGCTGCGGTCGATGTCGCGGTAACTTGGCTCGATCGGTATTTTTGGCGCCGCTGCCACTCAGGCCTTGCCTTTCTCGCGATAGAGATCGCGCAGATAGGTGATTGCCGGTTGCGTGTTGAGTTCTTGCAGCGCGCGATAGTTGCGCAGCTTGTTGTCATCGCGCCGCCGCATCATCGCGCTCGCAGGATCGTTGCTGTCGCCGAAGGTGATTGCGCGCGTCGGACACGCCTGCTGACACGCCGTGACGATTTCGCCGTCGCGCAACTGGCGGTCCTCTGTCTTCGCGTTGAGCTCGGCGAACTGGATTCGCTGCACGCAGAACGTGCATTTCTCCATCACGCCGGCGCCGCGCACCGTCACGTCGGGATTGAGTTGCAGGTTGAGCGGCGCGGGCCACTCCGGCACGAACCAGTTGAATCGGCGCACCTTGTACGGACAGTTGTTTTCGCAATAACGCGTGCCGACGCATCGATTGTAAATCTGGCCGTTGAGGCCTTCCTGAGTGTGATACGACGCGAACACCGGGCAGACCGGTTCGCACGGCGCGTGATCGCACTGCTGGCACAGCATCGGCGCGAGGTACAGTTGCGGCGCCTCCGTAGCTTCCCTTTCATTCGGGAAGTAGCGCTCGATCCGAATCCACGACATGATTCGCCCGTTATCGACCCCTTCCTTGCCGACCCACGGAACATTGTTCTCCGCGTAGCACGCGGTCACGCATGCGCTGCACCCGGTGCACGCATTGACGTCGATCGTCATGCCCCATTTGTGCCCCGCGTATTTCCACCGCGGGTACATCTCAAACGGCCCGGTGACCTCTTCCGCCTCGCTTTTCGGGATCTCGCCGCCCGCGAGCTGCTCGATACTCATCGCCTCGACAATCGAGCGCCCCATCATGTCGCTCTTGCCCAATGGCGAAACGAGCTTGCGCTTCTCGCCCGTCGCGCGCGCTATCACTGCCGCATAAGTCGCACCCGCTGCCAGTATCGCCCACGCATTTGCGCCGACGTCTTTCGCATAACGGCCGTACGCGCGATGGCCTTGCCCAATCGGCACCGCGATAACGCCGGGGCGCACTGTGCTCTCGACCAGGACTGGCGCCTCGATCACGCCGTGCTCAGTTTTGATCTCAATGATGTCGTCCTTGGCAACTCCCAGCTTGCGTGCGGTCTCGGGGTGTATCTCGGCCCAGCTGTCCCACACGAGCTGCGTGACCGGCTCCGGCAATTCCTGCAGCCAAGGCTTGTCCGCGCCGCGCCCGTCGTAAAGAAAAATGTGCGGATATGCGTACACCGAAAGATCCATCTGCGCCGCGGTCGGAACGGGCGCTTTGAACGGAGACGTGTCGAGCTTGAGCGCGGATAGATGCTGCTCCTCGAACAGTCCGCCCTCGCGCCGGACTTTCGTCCAGAAATCTTTGGGATCCGTGCTGTCCGCTTTAGAAGCCAGCGCGAGCCATTCAGCCTTGACCGCCTCTGCGGTGTTGGCCCATGGAATTTTCGCGCTCGATGACTTGGCGGCGGCCGCGAGCAGGATGTCGCCGACCGGCTTGCTGTCGAACACCGGCTGCATCACCGGCTGTCCGAGTCCCCGAATTCCCGAGCGCGGCGCCGTGTCGCGCCATGATTCGAGTGGATGATGCGCCGGCAAAATAAGATTCGCCATCGCAGCCGTCTCGTCCGGCACTCCTCCCGCCCACACGACGAGCGGCACTTTTTGCAGCGCCTCGGCAATTCGCGCCGACGCGGGCATTGTGAACACCGGATTCCCGCCCGCGATGAACACCGCATCGATCTCGCCGCCGCGCATCGCGTCGATCACCGCGTCCACTTCATCCGGCGTATTGGTGTCTTCGGCCGGCGAGCCTTCGAAGAACATTATAGTCTTGCTGAAATTGCCGGTGACCGAATTGAGGATCATCGCGGCAAGATGCGCCGACGAGTCGTCCGTGCCTGCGATCGCCAACGCACCGTCCGCCTTGCCGAACGTCTCGCCGAGTTGCGTGATCGTCTCGACCGGCACTCCGGTGCGCGCGCTCGTCGCGGCGGGATCGAAATTCTCGACCGCCTTGCCGAGCGCCGCGAGATCGAAGCCCGAGTTCTGCGAAACTTTGCCCTGCTTGAGCAGGACGTTGAGCACACTCCAGGCAACGTCGGCTTGCGCTCCAGGAGCCGTCGCAATCCATTCGTCGCACTTCGACGCCGTCATGCTGAGCCGCGGGCCAACGTACGTCGCGCGTCCGATAGTCAGCGTGCCGCGCCGCTTCTGCGGCGTGCGGAACAGCGAATATTGGCGCGCGAGTTCCACCGGTGATTGCCACGTCTCAAGAAAGTCCGCGCCGAAGGAAATCAGCACTACGGCCTGATCGATTCGATAGGCAGGCAGATCGCGACGGCCAAAGAGTGTCTTCGCCGCAACCCGCGCCGGTTCGTTGTTGATTGCCTCGTAAAATATCGCGCGCGACGAATTGTGCGCGCCGACGAACTCGAGTGCGATCTTTCTGAACGTCGGCCCCTGCGGCGCACCGAAGAACGCGACGCGATCCTTGCCCGCCTTCAACGCCGCCGCCAGCCGCTCGCCGAGCATCTTCTCAGCCTCGTCCCACGACACAGTTCGCAACGTACCGTCACCGCTGCGAACCTGCGGATGCGCCAGCCGGTCCGGACTATACAGGCCTTGCGGGGCAGCCTGCCCTCGCGCGCACAAAGCGCCCTGCCCAATCGGATCCGCTGGATTTCCCTCGAGCTTGACGACGCGCCCTTCGCGGATTCGCGCTACTACGCCGCATCCTGCCGGGCACTCCGCGCAGGTCGTCGCAAAAAAACTCGGGACACCAGGGACTACGTTCTCGTCGGGCACCACGTACGGAATCAATTTGCGCGCTGCGGGCTCGCAGCCGGGGAGCGCCGCCGCCGCGCCAGCAGTCGCGGCCAGCTTGATGAACGCTCGCCTGGATATCGACGGTCCTTCGCGCATCCGATTCCTCACTCAGTGATGACAGCCCACGCAGTCGAGCGTCGCCTTTTTCTCGGTATGACAGTCCACGCAAAATCCCATGTTGATCTCATGCACCGGCACGACACGATCCATCGTTTGCACCGGGCCGTGACAACTCTGGCATTCGATACCCGCATGAATATGCGGTCGATGCGTGAAGCGCACGAAGTCAGGCAGTGTGTATACGCGATTCCACTGGATCTCGAACGCTGCCGGCGTATCGTCCGTCCACGGCCGCATCACCGGCTGGATTCCCCCGCCCGCAATCCCGTTGCCGTGACATCCCACGCATCGCGCGACTGCGGGAATCCCCGGTTCCGACGATCGCCCCGCATAGGCATGGCAATACTGGCAGGGAATTTTGTTCACTCCGGTGTGTACCCGATGGCTGAAAGGTATCGGCTGGACGACGTCCGCCCGCGGCGCCCACGGCCGCTGCGAGAGAGCAATGGTTGCCGCGCCCAGAACGAGCATCGAGATGGCAAGCAGCAGCACTATCCGGTTTATGCTCACGATCAGGCTTGTGAATAATCCCAAAGAGCGCCACTGCGCCACCACGCGATAGTTAAAATTTCTAACAATACGATCGTTCTCAATCAAGTAAAGTTAATGCTACCGGCTGTACGCGACCCTCAGATCGTCGCGCCCGCCTGTGGATTCCCATTGTGCGAGAACGACGATTTATTGCGGCAGGTAGTTTCGGCGGTGTGGAAAGTATGTTACTTACGAGTAGTTCATCGTGGTCTAAGGCTGTTTCGACAGGTGCAAATCAAGACTGCTTCCCGACTAAGATTTTTGCCGCCCTACCTTTTCGCGGAACTTGACCGCCTGAAGAAGGAGGTCGCGAGCAAAGGCGTTGACGTTATCAGTCTCTCGATTGGCGACCCCGACCTGCCGACTCCGCGCCACATCGTCGAGTCCCTCAAGCGCGCCGCCGACGACCCCAAGAACCACCGTTATCCTGACTACGAAGGACTGCCGCAATTTCGCGAGGCCTCCGCGCAATGGTACCGGCGCCGTTTTGGCGTCGGCTTCGACTCTCAGCGAGAAGTCTGCGCTCTGATTGGCTCCAAGGAAGGTATCGCTAACTTCTCGACCGCCGTCGTCGATCCCGGTGACATCGTGCTGATTCCCGATCCCGGTTACCCAGTCTACTACTCGGGATGCGTCTTCAACGGCGGCGAACCGTATTTTCTGCCGCTCAAAAGAGAGAACGCATTCGTTCCCGATCTAGCCACGATCCCCGCTGAGGTCGCGCGCCGCGCGAAGATGCTCTGGCTGAACTATCCCAACAATCCTACAGCGGCGACCGTTGAGCTTTCTTTCTTCTGGGACGCCGTCAAATTCTGCCTCAAGCACGACATTATCCTCGCGCACGACAGCGCCTACTCCGAAATCGCCTACGACGGTTATCGCTCGCCAAGCGTTTTCCAGGCCGACGGCGCGCGGGATTGCGCCATCGAATTCCACTCGCTCTCCAAAACCTTCTCGATGACCGGGTGGCGCGTCGGTTTCGCAATCGGCAACGCGGATTTGATCGGCGCGCTCGGCAAGGTCAAGACCAACATGGATTCCGGCGTCTTCCAGGCCGTGCAGGAAGCCGCGATCACCGGGCTGGAAGGCGGCGACGGCGACAAGCTTGCCGAGTATTGCGCTATCTACAAGGAACGCCGCGACCTGCTCGTCACAGCGCTGCGCGCGCTCGGCCTCGAATGCGAGAATCCGCGCGCGACGTTCTACATCTGGACCAAAGTTCCGCGTGGCTACACCTCGGTTTCATTTACCGAGCGCGTATTGAAGGAAGCCGGTGTCGCTATTACGCCCGGCTCCGGGTTCGGCAAGGGTGGTGAGGGATGCGTCCGCTTTTCGCTCACGAGCGGGCGGTTGGTCGAGGCGGTGGACCGACTAAAAGCGCTACGGTTGTAACGGCGGGGATGCCCAATCGGGCTTTCATCGGAATAGGCAGTAATCTAGGCGATCGAGCCGCCAATTATCGCGAGGCGATTCAACGGATCGCGTCGATCCCGGACACGAGGGTCGTGCGCCAATCCTCGATCTACGAGACCGAGCCGATGGGCGATCTCAAGGGCGCGTTCCTCAACGGCGTCATCGAAGTCGAGACCGAGCTATCCGCCGAAGTCCTGATGCGCCGCCTGCTCGCACTCGAGCGCATCATGGGCCGCAAGCGCGTCAAGGGACGCAAGCAGACGCGCGGCAAGTACCGCCCGCGAATCATCGATCTCGATTTACTGTTCTTCAACAAAGAAACCATCGACACGCGTATTCTGAAAGTGCCGCATCCGCGCCTTCATGAGCGCCGCTTTGTGCTTGCCCCGATGAGCGAACTGGCGCCCGCGCTCATCCATCCGAAACTCAACGCGTCCATTTCCGAAATGTTGGCGGGACTCAAGTCGCCATTTCGTGTTACCCTTGCGAGAGCGGACCTGCTGAGGCCGCAACCCACGAAAAAAGAGGCATCCCGATGAAATACTTTATCGATACAGCAGAAGTCGCCGAGATCCGCGAGGCCGCCAGCTGGGGACTAATCGACGGCGTCACCACCAATCCATCGCTGATGGCGAAAACCGGACGTCCATATCACGACGTGCTGAAGGAGATTTGCGAGATCGTCGACGGCCCAATCAGTGCGGAAGTAGTAGCGACTGAAGCGTCCGCGATGATCGATGAAGGCGAGAAACTCGCCAAGCTCCACAAGAACATCGTCGTAAAATGTCCGATGATAGTGGAGGGCCTCAAAGCCACCCACGCTCTCGCCAAGCGCGGCATCCGCGTAAACGTAACTCTGATCTTCACCCCGCTCCAGGCATTAGCGGCCGCAAAGGTAGGCGCCTCGTTCCTGTCGCCATTCATCGGACGCCTCGATGACATCGGCCAGGACGGCTTCGAAATCGTAGCGCAGATGGTGCAAATCCTCTCGAACTACGACTACCCAGCCGAAGTCCTGGTAGCCTCGGTCCGCAACACAACCCACCTCCTGCGCGCAGCCGAAGTAGGCGCCGACATCGCAACACTCCCGTTTGCAGTGCTCAAACAGACGCTGCACCACCCGCTGACAGATCTGGGCCTCGAACGCTTCCTGGCCGACTGGCGCAAAACCAACCAGAAGATCTGAATCGCGCGGCTCCGCGTCCGCAGCGCTCTTTGCCTCGCCCGTGAACCTGTATGGACCGGAGTGAGACGAACTCCGCAAGGATGGTACTAGTTCAGCGTGCGGCCGCGGATTCCGCCTGGAACGCCTTTGAGCTCTGGCTCAGCTTTGGCATTACGTGCTTGCCGATCAGGTCGATTGTCTGCATCACCTTTTCGTGCGGCACCGCGCCGACCTGCACCAGCATCAGGAGCAAATCGATTCCTGCCGATTCGTAAAACTTTGCGACCTTCAGGCAGTCTTCCGGATCGCCGACCATCACGGCGCCCGCTTCGATCCGCTTGTCCAGATCCGCGAGCGACATCCGGTAGTCGCCGATTGCAACCGCCTGCTCCGCCATCTTCTTGTAGTACTCATAGCCCTTCACTTCCTGCTTGGCGAAAGGCGTGAACAGCTCCGCAGCTTTGCGCGTGGTGAAATCGATCGCGTCCTTCGCGGTCACCTTGGCTTCCTCGCGCGTCGGCGCGCATACGCACACCGTCGCCGCGGCCGTGCGATCGTTCACGAACGCGCCGACCGGCTCGCAGGTGCTGATCGCTTTCTTGTAAATCGCGATCAGCTTGTCGAGCATCCCCGGCTCGGAAATTCCAAAGCCGAGCGCGCCGATTCCTTTCTGACCCGCGATTTCCCAGGTCGAAGGCTGCGTCGCCGCCACCCACATCGGCGGATGCGGTTTCTGGATCGGTTTGGGGATCACCTCGCGCTCCGGCATCTTGAAGAACTTGCCGTCGTGGCTGAACGTCTCATTCATCCACATTTTCGGGATCGCCGCGACCGCCTCTTCCCACATCGCGCGCGAATCTTCCGGGTTGACCTGGAAGCCGCCGAGTTCCTGCTCGGTGATCGAGCGGCCCGAGCCGAATTCCACGCGCCCATTCGACATGATGTCGAGCGCCGCGATTCGCTCTGCCACCCGCACCGGATGGTTGAACGGGATCGGCAGCAGGCAGATGCCGTGGCCGAGCCGAATCCTGCTCGTCACCTGGCTGAGCGCGCCGTACCAGACCTCGGGCGCCGACGAGTACGACCATTCGCTGAGAAAATGATGCTCGACCGTCCAGACCGAATGGTAGCCGAGGCGGTCCGCGAGTTTCACCTGCTCAGTCGCCTGCTGGTAGATGTCGTACATGAAGCCGGGGTAATGCGGGCGGCTCCGCTGAAGCTCGTACTGCAGCGCAAATTCCATCGACTCGTTCCTCCGTCAGTATTTCAGGCGTGCGCCGCTTCCGGGCGCGCGGCGGGTTGTGCTGCCGTGATTCCGCCCGGCGTTTTCCACGAATGAATCTCGCCAAGCGCGTGACGGCCGATGAGATCGATCGACTTCATGATGCGATCGTGCGGAATACCGCCGTACTGCAGAAAAAATAAAACCTGGTCGGCGCCAAGCTCGCGATAACGCTTCGCGACGCGCACCGCCTCGTCAGCCGCACCGACCGCGATCAGATCGCCGTCTTTCAGGAAGTCGTAGTAGTCGAGCGTGAACTTCGCCGGATCGAACTTCGACGCGGTCTTCAGATACTTGTACGAGTCGTCGGTCTTGCTCGCCGCCGCCACGCTCGACACCAGCTCGAAACCCTTGCGCACGTACCACAACACCGCTTCGCGCGCGATATGCTCGGCCTCGTAAGGGTCGTCGCCGACGAGACCCATGATGTTCATCGAGACCTGGTTGTTAATCGTCTGCCCAACCGGCCGCGCGTTCTTGATTCCCGCGCGATAGACGTTGATTCGCTCCGCTACTTGCGCGAGCTCGACGCCGAGCGTGAAGCAAAGCACCCCCAGCCCGCGCTCCGCGGCGAGCTCGAACGTGGTGGGATTCGTCGCCGCGACCCAGATCGGAGGATGCGGTTTTTGAATCGGCTTCGGAATCACGGAGACCGGCGGCTCGACGGTCCAGTACTTGCCATGCATCGTGAACGGATCTTCGCGCCACATCCTAGGGATCGCCTCGACCGCCTCGGCCCATCGCGGCCGTGTCTCTTCGGGGCGCACGCCGAAACCGAGTAACTCGTCCATCGTGGTCGCGCGCCCGGTGCCGAACTCGACGCGCCCGTTCGACATAATGTCGAGCACCGCGATCCGTTCCGCAACGTGGATCGGATGGTTGAACGGCAGCACCACGACGCCGTGGCCGACCCGAATCTGCCTGGTGCGCTGCGTAACGCAAGCGAGGAAAACTTCGGGCGCCGAGCAGTACGAAAATTCGTTCAGGAAGTGATGTTCGACGGTCCACACCGAGTCGAAGCCGAGCCGATCCGCCAGCTCGATCTGCTCCATGGTTTCCCAGAACACACGATATTCGTGATCGGCAGCGTGCGGCTTGACCGACTCGATTTCGTAAATGAGTCCCGCCTTCACTTGGCGATGCTCCATTGGCGCATGAACTCGCGCGCCTGTCGGTGCAGCGAGCGGCGCAAATCGAAGCGCGGCCCGTGCAGATACCAGAGCATCGCGAGTCCAAGGTAACTCGAGAAAATCTGCGTCGCCGCCCAGCCCGGATCGAGCGCCGCGTCAAAAATAAGAAGCCGCTGCCCGCGCTCGACCAGTTCGCGAAAGCTCGCGATGCCGTGCAAGTTCGCCTTGCGCATCGAGCGCAGCACGCGCGGCCCAATCTTGTGCGACTCGAGCGCGATGATCAGCAGCAGCCGGCTGACCCACGGATTCTTCTCGTTGAGCGCCGCCATGGTATCGAACATCCGCCCGAACTCCGCGCGGAACTCGACCGCATTCGTCGCGTGCGCCGATTTCTCGAAAACCAGTTCCCATTCACCAAGCACCTTGGCGACGACCGCGATGAAGAATTCTTCCTTGTCGGCGAAGTGCCAATACAGCGCGCCCTTGGTGACGCCCGCCGCGCGCGCGATTCGCGCCAGCGAGGTGCCGCGATATCCGTACGACGCGAACAGATCCATCGCCGCATCGATCACCACCTGGTCGAGCGAGCCGCGCCGACGCACCGGCTGCGGAGCCGGCGCCGCATTCTTGCGAGCTGGTGAAATCATTCTGAACGATCGGTATGGTGAGGCACTGCGGGTGCAAAGGTCAAGGGCGGGGCGCAACTGCGAGGTGAAACAAGCGCGCCTCAAATTGAAGCGCGCAACTATCCTGCGACGGATACTATTCCGATTCCGCGTCCGCGCTGTCGGACGCAGGTGACTAGACTATCAGGTGCGTCAGTTCTGGCTGGAAGTGCCGCCGTCCGGACCTTTCATGTTTCGCTCCAGGCACCAGCGATCTATCACCTCGGCGTTGAAACGCCAGTCGGTGCCGATCCTGAATCCCGGAAGCTCTCCGCGACGCAGCAGCTTGTAGATTGTTGATGGATGCACGCGCAGATATTCGGACAATTCCTTGACCGTCATCACGCGCGGCAAGCTATACTTTGCTTCATTAGCCATGATATCTCCCGGTAACGTAAGCCCCGTCTGCCGCCTACTGCCTGGATTTGATGCCTTTTTTCGCATCGTTCAACTGATGGTTCATCCGCCCCTTACGCCCACCATGAGTCTCTTAGAAAGTCTCAAAATCATCGCTGGCGGTCAAGAGCAGCCTAAGAGGATTTCTGATACTTTTCGCTATTTTTCCTTATTTTGCTATGTAGGAAGTCACTTCTTACTTGCAAAGATATCCATACAAAATGCACGTCAAAGCTCTAAACTGCCTCTGCGAGCCTTGAAATGATCATAAGTATGTCAAATCTGCGGAGAATCTCAATTGCACTCATTTTTACTACATTTGCTCATGTTGGTCCAGCCCAGGCCCAGCTAGCGCTAACCAGCCCGGCGATCGCTCCCGGAGCCGCGATTGCCGCGGACTTTGCATGCACTGGCGCCGACCAATCCCCCGCACTCGCGTGGAGCAACGCGCCGCAATCGACAAAATCGTTTGCGTTGATCTTTGAAGATCCCGACGCTCCCGGTGGCACATTTATTCATTGGGTGGCGTACAATATCCCGGCTCGCGAAACCTCACTGCCCGCAGGCGTGCCGCAAACCACTGAAATTGCGGACGGCGGAACAAATGGAGTCAACGGCTTCGATCATCTCGGCTACAATGGACCGTGTCCACCACCGGGGAAAATGCATCACTATCATTTCCGTCTCTTCGCGCTTGACTCGGCGTTGACTCCCGGTGACAAAGCAGATGCGGCCGCCGTCGAGTCCGCGATGAGAGGTCACGTCCTCGCGACAGCGGAATTGGTCGGCACATTCGAACGATGAGGTAAAGCGGATTCAACGATGAAGACGGTACTCAAAATCCTGGGTGGAGTGATTGTGCTCGCGGTTGTCGCGATCGTCGGATGGCACTACTATCAACTACGTCGCGCGCTGCAGGCCGGCCTCCTCACCGAGGACATCACGCATGACGGCGACGTCTGGAAGGCCGACTTCACCGCGCGCATCCCGGCTCCCGAGCAGACCGTGTTCGACACGATTCGCAACGTCGAAAACACTCACAGCGACCAGGTCAAGTCAGTGCGTGTCGTGTCGCAGAGCGGAAATAAAAAGACTGTCGACATGGATATCGCGGGACCGGGCGGACAGGTGATTACCACCGAGCTCCAGTTCGAGTACCTGCCCGACGAGAAGAAGATCGTTTACAACACCGTCAACAATCCGATGCTCGAGACCCATGCCGTGTACCAGCTTTCCGATGAAGGGGCGAGCACGTTTATTGACTACCATCAGAACACCCATATGCTGCAGTCGCTTCCTGTCCCCGACGGCGTGATCAAGCAGGTCATTCGCGGTATCTTTGTCTCGCAGCTCGAGACCTTGAAGCGCCAACTCAACATCAAGACCGCGAACGATCCCGACAACGACGACGACTGAGCATCGGTCCTCCTTTTCGCGCGAGCATCAGGATGAACGAAATCGACGCGCAGCTGGCCCTCGGCGTCGAGCTGTTCAATAGCGGCGAATTTTTCGAAGCGCACGAAGCGATGGAAGATGCGATGAATCTGCTCGAAGACGACACCAACGATTGGGACTTCTGCCTCGGGCTGCTGCGCGCGTCGGTCGCCAATCACAAACTCCGCGACGGTGAACTGTCCAGCGCTCGATTGCATCTGCGCGCCGCGCTGAAATTTCTCGCGCCATATCCCGACCGCCATCGCGGCATCAAGCTCCGAGAGTTTCGCAGCGCGCTGACGGCGGAACTGGCGCGCCTCGATTCCCCGGCAACCACCGTCATCCCGCCGCGCATCGAGCTCGAAGGCTGATGATTCCCTTCTCCGCGGAATTCGTGGCGTCCGCATTCGCGCTCGACGGATGCCCGCGATGGAAACGCGCGGAGGTCGCGCTCGCGGGCCGATCCAACGTCGGCAAGAGCTCGCTGCTCAACGCGCTAGCGGCAGTTAAGGGCCTCGCGCGCACCAGCAAAACTCCCGGCCGCACGCGATGCCTCAACTTCTTCGCGGTCGGCGGCACGCTCGCGCTGTGCGACCTGCCCGGCTTCGGCTACGCGAAAATGAGTCACGAGGACGCGGCCAAGATCGCGTCGATGATGCACCAATATATCCACGGCCGCGCCAACCTCGCCGCCATCGCGATTCTGATCGACTGCCGCCGCGGTCCTCAGCCCGACGAACTTGATCTGGCTGCGATGGCCACAGAGCGCGGCATCGAAGTCATTCCAGTCGCGACCAAGTGCGACAAGCTGCGCCGCTCGGACCGCGCCCCCGCACTCAAACGTTTCGACTCGATGCACGTTGCGCCGATTTTCTGCTCGGCAACTTCCGGCGAAGGAATCGACGACCTGCGCCGCCGAATCCTCGCCGTTGATCGCTCCGACCACGTCAAACGCGCGGTGGCGCGATGACTCCCGAAGTCTCGGTGATCATTCCGACCTACAATCGGCGCGCGATGCTGCTCGAGGCGATCGATTCCGTTCTCGCCCAATCGGCTAACGCGCTCGAGTTGATAGTCATCGACGATGGCTCGACCGATGGAACTGCGGAACACCTGACGCTGCTCGCCAAAAACATTCGATTCGAGCACATCGATCATCGCGGTCCCGCGGCGGCGCGAAACCGCGGCGTCGCGATGGCGCGCGCGCCTTTGATCGCATTCCTCGATTCCGACGATCTGTGGGCGCCGGCCAAGCTCGAACGCCAGCTCGTGTTCATGCGCACGAATCCCGCCTGCGCGATCTCGCAGACCAACGAAATCTGGATCCGCAACGGACGCCGCGTGGCTCCCGGAGTCCGCCATTGCAAGCGCGCCGGCGATATTTTTATCGACTCGCTCCGCACCTGCCTGATCACCACCTCTGCGGTGATGATGCGGATCGATCTCTTCCGCTCGTTGGGCGGCTTCGACGAGATCATGACCGCCGCCGAAGACTACGATCTGTGGCTGCGAATTCTCATCGACCATGACGCCGGCCTGCTCGACGAGCCGCTGGTCACGCGCCGGGGCGGGCGCCCCGATCAGCTCTCGGCGAAGACTCCCGCCCTCGATCGCTTCCGCGTTTTAGCGCTCGCAAAATTGCTCGCCGGCGACCGGCTGTCTCCCGCGCGGCGAACCGCAGTCGTCGAAGCGCTCGCCGAAAAATGCCGCATCTACGCGCGCGGCCTCCGGCGGCGGGGCAGAATCGATCAGGCTTGCCTGTACGAATGGGTCGCCGACCACGCGCACGGCTGGGATACGCGCCCGGTTCCTGAAATCGGATGCGCACTTGAATCGATGCAATCCATGCTTCGCGAATTTCCACATGAACGCTGACGAGATCGACGCGCAGATTCGGGCGATCGCTGCCGAGCGACGGCTGCCGCCGAGCCATCTAGAGCGATGGCTCGCGATGGACCAACCATCGCGCGCCGCGATGCTCGAAATCGCCAACACATTGCGGCTTCGCACCGGGCAGTTGGTTGCCGCGCTCGACACGCTCGAAGAGATCGCTGTGCGCGAGCACGTCACTGTCGCCGCCGTTCTCGACCATCCCGAAATTCGGCGCATCTCCCGCCGTTCCGGCTCCGCGCCGTCGCGCGCGAGCGCGCTCCTGGAGCAACTTCGCGCGCTTCGCTACCCGCTCTTAAAAGAAATGCAGGACGATCTGCGCGCTGAAGTCTCGGCCCTGAACCTTCCACGCGGCATTTCTCTGGACTTGCCCAAAGAGCTTGGCTCTGATGAGCTCACGGTTTCGCTTCGGGTGCGGAGTGGCGCTGAACTGGCGCATCTGCTTGAAGCGCTCGATCGAAAGCGCGCCGGACTGACGCGGATTGTTGAAATGCTCGGCGGCAAACGTGAAAAGAATGAAATTTGATCTCGACGCCGTCCATGTCGAAGGGGAATGCGCCGATTCCGCACTCGCGACGCGCGTCCTTCGCGCGCTTCCGCGCGACGTGCCCGTGACGCATCTACCCGACGCGCGCGGAGCTACCAAGCCTGTATCCGGCGCGCGCGATCCGTTCGGGGCCGGCAAACGCCGGCTTGTGATCGCGCGCCGCAAGACTCCGTTCCTGATACCGTGTCCCGCTGGTTCCTCGAAGTTCGCATGCTGCGGATACCTCGTACTCACGCTCGCGTCGAACTGCCCGATGGATTGCTCGTACTGTTTTCTGCAGGAATATCTGGCTGACAATCCCAGTTTCCAGGTGTATGCGAACTACACCGATTCATTCGACGAGCTTGACCGGCTCGCCGACAACGCGCGCGGGCGCAGCTTTCGCGTCGGCACCGGCGAGCTGGCGGATTCGCTCGCGTTCGACTCGCTCACCGCTATCAGCCGCGACCTGATCAATTTTTTCGCCGCGCGCGAAAATCTGACGCTCGAGCTCAAGACCAAGACCGACGAAATCGGAAATCTTCTTGCGATGGACCCCCGCGGCCGCGTGCTGGTCTCGTGGACGCTATCGCCGGACGCCGTCTATCGCAGCTCCGAGCATCTCACCGCCTCGCCCGCGGCGCGAATCGCGGCGGCGCGCGCCGTGCTCGACGCCGGCTACCGCGTCGCGTTCCATTTCGATCCGCTGATCGCGTATCCCGATGCCGAGCGCGACTACCTGCTGTTGATCGACGATCTGCTGGACAACGTCCCGCCCAAGCAAATCTCGTTCATCAGCATGGGCGGCCTGCGGATGACGCCGCGGTTGCGCGGTGCCGCGCGCAGCCGTTTTCCCGGCGATCCGATGCTATGCGGCGAGGACGTGCTCGCGTCCGACGGCCGCTTCCGAACCTTCACGCCGTTGCGGCTGAGTCTCTACCGCACGCTTGCCGAGCGTTTCCGAAAGGTGGGCGCGGAAATCCCCGCGTACCTGTGCATGGAACCGGCCAGCGTCCACGAACACGTCTTTGGCGCGGCGCCCTCGAGACCGGCTACAATCGGCGAGCGCCTCGCGCGCGGATAAGATGCCAGGACGAAAAAAATCTACGGCACGCCCAAGTTCGATCGCCGCTTCAAACGGAAATCTGCGCGGCTCGCGCGCGGCGATCGACCGGCCCATCGGCGTCTTCGATTCCGGCATCGGCGGACTCACCGTGCTGAAAGCGCTGACTGCGGCCCTGCCCAACGAAGACTTCATCTATCTCGGCGACACGGCGCGGCTCCCCTACGGCACGAAATCCAACGAGGTCATCGTCCGTTACTCGAAGGAGAACACCAGCTTCCTGCTGGCCAAGGGAATCAAAATGCTGGTGGTCGCGTGCAACACTTCCAGTGCGGTCGCGCTCGACGCGATCGCGTCGGACACGATGGTGCCCGTCATCGGCGTGATCGAGCCGGGCGCGCGCGCGGCGGTTAGGGCCTCGCGCAACTTGAAGATCGGGGTGATCGGCACCGAGGCGACGATCGCGTCGGGCGCGTACACACGCGCGATCCAGCGGTTAAGCCCGCGCGCGGAAATCTACACTCGTGCGTGCCCGCTGCTGGTGCCGCTGGCCGAGGAAGGATGGACCGACAACGCGGTGGCGGAACTGACCGTCGCCCACTACCTCGAGAGCCTCAAGCAGAGCGGCATCGACACGTTACTATTGGGATGCACGCATTATCCTCTGCTGCGCGAAATGTTCGCGCGAATTCTTGGGCCCCGCGTTAAGATCGTGGATTCCGCGACTGCGACCGCCGCCGACGTTCGCGATCGGCTGCGGACGCTCAAGCTCGCCAGGCGCATCGGCCACGGCAGTCAGAGTTTCTTCGTCACCGAGACTCCCGACCGCTTCGTCCGCGTCGGCCGCAGATTTCTGGGCCCGCAGGTAGAGTCCGCCGTCCGCATTGAGCGCTAGCGAAGCCCCTCTCCTGTCGTCCGATTTCCCGATAAGATGATTTCCAGCTAAACTTGCGGATCACATCGCGCCCATAACCTAACCTCAAACTTGCCGCATAAGTCGCTCATATAAGATGGCTTCAGCTTTTTCCCTCGTAGCGCGAAAAATCTTCGGCTCGAAGAACGAACGCGAAATCAAACGCCTCCGCCCTGACGTGGACGAGATCAACCGGCTCGAACCCGAGATCTCCGCGCTGAACGACGACGCACTGCGCGCCAAGATCGCCGAATGGAAGGCGAGCATCAGCGCGATCGAAGAGCGAGAGCAGCGAGACGAGGCGATGCTCGAAATTCTGCCGCAGGTCTTTGCCGTCGTGCGCGAGGCCTCGAAGCGGACCATCGGCCAGCGCCACTTTGACGTACAGCTCATCGGCGGGATGATCCTGCATCAAGGGCGAATCGCCGAAATGAAGACCGGCGAGGGCAAAACGCTCGTCGCGACTCTGCCCGCCGTGCTCAACGCGCTGTCGGGACGCGGCGTACACGTTGTAACCGTCAACGACTACCTGGCGCGGCGCGACTCCGAATGGATGGGGCGAATCTACAGCTTCCTGGGCCTGACCGTCGGCGTCGTCGTCCACGGCCTGACCGACCAGGAGCGCAAGGTCGCCTACCGCGCCGACATCACTTACGGCCAGAACAACGAGTTCGGCTTCGACTACCTGCGCGACAACATGAAGTTCAATATCGAGGACTACGTCCAGCGCGAGCACAATTTCGCGATCGTGGACGAAGTCGATTCGATTCTGATCGACGAGGCGCGCACGCCGCTGATTATTTCAGGAGCGTCCGAAGAGTCCACTGATACATACTACGTTGTCGATCGCGTGATCCCGCGCCTCAAGCCCGAAGAGCATTACACCATCGACGAGAAGATGCGCACCGTTGCGCTGACCGAGGACGGCGTGACGCGCGTCGAGCAACTGCTCGGCGTCGAGAACCTGTACGACCCGCGCAACATCCTGCTGCTGCATCACGCCAACCAGGGACTTCGCGCGCACACGCTGTTCAAGCGCGACGTCGATTACGTCGTCAAAGAAGGCGAGGTGATCATCGTCGATGAA
>Ga0074046_10001406_pt1 | contig 21762 bp, 17 predicted proteins | sample BogForMeECP23OM3_FD_94441 | JGI IMG/M metagenome (GOLD analysis project Ga0074046, IMG submission 94441) | Bog forest soil microbial communities from Calvert Island, British Columbia, Canada - Bog Forest MetaG ECP23OM3 | ecosystem: Environmental > Terrestrial > Soil > Wetlands ...
GACATCGACGTCGAGCATCAGCCGCTCGGCACGGGTTCCGACGGACGTCCGGTGTACCTGCGCGACATCTGGCCTTCGCAGGAGGAAGTCGCGGCGGCGGTGGCGGGTTCGGTTCACGCCTCGTTGTTCAAGAGCGAGTACGGCCAGGTGTTCGAGGGCGACGAGCGATGGAAGAGCCTCAAGGTCCCCGAGGGCAACCTGTTCCGCTGGGCGGAGGATTCGCTGTACGTCAAGGCGCCGCCGTTTTTCGACGGTGTGACTGCGAAGGTTGGCGAGTTCACCGATATCAACGGAGCGCGCGCGCTGGCTGTGTTGGGCGACAGCGTGACCACTGATCATATTTCACCGGCGGGCTCGATCGGCGCCGACAGTCCGGCGGGCAAGTATCTGATCGAGCGCGGTGTGCAGCCCAAGGATTTCAACTCGTACGGCGCGCGGCGCGGAAACCATGAAGTGATGATGCGCGGGACGCTCGCGAATATCCGGCTCAAAAACCTGATGGTGTCCGGCGTCGAGGGTGGCTTCACCGCGCATCAGCCGGACGGCGAGAAGATGACGATTTTCGACGCGTCGGAGCGCTACCGCAAAGAAGGCGTTCCGCTAATCGTGATTGCGGGCAAGGAATACGGCACCGGCTCGTCGCGCGATTGGGCCGCCAAAGGCGTGCAACTGCTCGGCGTGCGCGCGGTGATCGCCGAGAACTTCGAGCGAATCCATCGCAGCAACCTGATTGGGATGGGCGTGCTCGCGCTGGAGTTCAAGGCGGGCGAGAATCGGCAGAAGCTAGGACTCACCGGGCAGGAAGTTTTTTCGATCACCGGACTGAAGGCGGGAATCAAGCCGCGCCAGACGTTGAAGGTGCGTGCGGAATCCGGCGGCAAGACGATCGAGTTCGAGGTGACGATGCGCGCGGACACGCCCGAGGAGGTCGAGTACATCCGGCACGGCGGAATCCTGCCGTTCGTGCTGCGCGAACTGATTCGCGCGTGAGCGATCGCGCCTATTGCGTGTGGCTGCCAGCCGCGCCTGAGAGAGTCGATACGCTCGGAGCGCCAACCGGCGAATGCGCGGGACCTTTCAACGCGGGGTCGTCGCTCGCGACGCATTTGTAGAACGGCTGCATCTTCTTCAGTTGCGCCTTGCACGCGCCTTCGGATTTGAGCGTTTTGAACTTGATCCACTGCGACATTGGCGCCGCACTGTTCATCTTGTAATCGCCCGACGCGTCCTTCACCGGCGGGAAGACCGGCGGCGGCAGCATCAGGTACCAGCTAATCAACACCATCGCGGTCGCATAACACTTTCGCATCCCCGATCAGTTACAGATTTTCTCAGCTGAATGCGATAGGCGCGCGAGCGCGGCTCAGGCCGGTTGCGGCGCGGGCGCATCGAGGCGGACGGACGCGCCGCTCTTGCGGGTGGCGTAGCGGCTCAGCAGCCTCACGACCGCGGGCGTGACTTCGTCAATCGCCTCGCGGCGGAAGCCGACGACCTCCGGACCGCGCGCGCGCATCATCCCGAGCATCGAGAGCCGCAGCAGCGCCGCGACCGCCTGGCAGTAGCGGAAGCGCTCGAAGTCCATCGGCGCCATCGCATGGTAGAGCGGCATGTACAACGCCGCGAAGCTCGCGCGCAGCCCGTTGCCGACGATGTTGTCGCGCATCCATCGCGGCTTCTCGAGCGCCGACGACGACAGAATCACAGCCGTCATCGCGGCGTCGAGATGGCGATCGCCGACATCGGTATTCACCCAATCGATCACGCCGGTCACGCGCACTCCCTCCACCATCACGTTCAGCGGATGGTAGTCCATGTGCACGAGAGAATCCGGGCTGCGGCGAAATTTAAGCGCGCGTTCGGTCACGAGATTCAGCGCCTTGCGCAGACCGGGCAGCGGCCCGGTCTCGACGCGATTGGCGATGATCGCGAGCACGCGATCGAGGAGCGGGGAACCGGCGGCGGCGTCACCGATCGGCGCATACGCGCGCGGAATCTCACGCAGGCCCGCGCTAGCGGGATCGAATTTGTGGAGTTTCGACTGTGTGCGGACGAAAGAAAAAAACGCCATCGAGAAAGTCTTGAACGCGCTCGGAAAGCTGCGGACGGTGAACAGCGGACCGCCCGCCAGCCGCTGCATGATGAGGAACGGCGCGCCAAGCGCGTGGTGGTCAGCCTCGAAGGCGTAGGGGCGCGGGACGGGATAGCCGGCGGCGAACAGGCGATCGATGGTGGTGTGTTCACGATTGCCTTTGGCGTCGGCGGCAGAGCCCTGATAGAAGCGCAAAACCATCGGCACCCCGACCGGGATGGACGCGAACCGCTTCGACGCCGCCTCGAGTGTGAACTCGAAGACCGTGGTTTCCCATCCGCTGGCGAGGACGCTCAGGCGCACGACCGGCGCTCCGAGGTATGCTGAGAGCCGTTGCGCGATGTCGTGCGGATCGATCATTGGACAAACGCGGGCGGAAAATCCGCGCGAACCGCAGCGTAGTACACACGGGAATCAGGCGCAATTGACCTGACACGCGTGTCAGGTCTAATGCGGCAGTTGCATTGAATGTTGCGTGCTGGTGTCGGGCGCGGGTTCGGTTAGCGACGGGGGCATCGGCGCCATCTTCAGAGTCTCGTTGGGCAGCGTCTGGCCGTCTTTCTGATAATGCTGTTGCACCATCGAGGACAGCAGCGGTCCGCTGCGATCGCCCAGATCGATCGCTACTTCGACCGACAGTCCCAGCCGCAGCGGCTTGTCTTCGGGCACCGGACCCTCGATCACCATCTTGACCGGCACCCGCTGCACGACCTTGACCCAGTTGCCGGTCGCGTTCTCCGGCGGCAGCAGTGAGAACGCCGCGCCGGTGCCCATGCTGATCGAATCGACGTGTCCATTGTAGGTGTAGCCGGGATAGATGTCCGCCGCGATCTCGGCCTTCTGCCCGACGCGCACGTCGGTCAGCTGGGTCTCCTTGAAGTTTGCCGTGATGTAGAGCTTGCCGAGCGGGACGACTGCGAGTAGCGGCTCGCCGACCTGGACCCGATTGCCGACGTGGGCGGTCTTGTGCGTCACGACGCCGGCGAACGGCGCTGTCAGTTTCGTGTAGCCGAGATCGAGCTTGGCCGCTTCCAGAGCGGCCTCGGCCTGCTTGACGACCGGACGGCCGTAGCGTGATTGGTCGTCGTGCTGCGTGCCCAGAGCGGCCTCAGCCTGCGTCAACTGATGCTCCGCCAATGCTTCATCGGCGACCGCGATGCGCAATCCGGTGTTGGCCTGATCGAATTGCTGAGCGGAAACCACGCCCTGTTCCTTCAGCGACTTGGCGCGTTCGAAATCGATCCTCGCCTGTTTCAGCTGCGACTGCACCAGCGACACGCCCGACCGCGCGGCTTGAACTCCCGCGTACAGCTCATCGACCGACTGCTTTGCGCGCTCCAGCTGAGCCTGCGCCTGCTCGACCTTGACGTCGAAGTCGCGCTGATCAAGCGTCAACAACAACTGCCCTTCCTTCACCGTCCAGTTGTCCTCGACGTAAACGTTGGTGACGGTGCCGGCGACGCGCGAGGAAACCAGCGCGACCGTCCCGTCAACGTAAGCGTCGTCGGTGGTGACGTGGCTCTCGATGTATCGGTAGTAGTGAAAGCCCGGAATCGCGGCGGCGGCGATCGCAATTATGACCACTACCAACAGTACCCGGCGCACTAGCTGCGAGTTCATAGAATGATTTCAGGGGCGGGAAGATCCAGGTGCGTTGCTCGCGTCACTGACTTGTTACAGAGGCTAAGTATGACGAATGCGGGAGGCTGTCAAATGTAGCTGGGGCGATTCGGCGGATCGCGCGCCAGGCGGACGATGACTCAACGCGCGGCACGAGTCAGGGCTGGCGGATCGTCAGATTCGGACCTTTCTTCTCGCTAGCCACGACTTGGGGGACGCATGGCTGGCCGGGCATCGTTGGCGTGCAGAACGTCATGTTCGCGGTAAAAGTCCCGAAATCCTGGCTGCCATAAAAGGTGGCGTCCACTTTTCCGTCCGGCGTGTCGAACAGGATCAACGTCGGCGCGCGCGACTGGATTATGAATCCCGTTTGGATGTCCTCGACCAGCGCCTGGTAGTGTTCATTGAGCGGACCGCTCAGGAAAATCCGCAGGTCCGGATCCGCAGGCGACGCGATCGTGCCGAGAACACCTCCGATCTGCACCGACACGCTGCCGAAGGGCGCGCTGGTGGACTGCAGCTGGGCCACGTGGTTGCCGGTGATTATTTCGACGCTCAGCAGGTTGGTGCTGCTGGTGGTTTTAGTCGCGACAACGGCGGCCGGCAGGACGTTGTTGCAGATCACGATGCTAAGCGGGACGTTGCCCTGCAGCGTCCAGGACGATCGCGTGTCCGATACGGTCGCGGTGAATGGCGTGCCTACGGCGCCGAGGATCTCATACGACGTCAGCTTCGGGCCGTTGGGCGTGTTGCCGACGCTCCCGGAAAATCCAGTCTGGTTGTTGCAGGCCGCGACTGAAACCGCGAGCGCCGCGCCGATCACGCCCATCGACAACAAGGTCCGCGCGAGATGCCGCATCGCCCGGCTTGCCATCGCGCTCACGGTGTTGGTGTCGCCGTCGGCGTCGGGAGCGGCGGTAACGGCTGAATGACGGTGTTGCAGATGCCCGGGCATGAGCCATCGGGATTCGAGCAGGTGGTCGGGCATTTGATCGCCGGCGTTGGCGTCGGACTCGGCCCACCGGCTAGCGGTGCGGGCGGAATGATGACGGTCGCTTGGGTTCCGTCGACCGGCTCCGGCGAAGGAATCGCAATGGGCACCACGCTGGGCTCGGGTACCGGAAGCTGAAACTCTTGGATCTGGTAAGTGTCCGCAGGAGCGCAGAAACCGTATCTGTTGCTCGAACCGGGAAGCGGCGCCTGATCTTGCACAAGACTGCTTGTTATCTGCACATCCTCCATCGCCGCCAGGTCTTCTTTCGACAAGACTACCGAAGAGCCGAGATTGGCGTTGGCGACATTACCGATGACGCTGCCGTGACCAATGCAGTTGATGGTTTGTTCGACGGGAAAAGTAGCCGTCGTGGTACTGCATGCTCCCGGCATTGTCGGCGGTATTGGCCCCGTCACGCCAGACATCACCGCGATGGTGTGGCCTTGATATGGGTCGGAGGACCCCTGATAAAGATCGATCGTTGTCGCGAACAGATCGAACGTTCTGACGGCCTCCAGCGGAAAAGGCGTCGTCGGAACGTTCAAGGTAAAATTGACCGAGCCAGGGTTTGAGTTCTTGACAATAACGGGCATCTGGAGCGCGCTTTGAATATTGTTGGTACCCGTGTCTTCGGCAAAAACTTCGACCAAGGTGGTCTGCCCTGAGGGCGGCGGAAATATCGGGATGGTGCCGGTGATATATCCCGTGTTCAGTGCCAGGTTACACGGGCCGAAAGTGGTGCTGGTGGGACCGGTGGTGCAAGTGCCACCGCTTTTCTTGCCGGCGCCCGAGCTCGGAATTGCCTGGACCAGCAAAGTATCGTAACCAGGCGCGCTGATCTCCATCACATAGCTGCCCTTCTTCGGCGGCACCGGAACGTTTTGGAACTCCGGCGGGATAGTGATAGTTCCCGGCAGCGGGAAGTCGCCTGCGTTGTCGGTATTCGCGGTCGCGACGGTGACGCATTGATCAGGAGTCAGCAGGCAGTCAGCCGTAAGGTTGTTAACGGGCGGAATCAGCAATTGCAGCGTCGCACCGATGATGGGCTTATTGGCGACACAATTGTCGGTTATCTGACCGGTGATATTGCCAAGCGTCTGGTTTCCGGTGAGGCTATTTGCACCCGTGAAATCGGCGGTTATCGATTGGCCCGGGTATAGCGGCACCAACCGTTCCGCCGCATAGGTGTCTCCGCCGCCGGCCACTGCGAGGTCATAGAGGGTTCCAAACCCATTTGGCGACGCCAACATGCCGCCCGCCGCGGGGAGGGACAGGGTGTACTGGCCGTTGTGCACCTTAGCGCTCGCAATTTCGGTCCCTGTTCCGATCGCTTCCGCTGTCACCGCCAATTTGCGGACTTTCGTCGTCGTGCTGCTCGTGCCCGTGCCTTTGTTGACGTTTACCGATCCCGTGACTGTACCGAGCACTGAAATTGGAAGCGTGTTCAGCGTGACGCTCACCAGGTACGCACCGCCCGGACCCGTCGGCGCCTGATTGACCACCATCGATAGTTGCAGGACCAACGGCGCCAGTTTTCCATTTCCCGGCGCGACCAGCCCGCCCGGACTCGTGTCCGACACCGATATGACGTTGCCGTTATTCAACGTGATGGGGTAAGCGATGCATCCGTCACTGCTGTTGTTGCCGGCGGGCGGCGCCAGCGGACAGTTCGGGATCAACTCGCCGGGATTGGTCGTATCGAGCAATATCTGGGCGACGTGGTAGGTATTAGCCTGCACGCCGGCAGTGTTGAAGAGCTGGGGTACGTTTTGCGAAGTGTTGAGATCGATCTGCAGCTCCGCCAGCTGGCCGTTGCCTCCAATCCCGGGCGGCGTCGGAATGTTCTGCCATTTGCCGCTGCCGGGCCCCGCGCTCGCGTTGCTATTGAGGCGAACTGATTGAACATTGAGTAGAACGTTTTGAAATCCCGGCGGCGGAACACCGACAAATCCCACTACGACCGACGCGTTTTTGCCGGCCCGGGCCGGTTCGGCTCCGCCCAGCAGCAAGCAAATCACGATGAAGAAAGGTATTATCCGGCCGCGAGCAGTCCGATGCACAAAAAAATCTTTCACTCGGAATCCATCAAAGAAGAATTCGGTCAGCGATTGGGATAACCTAACCGGTGTGCGAAGGCAAGAATACATTGGCTTACGCGAACGTCAAATCGATCACGGAGCTTGACTGATTGCCTTCCCGATCCGGAGAATTACTGCCATCGATGAACTCCTCGAATAGAAACGCCCGCCGCTGCATCCTCGCACTTCTTTTTCTGCTCTTCGTCGCGGCTCGGGCGACTGTGGCCGGCGCGAGCTTGAAAATCACCACTGGCAATCCGGGCCTCGAGCATTTCGATGCCGACGGCGGCGTCCAGCTCGACTTCGGTTTGACCGACGAGAATGGCAATCCGGTCGGCAACCTGCGTCCCGACAACGTGAAAGTCTTCGAAGACGGCAAGGAAGCCAAGATTATCGATTTTCGCGGCGTCGGCCAGGGCCGCCCGACCGACATCGTCTTCGTCATCGACGTAACGGAGTCGATGCAACCTTATATCGACGCGGTCAAGCAGAACATGATCGCGTTCGCCCACGACCTCGCCGCGAACAATCGCGACTATCGTCTTGGCCTCGTCACCTTCGAGGACTACGTCGTTTCCCAGTATCCCGACTGCAATTGCGACTATCGCAACGCGTTGACCTCCGACGTCAACAAGTTCGTCAGTTGGGTCGGCACCTTGCACGCGGGCGGCGGCGGCGACATCCCCGAGGACCAGCTCGACGCACTCGCGTATGCCTCGACCTTGCCGTTCCGCCCCGAAGCGCAAGCCATTCTGATCCTCATCACAGACGCTCCCTGCCATAAGGCTGGGGACGGCCCCGACCGCGGCGGCGATCAGGCCTACCGCGACCATCATCCGGGCGACAATGACGTCACCGAGGAGACCGGCGACAAGGTCGCCGAGATGCTCAAGAAAAATGGGCTCACTCTGTACGCGGTGGTGCCGCCGCCGTTCATCGAGCCCGCGTACCAGGAAATCGTCGATGCGACTCACGGCCGTTCGTACAATATCATCACAGAGGAAGGGCGGTTCGCGTCGCTGGTGCGCGAAATCGGCCATTCGATCGCGACCGAGTATTCGCTGACCTATCGGACCCCGCGGCCGATTGAAGACGGTACCAATCGCAGTGTCCAGTTGAAGATCGACTACAACAGCGAAGCGGGCGACGCTGAGACCTCGTACCAGGTGCGCGGCCTCGGTGGCGCCGCGATCAACGTGCCCGAGGACTCGGGCGCGGGCGGCGGAAACTCGACCGGCACGGGCCTTAAGCAATTCTCCTTCAACTGGTGGAACGGCGCGGTGCCGCTGATCGCAATCCTCGGGCTGTTCGGGCTCTCGCGAATGAGGTTCGGGGTCTCGCCTGAAGAACTGAAAGCTATTGTCGAGGCGCAGGGCGCACCCTCAATCCGGATACCGTCCTCCCCTGCGCCGGCGGCGCGCACCGCGCAGCGCGCGCCTGCACGACCGCCGCAATCGCCGATCACCGCACCTCGCGGCGCGGGAAATACCCAGGGCGCGCGGCTGGTCGCCGTCGATCGCATCGATCCGGTGCCGGCCGAATACTCGCTGATGAAGGACGAGATATCCATCGGCCGCGGCGAGGACAACGACGTCGTCATTCCGCACGCCAGCGTGTCGCGGCAGCACGCGCGCCTGATACGCCGCGACGGTGGCTTCGAGCTGATGGACCTGAATTCGACCAACGGCAGCTACGTCGACGATCGCCAGATCCACGGCTCGGCCTTTCTCAGCGCCGGCAGCCGCCTGCGCTTGGGCGACATCCGCTTCGTTCTGCAGCTATAGTCCGCGATTCTTTCCGTTCAGTGCCCCTCTCTGGACAGTGCCTGCGGCGAGAGGAAGGTGTTGGTCACGACTCCCATGTCGATATACCAGCATTCACGATCGGGCGCGGTCTTTCCTGGCATATAAACCACTGAGCTGTAGCCGCTGACGAGATCTTCATCCACCAGCCCGACCTGGAACATCCGCTTGTATGGATAGATGGCGACTCTCGCGTCGGGCACCGGCCGGTCGCGATAAGTATTGAAGGTCGCGATCGTCTTCCACAGTTTGCCTTCGCGATCGTACTGATCCGACGCCGTCACGAACCATCCTTCCGAGTCGATATAGAGGATTCGCTTGGGTATCGTCGTACCCAGACCCGGCTTCACGTTCGCCTCGATCACGTACAGATGCCGTAGCTCCCAGTTCTCGGGGCAGATCGTCTTGCCGCCATCGAACGGGCATTGCGGCGCCGGCGAATGCTCGGCGTGCACTGACGCCAGCATCTCCTTCTCGCCCAGGAAGCGGTAAGTGAAGTCTTCTATCTTCGCCGAAAAGCCGAAGTACGAATCCGCATCGAGCGTATTGGCGTAGGCCGTCGCTCCGCTCACTCCTCCCATGCCGCCCCCGCCCATACCGCCGCCACCCCCGCCGCCGCCGAATCCCCCCAACGCCCCCGTACTGTCCGCGAGCAGCCCCGCCGATTCACGGCGCAACTTGCGTGTTCCCGGACTGTACACCCAGACGTTGTCCTCTTTTTTGGGATCGATATAACGTTCCCGTGTCATCCCGTAGCCCCTCAATGCGGTCGGCTCGAGGAATGGAAAGAAGCCAAAGCGGTAACGAAGGCCGCTGGCCCGGGCGTCGGGATCGGTCGGTATCGGCGGCACTTCGATCCGGCCGATATTGTTGTAGAACGCGAAGTGCCCCACCGTGTAGTAGCTCAGCGGCCAGCCGGAGGCGCGTTTGTCGAAGGTGGCAACCTCTGGATACCGCATATCGATGTCGTCGCTGTACAGCGGCCGGTAACTGAAATTCCACATCACCTTGGTCGCCATCTGCGGATCATTCGGATCGAGCAGCGGAAACGGTTGCCCCGCGACATAACCCTTCAGCGTGCCGTCCGGCCCAAGCTGGACCTGCGGCGAGTACTGCTCGGTCGCGGATTTGAACGGCGGCGGCCAATCGAGCTTGTCGGTCGGCACAATCCTCAGCTGCATGCCCTCCTGCACCAATACGTAATTGCCGGGGCTGAGCAGCGCGGCCACCTTATATGCGTTGTCCTTCGTGATCACATCGCCGGGTTTGACCGCGGCTTGCGCCGGCGCCAACGCGCACAGCATAACCGCCAACAGGGTTCCAGCCGCGAATTGAAGCGAAAACAGTCTCATGAGTCCTCCGATAGTGCGTCGGCGCTTATCTTACAGTGGTTAGGTTCGTATCGAAAACGTCTTGCTTGATCGTTCGTCGCCGCGCTCCCTATGATTTGGCAAGGAGCGGCCCGAGGTCACCCGCATGAAACAAACTATTTCCAAAATCGCGATGTTCGCGATCGCGCTTTCGGCAATCATGTTTATTGCCACTCGCACAGACGCGCAGATGCGCCCGATGATGATCCCGCTCACCACCACCCTGGTCATCACCAAACCCGCGCCGGGGACAATTTTCGGCAACCAGCAGGTGGTCACGATGGGCGTCGACGGCAAGACCTACAAGTTCGTGCTGAACGACGCCTACGTTGACGATCCCAGGGGCATCATCCACTGGCCCGACATCTGGGAATTGGTTCGCCAATACAAACCAAACTTCAACGTAACCGGCATCGGCGAAGACACGTTCGCAAAAATGCAACCCGGCGAAACCTTGACCGTGCGCGGCATGTTCTCCGGCAACAATCAGACCTACGAAGTGATGGGCACCCAACCCGGCGGCGGCAACTTCGCCCCCGCGGAGCATTACTAGAGAAGGCCACGGTCGGCTCCGAATCCAACCTAGCCCGTTACTTTACGGGAGAGGCGGCCAGCCGCATCGCGGCCGGCGGTGAGGGTTCTGCGATCACATCACAAAAGCCTGGCTGCTCGCTTTTTTTGCGTCGTCTTTCTCGTGTCATTGTAGAGCGAAAGCTGCTCGAGCGAAGAATCCCGGCTCCGACTCCCAGTGACGGTTCTGCGGCGCATGCAGAATCTCAACGCGATTTTTCCCCTTCCCTCGAGGGAACGGGTTAGGTTGCCGCGCATCGCTCGCGCCCATTTATCCCCCATAATCTCCGCGAGCTTGCTCTCTCTGTGATCGAAAATCTGCGCGAGGCTTCGCTTGACGAACAGGTAATACCCAATCTCGCCGAGCGGCCCCAGCGGCATCGCATACTCGACCCGATCCTTCATCTCTGTCGATTCGCCGCCAATGTCCTTGAACGTATGGCTATGACGCCAAAACGCGTACGGCCCTTTCTCCTGCACGTCGACAAACTTCTTCGGCGCCTCGACGATTTCAATCCGAGTCCGCCAATGGACCGGCACGCCATACAGCCGAATCTGGTAGTCGATCACCGTCCCGGGGTGCATGACTTCGGGCGGCGGCGAGAGAAATCTAAAATTCAGAAACGCCGGCGTAAGCCGCTGGAGATTGTGCGGATCGGCGAAAAATCTGAAGGTCTCGGCCAGCGGTCTGGGCACAATCTGCGTGCGTTCAAGGATGCGGACTTTCATGCAGTCGAGAGTACGGGATTCGTGCACCTGAAACATCGGATTTCGTGACCTCTTCTCCGACAAGATCTAGGACACCGCAGCCAGCGCGCAGTCTCTTGTCGTCCTGACGAAGCGAGCAACGCGAGCGGCAGGAAGGATCTGGACAGCTTCGCGCCAGCGAAGCCGGTTCCGGTTTCCGAAAATCGCGCAGCGCTCCTCTATCACAGGGGGGGATGAACTATTCAGCCTGACCCCGGCGCGCCCGCCGTGCTAAACCTACTGTATGGCCAACACTCAGGATCCTCCAAACTCGCTCAGCACCCACGTCTTTTCGCGCACGACAACGCAAGCTCGAAACACAATTTTGACGGAACGAAACTACCCTTGGTGTACGAGGCGCCACTTCACCACAAGGTAAGGTATGCAAAACGGATGGCGCCGCTCGCCCGAAACAGCACAAGTTGTGCCGGTATCCGTGCGTAGTGTACCTTTGTAGGCTCAAATCAAGGGAAAATTGCCCAAAATTCGGTAAATGAAAAAACTTACAGGAGCACAAATCGTTATCGAGAGCCTGATCGCCGAAGGCGTCGATGTCATCTTCGGTTATCCCGGCGGCGCCATCCTGCCAACTTACGATGCGCTACTCGACTCAAAGATCAAGCACGTCCTCGTCCGCCACGAACAGGGCGCGACCCACATGGCCGAGGGCTATGCCCGCGTCAGCGGACGCCCCGGCGTTGTCCTCGTTACCTCCGGGCCCGGCGCGACCAACACCGTCACCGGAATCGCCGATGCGTACATGGACTCCACCCCGATGGTGGTCCTGTCGGGACAGGTCCCGACCACGATGATCGGCAACGACGCTTTCCAGGAAGCGGACTTCGTCGGCATCACGCGTCCGTGCACCAAGCACAATTTCCTCGTCAAGAACGTCAAGGACATCTCGCGCATCATCAAGGAAGCCTTCTATATCGCCGGCAGCGGACGTCCCGGCCCGGTCGTGGTCGATCTGCCCAAGGACGTGCAACAGGCCGAGCACGCCCTCCACCTTTCCGAGAAAGTTGAACTGCGCGGCTACAAGCCGACGATTCGCGGCAACCCCCGGCAAATCGAGCGCGCCATCGAAGCGATTGAGAAAAGCTCGACTCCCCTGTTCTACGTCGGCGGCGGCGTGCAATGGTCCGGCGCCGCGTCCGAGTTGCGCGAACTGGTTAAAGGACTGGGTATTCCAGTTACCGAGACTTTGATGGGACTGGGCTCGTACCCGGCCTCCGACTCACTACGGCTCGGGATGCTCGGGATGCACGGCTCGTACGGTACCAACACCGCGGTCTGCAACACCGACTGCCTAATCGCAGTCGGTGCGCGCTTCGACGATCGCGTCACCGGCAAGATATCCGAATTCGCGCCGAAGGCCGAGACGATTATCCACATGGACATCGATCCGTCGTCCATTTCGAAGAACGTCAAGGTCGATATACCTATTGTCGGCGATATCAAGTCAGTCCTCACTGACATGCTGACTCAGATCAAAGGCCGCGAGAGTATAGCGAAGCGCCGCGCCGACTGGACCAAGTGGCATCAGCAGATCCTCAAGTGGCAGAAGGAGAAACCGCTCTACGAGAACGGTCATCGTGGCGAGAGCGTCTCCCCGCTCGACGTTATTGCCGAGATGCACAACATCACCAAGGGCGACTGCATAGTAGCCACTGACGTCGGACAGCATCAGATGTGGGTAGCGCAGATGTTCCCGTTTGAGCATCCGCGCTCGTGGCTGACCTCGGGCGGACTGGGTACCATGGGTTACGGACTGCCCGCGGGAATCGGTGCGACCTTCGCCGCCCCCGACAAGAAAGTAGTAGTAGTCTCTGGCGACGGCTCGATCCAGATGAATATCCAGGAACTGGGTACTGCGGTCCAATACAAAGTAGATATCAAAGTAATCATTCTCAATAACTACTTCCTCGGAATGGTTCGCCAATGGCAGGAGAAGTTCTACGCCGAACGGTATTCCTACTCCGCGATGTCGGTGCCGAATTTCGTCAAGCTGGCCGACGCGTACGGCGCGCGCGGCTTCCGAATCGAGAAATCGAAAGACCTCGTCGCGACGATGAAAGAAGCATTCGCGACGCCCGGCCCGGTGTTAATCGACGTCGTGATCCCGAAGGAAGAAGCCGTGATGCCGATGATTCCGCCCGGCGGCGCGATGTCCGAGATGCTGTTCGCCTGAGTTTTTTCCCCTCTCCCTGCAAGGGAGAGGATCGAAGGTGAGGGTCCTTATACAGCGCGCATCTTTTGCGCGCGATTCAAGATTCTGCCGCTGCTCTGAACGCGAGCGCAGGCTATGCAAACGGAGACGCAAGATAGCGAGGTGCACACATGGCGGCGCGCGTACCATACCTGAATCGCGAAGACCTTCCCGAAGCCGACCGCGTGATCTTCGACAACCTCGCCGCCGAGCGCGGCGGCACCGTCGGCAACATTTTCAAGGCACTCGCGCATACGCCAAACCTGCTCCGCCGCTTCTGCCAGATCGGCAGCGAGCTTCGCAACAAGACCGAGCTCGATCCAAAGCTCCGTGAGCTCGCTATCTGCACCGTCGGCAGGCTCACCGATGCGCAGTACGAGTTCGTGCATCACTGGAACATCGCACGCCGCGTCGGCGTCTCGCGCGAGCAGCTCGAAGCGCTCGCCGATTGGGAGAAGTCCCCGAAGTTCAGCGACAGCGAGCGCGCCGTGATTCGCTATGCGGTCGAGGCGACCAACAACGTGCGCGTGACCGACGCAACCTGGAATGCGCTGAAGACCTTTCTCGACACGCGACGCCTGATGGAACTGGTGCAGAACGTCGCCTTCTACAACATGGTCGTGCGCGTGCTGGTGCCGGTTGGCGTCGAGCTCGAGCCAGACATCAAAAAACTCTGAGTTTGCGCGCTTAATTCAGCGTTGTCTTCAGCGAGGGCGTGGTCGCACGGCCAGCTTGTTTGGTGGGTTTCTAACGCTGGTGCCAAATAGGTGCCAACTTTCGACCAAAAGCAGGGGTTTTTTGGAGGCTTGGTTAGGGGTCGAAAACGCGCCTCAGCTCGACGGCCGATCAGGTCCGCCCAAGGGCAGGAACCGGAGTGTTCCTTATGCCCATGGGTGCCGTGCTGCATACCTCCAAAAATCGAGAGACGATGGAGAGAGGTGGGACACGGGAGGTTCTGAAACTCTCTTGAGAGACAGGCAGGGTAATAGAGCAGGTGCTTAGTCGGTTGCTGAATTTTGTAGGTCTTTGCGGATCGTCGTCACCACTGCCACCCTCGTCACCGTGAGCGTGTAGGAGGGGCGCCGCGTAGACCCCACCCCGTCTATGCTTTTTCTCGTCGCGGCGGGCGGCACGGTGCGCAAATCCACTGGCGGCGGCGTGAGAGTCTGCTTGCTTAGAGCTTTTTGCGCAATTTCCGGCGCTCAGGAAAAGTTGGAAGCGGACGTAGCCCGAGACGGGACAGTACTGATTCGTTTCGACCCACTCACGATCCGCTCTCTGAGCGTTTTCGCACCGCTGTCCAGGTCCCGCGTCTTTCAATTAGGCCGCCCAATCGCGATACTCGGCCTTGAGCACGTGAAAAGGGGTCGAGATGCGCTGCTCAAAATGCGGGACGAATAACCCCTCGACAAACAACTTCTGCGCGAAGTGTGGGAACGCGCTCGCGAAGCATTGCGCAAAGTGCAAGGCGGAGAACCCTCCGACATCCGACTTCTGCGGCAAGTGCGGCGCTTCGCTCAATGATGCGCGAGCACCAGCCGCAACTTCTTCGTCGCCCGGTTTAGACTCCGGGGTGCGCATCGCGCCTGAGAGTAGCTCAACGGAAGCGCTCGACGGCGAGCGCAAGACCGTCACCGCTCTTTTCGCCGACATCAAGGGCTCGACCGAGCTCGAGCAGGATCTCGACCCCGAAGAAGCGCGGGCCATCGTCGATCCGGCGCTGAAGCTGATGATCGACGCGGTCCATCGCTACGACGGCTACATCGTGCAGAGCACCGGCGACGGCATCTTCGCGCTGTTCGGCGCGCCGGTTGCGCATGAGGATCATCCGCAGCGCGCGCTATATGCGGCACTGCGCATGCAGGAGGAGTTGAAAAAATATTCGGCGAGATTGCGCGAGGCCGGCAACCTACCGATCGAGGCACGCGTCGGTGTGAATACCGGCGAGGTCGTGGTTCGATCGATCGCCACCGGCCAAAGCCACACCGAATACGCGCCGATCGGCCATACAACCAATCTCGCATCACGCATGCAGGCGCTCGCGCCGACCGGGTCGATCGCGATCAGCGAGCAGACCCGCAAATTCGTGGAGGGATATTTCCAGCTCAAGTCGCTGGGTCCGAGCAAAGTCAAAGGCGTGAGCGAACCGGTCAACGTCTATGAGGTGACCGGTCTTGGACCGCTGCCCACGCGGCTCCAGCGAGCCGCCGGGCGCGGATTCACGAAGTTCGTCGGCCGGCAGCGCGAAATGGACGCCATGAAGGCGGCCGCCGAGCAGGCCAAGGCCGGGCACGGGCAAATCGTTGCCGCGATGGCCGAGCCGGGGGTTGGCAAGTCGCGCCTGCTTTTCGAATTTAAGGCTACCAGCGCGGCGGGCTGGATGGTGCTCGAGGCCTTCTCGGTCTCGCACGGCAAGGCTTCCGCATTCCTGCCAGTGATCGATCTTCTGCATGGATATTTCGACGTGAAAACCGAAGACGATGCCCGCAAGCGGCGGGAGAAGATCACCGGGCGCGTGCTGGCGCTGGACCGCTCCCTGGAAGACACACTCCCGTACCTGTGTGCACTGCTGGGTCTGACCGAAGAGAAGGGACCGCTGGCGCAGATGGACGCGCAAATCCGCCAGCGCCGCACTCTCGATGCGATCAAGCGGCTCCTGGTTCGCGAGTCGCTCAAGCAACCGCTGATGGTAGTTTTCGAAGACCTGCACTGGATCGACGATGAGACCCAGGCGCTGCTCAACCTGATCGCCGATTCGATCGCCACCGCGCGCGTGTTGCTGTTGGTCAACTATCGGCCCGAATACACGCATTCGTGGGGCAGCAAGACCTACTACACCCAGCTGCGGCTTGACGCGCTCGGCGGCGAAACCGCCCATGAAATGCTCGGCTCGATGCTGGGTGAAGGGAAGGATCTGATCCCGCTGAAGCAGTTCATCATAGACCGGACGGAAGGCAATCCGTTCTTCATGGAAGAGATCGTGCAGACGTTGTTCGAGGAGAGAGCGCTCGTGCGCAACGGGACAGTCATGCTCGCCAAATCGATGAGCGAGGTAAAGGTGCCCGCCACCGTACAGGCGGTGCTCTCCTCGCGCATCGACCGCCTGGCGCCCGCGGAGAAGGATTTGCTGCAAACCGTGGCTGTGATCGGGAAGGAGTTTTCGTTCCGATTAGCGGCGGAGGTCGCCGGAATTTCCGACGTGGAACTGATACTCGCCGATCTACAAACCGCCGAGTTCATCTACGAGCAGCCCGCCGTCGGGGACATCGAGTACACCTTCAAGCACGCGCTGACCCAGCAAGTCGCATACGATGCGATCCTGCACGAGCGCCGCAAAGTGCTCCATGAGCGCGTGGGCACCGCGATCGAGCGGCTCGATGCCGATCGACTTGAAGAGCGCTACCGCGACCTCGCCCGCCATTTCTCAAAGAGCGCCAACTCCGCGAAAGCGATCGAATACCTGGTTCGCGCGGGCGACGCGGCGGCCGCGAAATTCGCGCTCCGGGAAGCGGAGTCATGTTGGGAGGACGCGCTGCGTTTGTTCGAAGCCGAAGGCGGCGATCCAGCTAGGCACGCGGACCTCCTCGTGCGCGCCGCGATTCTGAGGCCAGGGCGAGAAACGCAGATGGTCGAGCGCCTGGAGCAAGCCCTCGCTATCTACGAGAAGCTTGAGATGCGCGCTAGGAGCGCCGACGTTCATGTCCAACTGGCAGAGATTCTAGGAAATAATACAGACTTGATGGACTTCGACCGGGCAGAGGCACACTTTCGCAAGGCCGAGTCCTTGCTTCTCGAACTGCCTGCCAGCGAATCGCTCGCGAATCTCTATAAGAATTGGGCTTGGTCATGCTTATGGAAGGCACAGATACTACCTGCGCTGGAATCCGCCAAACACAGCGTCGAGTTAGCTCATCAATTGAATAGTGCCTCGATGGTTGCGCGGGCAGGGATAGTGATGGGCGCATGCATGGCGGGAATGGGCCGCCTCCGCGAGGGTTTCGAGTGGCTGGAACGCGGTTGGCAGGGAGCCGATGCAATCAACGATTTTTCTGTGGTGGCAACCGTGAACGCTGTGTTCCACCTGCAGAATATAGGCGACCAGAGGGAAGCAATGCGATGGTTGGTGCGGGAAATCTCCCGTCCGCGAAACGCCGAATACGCATATGCTGAGTCGGTCCTCTATCCCATGCAAGTCTTGGTGTTCGGTGCGATGGGGAAACTTGGGGAAGTTCGCCGCATCATGAGCGAAGCCTCAAATTCAGAAAGCTCTTTAACGGTCACCACGACCGGCCAGTTGATGATCAGCATCTGGGAAGGCAAGCTTGAAAAAGCCGCAGCGGGCTTGGATGCGTACATCGGAATTGCTCGCCATCAGGGGCGCGCGGAGAACATTTGCAGCGTCGGTCCAGACGCGGCCCGCCTCTATCGGCTCACCGGCAACTACGCCAAGGCCGAGGAACTCCTGCGGGAGGGCCTCTCGTATTTCCCGGGTGGTTACATCGAGTCGGAGATCAATGGACGTGAGTGCCTCGCCCACGTACTTGCAGACATGGGACGTACGGACGAGGCCAGAAGTGAGCTTGGACGATGCCGCGAGATCATGGCTGCGGGGGAAGACTGGCGCGGACTCGCGGGGTTAGTCGAATGGTCCGAGGCGGCAATCGCGGTGGCGGAGAAAAGGTTCGACGATGCCGACCACCATTTCGCTGTAGCGATAGAGATCATTCGTCGTTACTCGATGCGGACACACGAAGGTCCTGCACTATCCGACTGGGGCTGCGCCCTAATTGCGGCGGGCCACCGCGATCGCGCGTTTGAGAAATTCAACGAAGCGATCGAGCTATATCGCTGCGTCGGCGCAGGCCAGCCGTGGATCGATCGCGTCCTCGCCGACAAGCAGGCTGGCGGCTTCTGAACATGCCGGTGTTTACCGGGAACTCAGCTCCGCGCGTATTGATGACGGAGTCCATCCAGGACAGCCCAGCCTCGCGCGGCTGCTCGACAAGCAGGGTAAGCGCGACGAGGCGCGCGCGATGCTCTCAGACATCTACAACTGGTTCACCGAGGGCTTCGACACCGCCGACCTGAAAGACGCCAAGGCGCTGCTCGACGAGCTGGACGGATAGGCTGTGTGGTGACGCGCCCGCCGGTTTTCGCTGACGGTCTGCTGTTTTCGTTCGTCAATGTTTGCGACGAGCTCGGGATCGACGGCGAGGCTCGCGCGCTGTGGTGCAGCGTCTATCCGGCGTTGTCGCAGGCGCAGGCCGGCGTGATTGGCGCTGTGCTGGGCCGCGCATCTGCGCAGGTTTTGCGGCTGGCTCTGACTTTGGCCGTGCTGGACAGGACCGGTGTCTTCCGAACCTGTGAATTTCCAAGGCCCTTAGAGGTCGGCAAAACGGTAAGGCGATGAAGACGCGCGGAAATCCATCAGGGCCCGGGGCAATCACCACGCCCCATTTACAGAGGCCGGATATACGGATGCAAAACCGGTATCATGTCATCACGCTCAAGACCCCTTTGCTCAGGGGCTGGGTCCATATAGGAAATTCCGGCTGAAATCGAGCGTCGTCGTCGTCGGTTGATCACGCTCCAAAATGCTGATGGAGGAATCAGCGATGGAAAACAGCGAGAAGGCGAATAAGCGGCTTGAGCACCGTGAGTTTACGTCCAAACTTTTACTTGGAGTGGCAGCTATCTGCGTCGTCACGCTCGGCTCGGCACTAACCGCGTCGGCAGACATCCAACCGTTTGCTCTCACTGAAAGCGGACTCGTGACCGGCACTACGACGAATGGCGTAAACCAATTCCTCGGCATCCCGTACGCCGCGCCGCCGGTGGGAGCTCTGCGCTGGAGACCGCCGAAGCCTTACGGGTTCTTTCCCAGATTTCTCCTCCAAGCGACGAGCTTCGGTAGTGAGTGCACGCAACCTGGAATGATTGGCAATGAGGTCATAGTCCTCGGCAGCGAGAACTGCCTGTTCCTGAATGTTTATACGCCCCATTCGCAATTGGGTGACGGCGGGGGGCGCGGCCTGCCTGTGATGGTCTGGATTCATGGCGGAGGGCTGACGACTGGGGCCGGGAGCATCTACGACCCCTCGCAACTGGTGAAAAAAGGAGTGATCGTCGTCACGATCAATTACCGCCTCGGGTATTTGGGATTCTTTGCCCAGTCCGCGATAGATGCCGAAAGCCATCTCAATGGCAACTATGGGTTGATGGATCAGCAACTCGCGCTCAAGTGGGTTCGCGATAACATCGCGGGCTTTGGCGGCGATCCGAACCGGGTAACGATATTCGGTGAGTCTGCGGGCGGGCAGAGCGTGTATGCCCAGCTCGCATCTCCCCTTGCAGCAGGCCTGTTCCGCGGGGCGATATCGGAAAGCGGATCGTATTTGGAATTCCAAGACTACTATTTCTTCATTGTCACGCTGGCGCCTGCGGAAACGACGGGCAGCGAAGGTGTACCATCTGGCGCCGCGATTGCGGATAGTGTCGGATGCACCAGCCAGACGGCTGCGTGTCTGCGTGCCGTGCCAGCCGCGAGTCTGATCGCAATACAGGCGGGCACGCAGTATCCGTTCGTGGACGGAACACTGCTTACGCAGACGATCAGCGCGGCATTTGCCAGCGGCGAATTCAATCGGATGCCGGTAATTTCCGGCGGCAATCACGACGAATGGCGGCTGTATGTGGCAGAGAACTATGACTTCAAAGGGAATCCGATACTGACCTCCGCGGAGTACGATACTGCTGTGACTGCTCTGTGGGGATCGGTCCTGCAGCCGTGTACTTGTATCCGTATAGCAGTTACCCAAACGGCGGCGAGGCATTGGGTGCCTCAGGCACTGACGGCATCTACGCCTGCCCCGAGCGCAACAGCGTTAAGTTGCTTTCGCAATTTGTGAGGACCTATGCGTATGAGTTCAATGATGAGAACGCGCCCCCGGCCCAATCTGCGTTTGGCGGGGTGTTAACCTTCCCGCTGGGCGCCTATCACTCCGCTGAGCTTCAATACCTTTTCGTCGTGGGCGGGGTACCGGCGCCATTTACCCCCGCACAGGAGCAGCTCTCCGATGCGATGATCAGTTACTGGACGCAGTTCGCGCAGAATCTCAACCCGAACTCGTTTTCAGAGCCGGTCTGGTCTCCGTACAGCACGTCAACCGACGAGTTCCAATCGTTGATACCACCGACGCCGATGGTCGAGTCCAACTTTGACACTGGTCACCAGTGTGATTCGTTCTGGAACACTTTCTGACCGCGAGCATCGAACGGGCGCGCATGCCTCCGCGAGGTCACGCGCGCCCGTCTTTCATATCCCGAGACCTGCGTGAGGTTTTTTTCGGGAACGTCTGCGCGCGGCTAGCGGCCGCCTTCGGTTTGTTTCAACTCCGAGCATTTTCGTCAGGAGTGTGAAATTTTCTCGGGTACGCCAAATACCAGACCACGAGACCGCTGTGGCTGCTGAAAATTCCATTTGAGTAACCCAGACGCATCGGACTTGCACTCACTTAGAGACTCGTAGCTATTTACAATAGTCCACGACCTCGAAAAGGGCAGTGCCGAGCGTAAGGTAATTCGCGGAAACCCCGATCCCGAGCATATCTCGACCAGCTAAGTCGAACGCCAGAATCTGAACATGCGGATGGGAATGCGACGCTTCACGCGCCTGACAAATGCGTTTTCCAAGAAAGTCGCAAATCACGGCCATGCAATCGCGCTTTTCTACATGTATTATAACTTCGCGCGGATTCATCAGACGCTAAAGACTGAAACGCCCGCGATGGCGGCTGGCGTCTCGGATCATGTTTGGAGTATTAAAGAAATCGCAGCGCTAATCCCGTGACCTGTCAACCGGAGTGTGCACAGTGGATAAGACCAATACTGCGACAGAGACCGAGTTCCTCTGGCAAGAATTTTTTGCCGCAATCACGGAATATCAAGCTCTGCATGGGCAGCGCCGAGCGCGCCGAGCCGAGAAAGCCATGCTAGAGCAGCGAATTGAGCTTTTAGGCCGATCACTGCTGTTGGACGGTTACGAATTTATGGGCAGCCGCCCGATTTTTTAGGCAGGACACTGATCATGGGCAAAGTCCCCGTGACCAAAACCGCCCACTACCGATATTTCCACCGTTAACCGCGAATGGACGATGGATCAATTGTTCCCCGTCAGCACAAGTTGGACAGTTTCAAGCGATTGAGGAAGAGAGGGTTTTTGGCTCATCTATAACCGCGGAAGGAGCGGGAGATGAGATCGAAAATCGATACGCAATCGGAAGA